>Ga0123356_10000154_pt1 | contig 77495 bp, 72 predicted proteins | sample TergutEmb28metaG_2_FD_92546 | JGI IMG/M metagenome (GOLD analysis project Ga0123356, IMG submission 92546) | Embiratermes neotenicus P3 segment gut microbial communities from Petit-Saut dam, French Guiana - Emb289 P3 | ecosystem: Host-associated > Arthropoda: Insects > Digestive system > Gut ...
CCGAGTTGAACCCTTGGTCACCACAGTATGAGAGGAGAACTCCCGACCGACCCGGGCTGGAATCCACCGCCGCAGGCGGGGGATTCCAGCAACCAACCAGCAGCCCAGAATTTTCGACCCTGACAGATTAGGGGTTGGCAGAGCGCTTGTCGATGTACGCCAGTCCCCGGCTGCAATGTTGCTTGATCCTTGATCTCGTGTTGCGCTGCTTTGCTGGTTGGGGGCATACACACTGCGCGAGATGGTCGGGGTAGTTGGGGACAACGGAGAATGGTGCCCAATAAGGGAGTATTTAGCACGCCACGCATGTCCGATCGGGGGAATGACCAACCTGCGAGCCCAGGATTCACCCAAGCTGAACGAGGACCCTTCTTTTCACGATGGCTCATCACATTTCGAGGAAGGACAACATCGAAGAGATCACTCAACGAGTGCGGGCAGCTTCCGCGCCCAGCGACGGTTCGACGGTTCTCGAATTCTATCCGCTGCCTGGTCAACGATCTGAAATTTGACTTTGGAAGTCTTCAGGTCCTTTTCCCGCTGCGCCTTGACCTAGAACTTCTGACCGGTAGCAGTTTGGCTCGCCAGGAGAAAGGTTTTCGGATATCCACCCTCCGCATAGCGTGAACGAGCCAAAGTCTTTGAACCACGGTCCCTCGGGTACGTTTGGCTTCGACTCCATCCAAACTCGTGAGTTCCAGGTGCGCTTTTCATCTTTGAGCGGGCGCTCGGTTTGGCAGCATGGTGCCGGCGACATGGGCGGAATTGTGATTTCCCTGAGGGCGATGCTTCGCATTGCCCGAATTAGGAGTTGCGGTCTGCGCCGACGGAAATTCGCGCCTGTTCGCGGCGGATCTTTCCCAGATCTTTCGAGACCTCGTCTTCGCTCCCTGCCGACTTCAAAGCCTCCTCCGCCCGCGTGAGCGATTGCTGGGCCCGCGGAACGTCGATCTCCGAGGCCGGCTCAACCGTCTCGGCCAGTACCGTGACCTTGTCCGGCAGCACTTCGGCGAATCCCCAGGCTGTCGCGAAACGATGCACCCGCGCGCCGGAGCGATAGCTGATCTCACCCGCCCCCAGCTCGGTAATCAGGGGCGCATGTCCCGCCAGGATGCCGATGTATCCCTGGGCGCCGGGAATCTGCACTTCTTCGACCGTCTCGCGGACTACAAGCTTTTCCGGGGTCACGATTTCGAGTTGGAAGGAGTCAGCCATAAAAAATCGCTTCTTGCTATCGATGCACCGCAGCTCTGAGCGTCCGGCTCAAGGACCCGGCCGCGGCGGACGCCTGAGTCCGGGAACGCGATGAGCGAACCATCTGCTTACGCCGCCACCCGCAACTTCTCCGCCGCCTCGACGACTTCCTCAATCCCGCCCTTCATGTAAAACGCTTGTTCGGGAATGTCATCGTGCTTGCCGTCGACAATCTCTTTAAAACCCTTCACGGTGTCCGCGATTTTCACGTAGCGGCCGGGCGCTCCCGTGAATTGCTCGGCGACATGGAAAGGCTGCGACAGGAAACGCTGGATCTTGCGGGCGCGTGCGACGGTAAGCTTTTGGTCTTCGCTCAACTCGTCGATGCCGAGAATGGCAATGATGTCCTGCAGGTCCTTGTAGGTCTGCAGGGTCTTCTTGACCGCCTGCGCCACGTCGTAATGTTCCTGGCCGACGATGCGAGGATCGAGAATGCGCGAAGTCGAAGCCAGGGGGTCGACCGCGGGATAGATCCCGATTTCCGTCAGGGCGCGCGAGAGCACCGTGGTCGCATCCAGATGGGCAAAGGTGGTGGCGGGAGCGGGATCGGTGAGGTCATCGGCGGGCACATAAATCGCCTGCACCGAGGTGACGGAGCCTTTCTTGGTGGAAGTGATCCGCTCCTGCAGTTCGCCCATCTCCGTCGCCAGGTTCGGCTGATATCCGACCGCGCTCGGCATGCGTCCGAGAAGCGCCGAAACCTCGGAGCCGGCTTGCGTGAAACGGAAAATGTTGTCGATGAACAGCAGGGTGTCGGCGCCTTCTTGGTCGCGGAAGTATTCCGCCACCGTCAGTCCGGTCAGCGCCACGCGCAGACGCGCCCCCGGCGGCTCGGTCATCTGCCCGTAGATCAGCGCCGCCTTGGAATGCTCGGGATCGCCGGGTTTGATCACCCCCGATTCGCTCATTTCCAGCCACAGGTCGTTGCCTTCGCGCGTACGCTCGCCCACGCCCGCGAATACGGAGTAGCCGCCGTGCTGCTTGGCGACGTTGTTGATCAGCTCCATGATGATGACGGTCTTGCCCACGCCCGCGCCGCCGAACAGGCCGATCTTTCCGCCCTTCAGGAAAGGCTGGATGAGATCGATGACTTTGACGCCGGTCTCGAACATCTCCGCCGTGGTCGCCTGCTCGTCAAATGCGGGCGCGGGCCGGTGGATGGGGTCGCGTTCTTTGGCCTCGATGGGGCCGAGATTGTCGACCGGCTCGCCGATCACGTTCATGACGCGGCCGAGCGTACCATGGCCCACGGGGACCGAGATGGGCCCGCCCAGGTCAATGGCTTTCATGCCGCGCACCATTCCGTCGGTCGGCTCCATGGCGATGGCGCGCACGCGGCCCTCGCCGAGGTGCTGCTGCACTTCGAGTACGACCTCGATGGGCACGGGAACGTTGAAGCCGTCGCTGACCACGCGCAGAGCCTGGTAGATCGGCGGCATGGTCGATTCGACGAATTTCACGTCCACTGCGGGACCGGTGATTTGAACGACTTCTCCGATGTTTTCTGCCATAAGAACCCCTTTGCGGGCTCGACCGTCCCACCTTCGGGGACGGGCGCCGCCGAATTGCGGACCGCGGGCTTACAAGGCGGCCGCCCCACTCACAATCTCAATGATTTCTCTCGTGATCTTCGCCTGCCGCACGCGGTTCATCGAAAGCGTCAGGGAATCGATCATGTCGCCGGCATTGTTGGTCGCCGATTCCATGGCCGTCATGCGCGCCGCATGCTCGGCGGCCACCGACTCGAGCAGGGCGTGAAAAATCTGGATTCCGACATACTTCGGCAGGAGCGCACGGAACAACTCGCGCGGGCTCTGCGCGTAAATATAGTCGACCGGAGCGGCGCCAAACTGCGCTGCCGCGCGATCAGCCTCTTCGTCGGCGGTCCGCAGCCCGACGCCGGCCTCCTTCGCCGCCGCAAGCGCCCTCTGTTTCTCTTCGAGTTCCATTTCGGTTGCGTGGGACACCGCCGGGGCGCCGATCTGCTCGACCGGCAAGACCTGCTGCACCACCAATCGCTGGGCGATCACCGACTTGAATTCGTTGAAAACCAGGTGCACGGAATCGATCTCCGCGCGGGTGTAGCGCGCGATGATGCGCTCGGAAATTTCGTCCGCCAGGGCGTAGTCGAACCGGTTCAGAACACCCACATACTCGCCCGCCAGGGTGGCGCCGGCCGCGCCGTTCGCCCCGGGGGCCCCGGTGTCGGAGGAGTGGAACCGGCGGCGCATGAAGTCGCGGCCCTTGCGGCCGATGGTGAGAAGCTCGACGCTGGTATCGGACTTCGAGTCCAGGAAGCGCATCGCCGTCTTCAGAATGTTCGAATTGAAGGCGCCCGCCAGCCCTTTATCGCCGGTAATGATGATCAGCAGGATGTGCTTCTCCGGCCGCCGCACGAGCAGCGGATGGAGGGCCTCGCCGGTCGCCGGATCGTAGATGTCCGCACGCGAGACCAGCGATCGCAGAACATTGGTCAACATTTGGGCGTAGGGACGCGCCGCGAGCGCCCGATCCTGCGCCCGGCGCAGTCTTGCCGCCGAAACCATCTTCATGGCGCGCGTGATCTGCCGCGTGTTGGTCACGCTGCGGATGCGCCGCCGGATGTCGAGAATGTTGGCCATTTCATCGCCCCGCGCCGGTGGTGACTCGTGGTTTCGCCGCCGGCCGGCTGAGGACCTCGCTTACTTTCCCGCTCCCACCGCCCGGCGTTCCTGCACGAAGGCTTCCTTGGATTCCTGGATCAGCTTCGTCATGTCCGCCTTGATGCCGTCGTCGAGAACTTTCTTCTCCATGATCGAGCGCAGCACACTCGGGTTGGTGGCTTCGACATAACGGTAAAGCCCGTCTTCGAACTCCCGCACCTCGTCGACCGCCATGTCGTCGAGCACGCCGCTGGTTCCGGCAAAGATGATCAGAATCTGCTTGGAAAACGGCAAAGGCGAAAACTGCCGCTGTTTGAGCACCTCCACCAGCCGCTGCCCGCGATTGAGCTGCGCCTGCGTGGCGCGGTCGAGATCGCTGCCGAATTGCGAGAACGCCGCCAGTTCGCGATACTGCGCCAGTTCCAGCTTCAAGCTGCCCGCCACCTGCCGCATGGCTTTGATCTGCGCCGAACCGCCCACCCGGCTTACGGAAAGACCCACGTTCACCGCCGGCCGCACGCCCTGATTGAACAGGTCGGTCTCGAGGTAAATCTGCCCGTCGGTGATCGAAATCACGTTGGTGGGAATGTAGGCCGAGACGTCGCCCGCCTGGGTCTCGATGATGGGCAGCGCGGTAAGCGAGCCGCCGCCCTTTTCGTCGCTCAGCTTGGCGGCGCGCTCGAGCAAACGCGAATGGAGATAAAAAACGTCTCCCGGATAAGCCTCGCGTCCCGGGGGGCGGCGCAGCAGCAGCGAGATCTCGCGGTAGGAGGCCGCGTGCTTGGAAAGGTCGTCGAAGATCACGAGCGCGTGCCGCCCGCGGTCGCGGAAGTACTCGCCCATGGCGCAGGCGGCGTAGGGGGCGATGTACTGCATCGGGGCCGGCTCCGATGCCGACGCCGCCACCACGATGGTGTAATCCATCGCCCCATGATCGGCGAGAGTCTGTACCACCTGGGCGACGGAGGACCGCTTCTGCCCGATCGCGCAGTAAATGCAAACCAGATCGCCGCCTTTGTTATTGATGATGGTATCGATGGCGATCGCGGTCTTGCCGGTCTGGCGGTCGCCAATGATCAGTTCCCGCTGCCCGCGGCCGATGGGAATCATGCTGTCGATGGCCTTGAGACCGGTCGCCATCGGCTGGCGCACCGGCTGACGTTCGATCACCCCCGGCGCCAGCCGCTCCAGGGGAATGAATTCGGAGGACGGAATGGGGCCTTTGTCGTCGATCGGTTCCCCGAGCGAGTTCACCACGCGGCCGATCATTCCATCGCCCACCGGCACGCTCATGATTCGGCCCGTCCGCTTGGCCTCGTTGCCTTCTTTGATCTCCGTGTAGTCTCCGAGAAGCACCACGCCGACCTGGTCTTCCTCGAGGTTCATGGCGATGCCGGCAACGTCGTGCGGAAAGGAGATCAACTCGCCCGCCATGACCTTTTCCAGACCGTGCACGCGGGCGATGCCGTCGCCCAGGGTGATGACCGTTCCCACTTCATCGACGGCAACCTTGGTTTCATAGTTCTCGATCTGCTGCCGGATCAACTGGGTAATTTCGTCTGCTTTGATTTGGGCCATAAATTCAGCTACGTCGAGTGAGCTCCGGCTGCGGGGAATCCCAATCCGGGCCGCCCGACCGGGGTCGGTGGAATTGCCGGGGTCGGGTCCGCCCGCAGGCTAGGCGCTCACCAACTGCCGCCGTATCCTCTCTAATTGTCCTCGCACCGAACCGTCAAATACCGTGCTGCCCACGCGCGCCACCACCCCGCCCAGCAGGGCTCGATCCTCCGCGTACTGCGCCCGGATCGTCTTCCCGGTCGCCCGCCCCAGATCCCGTTCGAGCTCGGTGCGCTCCTCGCTCGTCAGGTCCCGCGCCGTCGTAATTCGGGCGTCGGCGACTCCCAGGCAGCGGTTCACCTCTGTCCGGAACCGTTCGACGATTTCGGCGAAGAACCTCATGCGGCCTTTATCCATGATCACCGCCACGAAGTTCCGCACCGGCTGCGAAATTCCGGCACGCTCGACGATCCCGTCGAGCACCGCGCGCTTCTGCTCGGAGGGAATCGAAGGGTTTTCCCAGATTTCGCGCAGGGTGCGGTTTTCCCGCACCAGATCCGCGATCTGCTCGGTTTCCGCCACCGTCTTGGCCGGGTCGAGCCGGTTCGCCATGACCACATCGGTGAAGGCGCAGGCGTAGGTGCTCGGAACGGTTGTCATCGTCAGCCCTTCGCCTTCTTCCGGGAGTCGCCGTCTGCAATCTGTTGGGCAAAGCTGCGCACCAGCGCTTGATCGGTCGGCCCGTCAACACGGATCTGCTTCGCCGCCAAGGTGACCGCGAGATCTGCGGCATAGGCGGTCAGTTCCCGGCGCGCCCCCTTGGTGGCCGCGGCGATGTCCTGCTGGGCGGATTCGATGATGGATCTGGCGTCTTCGGCGGCGGCCGCTTTGATCCTCTCTTCCTCGACCGCAGCTTCTCTCTCCGACTCCCGGCGCATCTGGTTGATTTCCTCGTCCAGCCGGCTCAGGCGCGATTCCACGTCGGCCAACCGGCGGCGCGCGTCCTCGCTGGTGTCCCGGCCCTCATCGAGAGCCTTCTGGATGGACGCCGCGCGATTGCGAAACAGGGCGGGCAGATTCTTCTTCGAAGCCCACCCGATCAAACCCGCGACCACCGCGAAATTCAGACCGGCCGCGAGCCAGTAGGCGCCGTCCTGACTCAGCCCGGTGATTCGCGCGAGCAGTCGGACCGAAGGCGAGTGTTTGAACTGGTCCGTCTCGTCCCCGCCGGAATTCTCCGAAGCCGCCGGCGCCTTCCCGGAAGAAGGGTTCGCCGCCTGGGGCGAGGTCTGCGCCAGGGCCAGGGAGGAAAAGAACAGGGCCAAGGCGGCTGCAAGCCCCAAGGCCCCGGCGCTCGGATGGCGAAGCCTCATCGTCCACCTGCCGGGGCGACGCTCATGGGCGTTTCCAGAACGGTGCGAATGATCTCCGAAGCCAGTCTCTGCGCTTCCGCATCGAGCGACTCGATCGCCGCTTGCTTTTCTTTTTCGATGGCCGCCTGCGCTTGTTCCATTTGAGCGTGCGCCTGCTTACGCGCCTCCATGACCGCGTCGGCGCGGGCCTGGGTGGCCTGCGCCCGGCGCGCCTCCTGGGCTTTGAACAGGCCCAAGCGGGCCTCGCGCAGCTTCTGCTCGTATTCGGATGTGCGAACTTCGGCGGCGGCCACGTCGGCCCTGGCTTTCTCGACTGCCCCGGTGGTGCGTGCGCGCCGCTCCAGAAGAACGCGAACGAGCGGCCTGTGCACCAGAACGGTATAAAGCCCGTACAACAGCAGAAAGAAGAGAATCGTAGGAACGGAGCCGAGCAGTAATCCGCCTATTTGTTTGAGGGTCTCATCCATATTTTCTGCTGGTATTTGCCGCCGAAAGGATCTTTAGAACCGTTAATTTTATCGTTCGTTTGAGATCAGTGTCAAAGCGTGGGTAGCCTCGGCGGTGAGTACGGCGAAGTCAGAGCACATAGCCCGCGGCAACGTCCCGGAACTGCTCCAGCTGCCGCTCCTTCGAGGCCGGGCTCCACCCGAACTCCGGGGCCATCAGGTCGGCCACCGTGCCCGCCATCTCAAGGGCGGCCCGGGCACGGAGAAACAGCGCCCGGGTGCGGCGGGCGAGAACATCCTCGAGAGTGCGCGCCATCTCGCGCCGCACCGCCCAGATCACCTCCGCCTTAATGTAAGGCAATGCGGGATGCAGTTTTTCGCCCAGCCCGGGATCGGCTTCCACCAGCTTTCGGATCTCGATGGCGTCCGACCCGTACACGGACAGGTGGCCAAACTGCCTTGCTTGTTCGTGATAGCCGTGAATGTGCAGGTGCTCGGTCCGTGAAGGGGTTTCCCCGAGCTGCCCCAGGGTTGCCGCCTGATTCACGCAGTCCTCGGCCATGTGGCGATAGGTCGTCCACTTGCCTCCGGTGGCGGTCATCAACCCGGACCGGTCGATGTGAATCACGTGATCGCGCGACAGGGCCGCCGTGCTGACGGCGCCCGGAGCCCGCACCAGAGGGCGGATCCCGGCGAACACGCTGAGCACATCCTCCCGCCGGGGCGCCCGGTTCAGATACTCGGCCGCCGTAGCCAGAATGAACCCGATTTCCTCCTCGCCGGCAACCGGTTCGAGTTCTGCAACCGCAACCGGGGTGTCGGTGGTTCCAACCAGCGTGTGCCCGTGCCAGGGAATTGCGAAGAGCACGCGCCCGTCCGCGGTTCTCGGAACCAGGATCGCGCTCTCCGCCTCGAGAAATTCCGGGCCGAACACCAGATGGATGCCCTGGCTCGGCTCGACCATGGCCGGCGCGGAGGGCTGCGCCAGTTGCCGCACGCGATCCGTGAAGGCGCCGGTCGCGTTGACCACGACGCGCGCCGAAACCTGGAGCGTCTCGCCCGTCTCGACGTCGCGCGCCACCACTCCGTTGACGAAATCCTGCGCGTCTTTGGTAAAGCCGGTGACCTCGGCGTAATTGACGAGGGTTGCTCCCTGGTCGAACGCGGTGAGAACCATATGGATCAGCAGGCGCGCATCGTCAAACTGGCCGTCGTAGTAGACGGCGCCCCCGCGCAGTCCTTCGGTTTTCAACGTCGGCAAACGCCGCAGAGTCTCCTGGCGCGAAAGCAGGCGCGACTTTCGGAAGCCGTATTTCCCTGCCAGCAGTTGATAGAGCTTCAGCCCGAGGCCGTAAAACGGAGCCTCCCACCAGTCGTAATTGGGAACCACGAATGCCAGGTCATGCACGATGTGCGGCGCGTTTCTGCGCAGCAACCCGCGCTCCTTGAGCGCGTCCATCACTAATCCGATGTTCCCCTGTTCGAGGTAACGCACCCCGCCGTGCGCGAGCTTCGTGCTGCGGCTGGATGTACCTTTGCCGAAATCGCTCTGCTCGAACAGGAGAACCTGATAGCCGCGGCTTGCGGCATCGATGGCTACGCCGGTTCCGGTTGCGCCGCCGCCGACGACAACGATGTCCCAAGGCTTGGAGTGCCCGCGAATGCGGCTCAACATTTCAGAGCGATTCATGTTCACCGAAGTCGGCCCCGCTCCATCAGCTTATCCCTACCCCCTGGATGATCCAAGCGGCCAGCACGGCGCCAATGAGGGGACCGACAATCGGCACCGGAGCATAGCGCCAATCCGAGCCGCCCTTTTCGTGGATCGGCAAGAGCGCATGGGCCACGCGCGGACCCAAATCGCGCGCGGGATTGATGGCGTAGCCGGTCGGCCCGCCCAGGCCCAGCCCGATGACCCAGACCAGCACTCCCCAGAACCATGGGTTGAAGCCGGGCGCAAGAGCGGGCGTCCAGGATTTGCTTTGAAAGCTGAAACCAACGACGACCAGGCACAGGGTGGCAATGATTTCCGAGAGCAAATTCGCGGGAGGATTTCGAATCGCGGGAATGGTCGAGAAGATCCCGAGCTTGCGAGTCTTGTCCGGCGTTTCTCTCCAATGCGGGAGATAAACCAGCCAGACCAGGACCGCCCCCGAAAATGCGCCCAGCATCTGCGCCGTCCAGAAGGGAAGGACCTGCGACCAATTCTTCGTGAGCAGGGCGGAGGCGAGCGTAACCGCCGGATTAATGTGCGCCGCGGGACTGCCGCAGGCGACCGCCGTGGAGATGCCCGCAACCACCGCCATGCCCCAGGCGGTCGCAATCACAATCCACCCCGAATTCTCGCCTTTTGATTTCCCCAGCAGAACGTTGGCAACCACTCCGTCGCCCAGCAGGATCAGAACCAGCGTGCCCATGAACTCCCCGACGAATGGCCGATGCATGGCCGAGCCTCCTCATGAAGACCGTTTGCCCCGCGCCGAGTCGGAGACCGGTTCCGGTTCCCTGCTCGAGAGCCGGGTTCTTCTGGGCTGGACGTTTAAGCTGAGAAACAGAGAGCCTGCAGCCGCTTATTTTGCCGCCATCTTCTTGACCATCGCGATCACCAGCTTGCGGTCGCTGTCGTTCAGGTTGCCCGAGTAGCGCCGGATCTGCGTCAGGAAGCGGAGTTCGTCATCGGAGAGCTGCGGCAAGGCCTTCGATCCGTTATTGTTTCCCGGTTCGGCGAAGAAATGCGATAGCGGAAGCTCCATGGCTCCGGCGATTTTCGAAAGTGTGTCGAGAGAAGGTACGGTGTGGCCGTTTTCGACCCGCGAGAGGTAACAGCGCAGCAGGCCCGTCCGCTTTTCAATATCACCCTGGGACATTCCCTTCTGGAGCCGGTAATTCCGGATTGTGTCCCCGATATTCATCGCAAGGGTCAGCGTGAATGGTAATCAGAGTAGTAAAGGATTGGCAAGGGAAAATTTCGCCGAAAGGCGGCCGGCGCCTTCCCGCTTATTTCTCTTTCTTCTACGATCGCTCTTCAACAGGGTGTGCAACGGATTTTCACAGCCTGGAATTTTCCTGCCTATTTTTTTAAAGCATTGTCGAAGAAGGTAACCGTCTTGTTCCAGGCGTCCTCGGCGTCTTTGGCCCGATAGGCCTCGCGGTTGTTGGGATTTTCAAACTGGTGGCCGGCATCGGGGTAGATCGTGATCTCGCCTTTCTTTCCCTGCTTGTCCATCTCCTCTCCGAATTTTTTTACGTCGTCGGGAGAGATGCCGCGGTCCTGGGCGCCGAACAGTCCGAGAATGGGGGCATGAATCTTCTTCACCTCGGCTGGATCGGTCACGACGTGCCCATAGTTGACGACATCGGCCGCCAGCCTCGGCTCTTGGAGAGCCAGATCGAGCGCAATGCCTCCGCCCATGCACCAGCCGATGGCCCCGATGCGGTCTTTCTTGACATTGGGTTGGGAAGAGAGGAACTCGAACGCCGCCACCAGATCGCGCTTCACCCGGTCTTCCGCCAGGCCGCGCATGAGTTCGTGGGCCTCGTCGGAGCTCGCCGCCACCTTGCCGCGATAGAGGTCGATGGCCAGCGTGACGTAGCCCTCGCCGGACAATTTCGCGGCCTGTTCCTTGACCCAATCGTTCAGTCCGAACCATTCGTGAATCACAATGATCCCTGGAAACGGCCCCGCGCCCTCGGGCGTCATGAGAACGGCCTTGACGGTATCGTCGCCGCTTTTGTAGGTGACTTCTTTTTTCGAGGTCGCAGCGAGAGCAGTGGTTCCGACAAGCAAGACAGTGCAGAAAGCAAGAATGGGTTTCATGTCTCTTCCAGGTCCTTTCCCGTGGTTCTTCCCCCCGCGCGTCTTGAGGGCTTACCGGCGCGGAGCCCTGTTTGGCTCAGCCCATGAGCATACCGCCATTTACGTTGAGCACATGACCCGTGATATATCCGGCTTCTTCGGAGGCGAGGAATGCGACACAGTTTGCCACGTCCTCGGGAGCGCCCGCGCGCCCCAGAGGAATCATTTTGAGCGCCGCTTCCCTCCATTCTTGCGCCAGGACCGAGGTCATTCGCGTCTCGATGAAACCCGGCGCGACGGCGTTCGAAGTGATATTTCGCGAGCCCACCTCGCGCGCAATCGCCATCGTGAGCCCGATCAACCCCGCTTTCGACGCGGCATAGTTCGCCTGCCCGGCCTGGCCCATCTGCCCGAACACCGAGGCGATGTTGATAATCCGCCCCCACCTCTGCTTGAGCATGGAACCGATGGCCTGCTGCGCGCACAAATACGCAGCCGTGAGGTTGGTCTGGAGCACCGCATCCCAGTCCGCACGCTTCATGCGCAGGATCAGTTGGTCGCGGGTAATCCCGGCATTGTTCACCAGAATATCGACTTTGCCGAAGTCGGCGATCACCGACTTGAAAGTGGCCTTGATCCGGTCTTCGCTCTCGATGTCTGTCGGATAGGGACGGGCAAGCCTCGCCTCGGCCCCTCGGTTGCGGCCGGCTCGAGTGGAGCCGGCTTCAATCTCTTGCGCCAGCTCGTCCAGTTTCTGCTCGTTCCGCGCGATGAGCGCCACGTTCGCTCCGCAGGCGGCCAGCTTCAGGGCGCAGGCGCGCCCGATTCCCTGCGAGGCTCCCGTGACCACCGCCGTACGGCCGGAAAGATCCATTCCGAGCTTCCTCAGAAAGGCGAATTATAACTGGACGGGCGCGGGAATGTGCTGCTCGCGGTGCTGCGCGATCTCGCGGCGGTAGAGAAGGCGCAACAGCGGAGGCGCGAGAATCGTGGTAACCGCAGTCATCAGCACCACGATGGCATAGGTCGAATCGGTAACGATATGCGACTCTAAGCCTACCAGGGCGACGATGAGAGCGACTTCGCCCCGCGGCATCATTCCCGTGCCTACCTGCAGCACTTGCCGCCAGCCTCCTCCGATCATGGGCAACCCGCAGCCGATCATCTTCGAAATGATGGCGAGCAGGGAAACCACAAGCGCCGAAGTCAGGATTTCTCTCGTCAGCAGGCTCCCGTTGATCCGTGAGCCGATGGCGAAGAAGAAAAACGGCGCCAGGAACTCGGCGATGCCGGAAACCCGCGGAAGCAGATTCCACTCGGGCGCGTAGTCCGCGAAAACCAGCCCCGCAAAAAACGCTCCGATGATGGCGGCCATCTGGATCTTCACGGCCAGCCAGGAGAGCAGCAGGCAGATGGCAAGCGCAACCACCAGCGAGGCGTTTTGGGTCGACAGCTGCTCGAGTCGCGGCTCCATGCGGCGCACCAGGTGCGGGGCAACGAACATCATGAACAGCGCAAACCCGGTTGCCTCGCCAATGAGCACCCCCATGTGCAGCCAGTTGACTCCGCCCGAGGCCATACCGCCGACGACGGCCAGCAGAACCATGCCCAGGATGTCGTCGAAAACCGCGGCGGCAAGGACTATTTTGGCGGTCTCGGTCGAAAGCAGGCGCAGGTCGGCGAACACCCGCGCCGTAATGCCCACGCTGGTCGCCACCAGGGCGGCCCCGACAAACACCGACTCGCTCGTGCCGGTGCCGCTCAGCTTCATGTAGGCGAACCCCAGCAGGAACGGGACCACGATCCCGGCGACGGCAACCCTCAGCGACTTCCCACTGAGGCGAACCAGTTCTCCCGGGCTGGTTTCGAGGCCGGCGCTGAATAGAACAAATATGGCGCCCAGTTGGGCAACCGATTGGATAATGTCGCTCGATGGAATCCAGCCGAGGGCATAGGGCCCCAGCACGGCTCCGGCGAGAATTTCTCCCAGCACGGAGGGCAGCATAAAGCGTTCGAACACCTCGCCCACGGCCTTGGCCGATACGAAAATGACGAACAGCTCAAGCAGCAGTCGTTCGGGCCCGGTGTTGATCGCGTTGCCCATAATCTGCTGGCAGCATATGAGAAGGCCAAGCTGCGCGCAACAAAACTCGTGAGATGCTCGTCATGAGAAGCAGCAGCAGCAGCAAAGAATCTATCTGGAAGTCAAGCCCTTTTGAGAGGCCAGGTGAGCACCTCCAGACGCCGGGAGAAGCAGAGGAGCGGCTGGATCTCCGGCAGGGTTACGCCGGCCGCCTGCGCCATGGAGTTGGTTCGGATTTCGGCCTCGGCATCCTGAAGCGCCCACTGGCGGTGATGAATTTCGGCACGATACAGGGTATTTCGCACCAGGGTGTAGAGGCAGTAGCGCTCGGTGAGCCAGTGCTCGAGCGTGCCGGCGGCCCTCAACTGGGCCGGACGCACCGCCCGGTAGCGCAAGTGGAGTTCGGCATCCCGATTTCTTTTCGCGTGGTACTCGAACCATCCATTCCGCTGCGCCACGCTCATTTGCGCCTGACGGTAGGGCAGGTGATAGCTGGCTCTTGCCGCCCACGCTGCCAGGCGGCTGCCGGCATCGAGGCTGAAGAAGTACACGCCAGGCTTGTCCAGATGGCGAACATAGGTGCGGACATTGAGTTCGGGAAAGGCCGACACGCACGGCAGGGAAGGCATCGAGCGGAGGCGCACCCCGCTCATGCGGAACGGAGTAACCGCAACCCAGGACTGCCCGTTGAAGGTGTCGAGCGAGAGGACGGAAGGAACCAGGGAGCGCAGGATCCCGGCGGAAACGGGCCAGTGGGCAAAGAGCAGATCGTTCCAGGTCTGCTCCATGATCCACGGGCCGGCGGGAAGAGGCCAGGGCCGGTGGTCCACGAATTTCAGCGCGGGGTGCATGCTGATGAAAATTTGACGATTATGAAAAGCCCGGCATAAAAGCAATGGATCGGTTGGGTGCCGGAAGGCATGCACCGCACCATCCTTACTAGTTGCAGCGCCGCGGGCTTGCGCATGACCGAAGCCATTTCTCTCCAGGCGCACCACATCGACAGCCAGCGCATAGTGATTCGCATCGAGCAGCGGAAGGATCGGCAGGCCGCTACTGTCATGCTCTCCCGCAAGCGCCTTCAAATCCCTTTGTCAATGGTGGCGTGCAGCGCGGCCGCAGATATGGGTTCTAACGTTTCCGAGGACTCATTCTCATGCTCGCGGCGCGCAACGTGTCGGCCGACAAACGCGAAGAGAAAGAGTAACCCTGCGGTTAGCCAAGCGCCAAAGCTGAGCGGCCTCGGCAGGTACATGCCAATAGCGACACCGCTCGCAACCAGGGCTGCACACAGACTGGCAAACTGCCACATGCCGTACATAAATACGAACGGCAGATAATGCGCTCCCAACGTGATCATGAAGGCTGGGTAGAACCAATCCGGTCGAAGGGCCGCGATGCCGATCACCAGGGGAAGCGTGAGCGGCAAGGTGAACGCAACTTGCATGCCAAGCGCATTCATCGGGTGTCCCTTTGGAAGCGCATGGGCATGGCCCAGGCCGCGCAACAGCAGTTGGGTCAAAGGGAAGATGAAGAATCCGCCCAGCACAAGAATGATCTCCCCCAGCTGTAGGGAGCGCCACGTGCAGGCCGCTGCCGATATGCCCCAGAGCACAGCCGAGACAAGCTGGCCCGCGAATCCCCCGAGAAAGGTACTGCGAACATCCTTCTGCGCCTGAGCCAGTTCCATGGTGCGCAAAGTATACAGTCGTCAGCAGGAGGGGACTGGTAACGACAAGTCGGCATGGCAACACGTCCTCTCCGAGCAAGGGCGGTCCGGCCGATGAAAGGCGCCATGCCCGTTTCCGAGTACCGATCCACGCTGAACCCGTCACTCATCTCTCAGCATGATAGATTTCGGGAGGAGGTTGCAGTGCCCAGGCGCGAAGTGTTGTTTGAAGGCCTTGCGAAGACGAGGTTCTCAGTCGTCCTCAAGAGCACGTCGAGAAATTGATTTTACTCGGTGAGCCGCTGGGTTTTCGGGTTGGATCAGCCGCGATTCTCGGATCCTTTAAGATCGCCAGCGATTATCTCGTCGTCGAACTCGCACAAAATTGAGGGAGGCAGGGAGGGTATTCGAATCTCGCTTGTTTCACTGGCAAAACGAGACGCGACGCTGCGAATGCTCTCCGGTGTGAGCGGTCTCGAACGAAGAGGCAATGTCCAAGTTCCTAAGCACCCGAAAATAGCGGCTGCTTAGTTGGCGTTATATCCACGCCACTTCACTCAAGTACCTCGGTAGAGTGACGGCATGATGAGATGCCACGCCGACTCAAACTCTCGCCTTTACAGCGCGACATCGTGATAATGCTTGAAGAAGCTGGTGCCGAGACGGTCGGCACTGTGGTCTCAACACTGAAGCCTTCCGATCTGAGCGAGTTCGCTGCGCAGGTTGACGGATTGGTGATTCTCGGTTCGATACGAAAAGAAGAGAACAACCTTGTGCTGACCGAGCGGGGGCGAATCGCGCTACGGACGTAGAGCAGGGTTCAACGGACGCAACATCGCCTATCGAAAATGACCCGCGATCTGGGAGCCTGAGCGCCGGTATCGTGTGGGACGCCTGTCCTAAACCGATTATGTCGGAGGCCGCATGAATATGTTCGAAACGACCTTTCCGCCACTGCTCGCTGAACTCCACAGGTTGCCATTCGACTACGCAGGCGGCAAGGGGATCGACTTCGAGCCATACGAGGAATTCCAGTCTGCGAGTCAGAACGCGTCTTGGATCCAGGCGTGGACTGGCAACGACGACCTCACTGGAAGCGAGTACCGTGTATTCGGCCAAGACGGCACGGGAGGATACGCCGCGTTCTGGCTTGTGAGGCCAAACGCGGAGCTCCTCGAACAGCCGATAGTCTTTTTCGGGTCTGAAGGCGAACTTGGCCTGGTAGCAAAGAACTTTGCCGACTACTTGTGGCTTCTCGCCGGCGGCTTGGGCCCTCAGGAGGCTATTGCCTATCCCGGGTTCGAGCGAGAGCCGAATGACGCCTTTACCGAGTTCGCCAAGGACCACGCCCCGGCCGCAAAGAAGGCGCCCGCAGCGGTGATCGCCGAGGCCCGACGCGAGTTTCCAAGCTTCGAGGAAGGTGTTCGCACGCTGTGTCGATAGCGTTGGCCATAGCAAGTAGGGTTCCGAATCCCAGGGCTTTCAGAAACCCCACTGGTCTCTTGTAATCACTAAGACAAAATCGAGCGGCGCTTTGTGACACGAGGTTCGTTCGCTTAAAAAAAAACCGGATCGATCGCCGGGTTCACGAGTGCCGATGACAAGGTTGGCACCGAAAAGGGAGGGTGTCGTTGATCTCAGTCCGGCTTCCTTCTTTCCCTCTTCGAAGGTTGGGTTGACGCGCGTGCTGCGGCGCGTTTGCCATCTGCGCGGCCGTTTCTTCCCTGTAGCTTCGGCTATAGAATTGTCGGGTGAGCGCCGTCGCAACCCCAGCCACGCCTCGTCTCGATAAACCCTGGCGAAGCTTCACGCCGAAACAGCGAATCCTGCTCTGGCTCATCGAGTGGACGGGATACCTTGCCATACGCATCCTCCTGCCGACCGTCCGGTTTACCGTGTCCTGGGAGGAAGGTTCGCCCAGGAGCCTGGCCGAACGGCCGCGGGTTTATTCCTTCTGGCATAACTGCATGATTCCGGCCATGTGGTGGTGCCGCGATCTTGAGGTTCGCGTCATGAGCAGCGACAGCTTCGACGGCGAATACACCGGCCGGATCATGCAGAAGTTCGGCTTCGTCAAAGTCCGCGGCTCGAGTTCGAAAGGTGCGGTCCGGGCCCTGCTCGGCATGAAGCGGGCGCTCGAGCAGGGCTGGACTGTCGCCTTCACCATCGACGGTCCCAAAGGCCCGCGCTACGCCGCCAAGCCGGGGCCGGTGATTCTCTCGCGCGCAACCGGCGTGCCGATGGTGGTCTTTCACATTGCGCTCGACCGCGCGTGGGTGCTCGAGACCTGGGATGGATGCATGATCCCCAAGCCATTCTCGCGCGCATTCATGCGCATCAGCCGGGACATTGCCGTTCCGCCAAATGGCGGCGATCAGCAATACCTCGACGAGTTGCAGTCCTCACTCGACCGGGTCCGCATTTACGCCGAGGCGCACGTCCAAGAAGCAGGAACTCGAGAATTTCCCTACGGGCGCAGCAATCGGGACGAGCATTGAGCCGCGTTTGCGGGCGACGATCAACAGGAATATCTCCGAACCCGTCTCTACGGGAACCGGCCCACGGACCGGAATGTTCGCAATTGATCCGGACGGCCGACACCACGGCAACGGGCCTGGTTTTTCCACTTCAACAGATGGTTTCCGGCCCAACGGCCCCCAGGCGGCCACGAGGATCGTCGGTCGCGCGACGATGGCGCCGGCCCGATGCAGCTGTGGCGGGCAAGACATGAATCCAGAAGCACTTCGCAACCAGGATCGATTTCATCCCCGGAGGCGTCAGCGTCAGAAAGTCGCCACAATGCTGATGCGGCTTTTCGCGTGCCTGCTGGCCGCGGGTTCGGCCGCAGCTCAGACCGGGAAGCTTTCAGCCGAGAACCAAACCAGAATTGAAAGCGCCATTTCTAAATTCATGGCCGCCACCAGGGTGCCGGGCATGTCAGCGGCGGTTGTACAGGATGCTCAATTCGTTTGGTCTGCGGGCTTCGGCATGGCTGATCTTGAGAACTCTGTTCCGGCGACGTCTCAAACGCTATACCGCCTCGGCTCGATCTCGAAACCGATCACCTCGACTGCCGCCATGGCGCTTTCAGAGAACGACAAACTCGATCTGGATGCCCCGGTCGAGAAATACTGCCCGGCATTCCCGCAGAAGCCTTGGCCCGTCACCACGCGAGAACTCTTAGCGCACCTTGGCGGCATCCGGTACTACAACGTTCCCGAACTTCCCTACTGGGTATCCGAGAGCGACCCCGAAGTGGGCAACACGCGCCACTTTGAAAATGGAATCGAAGCCGGCTTGAAGTTTTTCGCGAACGATCCCCTGGTGGCCAAGCCGGGAACGCACTTCAACTATTCCACTCAAGGCTACACGCTGGTGGGATGCGTAATCGAAGGGGCGTCCGGCGAGAAGTACGCGGACTACGTACGCGAGCGCGTTCTGGCTCCTGCCGGCATGCTCGAAACGCGTCCGGACGATCGCTTCGCTATTGTCCCGTTGCGCACGCGTTTCTACTCCAAAGACAAATCCGGAGCCGTGGTGAATGCGGAATTTCTGGATTCAAGCTACAAAGTGCCCGGCGGGGGTTGGCTTTCCTCGGCGCCGGACATGGCGCGGTTTGTGGTCGCGATGCTTAAGGATCGGCTGGTCAAGCCGGCCACCCGCGACACGATGTGGACACCGCAAATGCCGTCGGACAGGCTCGGAAGGATGGTTTACGGACTTGGGTGGGAGGCTGGAACGACGGGAGGCGTCCCAGACGTGGGCCACGGCGGTTCGCAGCAGGGGACGAGCACTAAGATCCTGATTGCCCCCAAGGCGCGGGCAGGCGTCGTGGTACTGATAAATTCCGATGCTGCGGGCGCGTCCCAATTGGCGTCACAACTCCTCGAGATTCTTCTGGGATTGCCTTCAAGGGACCACAAAGAGATCACCGTCGATCGAAAACTGTACGACGGTTACATCGGAACCTACCAGATGAATGATTTCCGTATGACCTTTGCTCGGGAGCGCGATCGGTTGTTCGCGAAGACGGGAGACCAGAAGAATCAGCTGTTTCCCGAAAGCATGCACGACTTTTTCTTTAAGGATTTTGATGGCGAGATCACCTTTCTGACCGACGGCAATGGTCGGGCGACGGAATTGATCCTGCATGAGGGGGGTGCCGATACCTATCTGCACCGGGTGAAGTAGCACCCATTCAATTCAGGCCGATGGATGGGTCGGTGGGCGCGGATATTGGCCAAATTGGGCCGAATCCGGTACAATCGTAGTTTCCAATCTCTACCTGATTCGACCTGGAGCAGTCATGGCACAAGTTTGCGAAATCTGCGGCAAGGGGCCGCAATTTGGAAATAACATCAGCCACGCCCATAACGTACGCAGGCGGCGCTGGAACGTCAACCTGAGGCCGGTTCACGCCAAGCTGAAGGGTGGAAACAGGCGCATCCGCGTGTGCACATCCTGCCTGCGCAGCGGCAAAGTCACAAAAGCGTAAGCCGAATCACCCCTCATCGAGTCCATCCATCCTTTGTCAAAGGTTTGGATTTGGGCTCACTCCACTCCCACGAGTTGCACGTCGAAGATCAGGGTTGAATTGGCGGGGATGACCGGAGGGTATCCGCGTTCGCCGTAGGCGAGCGCGGGCGGAATTTTCAGCTGCCGCTTGCCTCCCACCTTCATCCCGGCAACGCCTTCGTCCCAGCCCTTGATGACTTCCCCGTTGCCGAGCGTGAATTCGAAGGGATGCCCGGTCCCTACCGAGGAATCGAACTTCTTGCCATTCGTCAGCCAGCCCGTGTAATCCACTTTGACTTTCTTCCCCGGAATCGCCAGCCCGCCCGTGCCCTGCTTGATGTTCCAATACTCCAGGCCCGAAGCTGTGGTTGTCGGCTCGCCGGTGACATGAGTCGGTCCGGCCGCAGCCCGATGGGTGGTTGCCGGTTTCTTGGTCGCGGTCTGGGCAAGAGCCCATACGGCAAGCAGAAGGATCACAATCAGAAATCGTAGTCTGAGCATAGGACCTCGCTATTCCGATTTGGACGCTAACGCGATCACGTCGATTTCTACCAGTACGTCTTTGGGCAGCCGCGCAACTTCGACCGTGGAGCGCGCCGGAGGAGCTGCGCCGAAGTACTTTCCATAGACTTCGTTCATGCGGGCGAAGTCGTTCATGTTCTTCAGAAACACGGTCGAGCGGACCACCCTGTCGAGGCCACTTCCGGCGGCTTCGAGAATAGCAGCAAGGTTTTGGATCGTGCGATCGGTTTGTTGGGCGACGTCGCCGGCTGCGACCTGTTGCGTTCGAGGGTCGATGGCAACCTGGCCGGAGACAAAGATGAATCCATTGGCGCGGATGGCTTGGGAGTAAGGACCAATCGCCGCCGGGGCGTCGGGAGTGGAAATCGCGGTGCGCGTGTTCATGGGATTCGGAGGATGCATGATCTCAGATAGAAGATTTTAGACTGCGGATTGAGGATCGGGACAAGGAATCGGCCCTCCGGTGTGGAATCTGCGCCTCGCATCCATCCTCAGACCCTCTGCAGTCTCTGGACACCATGCACGCCCGGAATCTTGCGCACGCCGTGGATGAGGTTCTCGAGGTGCTTCAGGTCTTCGATTTCGATCACGATGTCAACGTTGGCCCGGCCATTTTCCGTGCGCGCGCCGATGTTTCGGATGTTGGTCCGGGTATCGCTGATCACCGCCGTGATCTGCTTCAGCATTCCGAAGCGGTCATCGCAGAACACTGTCAGCTTGACCGGAAAAGAAACCGGCGCGCCTTCTTCTTTCCCCCACTCCACCTCAATGCGGCGTTCCGGTTCGTACATTAAATTGAGCACATTCGGGCAGTTCACCGAGTGCACCGCCACCCCCTTGCCGCGCGTGACGTAGCCCACGACCGACTCGCCGCGGATGGGGTTGCAACACCGCGCGCGATAGACCAGCAGGTCGCCGTGGCCTTTGACGCGAATGGCGTTGCTTCCGTGGTCGCCGAAGACCCGCCGCACCACGCTGCCGATTCCCCGGTCTTCTTCGGGCCGAGCGGCTGTCGGCTCCCCCGCAGGAACCAGCTTGCCGAGCACCTGCCGGGCGGAGTATTTCCCATAACCGATCGCGGCCATCAGGTCGTCGAGCTGGCCGAGTCCGTAATCGGAGGCGACCCGCTCAAAGTCGCCGTCTTGGATGTCCTTCAGCGAAATACGGTACTTGCGCGCTTCTTTGTCGATCAGCTTCTTGCCGATTTCGATCGCCCGCTCGCGCTGGTGAACGTTGAGCCAGTGCTTGATCTTGTTCCGCGCCCGCGAGGACCGCACCACAGCCAGCCAGTCGCGGCTGGGCTTGTGGCCCGGCTGGGTGATGATCTCGACGATGTCCCCGCTGTGCAGCTTGTGCCGCAGGGGCACCATGCGTCCGTTGACCTTCGCGCCCACGCAGGTGTGGCCGACTTCGGTATGAATGGTGTAGGCAAAGTCAATCGGCGTCGATTCGCGCGGCAGCACCACGACTTTGCCCTTGGGGGTGAAGGTGTAAACCTCTTCCGGATAAAGATCGATTTTCAGCGTGGAAAGGAATTCGTTGGGATCGGAAACGTCCCGCTGCCACTCGACCACCTGCCGCAACCAGGCCAGCCGCTGCTCATCCTGCGCCGAAACCGGCCCGTCCTTGTATTTCCAGTGGGCCGCGATTCCTTCTTCGGCCATGCGGTGCATCTCTTCGGTGCGGATCTGAATTTCAAAGCTCACACCTTCTTCGGTAATGACCGAGGTGTGCAGCGATTGATAGAAGTTCGGCCGCGGCATGGCGATGAAGTCCTTGATCCGCCCCGGCACCGGCCGCCACATGTTGTGCACGATGCCGAGCACCGCATAGCAGTCCGGCACCGAGCGGGTGATCACGCGCATGGCGAACAGGTCGTAAACCTGGTCTACGGAAATCCGCTGTTTGAGCAGTTTCTTGTAAATGCTGTACAGGCGCTTGATGCGGCTTTCCACCTGGGCCGTGATCCCGGCTTCGCGCAGTTTCTCGTTTAACAGGCGCTCCACCCCGGCAAGAAACTGCTCCCCCTTTTTCCGGCGCGCCTCGACGGCGTCGTGCGCCTGCTGGTAGGCGATGGGGTCGAGATAGCGAAATCCCAGGTCTTCGAGCTCGCCGCGAATCTTGCCCATGCCCAGCCGGTGGGCGATGGGGCCGTAGATATCAAGGGTTTCGCGCGCGATTTTCTGCTGACGGTCGGCGGGCAGGTGTTCGAGCGTGCGCATGTTGTGCAGCCGGTCCGCCAGCTTGATGAGGACGACGCGGATGTCGTCGACCATCGCCAGCATCATCTTGCGCAGGTTCTCGGCCTGCTGCTCTTCCTGGGAGGAGAAATCAATGCGGCCGATCTTGGTGACGCCCTCGACGATATGCGCCACCTGCTCCCCAAATTCCTTGCGGATGTCTACGATGGTGACCGAGGTGTCTTCGACCGAATCGTGCAGCAGGCCCGCCGCCACCGAAACCGCGTCCATCTTCATTTCCGCCAGCACCAGCGCAACTTCGAGCGGGTGCACCACATAGGGCTCGCCCGAGGCGCGCTGCTGCCCGGAGTGATACTTCTGGGAAAACTCGTAAGCCTTGCGGACCAGCTCCAGGTCCTCGTTCGGCCGGATCTCGCTCATGCACCGCACCAGCTCGCGGAACCTGGTCGCCGTGAGCACGTTGGTTGCGATTTGTTCACGCAGCGTAGTCATCCCTGTGTGCTCGGGATAGTCTGGGTCCGGGAAGGCGCCGAAGGATCGCGGGAAGCACGCCCGTGCCGCTGTCGCCAGAAGGAGATGGAAAGCTCCCGGTGCCTGTTTTCCCTGTTTGTGATTATTATCGAGCCATCCGACGGCGTTCGCAAATGCCTGTGGCGCCGACACTTCCGCCGGGGGTACATTGGTCGCGTGGCTCGCATTCTCATCAGCGGGGCGTCGGGGCTCCTCGGGCAGGCGCTGGTTGCCTCGCTTGAGTCGGGCCGGTTTGAGGTGACGCGGCTGGTGCGGCGCCCGCCAGCCTGCCCGCTCGAAGCGCAATGGGACCCCCTGGGCGAGGTTTCTCCCCGGCTGGTCTCCGGGTTTGACTTTGTGGTCCATCTTTCCGGGGAAAACCTCTCGGGGCGCTGGACGCGAGCCAAAAAGCGGCAGATAGCAGAGAGCCGGATCGCGAGCACTCGAAATCTCTCCCGGGCCCTCGCCGAAGCCAGCACTCCGCCCCGGGCGCTCGTGTGCGCTTCCGCCATCGGCTATTTCGGCGATCGCGGAGACCAGGTCCTCACCGAAGAGAGCTCTCCGGGCAGTGGATTTCTGGCGGAGCTTTGCCGCGACTGGGAAGCGGCGGCCCAAGCGGCGGCGCGGGCCGGCGTCCGGGTGGTGAATCTTCGCTTCGGAATCGTGCTCAGCCCGCGCGGCGGCGCGCTCAAGCAGATGCTCGTCCCCTTCCGGCTCGGCCTGGGCGGAAAGCTTGGCACCGGCCGCCAGTGGTGGAGTTGGATCCACATTCACGACGCCCTGGCCGCCGTCCTCCACCTTATCGGCAGCACGGATCCGGCAGAATCGCCTCGCCCAGGCGAATCTCTGACGCGCAGTATCGATCTGGATGGCCCGGTCAATGTGGTCTCGCCGAACCCGGCGACCAATTCCGATTTCACCCGCGCCCTGGCCTCGGTGCTCGGGCGCCCCGGATTTTTAACCCTTCCCGAGTTTGCCGCGAAACTCGCCTTCGGAGAGTTCGCAAAAGAAGGGCCCTTGGTCAGTGCGCGCGTGGTGCCGAAGAAGCTGGTCGAGACGGGATTTCGGTTTCGCTATCCGGAACTCGAAGCCGCGCTCGGAGAACTTTTGCGCTAGTCTGCCGCGCTCCCGGTTCCGGGGCCGTGCGACCCGGCTCGAGCGCGAGCAAACTGCTCGACGCGCTCCCGCACGCCGGGCACGTGGGCTGGAAGAGTCAACCGGCTGCCTTCTTCAAGGATCGGGATCAACTTGTCAAAATCGGGGCCGGAGTGCGACCCGGTGAGGGCAATTCGCACCGGGTGAAACAGTTCCTTCCCCTTGGCGCCGGTTTCGGTCTTCACCTGGTTGAGGATTTTTTTGAACTCCTCGGCCGTGAGTCTCGCCGCCGCGGCGGATGGGTTCTCGAGGATCTTGGAGGTGAAACTGCCGAGGACCGCGTCGGTGCGCGGCCAGTTGAGCACTTCGCGATTGTCGGCGGCTCCCGCGGCCGCCGTCGCGTCATACTGCAGGATCAGAGACGCTTTTCCGGGGAGCTCTTCCAGGCGATCGACATAGGGCGCGAGAAGCCGCGTGATAGCGGCGAGCCAGTTGCGAACATCGGGAGGCCATGCCTTCTCAGCCGGGCCCTGCGCCCGGGATTCGTCGAGAGCGCCGCTGCCGAGCGCGCGGGAAAAATAGGGCAGGGCAAGACGTTCAATCCGCTCCGGAGGGCTTTCCTTCATATAGTGCCGGTTCAGCCAGTACAGCTTCTCCCGATCGAAGACGGCGGGCGAGGGCGCGACTCGATCGATCGAAAATTCCTGGATCAGTTCCTCGCGGGAAAAGATCTCCCGCGTTCCTCCCGTGGGCGCCCACCCCAGCAGGGCCAGATAGTTGGTCAACGCCTCCGGCAGCACCCCCTGGTCGCGGAAGTTGGCCATCGAAGTGGCTCCGTGCCGCTTCGAGAGCCGCTCGCGGTCTCCGCCGAGAATGGTCGAGAGATGGGCAAACGCGGGCACCGGCCAGCCCAGGGCTTCATAGAGGGCGACCTGCTTGGGAGTGTTCGAGAGATGGTCGTCCCCGCGAATCACGTGCGAGATCTTCATCAGCGCGTCGTCAATCACCACCACGTAGTTGTAAACCGGCATTCCCGAGGAGCGGAGGATGATCGGGTCGCTGACGACTTCGCTCAAAAACTCGAGGTCGCCGTGGACCAGGTCGTGAAAGCGAATCGGGCGCTCGGGAATGCGCAGCCGGACCGCACACGCTTCGCCCTGGGTTCTCCGGCCGGAGGCCTCGCCGGCGTCGAGAGCCCGGCACTTGCCCGAGTAAACCGGCTGCCGGTGGAGGGCGGCCGCACGTTCGCGTTCCTTCTGCAGTTCGCCCTCGCTGCAGAAGCAGAGATACGCCTTGTGCTCGCTCAGCAACCGTTCCGCGTGCTCGCGATAGATCGCCAGCCGGTCGCTTTGACGATAGGGGCCGTACGCTCCGCCGGCGTCAGGACCTTCGTCCCAGTCGAGTCCAAGCCATTTGAGGTCGGCGATCAGCTGGGCTTCGTAGCGGGCCTCGCTGCGGTCGACGTCCGTGTCTTCGACGCGGAGAACCATGGTCCCTCCCATTCCCCGCGCAAACAGCCAGTTGAACAGCGCCGTGCGGGCGTTGCCGACGTGCAGCTGCCCGGTCGGAGACGGGGCAAAACGCACACGAACCGGGGAAAGGGAAGGCACGGATTGATGGTAGCAAAATCGGTCCCGTCCGCCCGAGTGCGGACTATTTCAACTCGGGTCCGATCGCGCGATACTGCGACTGAAAATAGACGAGCGGTTCGCCTTCGCGCACGACCACGTCCTCGACCTCGGCAATGAAGATGGTGTGGTCGCCGGCGTCCCGTGCAATGTCGAGCCGGCATTCAAAGTAGGCCAGCGCACCCTCGAGCACGGGCGTTCCCCGCCGCGTGTAACCAAACCGCGCGCCGGCTTCTTCTTCCGCGCGGGCCGGATCACGGTCGGCCTCGGCGTAATGCCGGGAAATTCTCCGCTGCCCCTCGGCGAGCACGTTGATCCCGAAACGTCGGCAGGCGTGCAGGTGCGCGTGTGTCCTGGCTTTGCGATCCACGCAAACCAGCACCAGCATGGGATCGAGCGAGACCGAGGCAAAGGCGTTGGCCGTCATGCCTTCGACCTGGCCCTCGCTCGCCACGGTGATGACGGTGACGCCGGTGGCAAACGACGCCAGGGCACGGCGAAAGTCTTCCCGGGTTGCGCTCATTCTGACTCAGATTTGTACCACGAACGCCAAATTTTTCCGCGTGTCACGGCTTCCTATATGATTCTTGAGGGCCGGCGGCCCAGGCCGAGAGAACTGCGATGCACTCCGACACTCCAAGTCTCGCCGGGTCCGGGGAACGGGCAGCCGACGGCCGGTCCGCTCCTTCGCCCGGGATTTCCCGCGAAGAAGCCTGCTTCTGGATCCGCTCGACCTCCCAGGAACTCCCTCGCCTGCTCGACCGGGCCTCGGAGCTGCGCAACCAGTTCAAACCCGGGGTAATTACCTACTCCCGCAAGGTTTTCCTTCCCTTGACCAATCTGTGCCGCGACTACTGCGGCTACTGCAGGTTCCGCCGCGATCCCGGCGAACCCGGCGCGCATACGATGACCCCGGAGGAGGTTCTCGAGGTCGCCGGCGCCGGCGAAGCCCTCGGCTGCCGCGAAGCATTGTTCTCGCTCGGCGACAAGCCGGAGCTGATTTTTCCCGAGATGCGCGAAACGCTTGGCAGGCTGGGCTACCGCTCGACGCTTCATTATCTCGAGGCGATGTGCGAACTTGTCTTGCGCAAGACCCGCTTGCTCCCCCACCCGAACCCGGGCCTGATGAGCGCCGAGTGGATTCGGCGCCTGGCGCAAGTTTCCCCCAGCCTGGGCCTGATGCTTGAGACCTCGAACCCCGCGCTTCTGGCTCCCGGCGCGGCCCACGACCGGGCGCCCGACAAGCTTCCTTCGAAGCGGCTGCGCACGATCGAAGAAGCCGGCAAGCAGGGGGTGCCGTTTACCACCGGAGTGCTCGTCGGAATCGGAGAGTCTGCGGAGGACCGCGTCGACGGCCTTCTCGCCATTCGCGACCTCAACCGCAGGTACGGGCACATTCAGGAAGTGATCATCCAGAATTTCCGGGCGAAAAAGGAGATTCCCATGCGGGACTGGCCCGAGCCGGGGCGGGCCGAGATGCTGAGGACCATTGCCGTGGCGCGCCTGCTCATGCCGGACGTGAATCTGCAGGCGCCTCCGAACCTCTCCGGCCCCGATTACGAGGAGCTCCTAGACGCCGGCATCAACGACTGGGGCGGCATCTCTCCGCTTACCCCCGACTTCATCAATCCCGAACGCAGCTGGCCGCATCTTGAGGAGCTCGAACGGCGAACCAACGCCAAAGGCTTGGAGCTGCGCCAGAGGCTTCCGGTCTATCCCGAATTCGTCGAGCGCGTCGCCCTGCGGCCCTCCCTGCTGGCCGAAAGGCTCGCGAGCGCCGCCGACCCCGACCGCTACGCAGGGAACACCGCATGATCGCCGTTCTCACCGGCGGCACGGGCGGCGCGAAATTTGTGGATGGCTTGCGGCGCATCCTTCCCGCCCGGGAGCTCACGCTCATCGTGAACACGGGAGACGATCACCGGTGGTGGGGCCTTTATGTCTCGCCGGACGTCGACTCGATTACCTACGTCCTTGCCGGCCTGCTCGCAAGCGAACGCGGCTGGGGCGTTCGCTCCGACACCTTCCACTGTCTCGAGACCATGAAAAATCTGGGCGAGCCGGCATGGTTCAGCGTAGGCGACCGCGATCTTGCCACCCATCTCCTGCGTACCCGGTTGTTGTCGGAGGGGCAAACGCTTTCCCAGGCCACCGCGCACATCAGCGCGAGATTGGGCATAGGCTCGCGCATCCTGCCGATGACGGACGCCCGCGTAGAAACCCGTCTGGATACTGCGGCCGGGGACCTGAGCTTCGAAGAGTATTTCGTGAAGCGCCGGTATCAGGACAGGGTGAAGGCGGTGCGCTTCCTTGGAGCCGCCGAGGCCGCGCCGGCGCCCGGTGTGCTCGAAGCCATTGCCTCGGCCGAAGCCGTGCTGATTGCCCCGAGCAATCCGGTCACCAGTATCGGGCCCATTCTCCGGGTGGCGGGCGTTCGCGAGGCTTTGCGCACGACCGCGGCGCCGGTAGTCGCGGTGAGCCCGATCATTGCGGGCGCCGCGGTTTCCGGGCCTGCGGCGGAGCTGATGAGGTCCGAAGGGCTCGAGGCCTCGATTTCGGGGGTCGCCCGGGCCTATTCCGACTTTCTCGATCTGCTGGTCGCCGATGATCGCGATTCGGCCCTGGCCGGCTCGCTTTCGAGCGACCGGCTTCAGGTACACTCGACGAACATTCTCATGCGTACGCAGGAGGACAAGACCCGAATCGCGCGGCAAGCTCTCAGCTTCGCCTGTCCCCAACTTGCGTCCGCGCCGGCGGGGGAGGCCGAGTGATCCTGATTCCGGTGAAAAAACTTTCGGGCGCCAAGCAGCGCCTGGCGCCCGTACTCGAGCAGGCGGCGCGAACCGAGCTGGCGCACGCCATGCTCGCCGATGTTGCCTCTGCGGTTGCCGGCGCCGCCTGTGATGACGTGGCCCTGGTCACCAGCGACGAGTTTGCCGTCTCCGTTGCGCGCCGGCACGGATTCGAAATTTTCCGGGACGACTCGAACCTGAGTGAAACCGACGCCATCGAACGGGCCACCGAGAAGTGCCGGGCGCGGGGAATCCCGTCGACGCTGGTCATTCCCGCCGACGTTCCTTTGATCGGCGCGGACGAGGTCCGCGCCGTCTGGGCGAACGCACCGGATTCGGGCTCGGTGCTGGTTCCATCGCGGGACAACCGAGGCACCAATGCCGCCCTGCGCCGCCCGTCGTCCTTGTTCCCCCTGCGTTTCGGCAACGACAGCTTTATGCCCCACCTGACGGCGGCGATTGCCTCGGCGAAGCCGTGCGTCGTCCTTTCGCTCCCGGGAATCGCGCTGGACATCGACACTCCGGAAGACCTGCGCGAGCTGGCGCAGCGGGAGGGAGAAACGCCGTCGCAAGTTCTGGCGCGGAACCTGGGGTTCGGCCTCGACGGCCGGACCTGCGGCCGCGTGTGGGCGGCCGAATCCTGATGCCCGCCGGTTCGGAGCTTCGCCTCATTCCCGTTCCCTTTGCCGCCGAGGTGACGCCCGGCGACGACCTGGCCGAAAAACTGGCCGAGGCCCTGGAGCATCAGAAGCTCCAGTTGCGGTTCCGGGACATTCTGGTCGTAAAACACAAGGTGGTTTCGAAGGCGGAAGGCCGGATTTTCGAGCTCCGGAACGTGAAACCTTCCCCTCGCGCCCTCGACTGGGCGCGCCGGACGGGCGCCGATGCCCGCGTCGCCGAGCTGGCGCTTGCCGAAAGCCGGCGAATCGTGCGGAAGAAGCGCGGCGTCCTGATCACTGAAACCAGGCACGGTTTTGTATGCGCCAATAGCGGCGTCGACGTTTCCAATGTCGATGGCGGCGAAAGCGCCGTCCTGCTGCCCGAGGACCCCGACCGGTCCGCGGCTCGCCTGCGCTCCCGGCTGAAGAAGCTCTCGGGCGCCCAGATCGCGGTGGTGATCTCGGATTCTTTCGGGCGTCCCTGGCGCCAGGGTCTGACGGAGGTGGCCATCGGAGTCGCCGGAATGAAGCCGCTCCTCGACTATCGCGGGCGGCGGGATGAGCACGGATTGAAGCTTCATGCGACCTCGGAAGCCGTGGCCGACGAAGTCGCTTGCGCCGCGGGCCTGGTCTGCGGCAAGCTGAATCGTACGCCGGCTTGCATCGTGCGCGGCCTGCAATTTCCGAATGCCCGGGGACACGCCCGCGAACTGATCCGGCCGGCAAAAGAAGATCTGTTCCGCTAACGGCCCCCTAAAGACGGACGAACGAGCCGGGAACAACATTCGAGAGAATCAGGAACCACGCAAGACAATAGAAGACGGCCAGAAGAGCCAGCAGAGCCAGAAGTCAGAAGAAAGAGAGGGCGCCCATGCGGACCTCGACCCCCGCCGAACTCGAGAGCTTCCCGCAACGCGACTGGTTGGACGTGGCCCGACGGATGAAGCCCGAACTGCGCGGCGCCCTGGAGCGGGTGGCCGCATCGCAGGATGGCGCCGTGCTCACGCGCGATGACTGCCTGCTCGCGGCGCGGGCCGAGGGCGACGATCTCCTCGGCCTGTTGATCGCGGCCGACCTTCTGCGCAACGAACTGGCCGGCCGGATCGTCACCTATGTCGTCAATCGCAACATCAATTTCACCAACATCTGTTTTGTCGGCTGCAAGTTTTGCGCCTTCAGCCGCGGGCCGCGCGAGCCTGACACCTACTTCCTCGCTCCCCAGCAGGTCGCGGAACGGGCGCTCGAGGCCCGGGCGCTGGGCGCCACCGAAGTGTGCATTCAGGGCGGGCTGCCGCGCGGGCTGTCTCCTTTTTATTACCGCGACATCGTTCGCGCGGTGAAGGCCGCGGTCCCGGAGATGCACATTCATGCCTTTTCTCCGATGGAAATCGTCTATGGAGTGGAGCTGACGGGAATGGCGCTCGCCGACTACCTGCGCATGCTGCGCGACAGCGGGCTGGACACCCTGCCCGGAACGGCGGCGGAGATACTCGACGACAGCGTCCGGCACGTGCTTTCGCGCAACAAGCTCTCGCTTGCGCAGTGGAAAGAGGTCATTGTCTGCGCCCACTCCCTGGGTATCCGGACCACCTCGACGTTGATGTACGGGCACCTCGAAACGCCCGAGCACTGGGTAGACCAGCTCCTGTTCCTGCGCGGCATACAGAACCAGACTGGCGGTTTCACCGAGTTTGTTCCCCTGGGTTTCGTGCACCACAACACCTTGTTATTCCGCCAGGGACTTTCGCGGCCGGGGCCGACGCTTGCGGAGCACTTGAAGATCCACGCGCTCGCCCGTCTCGTGCTTGCCGGCTCGATCAACAATATTCAGGTTTCCTGGGTCAAGCTGAACCGCGGTCTCTCGCAACTCTGCCTGCAGGCGGGGGCCAATGACTACGGCGGGACGCTGATGGAGGAAAACATCTCGCGCGAGGCCGGCGCCACGGCGGGCCAATACACCAGCCCGGAAGAATTTCAGGCGCTCGTTCGGGAAATCGGGCGTATTCCCGCCGAGCGCAACACCACCTATTCGCGCATCCGGATTCGGCAGGCATACGAGAGCTTTGCCGCCCAGCCGCTCGGCGAGGCGGAATTCGCATGACCATCGCCATCGTGGGCGGAACCGGGCCGGCGGGCTCGGGGCTTGCGCTGCGCTGGGCCGAAGCCGGCGAGTCGATCGTCATCGGCTCGCGCGACCGGGAGCGCGCGGCACAAAAAGCGGCCGAGATCCGCGACCGGCTTGCGGGGGGCGAGAGGGGCTCGGCCCTCCGCGCCGAGATTTCAGGCGCCGAGAATTCCGACGCCTGCCGCTCCGCGGACATCGTCGTGCTCACCATTCCCTTCGAGTCTCAGGCCGAGATGCTGAAGCGGCTGAAGCCTGTGCTCGGTCCCGGACACATCCTGGTGGATGCGACCGTGCCTCTGGCCGCAAGCGTCGGGGGCCGTGCTACGCGCACCCTGGGCGTCTGGCAGGGCTCGGCTGCCGAACAAGCGGCGGAATTGGCGGGGGAGCACGTGGCGGTGGTGGCCGCATTTCACAATCTGGCGGCCGACCTGTTGCACGGCGACGGCCCCATCGACTGCGATGTGATCGTCGCGAGCGATCACCCGGAGGCGTCCGCCAGGGTCCGCCGCCTGGCGCGCAAGATCCCCGGCGTCCGCGCGATCGATGGCGGCAAACTGGAGAATGCCCGCATCGTCGAGCAGATCACGGCTTTGCTCATCGGGTTGAACATCCGGCAAAAGGGCCACTCCGGGATTCGCATCACCGGATTGCCGCCGCGGGCGTACGATATCTGATCCACGGTTTCTCGTCCGCGGGTTGTCGGGGCCGGGCCGGACTGGACCGCCGCGGCCCCAACGAGAAACCTGCGCGGTCGACCGATTGCCCTGAGTTTTGCGCACTATGCCCGACGCGGCCATCGAATTCCGCGATGTCTCCTACCATCTGGGGGACGGCCGCGAGATCCTGCAGAGACTGAATCTCGAGGCCCGCCGCGCCGAGATTCTCGTGCTTCTCGGCCGCAGCGGCTCGGGAAAAACCACGGCGCTCAAACTGGTCAACCGGCTGCTTGAAATTTCCGCAGGCGAGTTGCGGGTGGAAGGCCGGCCGGTCGCCGACTGGAACCCCATCGAACTTCGCCGGCACATCGGATACGCCATCCAGGAAGTGGGGCTGTTTCCGCATTACACCGTCGCCCGCAACATCGGGCTGGTCCCGGAGATTCTCGACTGGCCAGAGGAGAAGATCCGACAGCGCACCGATGAGCTTCTGCGTTTAGCCGGACTCAACCCGGAGGTTCGCGAGCGGTATCCGCACCAGCTCTCCGGCGGCCAGCGGCAGCGGGTCGGCGTGGCGCGGGCGCTTGCCGCCGACCCGCCGATTCTTCTGATGGACGAACCGTTTGGCGCGCTCGATCCGCTGACGCGGGCCGATCTGCAGCGCGAATTTCTCTCCCTGCAGCGGAAGCTCGGGAAAACGGTGGTCTTCGTCACGCATGATCTCAACGAGGCTTTGCTCCTGGGAACGCGAATCGCGCTGCTCGAAGCGGGCAGGCTGGTGGCGGCGAACACTCCCGAAGAATTTTTGGGCTCCTCCGAACCGCTGGTCATGAAATATGTGGCGGCCTTCGGCGGGTCCGGGTCCATGCGAGGCACGCGATGAACTTTTGGAATTTTGTGGCCCAGAACCGATCCGAGATTGCCAGCCTCACCCTGGAGCATTGCGCGATGGTTGGAATCTCTATGCTGCTTTCGATCGCCATAGGAGTGCCGCTTGGCATCCTGATCGCCCGCCGGCCGGCGCTGCGCCAGCCCGTCATCGCAGCCGCCAACGTCATCCAGACCATTCCCAGCCTGGCCCTGTTCGGTTTTCTTCTTCCCACGCCCTGGATCGGCGAGCGGGCCGAACGGCTGGCGGTCCTGGCGCTGATGCTCTACGCGCTCCTGCCGTTGATCCGCAATACCTATGCCGGCATCGCCGGGGTTGACCGCGCCGTCGTCGAAGCCGCGCGCGGCATGGGCCTGACTGGCGCCCAGCTGCTGTTCAAGGTTGAACTGCCGCTTGCGGCCAGCGTGATCCTGGCCGGGGTGCGGGTAGCGGTCGTCACTTCGATAGGTCTCGCCACCATTGCCGCGGCCGTGGGCGCCGGCGGTCTCGGCGAACTCATTTTTCGCGGCTTGGCGATGGTGAACAACTCGGTGATCCTCGCCGGCGCCATTCCGGCCGCGCTCCTGGCACTCGGGGCCGATGTTCTCGTCGGCTGGCTGGAGAAGCGCCTCGCGCCGCAGCGGGCGGCCTGAGTCAGGCACGGAAAGGGAAGATGGAACTTCGGAGAGGAATGACTGCCCTTCACGGCCCCCTTCACCCGGGGCGCCCTCCACGGTTTGCTCGCCGGCTTGTCTCGCCGACGCCCGGCGGGATGGCTTTGCCGTTCGTGCTGGCCGCGGTCCTTTCCTTCGCCGGCTGCGCCCCTCCGAACCGCATCGTGGTCGGCTCGAAAAACTTCACCGAGCAGCTCATCCTGGGCGAGTTGATTGCGCAACAGATCGAAAACCAGACCCATCTGCCGGTGGAACGCCGCTTTTATCTCGCCGGAACCTACATCGCCCACCAGAGCCTGCTTGCCGGGCGCATCGACATCTATCCCGAATACACCGGCACCGCCCTGACAGCGATTCTCAAGGAGCCGCCCGACTCCGACCGCAAAGCCGTCTTCGATCGCGTGAAATCCGAATACCAGCAGAGATTCCACCTCACGCTCGGCCCGCCAATCGGATTCAACGATACCTTTGCCGTCCAGATTCGCGGCGAAGATGCCCGCCGTCTGCATTTGCAGACCATTTCCCAGGCCGCACAGCACACCCCCGGGTGGCGGGCGGGCTTCGGCTACGAATTCATGGAGCGCTCCGACGGTTATCGAGGCCTGGTGGCCACCTACGGCCTGCGCTTCGCCGCGGCCCCGCGCATCATGGACCTCGGCCTGCTGACCCGCGCGCTCAAGGACCATCAGGTCGACTTGATCGCCGGCAACATGACCGATGGCCTGATTCCGGCGCTCGATCTATTCGTGCTCGAAGACGACAAGCGGTACTTCTCCGCCTACGAAGCCGTGCCGGTGGTTCGCCAGCAAACGCTCGCTTCGCACCCGGAAATTCGCGCCGCATTGGACGCGCTCGGCGGGAAAATTTCCGATTCCGACATGCGTCGCCTCAATTACGCGGTCGACGGTCAAAAACAGGACGTCAAACAAGTGGTGAGGGACTTCCTTCGCGAAAGGGGACTCTAGCCCGCGGGCTTTGACTAACCGCTCTCCGGCGCCTGTGGCGCCTGCCGGCGGGTGATGGCGACATAGGTCACCGCGTCCCAGGCGTTGTGAATGCCGATGAACAACAAGCCGAGCGCGGTCGCCCCGACCCAGAACAACGCGCCCGCAGGATGCCAGCGCAGCCCGATGCCGGCCCCGAGCAAGCTCAGATAGGCGGCAAGCGGAAGGGCCGCGTGCCACAGCCAGTCTCCGGCGTCGGGAGTGTACCCGGTTTGACGCCGCGCATGCTGGATGACCCGGCAAACGTAGATCGCCCCCGCGCCTCCGCACAGCGCGAGGCATACCGCTGCACCGGCAAGCGCGTGCCAGGGCGCACATACGGCGGCGGAGAGAAATAAGGCCAGACAAAAGTGCACGATGGTCGGGGTGCCGAAGGCTCGAATCTCGAGCAGGCCGCGCGCCGCCTGGGTTTGCGCGATGATGGCGATCACCACGAACTGGAGCCCGGTCAGCGCCCCCGCCGACGAGCCTACCACCACATAGAAGTCAGTCCACCGTCGCAACATACTGGCGCGTCTCCCGTCTTCGGACCTCGCACCCGAATCGAGAATCCTATCATCGGCTCGAAAAAGGCGAAGCTCCTAAGCCCCGGGGCCCCGGCGCGCGGCCACCCATCGAAGCGGGCCCGCCGCGCCGTTTTTTGGACGGTGCATCGTTTTGAGCCGCATTTTAACCGTAAATTCTTATTCCCGGTGCTAGGCTCGTTGGATCTTTTTCGCTAGGGAGCCAGAATGACCACACGCAGTTTACCGGCGGTATTTTTCCTCTGCCTGACCCTCAGTCTGATTTCGCTTCGATCTCTTGCACAAACTTCCACTCCAACCGCAATCCCGCCTTATAAGTTGTCGGTGTTTGCCAAGGCGCCGGCCGGATTGAGCGCGCCCGACTCGATCGCCGTGCTCGGGGATCATGTTTTCGTGGGATACGGCGATAACCACGCCCCCGATGGCTCGGACGGGTTGAACAGCCAGGTGGTCGAGTACCGGATGGACGGGACCCTGGTTCACATTTACACCGTGCCCGGGCACAGCGACGGATTAAAGGTGGATCCGGTCACGCACAAGCTGTGGGCCCTGCAGAACGAAGACGCCAACGCGAACCTGGTCATCATCAACCCGGAGTCCCGAGGGCAAACCCACTACAAATTCGGCCCCACGCTGCACGGCGGAGGCTATGACGACATCGTCTTTCGCGGCTGCGAGGTTTTCATCAGCGCGTCGAATCCGGCGAACAACCCAAACACCGGGCCCGCGATCGTGAAGGCGCACCTCGAGGACCATACCGTCGAAGTCGAACCGGTGCTTCAGGGCGACGCGAGCGCCGTCGACGTTCGAACGGACGCGAGCGTCCGGCTGAACCTGCTCGATCCCGACTCCATGACGCTCGATGTTCTCGGCAACATCGTCCTCGACAGTCAGGCCGATCAGGAACTGATCGTGCTGACCCACCCCGGCACAGCCAGTCAGCGGGTGTTGCGTTTGCCGCTGAGCTTTCGCTCGGGCGCGGGAGAAACGCGGGTTGAAACCGACGACACCGCCTTCGCCACCTCGAGCGAGGGATTCATCCTCTTTGCCGACAAGGGCCTCAACACGGTTTACCGCCTGAGAAAGAAGGCCTTTGCCCCGGGAGCGGCCTACACGGCGGCTGACGGCGGCCCATTCGTTGGCAGCGTGGATATGACGAGCGGAATCATCACCCCGATTGTCAAGGGTCTCTCGGGTCCCGGGGGCCTGGTCTTCGTGGACACATCAAGGGGAGCCCATGTCAACGACAGCGATCTCCGTGAGTGCAACAACAGCATGGACGCGCGCTGAGATGCATCGCAGACACCGGATCGAGGTTCCCCATGCCTGTGTCTCCCGCGCGGGAGACACAGGCGGATCCGGCCGCCGGTCCCGCAGCCTGCGCTCGAGCTCTACGGGCGCGCCTTGACCTCGGCGAGGCGGGCCTTGACCATCTTCTTCACCAGGGTGGGGGAGAGAGGCTTATCGACCGGGAACTGAATTGTGCCCTTAGAAACACGGTAGGGGTGGAGTTCGGCGTGGAACTTCGCGATCACGGACGCGGTGGGGAAGAAGCTGCAATGGTCGCGAAACGCCGCATACCATACGAGCACTTTCTTGTACTTGAAGGCCGGAATCCCATAGCTGATTACCTCCCCGGTCTCCGGCGGGACCACGGACCGGATGGTGGCGCGAAGCTGGTTCAGGGTGCTGCGCGCTGGCTCGGGAAGGCGAGAGAGATATTCCGTTACGCTCTTGTGTGGGCTCATTTGCGCCGCTTGCTCACCCGTTTTCCCATCATTTCAGGCCCTTTTCGATGTGTTTCGTGGTTGGTTCCCGGGCGGCTCCCGCTCTCGCCGGTTCATCGATTCGAGCGAGTGGAGACCGAGAAACCCGGACAAGCCGGGCCTGCTCACCCGGCGAACCCGTATACTGGATTGTGCCCGTCGAAGGCTCCAGGCTGCGTCTTCCGCGGAACCGGGTCCGGATGCCCTTGCCCATCCTGCTAAGCTCCGGCATAATAATAAATTAATCGTCATTGTCCCGCCGGTGGTGTCAGAAGAGCTGACCCTGCCTCCATTTGAAAGACCAGGAACAGCGGAAGACTAGGAAAGGAAACCGAGTTCAGTGTTGATGATTCGTCTGGCGCGCGTAGGTGCGCGCAAGCAGCCGCATTACCGTCTGGTGGTAATCGAAAAAGAGCGGGCGCGCAATGGGCGCCCCGTGGAGATTGTGGGGACGTACAACCCCCGCACCACGCCGGCCAGCGTGGAGCTTAAGCGCGAGCGCATTGATTATTGGCGCTCGAAGGGAGCGCAGGTCTCCTCCCGGGTGGGTAAGATTCTGGCCATGCCACAGACTGCGGCGCCGACGCCCGCGGCTTCGTAAGATTCTTTGCGATTGAGGAAATGTTCGGGATGCCGAATTTGAACGTCTTCGTTCTCTCCGAGTCCCGCTCCCATGAGTGACGCTACCCCCAATCCGGTTGCGCTGATCGAGCACGTTGCCAAGGCGCTCGTAAATGCGCCCGACCAGGTGTTCGTTGAGGAGGCGCCGGAAGAGGGCGAAATCATCATCGAACTCGAAGTCGCCGAAGACGACATGGGGCGCGTGATCGGCAAGTCGGGCAAAGTCGCAAGGGCGATGCGCAATCTTCTCCACGCGGCGGGCATAAAGGCCGGCCGGCGATACGAATTGGAGATACTGGAGTAGCGGGGCGCCGGAGGGTTCTCGAGGTTGGGCGGCGAAAGACCCGGCCGGAGCCTGACCCTCGGCCGTAAGCCTCGTGGAGGCCATGACCGCCGAAGGAGGGACGGCACTGCATGAAAAGTGCTCCTGCCGGTGGTCCCGAATTCATAACCTTGGCCCGCGTGGCGAAGACGCAGGGCCGGCGCGGCGAAGTTGCCGTTGAAGTGCACAGCGACATTCCGGACCGGCTGCACGCAGGTCTGCGGATTTTCGTTTTGACCGAAGACGACCGCCGGCGCGAGTTGCGAATCGAACATGCCTGGCCCCACAAAGAGCGGCTGGTTCTGAAATTCGCAGGCGTCGACTCGATCCCGGATGCCCTGCCGCTGGTTGGGAGCGAGTTGCAGGTCCCGCGCAGCGAACGGGCCGAGCTCGAACCGGGCGCGGCCTACGTCAGCGATTTAGTGGGCTGCGCGCTGGTAGATGGCGCCCGCGAAGTGGGCGTCGTCACGGACGTCCGGTTTGGCGCAGGAGAAGCGCCGCTGCTCGTGGTCGGTTCAGCCAAGGCGGAGCTTGAGATTCCCTACGCGCAGGAATTCCTGGTGCGGGTCGATCTCCGGCATAAGCGCATCGAGATGAACTTGCCCGAAGGCCTGCTCGAGGTAAACGCGCCTCTCAGCGAAGAAGAGAAGCGTATGCAGGGGAATACAGGCCGTCGAGGGTAAGGGCCAGGAAAGGCTTCGCGGCATTGAGGCCAGGGGCACGGAGGCAGGCGACCGATTGCGATGCAGATTGACATCGTCACCATCTTCCCGGACTTTTTCCGTGGTCCGCTCGATTATGGAATTGTTCGCCGGGCGCGCGAAGCCGGGCTGGTGAGGATCGAAACTCACGATCTGCGGGCGTTCACCCGCGATCGGCACCGCACGGTGGATGACCGCCCTTTTGGCGGCGGCGAGGGCATGGTGCTCAAGCCGGAACCGGTCTTTCGATGCGTCGAGTCGCTCGAAGTCGCCCGAGTGGCGGACCGCGATCCGAGTAAGCAGTCGGTGGTGCTGCTCTCGGCCCAGGGAAAGCGGTTGGATCAGAAACTGGCATCTGAACTAGCGCAGCTTGAGCGGCTGGTTCTGATCTGCGGCCGCTACGAGGGCGTGGATGAACGCGTCGCCATGTTCCTTGCGGACCGCGAGATCTCGATCGGCGATTACGTTCTGAGCGGAGGGGAACTGGGCTCGGCTGTGATCGTGGACACGGTCACGCGGCTGGTTCCCGGCGCGGTCGGGAACGAAGCCTCGACCCAGCAGGAGTCGTTCTGGGCGGGCCGCGCGGAGCATCGCCTGGACAGCAATCTCCGCGGGGCGCCTCGAGCCTCGGATCGGACCGAGGACAGCACCCCGGCCGAAAGCGCCGGGCCGGCGCGACCGGATTCGACTTGCGGCTCGGGCGGATTGCTCGATTATCCGCACTACACGCGGCCGGCGGATTTTCGGGGCATGAAAGTTCCCGAAGTGCTCCTCAACGGCAACCACGAGGAAATCCGGCGCTGGCGGCGGCGTTCGGCGCTCGCCAAGACGCTCGAGAACCGGGCGGACCTTCTCGATCGTGTAGAGGTCGGCGAAGAAGACAGAGAGTTGATTCGGGAAATTGAGGCTTCAAGCTGCCGGGGCTCCCGTCAGGCGACCGCCCGCCGGGAAGCTCGCGGCTAGAGGCTGAATTTGAACTTAGAATTCGTAAAGGCAGAAGACCATGTCGAACTTAATCATCGAGAAACTTCTTTCCAAAACCAAGCGCACCGATCTGCCGAAGTTTGTCCCGGGCGATACGATTCGTGTGCACGTCAAGATCAAGGAAGGCGATAAAGAGCGCTTGCAGGCGTTTGAGGGCGTCGTGCTTGCACGTACGCGCGGCCCGCAGGCAAGCTTTACCGTGCGCAAGATCAGCTTTGGCCAGGGCGTCGAACGCATCTTCCCCGAGAGCTCGCGGGTCGTCGACAGAGTGGAAGTGGTGCGCTCGTCGAAGGTCCGGCGCGCGAAGCTTTATTACCTGCGCAGCCTGCGCGGCAAAGCGGCCCGGCTCAAAGACCTGGACCGCGAAAGAGCGACCAGCGCTTCGCGGTAACGGCCCGGAAGGGCTGTACCGCGGAGACCCGGGCAGGGATCGATCGAATCGCTCCAGCCCTCGAGCGCGCCGGCGTCGGGAAACCGCCGCTAGAAGTGGTCGTCCAGCATCCTCCGATGCCTGCGCCTGCTGTCAATCCGTCCGAGCGACTGCGCCTGAATGATACGGTCCCACGGCCCTGCCTGCCAGTTGTCCCGGATCAGATCGTGCCGAATCCACGGCGGCAGTGAAATGGACAGCATCTTCGCCATCGCCAGGACGTAGGGTTCGTACCGCATGCGAATCTCGCGCAGCTTCTGCAGGGCTTCCTCGCCCTCGTTCAACTTCAGCCCTTTGTCCCGCAGCTGCACGCGAATCTGCGCCAGGTCTTCGGGCGTAAGTCTCTCGGTGTGGCCGGGGTCATAATGCGCGTTCACGACCTGCGCCAGGTCCACGACCGCATGGCGCGCCATCTTGAAGGTGCGGCGCGCCTGCTCGCTGCCGATGCCGTCAATGCCGGCCACCACCAGCGCGGTTGCGTCCAGAATGACCGTCAGCGCGCCCAGCCAGGATTGATTGCTGTGCTGGGAGCGGTAGAAGCTGAGCACCGGGTAGGAAAGGTGGCTCTCCAAGACCTCCGCCGCCCAGCGCTCCCAGTCCTGAAAGAGCTGGTCGAGCGCGCCACTGTCTTTGCCATCGGCGGCACGGGAGAGAAGCTCGCCGGCGCTCGGGGGCGAACCGGCGCGCGCGTCGAGGAGCGAGATTTCAATTTCGCGGCGGGAAAAAGCCGTGTAAAGCGTGGGCAGGTATCCGATGACCACGGCGAGAAAAGCGAACCCCATGCCCGCTTCGAGCACCGAGAGCACCCGCGAAAAGCCGGACGCCGGCGTGATGTCGCCGTAGCCAAGCGTGAAGAAGGTTTCGCCGCTGTGATAGAGCAGGAGACCGAAGGTAATCGGGTGGCTGCCGGCCGTCAGGTGTTCGCCCGCGCCGTATTCCAGCAGGGCGAAAGCCAGAACCAGACCGCACGCCCACAAGACCAGCAAGGCAAGCAAAGACAAGGGGCCAAAATATCCCAGCATGGTTTCGCGCCGGGACGGCGTGCGGATGCAGTGGGCCAGCTTCACATAGGGCAGCCACGAAAAGCGATAAAACCAGGTTGTGAGTCGAAAATGACGCTGCACGCGGCGCGGCAGGAGGGCGGTCTCAAAAGCGTCCACCAGCACGAAAATAATGATCGCAACTCCCGCGATAATGGGCAGCGCATGCATGGGAAACGCAACCAAACGCGATGGGGAATGGTAGCAGGAAATGGAGCGCGCCTGATTTCCCTTGCCCGGACCAAACGGGGTTGGCGGGGCGCGAACAGGCGGCTCGGCGGCTCCCCGGCCGAAGTCAGCGGGCTTCGGGCGCGGGAGATGTCTGCGATTGGGCGACGGCCCTTTCGACAGCCATGAGTTCTTTCAGGACGCCGCGCAATCGAGTCGACTCGAGCGCGTTTGCGCCGTCGGATTTCGCTTCCCGGGGATTGTCGTGGACTTCCAGGAACACGCCATCGACGCCGGCCGCCACCGCCGCGCGCGCGAGCACGGGGATGAATTCCGGCTGGCCCCCGCTTTGGGCGCTCCGCGCGTCGGCCGAGGCCGAGGGAAGCTGCACCGAATGGGTGGCGTCGAAAACCACGGGCGCGAACTTGCGCATGACGGCCAGCGAGCGCATGTCGACGACAAGATTGTTGTAGCCGAAGCTCGAGCCGCGTTCGGTGACGAACACCCGTTGGTTCCCTGCCGAGCGGCACTTCTCAACGACGTGCTGCATGTCCCAGGGAGAGACGAATTGGCCTTTCTTGATGTTGACGGGGCGCCCGGAGACGGCCGCGGCCACGACGAGATCGGTCTGGCGGCACAGGAAGGCGGGAATCTGAAGCACGTCGGCGACTTCGGCAACCTGGGGAACGTCTTTGCTTTCGTGCACATCGGTCAGCACCGGCACCCGCACTTCTTCCTTTACTTTTTTCAGAATGCGCAGACCTTCCTCGAGTCCCGGCCCGCGAAAGCTGCGAATCGAGGTGCGGTTGGCTTTGTCGTAGGAGGCTTTGAAGATGAACGGCAGGTCGAGCGAGCGCGTGACGTCGCGGATGAGTTCCGCCATGTGCAGCACGTGCTCTTCGCTCTCGATCACGCAGGGCCCGGCGATCAGAAACAGGCCGGGCGAGCCCACAGCCATACCGGCGATTTCAAATGCGAGACCCATTGCACACCGAAGGCACGAAGGCGCGCGCAGGCGGACCTTCGTGGTTGATCTTATCTTCCCACGACCCGGGCCGGGCGGTGGAACATCTCGAGCTCCGAGGCCTGCTTCTTCGCCTCGCGTTCGCGGCTGTGCTCGTGGGCTGCGCCGACGAAGGAGCGGAACAGGGGGTGGGGCTCGAGCGGCTTGGACTTGAACTCGGGATGAAACTGGCAGCCGATGAAATGGGGGTGGCCGGGCAATTCGATCATCTCCACGTACGTGCCATCCGGCGTCGCGCCGGAAATCTTGAGACCGGCGGCGGTCAGCGTGCCCTCATATTCGCGATTGAATTCGTAGCGGTGGCGGTGGCGTTCGCTGATCTCGGTCTTCCCGTAAATCCTGTGCGCCAGAGTTCCGGGTTCGATCCTGCAGGTCCAGGCGCCGAGGCGCATGGTCCCGCCCAGCTCTTCGACGCCGCGCAATTCGCGCAGCTTGTAAATGACACGATTGGGCGTCGCCGGGTCGAATTCGCTGGAGTTGGCATCGGCCAGGCCGCATACGTTGCGCGCATACTCGATTGCGGCCGCCTGCATTCCCAGGCAGATTCCGAAGTACGGAATCTTTTGCTCGCGCGCGTAGCGGATCGCCCGCACCATGCCGTCGATTCCCCGCTTGCCGAAACCGCCGGGGACCAGAATGCCGTCGAAGCCGCCCAGCTGCTCTTCGCAGGATCGCGGGCCGGCCTCGAGCCCTTCGGCCTCGATCCAGCTCACGTGGACTTTCAGGTTGTGGGCCAGGGCGCCGTGGGTCAGCGCTTCTTTCAAAGACTTGTAGGAATCCTCATACTCCACGTACTTGCCGACGATGGCAATGCCCACGTCGGCTTTGGGATTGTAGACCCGGTGGACCAGCTCCTCCCACTGCTTCAAATCGCGGTCCCCGGCAGCCAGATGCAGGTACTTGAGGATGAGCGTGTCCACGCCTTCGCGCGAGAACACCAGCGGGACCTCGTAGATGGAGGCCACATCCTTCGCGGTGACGACGGCCTGCTCTTCCACGTTGCAGAAGAGGGCGATCTTCGACTTGATGTCTTTCGAGAGGAAGCGATCGGTGCGGCACAACAGCATGTCCGGCTGGATGCCGATGCTGAGCAGCTCTTTGACCGAGTGCTGCGTCGGCTTGGTCTTCAGCTCTTGCGCGGCGGCGATGAAGGGAACCAGGGTGACATGGACGAACAGCGTGTTCTCGCGCCCCATTTCCTGCCGCATCTGGCGAATGGCTTCCATGAAAGGCAGCGATTCGATGTCGCCCACCGTGCCGCCGATCTCCACAATGGCGACGTCCACATCCTGCGCGACCCTCTTCATGGCCGCCTTGATCTCATTGGTGACGTGCGGAATCACCTGCACGGTCTTGCCCAGATAGTCCCCCCGCCGCTCCTTGGCGATGATCTGCTCGTAAATCCGGCCGGTCGTCCAGTTGTTGTCGCGCGAGAGCCGGGCGTGCGTAAAGCGCTCGTAGTGGCCGAGGTCGAGATCGGTTTCCGCGCCGTCGTCGGTGACAAAGACTTCGCCGTGCTGAAAGGGCGACATGGTGCCGGGATCGACGTTCAGATAAGGATCAAATTTCATGAGGTTGACTTTGATCCCGCGGCTTTCGAGCAGGCACCCGATCGAAGCCGCCGCCAATCCTTTGCCCAGCGAAGACACTACACCACCGGTCACAAAGATGTACTTTGCCGACATCGTTGCCTCGCTTGGAGTTGTTCGGGGAAATTGTGCAGGCTGGCGTGCACAATCAATTATGACAGAAAGCCGGACGGGGACAAAATGGTATGCTGAGACCTCGCCCGGAGAAGCGCACGACGGGAACCTGCCGGGCTTGCGCACTGGCGGTCGAACCGGATTTCGACTGGCACGCCGCGCGGGCCGCTCCGGAGGAGGTCAGAATCCCGGGGGGTTCCACGGGGTTCCGCATCCCGCGGGGCAGGTAAGGTCAAATTCCCGGAAAGGCCGTAAAGAACTATCCATCCTCTACAAGCATCTACGGGAGCGCTTGCCGGTTCATAATAGTGTATGGTGAGCCGTGGTTCACAACGCAAATTCCTCCTTGTGCTTTGCGCGATGGCGGGCGGTCTTCTTCTTGGGCCGAACTGCCTTTCCCAGAACGCGACCCGGCGCCTGATCCTGAAAGACGGCTCCTACCAGATCGTCACCAAATGGGAAGTTCAGGGCGATCGCGTCCATTACTTCAGCGCTGAGCGCAACGAGTGGGAAGACGTCCCCAACTCACTGATCGATTGGCCGGCGACCCGGCAATATGAACAGGACCGCGCCTCCGGCAAGATGTCGCCCGAAGCGCAGAGGCTCGAAAAAGAGCTGGAAGCCGACAAGCAGGAAGAGGAAGGCAAGTCCCCGCACGTGGCGCCCGGGTTGCGGCTTCCTCCCGAGGGCGGTGTGTATGCGCTCGACACCTATTTGAAGGAGCCTCAACTGGTCCCCCTCGACCAGACCGGCGGCGAGGTCAATCGGCATACCGGCCATAACGTCCTGCGTCAAGTGATGAATCCGGTCTCCGGCGCCAAGCGCACGATCGAAATTGCCGGCCCGAGTTCTAAATTGCAGGTTCACACCGCCCTGCCCACGATCTACATCAATATCGATCCGAGCGCGGAAGAGGCGAACACCGATGCCAACGCTCCCGCCGCCGAGCTCCCCTGGGACCGGTTCCGACTCGTGCGCGTCGAGGCCAAAGGCGACAAGCGGGTCGTGGGCACGATCAAAGTCGAGCACGGCAAGTCCAGTCCGCTCGAGAATGTGGTCCCGTCGCAGGCGGAGCAGCTTAAGGAAGGCTGGATCAAGCTCACTCCGAAGTCCCCGCTCGAACCAGGCGAATACGCGATCACGGAACTGCTGGGCAAAGAAGGAATGAACAGTTATGTGTGGGATTTCGGCGTCCATCCGAGCGGGCCGGCGAACCTGAGCGTGATCAGACCCGACCAGTCCGAGATCCAGCAGTCCTCCCACCCCGCCCAGCCTGAGCCGCAGAAACAGCCCTGAGCCGCACACGAAGCTCCCCTCGAAGGGCGGCTCCGCCGCGACCTCTGGTAACGTCGGTCATTGACCGCGCGCCCGCGCCAACCTAGACTACAGTTTCTCGATGGGGGTCCATTGAAGGCTTTTCTTCCGACACAAGAGCTTCTGCAGCGGGTTGAGGAGACGCTCGGCGAGAACCGCCCTTCTTTCCGTCACTCCCCCCTCGAGACGGTCGCCCGGATCCTCGCCGACGGGCGTCACTACGGCTGGGTGGGAATCTACCTGAAATTGGACGCAAAGTCCGCGCCCCAATTGCTCGAAAATGTCGTAAATCCGGCCGAGTTCGCCGCCCTGAGAACGCGAAAGAAAGTGATCGTGTCGATGAAAATTGCCGGCCGCGAGGTCGGTTTTCTGAACATTGAAAGCGACCGCGAGTATGCCTTTGGTTCAGAAGAGCGCGTTCTGCTTGAGCGCGTGGCTTACCTGCTCGCCAAGTTTCTGGTTGGACCCGGGAAGTACCTCTTCCGCAGGGCCGCACAGGCATCGGCTGCGCCGCAAGCAGCAGCTGCCTAGCCGGCGGGACCTCATCCGCCGTCCTCTGCCCGCAGAGTACTTGTTTTCGAAGTCCGGCGAGGACGAATGGGATCCCGCCGCTTCTCAAGACCACTCCGCCCTGTCAGTATTTTCAGCAGCTTAGGCAGGAAATTGGGGGGATCGCAAACCAGCCGGGACCGTGAGTGAGATGGCGGAGAGTGAGGGATTCGAACCCCCGATACCCGTTAAGGTATGCCGGTTTTCAAGACCGGTGCCATCAACCGCTCGGCCAACTCTCCGGTTATGACTCGCTTCCTTCGCCTGATGGTAGCAGCTTGTCTGTAGAGGCCGCAAAGCCCCGAAAACCCCGCCCGGCGAGAATCCCAACCGGTGTCCCGCCACGGCCACCGGCCAGAATGTCCCGCAACTCTTTTGTGAATCGCGGGTTAACATTTTCGGTGGTAAATGGCCCAAGGTTCGATCGGCGTGCGGGCGCTTCGAGAGCCGAGTCGCTTTCGAGGGGAGGTTTCTATGAGGACTGTTCATCGGCTTGTTGGCGTTCTTACCCTTTTCCTATTCCTGTCGGGAGCCGCATGGTTAACCGTGAGGGCGGCCGCCCAGGACAACCAGACTATCGATTCCGATGCTCGCGATCAGGCCTCAGAGCCCGACAACCAGGCCACGCAGCCAGTTCCAGAGAATCAACAGCAGCCTGCAATCGACGAGAGTCAAGCGCCGCCCGACCCGGGCGGGCAGGCAAATTCGCAGCCCGGCGCAACCGAGCCGCCCGGCCGGGCGGCACGGATGCAGTTTATGGTCGGGTCCGTTTCCGTTCAGCCGCAGGGCACGGGCGACTGGGTGGCCGGGGAAATGAACCGGCCGCTCACCAATTCCGACAACGTCTGGGCGGACAAGAATTCCCGGGCGGAAATCAGCGTAGGCACGGGACTCATGCGGATCGGCGCCGAGACCAGTTTGACTCTCACCAACATCGGCGAGGACGCAGTGCAGCTTGAGCTCCATCAGGGAGCCCTGAACCTCCACGTTCGGCGCCTCTATGACAACGAAAAATATGAGGTCGACACCCCGAACCAGGCATTCACCGTTCTGAAGCCCGGCGATTACCGGTTCGACGTCAATCCCGACACCGACAAGACGGTGGTCACGGTCTGGCGCGGCGAAGGCGAATCGACAGGCGACGGTCCGGCGGTGCGTATCCGAGAGAACCAGCAGGTGCTTTTCAGCAATGGAACCTCGCTGACGGCCGAGACGCACGCCGCGCCGGCCCCCGATTCCTTTGACGAGTGGGCGCAGTCGCGAGATGAAAGACTCGACCACTCCGAATCTTCCCGTTATGTTTCGCCCGGCACCGTAGGCTATGAAGACCTCGACGAATACGGAACCTGGAAACAAACCGAAGATTACGGACCGGTGTGGTATCCGGCGGTCGCGCCCGGCTGGGCGCCCTACTATTACGGCCACTGGGTCTGGGAATCTCCGTGGGGGTGGAGCTGGGTCGACTACGAGCCTTGGGGATTTGCGCCTTTCCACTATGGCCGCTGGGTGTTTGGCGGCGGCGGATGGGGCTGGGCCCCCGGACCGGTTTTCGTGCGTCCGTTCTATGCGCCCGCCATGGTGGCGTGGTTCGGCGGCGGAGGGGGTTTCGGCGTTGGCTTCGGTTTCGGCGGAGGGTTTGGGTGGTGCCCTCTCGGCTGGGGTGAACCGTTCATTCCCTGGTACGGAGTCAGCCGCGCTTACTTCTTTCACGTCAATTTCACCAACGGGCGCTTTTGGGGTAACGGCCGCTTTGGCAACCTGAACACGTTCTACAACCGCAATTTCGTAAACGGCCGGTTTGCCGCGCGCAACGGGTTCGCGATGCGTTACGCCAACATGAACCGTCCCGGCGGCTTCACCGCCGTGTCTCGTAATGCCCTGGTGAACTCGCTGTCGGTTGCCCGCAACAACATCCGCGTGTCGCCGTCGCAGATGAGCCGTATCACCGCCGTGCATTCCCTTGGAGTCGCTCCGACACGGGCGAGCATTGCCGGTTCGACGGGCGCACGAGCCACACTTCCGCCGGCGCGTGCCTTTTCGCGCCCCGTCGTAAGCCGCATGGCCGCGCCCAATCGCTTTAACGCAGCCCGTTCCGGATTTGCGGGCGGTGTTCGACAACCGGCCCAGCAGGCCGCGATCGGCCGTCCGGCGACCGGTAATGCAGGCCGCGGGCCCGTCCCGAACATTTCGCAGGGACCGACCCGGCCGATGGCCTCGTCACGCAGCGTGCCGCGTCCGCCCAATGCAGGCAACTTCGGGAACCGCGGCGTGAGCGGCCCGGGTGGCCGCAGCCTCGGCGAGCCGAACAGCCGGTACTCCATGCCGCAGACCACGTCGCGGAACAATGTCCCACGTCCGCCTTCGGCCGGCGGCGGACCCAGCCAGCCCGCATACTCTCAGCGCGGCGGCGGGCCGGGCAATGCGCCCAGAGGCGGAGCGCCGGCGCCGCGCGAGAGCGCGCCGCGTTCCACCGGTCCCCGGGGCCAGCTGTACGGGCCGCCATCGCCTAGCGGCGGAAATCGAATGGCGGCGGCCGGCGGCCGCGCTTACGAGGGCAGCGGCTCCTATGGCCGCTCCTACTCGCCTTCCTACGCGGGCGGCCGGGCGAGCTATGGCGGCGGCTACGGCGGGCCTCGAGCCTCCTACGGCGGGGGTTATTACACGCGCTCCATGCCTTCCTATGGCGGGTATTCACGCGCGTCGTCGGCCTCCGGATTCGGGGGCGGCGGAGCTCGCGCCGGCGGCTTCGGCGGTGGCGGGCACGCTCCCTCGGGAGGGGGTGGCGGCGGGGGCGGTGGACACGCGGGCGGTGGAGGCGGCGGAGGCCACTCGGGCGGAGGCGGTGGACACGGCGGCGGCCATCGCTGAGGGCTGCGCTGCACCCCAACCTCAAAAGTGCCGGAGCGCTGAGGCCGCGACTCTCCCGCCGGGAGTTGTTTACGGCCTCAGTTTTTCTTTTTCCACGATTCTTATGACCCGCGCGAGGTCTTCCTCGGTATCCACCCCGATGCTGTCGAACGGGGTCTCCCGGACATAGATGGGAATCCCGTTTTCGAGAAGCCGGAGCTGCTCGAGCCGCTCCGCGCGCTCGAGCAGGGATTCGGGCAGGCGACGTAACCGATCGAGCGCCCACTTCCGATAGGCGTAAATTCCCAGATGTTTGAAGTACCTTGGCCGCGAGTTGTCGCGATCGTGGGGAATGGTCGATCGCGAAAAATAAAGGGCGCGGCCCGAGAGATCGGTGACCACCTTGACCGCGGCGGGATTTCGAATGTCCTCCGGCGCGGCCGGCGTCTTCAGCGTACCCACCTGGATGCGGGGGTCTCGCATCAGCCCGATCAGGGTCTCAATGTGGCTTGTGCGAATCAGGGGCTCATCGCCCTGCACGTTGAGGTAGACATCGGCGGCCACCGATTGCGAAACCTCCTGCACGCGCTCGCTCCCGCTGCGGTGCTTTTCCGAAGTCATGAGCACCTTCGAAGAGAATGGCCGGCAAGCGGAACGAATTTCCTCCGAATCGGTGGCGATGATCACGTCTTCGACGAGAGGCGAGGAACGGACAGCGTCGTGGACCCACATGACCAGCGGCTTGCCGTGAATTTCGCGCAACATTTTCCGGGGGAGGCGCGTCGAGGCCAGGCGCGCGGGGATCACGGCGACAATTTTCATGCAGCTGTCGATTTTAAACACAGCACCCGGGAGCCGGCCAAGGGGGACGAGCATTCGTCGCAACCGAGTTCAACGAACCCCGAGGCTACAGAACCGAACGGCCTGGCCCGGGCCTGCACCGGCCCTGCGCAGGGTTCCTCTGCTTGGCTCCGCGGTCTGATTGCCTGGGCGCTCCTTTTCTTTCTCTTCGGAAACGTATAAAACCAATGGACATGGCCACACCGGTGAAGCAGATCGCCGAAGCGATCGGCGCCCGTGTCCTCGGCGGCGGAGACCGGGAAGTAGACAACATCGCGAGCATCCCGGCTGCGTCGGACCGCGACCTGGTCTTTGCCGAGGAGGAGGCGAACCTCGCGGCCGCGCTCGGTTCAAGGGCGGCCGCGGTCATCGCGGGAAGCTTTGCCGACCGGACCCGGACCTCCAAGACACTTCTGCTCGTCCCCCATCCCCGGCTGGCGTTTGCGCGCGCGGCGGCCTTTCTCGCCCGCGAGGAAACGCGAGACGGTCGCGTTCATCCGAGCGCGGTCGTCCATCCCTCGGCAAAGATCGCAAGTTCGGTCGCGATCGAAGCCTGGGCCTTTGTCGGCGAGCGGACCACGATCGGCGACCGGAGCTGGATCGGCGCGGGTTCGATCATCGGAAACGAGGTCGAAATCGGCGAGTCGGCGAAAATTTACCCCCGAGTGACCATTTATCCCGGGACCCGGATCGGCAGCCGCGTGGTGGTTCACTCGGGCGCCGTGCTCGGCAGCGACGGATTTGGATACGTTCGCGATCCGGAAAGCGGCCGGCACGAAAAATTTCCCCAGATCGGCCGCCTCCGGATTGCAGACGATGTCGAGATCGGCGCCAATACGACCATCGACCGCGGGGCGCTCGACGAGACGCACATTGGACGGGGAACAAAGATCGACAACCTTGTCCATATCGGCCACAACTGCCACGTTGGCGAGAACGTCATCATCGCCGCCCAGGCCGGGTTCTCCGGAAGCATTACCCTCGAGAATCATGTGATCGTGGGCGGGCAGGTCGGCGTAGGGGAGCATGCGCGCATCCAAGAAGGCGTGCTCCTCGGGGGCCAGGCAGGGGTTCTGCCCGGGAAAATTCTTCGCGGCAAGGGCGTCGCCTTCTGGGGAACGCCGGCCAAGCCGCTCGGGCAATACCTGAAAAGCCTGGCGGCGCTTGCAAGGCTCGGGAAAAAGGAGCGGTAATGGCGATTGTCGTCGTCGGCGGACACTCCCGCAATGTGGGAAAAACCAGCGTGGTTGCCGGCCTGATCGCCTCCCTGCCGGCTTATGGCTGGACCGCCTTCAAAGTCACGCAGTTCGGCCACGGCCGGTGCTCTCTCAACGGCAAGCCCTGCCAGTGCGAGACCGCCGATCATGCCTGGGCGATGACGGAAGAGAAAGACCGGTCGGGAAAAACCGACAGCTCGCGTTTCCTCGCGGCCGGGGCCAGCCGCTCGTTCTGGGTCCGGACCCGCCAGGGCGGGCTCTCCGAAGCCATGCCGGCGATCCGGCGCAGGCTGGGCGACGCCGGGAACTCCATTCTTGAGTCCAACAGCATTCTGAAATTTATCGAGCCCGATCTGTATCTTTCCGTTCTCGATCCCGGCAATGAAGACTTCAAGAGTTCGGCGCAGGAGTTTCTCCACCGGGCCGACGCCATCCTCGTCGACCGGAGGCAGGGCCGCGCTCCGCGCTGGCCGCAAATCCGTCTCGAGGATGCTCCCTTCCGCCCGGCATTCGCCATCCATCCTCCCAACTACATCACCCCGGAAATCACGGAGTTCGTCGAGGACCGGCTCAAGGCGATCGCGTCTCGAGAGCCCTGATATCCTCGTTTTCAATGTTTGCCATTGAAAGCCGGGCGTACCTGCTCGCCGTGCTCTCGGCTGCGCTCCAGGTGCTGATTTTCCCGCTGCCGAACTGGTACGCGCTCTCCTGGGTGGCATTCGCTCCCCTGCTGGTCGCGCTGCTGCGGGCCCGCCGGCCGCCTACTCTGCAACTTGAAGGTCCGGGGAAGCTCGTTCCCGCATCCCCGCTCCAGGGATTCGTGCTCGGCTATCTCTCGGGAATCCTGTGGTACGGCGGCAACTGCTACTGGGTATACAGCACCATGAAACAATATGGCGGGATCGGGTCGCTCGGGGCGCTGGGGCTGCTGATTCTGTTCTGCCTGTATCTCGGGCTCTACCACGGCGCTTTCGGCCTGGCCGTCGGTTTGCTGGCGAGGACCTCCGAGCGCACCGCGCTGGTTCTCTCGCCCGTCGTCTGGGTTGCCATGGAGCTGGCGCGCACCCGCATCAGCGGGTTCCCCTGGGACCTTGCCGGCATTACGCAGGTCGACAACATTCCCCTGGCCGCAATTGCAACCGTGACCGGCGTCTACGGCCTCTCGTTCGAAATCATGATCGTCAACGCCGCCTTTGCCGCGGCATTTCTTGTCGGCCGCCGCAAGCGAAGGCGTCTCCTCGCGGCCTCGCTCGCGGCCGCCTTCCTGCTGCAGGTGGCACGCTGGGTCCCGGGCCCCCGCTTTGCCGCCGACCGGACCGCCGTGCTGGTCCAGGAAAACATTCCCGTCCTCGCGGGCGGGGAGTGGACGCCCGAATTTCTCGAAGACACGCTCGCCAACCTTGCCCGCCTCAGCACCCGGCGGGAGAGCGGAGGGCGGGCGGGTCCCGATCTGATCGTCTGGCCGGAATCTCCGGCGCCGTTTTCAACCGACGACCCCGTCTTCCGCGCCGCGCTCGGCGAAATCGCCCGGGCCGCCGGCGCCTGGGTGGTCGCGGGCGCGGTCGGGGCCGGAGGTTCGACTCATCCGGGCGGGATCTTCAATTCCGCCGCGCTCGTCCGCCCCGACGGCGCATTTGCCGGCCGGTACGACAAGGTGCATCTTGTCCCTTTCGGCGAGTACGTGCCCTTCAGCCGGGTGCTTTCCTTTGCGGGAGGCCTGACGAAGGAAGTCGGCGACTTCTCCCGCGGCAGTTCGCGCCGGCCGCTCGAAGCGGGCGATAAGAGACTCGGAATTTTTATCTGCTACGAGTCCGTCTTCCCCGATGAAGTGCGGCAGTTCGCCAAAAACGGGGCGCAGGTCTTCGTGAATATCTCCAACGACGGCTGGTACGGGGACAGCGGCGCCTACGCGCAGCATCTCCGGCAGGCCCGCATGCGCGCCGTCGAAAATGCGCGCTGGCTGCTGCGCGCGACCAACACCGGGGTAACGGCGGCGATCGATCCCGCCGGGCGGGTGAGCGAGCGGGCCCCGCGCAAGGTCCGCACGGCGCTCGCGGTCTCCTACGGACTGGAAAACACGACAACGTTCTACACGCGCCACGGCGACTGGCTGGCGTACGGCTGTGCGATAATTTCCCTGGGCGCGCTTGTGGGCGCCCTCACTCCCCTGACAGCGAGACGCAAGAGATGATTCAGGAATTCGAACAGGAATATTCGGCTCTCGAGCAAAAAGTCCGCGAACTACGGGAGTACCTTTGACCCCGCCAAACTCCGCCTGCAATTAACCGAAGTCGACAGGCAGGCGGCCGACCCCGGCCTGTGGTCGAACCCGCAAAGGTCGCAGCAGGTCATGCGCGAGAAAAAGCGCCTCGAGGACTTGCTCGCGACCGAAGCCGACCTTGTCCGCCGCACCGAGGACATCTCCGCCTATTTCGATCTGGCGCGGGAAGGCGAAGATGTCGCCGCCGACCTCCGCCGCGAGATCGACTCCCTGCGGGAACGCGTCGACCGCCTGGAAACCGAAACCTTGCTCTCCGGAGAAAACGACGCACGCAACGCCATCGTGACCATTCATCCCGGCGCGGGCGGGACCGAGTCACAGGACTGGGCGGAGATGCTCATGCGCATGTACCTGCGCTGGGCCGAACGCCAGGGATTTGAAACCGTGCTCTACGACTATCAGCCCGGGGAAGAAGCCGGGATCAAGTCCGCAACCTTCGGCGTCAACGGCGAATACGCCTTCGGCCAGCTGACGAGCGAGATCGGCGTTCACCGCCTGGTCCGCATCTCCCCCTTCGATCAGGCCAAGCGCCGCCACACGTCGTTCGCCAGCGTTTTCGTCTCGCCGGAGATCGACGATTCCATCGAAGTGGTCATCAAGCCCGAGGACCTGCGCGTCGACACCTATCGCTCGAGCGGCAAGGGCGGACAGCACGTGAACACCACCGATTCGGCGGTCCGCATCACGCACGTTCCCACCGGAATCGTGGCCAGCTGTCAGAACGAGCGCTCCCAGCACAAGAACCGCGAACGCGCCATGAGCATGCTGCGCTCCAAGCTCTACGAATTCGAAATGGAAAAGAAGCGCGAAGCCACCCGGAAGATCGAAGACTCGAAGCTCGACATCGACTTCGGCTCGCAGATCCGCTCTTATGTTCTGCAACCCTACCGGTTGATCAAAGACCACCGCACCCGGACCGAAGTGGGAGACGTGGACCGGGTGCTCGACGGCGATTTCGAGCCGTTTATCCGCGCCTATCTGCGCATGCGGCGGCGCGGCGCGAGCCTCGCAAGCCCTTCGGGAGACAACCAGCTCTAAGCGCCTTTCGGCGAGGGCGCAAACCGGCTCGAGGCGCGTTCCTCATTCTGTCCGCAGCGCGACCACCGGGTCCGTGCGCGACGCCCGCCACGCCGGAACGTAAGCGGCGATGAGGGCCGAGGCGACGAACAGAAGCGAGACGGCGGCGAGGGTCGCAGGGTCGGCCGGCGAAATCCCGAAAAGCATCGAGGCGATGAGCCGGCTCGAAGCCAGGGCGAAAGGAACTCCAACGGCAACTCCCACAAACACCAGCGTGAGCGCTTCGCGCAGAACCAGCCAGAGGATGGCCGTTCTTTGCGCGCCGAGCGACGCGCGAACGCCGATCTCGCGCGTCCGGCGGGAAACCGAATAGGACATCAGGCCGTAGAGTCCGATCGAAGCGAGCACAAGCGCCAATCCGCCGAAGAAACTCGAGAGCAAGGCAATGGCGCGGTCTTCGACGAGCGCCTGTCCGACCTTTTCGTCCAGGGTTCTCGCGCCGAGGCTGTATTCCCGCTCGAGCGAATTGACTTCGTTTTCGACGGCCCTCGAAAGCGCTTCGGGAGCCTGGCGGGTGCGCACGAACAAATGCGGCGGCGGCACTGGCGTTAATTGTTGGAACGCCAAATAGATAGCGGATGGGCGGGCATCGTGGAGATCGAGAAAGCGCGCGTTGTCTACGACGCCGATCACCTCGAGGTTCTGCATTTCGGGCATGAAACTGAAGCGAATTCGCTGCCCCAGCGCGCTGCCGGAGGGAAACAGGCGCTCAGCCAGGCTGCTGCTGAGGATGGCCACGGGCGGGTGGTGCCCATCGTCGTTCCAGTCTAAGTCGCGTCCGCGAACCAGGCTGATGCCGAGCGTGCGGAAAAAACCGGGTCCTACCCAGGCTGGGCTAGCCATGATACCGCTGCTTAGACTGGGGGCTTCTGAAATGGGAGCAACCCTGTCCTGAAAGTTCGGCCCGCTACTCATGGTTACATCCGAAAAACCCACCGAGTCCACGCCCGGCAAATTCGAAATCCTTTCGAAAAGTTGCCGGTGATACTCATTCACGTCCAGATTCTGGTAAGCGCCCGGCCTTATTCCGAGACCCAGTTCGAGCACGCTTGCCTTCTCGAAGCCGAGATCGGCGGATACCAGCTTCCGGAAACTCCGCACCAGGAGTCCCGCGCCGAGCAGCAGGACCAGGGATAGAACAACCTGGGTGACGATCAGGGCCCGACCCAGCCTCCCGGTGGCGCCGGTTGCACTGCGCGTCGTTTCCTGAAGTACCGTGGCCGGGTCTTCGCGCGACGAACGCCACGCTGGAGCCAGGCCGAAGAGAATTCCGGTAAGAACCGACACCGACGCAGTGAGAGAGAGCACCCGCCAATCCGGCCGGAGGTCGAGGAGAACAGGCGTAAGGGATCCTTCCGTCATCAGCGCCACGAGCAGGCGGCTTCCCCAATATGCCAATGCGAGCCCCACCAGAGCCCCGCAGGCCGAAAGCGCCAGGCTCTCGGCGAATACCTGGCGGGCGACCGTCCAGCGGGTCGCGCCCAGAGCGACGCGCACGCCGGTTTCATGGCTGCGTGCGGCAGCGCGCGCCAGTAACAGGGTCGCCAGATTCACACAGGCAACCAGGAGAATCAATCCGACGATGCCCATCAACACGTAAAGCGGGCGGGTGAAATGCGAGCGCAGCTCCTCATTGACGCCGGTCGCCGCCAGCGACACATCGAGTCCCATCGACAAAAACAAATCCCGCCGCAAGCCGGGAGTGTTCGTCGAAACCGTTGCTTGCAACACTCCCGGCCAGAAGGATTGCAATTGCCCTCGAGCCTGGTCTGAAGTGACGCCCTCTTTGAGCCGGCCGGTAAGGAAAACCCCAAGCAATGCCCGATTGTCATCGCTCTTCATCGGAGTGGTTACGTCCGCCCCTTCGCCGGTCTCCATGCCGGTGAACCACTTCCGGGTCACACCGATGATGGTATAGGGCTCGGACCGCGCCAAGCCTTCGACGGCGATTTCTTTGCCCACTACGTCCGGCGCTCCGCCGAAGCGGCGCTGCCAGAATTCATAGCTGACGACTGCGACCGGAGATGTCTCCTTATCGTCCGGGCTTATGAGTCTACCCATCAAAGGTGTGGTACCCAGCACGGAGTAGTAATTCCCCGTAACCGAGCGCACGTTCGCCGGAAACAGTTCGCCATGGAACTCCACGTCGGCCACTACGGCAGGACGCCAGCCGATGAGGCCGGACAAAACCCGTTGCCCGCGTGCGATCTCCCGAAACATGGGATAGGAAAACGGGATTTTCTTATCACGGCGGACGACCGATAGCTCCACCAGGCGATCCGGACGCTCTACGGGGAGGTCGCGCAGGAGCAAGGCATCGAGCAAGGAGAAGATGGCGGTGTTGGCGCCAATCGCCAGTGCGAGGGAAAGCACCGCAACCATGGCAAACCCCGGATTTCTGCCCAGGCTCCGGAGGGTATATCGCAGCTTCCCGCACAGACCAGTCAATTCTCGTCTCCCTCAAACCGAGGACTCAGTGCCGCCATCCCTCGAAGAACGCCGGCTGCGGTTGGAAGCAGAATCGCCCGGCGCACCGGCTGGAAAGATTGTAGCCGGGAGCGAACCCGGCGGATATCCGATTTGCTACAATTCGCCGAGAGACTTGCCGGACTCCGACCCAATTCGCGATCTTTTAGAGCGCTCGAAAACCATCGCGGTCGTCGGCCTTTCCGACAGCCCGCTGCGCCCGAGCTACGGCGTCTCGGCTTACATGCAGGCCCAGGGATACCGGATCATTCCGGTCAATCCTCAGATTGCTGGCGCTCTCGGGGAAAAGTCGTATCCCTCGCTGCTCGAAGTTCCAGTGCCCATCGACATCGTGAATGTCTTTCGCCGGCCGGAATTCGCGGAGGAGGTCGTCGATCAGGCGATTCGGCTCCGGATCCCGGCGGTGTGGATGCAGGAAGGAGTGGTCCATCCGGCAGCCGCGGAGAAGGCCCGGAAAGCCGGAGTGTTCGTCGCCATGGACCTCTGCATCCTGAAAGAGCACCGGGCTCGATTTGGGTGAACGCCGCTCGAGCCGCCGCCCGGTTTCAACCGGCGAGAAAAATCACGGTGGCGTCGTCCCCGAGCCCCCGTCCATTTGCGTGACGCCGCACATCGCGAAGAATGCTCTCGCTCGAGGCGTCCCCTTCGAGTGCGTGTTTTCGCAGCCGCTCCCGGCCATATTCCTCCCCGTTCAGGCTGGCGGCTTCGGTTATTCCATCGCTGTACAACACGACGCGCGAGCCGCGGGGAAGCTCGACCTGGGTCTCGGAAAAATCGCTCGGCCCGAGACCAAGCGGCCTGCCCGCTTCGGTCTCCAAGAAACGCGCCGCGCCCCCGGCCACCAGAAGCGGCGGTAGATGTCCGGCGCTTGAAAACTTGAGAGTGCGGCCGACGGGATCGACAATCGCATAAATCAGCGTCACGAAGCGGCCGGAAGGAAAGTCCTCCGCCATCAGCCGGTTCAACCGGCTCAATGTTTCCGCCGGGGAAGAGCAGGTGGTGGCCAGCGAACGAAGCATGGCGCGCGTCGCCGACATCAAGAGCGCCGCCGCCGTGCCCTTACCGGAAACGTCCGCCAGCACGAGCCCCAGGCAGCCATCGTCGAAGGGAATAAAGTCATACCAGTCGCCGCCGACTTCACCGGCAGGGACCGAAAGCCCGGAGATCGAAAATCCCGGAATAGAGGGCGGGGCTTTGGGCAACAGAGCCTGCTGAATGGTGCGCGCCTCCTGGGCGTCGCGGCTCATCCTTTCCCGCTCCTGCCTTTCGCGAACGAAGCGCTGGGCATTGCGTACGGCCACCGCAATGTGTCTGGCGAGCGATTCGAGCAGCCTGACCTGGGCGGGGCTGAAGGCGTCGAGTTCGTGGTGCGATGCCGAGAACACGCCGACCAGGTCTTGCCCGACCGCGAGCGGAATCGCAAGCTCGGAGAGCGTGTCGGGTTCGCAGGCGATGTAATAAGGATCGACTCGCACGTCCGGGGCATAACGCGTCTCGCCCGTTTGGGCGACGTGCCCGGTCATGCCTTGGCCGAGCCGCTTGCGGCTGCCCTTGGCGTACACCGTGCAGCCGCACACCCCCGCAAGCACCAACTCGCGGGTGGTTTCATCGTAGAGATGAAGGCCCGCTTCGACGCAGCCGAACGACTGCGCCACTTCGGTAACGATTTTCTCGATCAGTTCGTCAAGGTCGAGAATGGAGCTGATCTTCTGCGCGGCTCGCTCGAGCTTGATGAGGTCTTCGACCTGTTCGAACGGGAGCGTGCGGGGCGCGGGGCGCCCGCCTCCGGCTGTGGTGAACGTGGTAGCCATGAAGGTCTCGTCCAGGTCTATTCGATGTGGGGGGCCGGTCTCAGGACTCGTCTTTCGGGTCTCGAGGTCCATGCTGGCCGGGGCTCGATTGCCGCTTCCGGAGCTCCTCGAGCCGCTCCTGAATGCCTCTTTCCCGGCCTTCCCGTGTGGGCTGGTAGTAGCGCCGGTCTTTCAGGTTGTCCGGAAGACACTGCATGCCGGCGACTTTCGCCTCCAGATCATGGGCATACTGGTAGCCCTTGCCGTATCCCAGGTTTTTCATCAGTCGAGTGGGGGCATTGCGCAGGTGCAGGGGGACGGGTTCGGCCGCGGTGCGCTCCACATCCTCGAGCACCTCGCCGTAGGCGCGATAGAGCGCGTTCGACTTGGGCGCCAGCGCAAGGTAAACCGCGGCCTGGGCGAGCGCCAGATTGCCTTCGGGCATGCCGATGAAATCGACGGCTTCCTTTGCCGCCATCGAGAGGGAAAGCGCGCCGGGGTCGGCGAGGCCGACGTCTTCGACGGCCATGCGCACCAGCCGCCGGGCAATGTAGAGCGGGTCCTCTCCCGCTTCGAGCATTCGCGCCAGCCAATACAGGGCGGCGTCCGGGTCGCTGTTGCGCACCGACTTGTGCAGGGCCGAAATCAGGTTGAAGTGCTCTTCGCCCGCCTTGTCGTAGAGCAGCACACGCCTGGAGACCGCATCCTGAACGATCTCACTCGAGATCTCTCTCGCCTGGGGAGGCTGGGTGCGGGGAGCTTCCTTCTGCCGGGACTCCCTTTCCTCGAGGGTCGCCGCCGCCACCTCGAGCACGTTGTAGGCGGTGCGCGCGTCCCCGCTCGAATAAGCCGCGATCTGCGCGAGGGCTTCCTCGCTGGCCGCAAGCTGCAGGGCGCCAAGCCCGCGGCGGGCGTCGGCGAGGGCCCGCCTGAGCAGCCCTACGATCTCGTCTTCGGCGAGCGGCTTGAGCACATACACCCGGCAGCGCGAGAGCAGCGCGGAGATGATCTCAAAGGAAGGATTTTCCGTGGTCGCGCCGATGAGGCGGATGTTGCCCTTTTCGACGTGGGGAAGAAATGCGTCCTGCTGGGCTTTATTGAAGCGGTGGATTTCATCCACAAAGACAAGGGTGCGCGTACCGTACTGCCGCAGCCGCTCGGCGTCGGCCATCACCTGCTTGATTTCCTTGATCCCTGAAAGCACGGCGCTGAACTCGATGAACTCCGCGCGGGTCCTGGCCGCAATGATCTTCGCCAGCGTGGTCTTGCCCGTGCCGGGCGGACCCCAGAAAATCAAGGAGCTCGCATCGTCCCGTTCGATCTGGGCGCGCAAAGGCTTCCCCTGCGCGATCAGATGTTGCTGCCCGACAAATTCCTCGAGGGTGCGCGGCCGCATGCGGTCGGCCAGCGGACGGTTGCCGCTTGCCCCATCGCCCGCTCCCGCGACTTGCTCGAACAGGCTCATTGCACCTTCGCTCCGTCCCGGAGCTTGGCCGCCGGCCGCAAGCCCCGCGCCCGGCCCGTGCCGGAGATGGGGCGGACCGGCCCCCGTCAAGCCCTCTGCCTGGCGGCCTCGTACAGAATAATGCTGGCGGCGATCCCGGCATTGAGCGAGTCCACCCGCGGCGAATGCGGGATCATGACCAGCTCATCCATGCGGGCCACCAGCTTCTTGTCGACGCCTGCGCCCTCGTTGCCGATGAAAATGGCGACTTGCCCGCTCAGGTCGGCCGCCGGAAGCGGAGTTCCTTTACGCGACGAGGTAGCGATGAGCCGGACGTTCCGCGAGCGCATTTCGGCGATCGAGGCTTCGAGCCCGGCTTTGGCCACCGGGGCCCGGAACATCGAACCCGCCGACGCGCGCACGACTTTGCTGTTGTAAGGGCTGACGGTTCCTTCGCCGAGCAGCACGCCTTTGGCTCCGAAGGCCTCGGCCGAGCGCACGATCGTGCCCAGGTTCCCGGGATCCTGGATTCCCCCGACAACCACCACGGGCCCGGCTGAGGAGCTTTCCAGGATGCCCGCGAGGCTGTGGGTTTTCATCTGCACCAGGGCGGCTATCCCCTGCGGCGTCTCGCTCGGTGCGGCGGCGGCGAAGAGCCGGTCCGGCACGAGCACCGTCTCCACATGCGATCCAACCTGGGGAAGAAGACGCGCGGCGCGCTCCTGGCCGGATTCGCTTACGAACACGGCCCGCAGCCGAAGCCCGCTGCGGATGGCCTCTTCGATGATCCGCACGCCTTCGACTGCGCATTCGCCGGCCGCAGTCAGCTCGCGGCCCCGGAATGCCTGCCGCAGCTCCTTGAGGAGCGCATTGTGGCGCCCCTCGATGCGGCGCAACCGGCCGGGGCTTCCTTCTCTGGGGGTTTTCAACGGCTCTGCTCCGGTGAAATCATAACCCGCTACTCCGCCCGAGGCGGGCACTCGTGTTATCTTAAGTTTCTCAAATCAGCACTTCGGAGGCCTGAGTGCGCGTCGAAATGGTCAAAATCAACAGCGCGAAGCCTGAGCCGTCGCTCATCCGCTACGCTGCCGACCAGATCCGCGCCGGCGAGGTGCTTGGCATGCCGACCGATACCTTTTATGGTCTGGCCGCCGACCCGTTCAATCTGCGCGCCGTGGAGCGGGTCTACGAGATCAAATCCCGCTCCCGCCACAAACCCCTCTCCCTTCTCATCGAAGGCGTGGAGCAGGCCGAAGAACTGGCGAAACCGCTGACCGACGAATTCTATCGCCTGGCCAAGAAATTCTGGCCCGGCCCGCTGACCATCATCGTGAGGGCCGCCTCGCGGCTGCCTTTGAAAGTGACGGCCAACACCGGCAACGTGGCGCTGCGCGTGCCCAACGCGCAAATCCCGCTCGCCGTGCTCAGGGCGGCGCAGATTCCCATCACCGCAACCTCGGCCAACCTCAGCGGCGAGTCCGAATGCACCTCCGCCTCGGCGGTCCGCGACCAGCTGGGCGCCCGCATTGCGATCATCGTGGACGGCGGAGAGTCGCCTCGCGAAATCCCCTCCACCATCGTCGATCTCACCGATGACGATGCGCGCTGGAGGATTCTGCGGGAAGGCGCCATCCCTTCGCAGGACATTTCCGAATTTTTCGCCCAGGGGTGATCGAGACGCAGGCACTCGGGCGCACTTCCCGTCACCGGCTGCTGCGGACGTCCCTCGTGATCGCCCCACTCGCTCTGGCGGCGCTGGCCGCCGTCTCGAGCCTGGTCGTTGCCGACGCCGGCCGGCAGGAGCTTCACCCTGCCGACGCCCTCATCGTGTTCGGGGCGGCCGAGTACGAGGGCCGGCCATCTCCGGTTTTTCGCGCGCGCCTCGATCATGCCAACGCGCTCTTCCGCCAGGGCCTGGCGCCGGTCATCATCACCACCGGCGGCGCCGCCGCCGACCCCAGATTCAGCGAAGGCGGAGTGGGCCGCGACTACCTGATGCGCAAGGGCGTCCCCGAATCCGCGCTCATCGCCGAGACTCAGGCCTCCGACACCGCCGAAAGCGCCCGGCGCGTCTCGAAGATCATGCGGGAAAACCACATGAGCCGCTGCATTGCCGTCAGCGACGCTTACCACATGTTTCGCATCCGCATGCTGCTGGCCCATGAGGGACTGGAGGTGTACCTTGCCCCCCGGCCCAACTCCCGGCCCAAGTCGCTCTGGCAGAGGGGGGTCGCTCTTACCCGCGAGAGCGTCAGCTATCTGCTGTGGCGGGCCGGACTGCACGGCTGAGGACCGAAAGCGACGGGCCCCCGAGACTTTTCTCTAAACCGCCGCAGGTTTGCCATCTATTTGCCATATAATGGGACACTTTCAGGCGAGCTCGCCAAAAACCCAGTAGCAAAACGTTTGGGTGCGCCACTATGCCGGAGAAGAAGAAGCCAGTCGCGAACGGCGGTCCGGTGACCTTGAAGTCGGTGGCCGCCCACCTCGGGCTTTCCGCCGGAACGGTTTCCTCGGTCCTGAACGACGCCCCCTCAGCCCGGCACATCCCCAAGGCGACCCGCGAGCGCATCGTCGCCGCCGCGCGCAAGTTCGATTATCGTCCGAATTTCTTCGCCCGCACGCTGCGCAAGCAGCGCACCTTCACCCTGGGAGTCATCGCCCATGAAATCGGCGACGGCTACAGCTCGTCGGTGATCGCCGGCATTGAAGACCGGTCGATCCAACAAAACTACTTCTTTGTGACCGGCGTGCACCGGCACAATCCTCAGCTGTTTGACAAGTACGTGCGGCTGCTCTTGCAGCGGGGCGCCGAAGGCATCATCACGGTGGATTTCGATCTTGACCACCCGCTCCCGGTGCCGGCCATTGCCATCCCCGGCCACCACGACCAGGACGGAGTCACGAACATCGTTCTCGATCATCACCATGCCGCACAACTCGGCCTCAAGCACCTGCTCGATCTCGGACACAGGCAGATCGCAATCCTCCGCGGCCACCCCGCCAGCGCCGATTCCGAGTCGCGCTGGAGCGCGGTTCGAGACGTTGCGCGGCAATTTGGCCTGGCGCTCGACCCCGAGCTCGTCCTGCATATCGCGGTCGCCGATTCGACGCCCAGTGTGGGATATCCCTACGGCAAGCGGCTGCTCGAGAAACAGAGACCTTTCACTGCCCTCTTTGCCTATAACGACATCTCTGCGATCGGGGCCATCCGCGCCTTTCAGGAGGCCGGGTTGCGCGTTCCGCAGGATATCTCCGTGGTCGGCTTCGACGACATCCCCGACGCTGCCTTTCACTACCCCAGCCTTACCACCCTTCGCCAGCCGCTGCGCAAGATGGGAGAGCTGGCCGTCGATATGCTGGTCGGCCAGATTGAGCGCGGAAGCGAACCGCCGCGGGAGATTGCCGTCGAAGCGGAACTGGTGGTGCGCGAATCTACCGCGCCTGCCCCCGATCACCCTCGTAAATAAGGGCTTACATAACGGCCGGGCGTGCCCGCAGCCGAGCTGCGGCTACAGAATTCCCTGTATTGCGCAAGCGGGCCTGTTTGTATGAAGCTAGCCAAAGCTGACCAGCCGAGGATCTGTGCGCGCCATCCAAATGGAATCCAAAGCCGCTACCATTCTTTGCATCGATGACGAGCAGACTGCCCTCGAATTGCGGCAGAATCTTTTGCGTTCGGCGGGCTACAAGGTCCTGGGGGCAAAATCCGGCACGCTCGGAATCAAGGCCTTCAAGTCCGAGGCGGTGGATGCGGTGGTGCTCGACTACTGGATGGCCGACATGAACGGCCTCCAGGTGGCGCGCGAGATCCGCAAAATCAGTCCTTCCATCCCCATCATCATTCTCTCGGCATACGGCGAACTGCTCGACGAAAGCCTCGGCCTCGCCGACATCTGGATACGAAAGGGCGAAGAGGACCCGCAATATCTGCTCAATCGCCTCGACCAGCTGCTGAAGACAAAAGCGGTCCGAGATTAGCCGGTCTTCCTCGAGCACAACAGGGGGGACCGGAGAGACACAACTTCGCCCGCCAGCGCGGGTTAGCAGAGTCGTTCCGGCCTGGCCGGGACACAATTTCCTACGGAGAAGAGGCATATGAGGAAAGTTCTTTCCGTTTTCTCTCTCGTTTTGGCCTTCGCCGCCGGCATGGCGCTGACGGCTCAGGTCCGCGATTGGCACGATCTCGACGAGGTCCATAGCCACGTGGTCGAGTCGATTCGTGGCATGGAGCGGGCGCGCGCCGCCAACCATTACGACATGCAGGGACATGGCGCCAAAGCCGAGGAGCATCTGCGCGCTGCCGAACGCGAACTGAGCCTGGCCATTGACGCCTCCAAGGCGCATGGCCGATAGCGCGAAGAGCGGTTTCCCTGCGGGAAGTTGAAGGGCGCGATCTTCGCGCCCTGAGTCTCCCTGGCTTCGCGGGACGGGCTCGCCCGGCGCCTTCAAGAAACCCATCGTCGCGCTCTGATCCGGAACTTCGCTCTGAACATTCGGTCCCAACATCCGCTCTTAACATTCGGATCAGAGAAGAGGGCACAATCAGAGCCCGGGCGAAGCCCGCCGGGCGGCAGCGCCAGAATGAGCGAAAAGGGACAATGCCGCTTCGTGCGCCGCCTCATGGGTGCGTTGTACACTTGGCGTTTCAGACTCCCATGCGAGGGAATCATGCTCCGCCATTCGTGCCGCCTGACGACTTGTCTTCTAGCAATTTGCGTACAAGCGCAGGTCGGGGCCCCGCAGAAGCGGCTCACCATCGAATCGGTGTTTTCGCCCGGCGGCGTCACCGGGCGCGCGCCGGAAGGGCTGCGCTGGGCCCCGGATCAACGGTCGTTCACTTATATTGAGCGCGACGACTCGGGAGAACATGCGCGGCTTTGGATTGTCGACGCGCTCAGCGGCGAACGCAAGGTACTCGTCGACGAGGAGAGGCTTGCCAAGCTTGCGCCCTCGATCGAGTCGATCAAGGACGACCGCAAAAAAGACCAGATCAGCCGCTACCACGTCGCTCCCTACTACTGGGCGCCCGATTCGAAACACCTGCTGTTTACTCCCGACGGCCAGCTTTGGCTTCACCAACTCGCCACCGGAACCACGGTTCAACTCAACCCCTCGTCTGAGCCGGTGCGCGATCCGAAGTTTTCCTCCGACGGCAAACGCCTGGCGTTCGTGCGCGAGCACAACCTGTACGTTCAAGACCTCGAGGACCGTCTCCCGAAGCAGATCACGACGACAAGCTCGTCCAAAGGCGAGAAGCAGGCCGATGCGAACATTTTGAACGGAGAAGTGGACTGGGTTTACGCGGAAGAGCTGTCGGTTCGCAGCAATTACTTCTGGTCTCCGGATGACCGGCAGATTGCGTTCCTCGAAATGGACGAAACCCAGGTGCCCGCCAACCCCCTCACCGACTGGATGCCGACGCATCCTTCGGTCGACTTCGAGAAATATCCGAGAGCCGGCGATCCCAATCCGGCCGTGCGCATCGGGCTGGTGAGCAGCCGGGGGGGCAAGGTGCAATGGGTCTCATTCGGCGATCCGAGTGACTTCTACATCCCGCGGTTCGGATGGCTGGGCCCCTCCGCCTTGTGGGCCGAGGTGCTCGACCGGCGCCAGGACGAGATGGGCCTCTATTTTATCGACGCCGCTACGCGCCGCTCGCGCAAGGTTCTGACCGAGTCCGAGCCGGATGCCTGGGTGAACGTAAATGACGACTTCACGGTCCTCGCTTCCCGGGGCCGGTTTCTTTGGACCAGCTGGCGCGACGGGCACACGCAGATCTATCTGTACAGCTACGACAAAGACTCGCCCCTGGCCTCCGACGCCAGGCTCGAGCGCCAGCTGACCCGGGGAGACTTCGAAGTCCTGGGAATTCAATCCGTCGATGAAAGCAACGGAGTGGTTTACTTCACCGCCAACCAGGGCAATCCCCGCGAGCAACAGATTTATTCCGCGAAGCTGGACGGCTCGGGCTTCAAGCGGATCTCCAAAGAAGCCGGCTTCCACGACCCTACATTTGCCGGAAACGCGAGCGCCTATCTCGACGACTACTCAACCGCCGGTACGCCCGACCGGTTCAGCTCTTGTGATCGGGCGGCAAACTGTCGGGTTTTTGCGAAGCTGCGAACTCTAGAGGATTTCGCGCTCCCCCGCCCCGCGCAACTGGAATTCAAGGCCGACGACGGCACGACTCTTTACGGCCAGCTCCTGCTGCCGCCCGACTCGGGACATCGCAAGGCGCCGCTGATCGTAAATATTTACGGCGGGCCGGCGGCGCAGGTGGTCGTGGACCAGTGGCCGCAATGGGCGGGAGCAAGCGGCTTGTTCGCGCAGATCCTGGCACGCGACGGCTTCGCCGTCTTCTCCCTGGACAATCGCGGCACGCCCAATCGCGGCCGGAAATTTGCGGCCGCCATCCGCCACCAGTTCGGCGAGGTCGAACTCCGCGACCAGCTGACCGCGCTCGACCAGCTGTTGGCCGAGTATCCGCAGCTTGACCGGAACCGCATCGGCATCTGGGGCTGGTCCAACGGCGGCTCGATGACGCTCTACGCTCTCACTCACAGCGACCGCTTCCGCGCCGGAGTGAGCGTTGCCCCGGTCACCGATTGGCGGGATTACGACTCCATTTACACCGAGCGCTATCAGGGACTGCCGGCAGAAGACCCCGGCGTCTACGCCAACCCCATCAGCAAATTCGCCGACCGGCTCAACGGCGCTCTTCTGCTTGTCCATGGCACGGAAGACGACAACGTTCACCTCGAGAACAGTATCCAGCTGGTCGACGCGCTCATCCGGGCGGGGAAGCAATTTCGCTTCATGGCCTATCCCAATAAGACCCACGGTATCGAAGGCCCCGCGTACCGCATCCACCTGTTTCGTATGATCGAAGACCATTTTGAGCGCGAACTCAAGCCTGGACAGCCCGAAGCCTGAGGTTCGGAAACAAGGGCTTCTGAGATCGAGGCGCATGAGTTCGGAAATCATCCATCGGTCCCCAAAACAAAGCGGCGGCGGCTTATTTCACGACCCTCAGTGTAGTTTCCACTTTGAACACTTTTCCGCTCAGCGGGTCGGTGGCAAACGTGCTCTCTACGGTCTGACCGTCGGAGAGCGACAGGCTCAACTCCGACTTCAATTGCCGCACGATGGGCGCGGTCAATTGTCCCGATGTTGGCGGGGACACTCCCCGGTCCATCGGAAAGGACACATCGCCTTCGATCCAGGATCGGTCAAGCGACAGTTTGAGATCGAAATGATTGTCCTTTGCGGGGGATGCCGTGCAGTCAATGCTGCTTCCCACATCGAGATACTGCATCCCGTAATCTTTCCCCGTATAGATCGGGACTCGGCTCCCCATCTTGAGTACGGCCTTGGTCGCCGCCCCGTCGGCCGAGGTGATCAGGGTGTACGGCAGGCTCTTCACTTTCTTCTCGCCCTCGAATTCCGCAAAGGTCACGGTCACTTTGACCTGTGTCGCAGCCGCAATCCGAGTTTCGCTGGAAGTAGCTTCGCTCCGGTTGCTTCCCTGTGCCCTTGCCCATGTCGCCGTCAGCATCAACGCCGCGACCAACCATGCTGCCTTAGCTGCCTGTGCCATTGTCTTCTCCATTCCCTGAATCCTGTTGGTTTAGTCCGGATCCCAAGCTGCGACCCATGCTTCCCGTTCGAGCGGCTTCGGCCGGAGACGGGCGATGTCCAGAGAGCGAATCTCCGGCAGTTCAGCGTTCCCGGCGGTGACTGGGTCTTTCAGCGGCCTCACCACGGCTTCGGCCATCTCATCTCCGCTCCCGACGCGAGCCACAAATTGCCGAAAAGCTTCGGCCTCATCCGGCGGAACCAGCACCTCGGGTTCCGGCGGTGCGGATCGCTTCGCTGAAGAAGGCCCGGCGGAATGGCGCCGGAAGGGCAGGCGCTTTCCCGAAATGTCAGCCGGTCCCCGCACGAACGGCTCCGCTTTTGAGTATTCTCGGGCTGATCTTTGTCTCTGCCCGGCCTGAACCGGCGCGACATTCCCCGTCCCCTCGACGGGATGCTGCTCAAGTACTGTCCAGGGATGAGCGATGGCCAGTAAGAGCGATGCCGAAGCCGCCCATGCCCACATTGGGTTCCATCCCGCGCGAGGCCCGGCCTCGCGGGCGATCCGGCCGCGTATGCGCGGTAGAAAATTCTCCGGCGGACGCTCGTTCACTCTTGCGCCCAAGGCCCCGTCGATCGCCCGAAACAACGCCTGTTCGCGTTCTCGTGCAGCGCGGCACTCGGAGCATTGCGCGAGATGCTCCCGGAGTTCGCCTTCCAGTGCTTGTTGAGTGGCAGCCGCCTCGATCCATGCTTCTTGAAACTTTTCACAGCTCATCGCAGTTTCTCCGCCAGCCGTCTCCGGGCGCTATGCAGGCGTGATTTCACAGTGCCGACCGGAAGGTCGAGCAGTTCTGCCACTTCTTCGAGCGAGTGGCCGTCGATCGCCGACAGCAGAAGAACCAGCCGCAATTTTTCCGGGAGCGTTTCGAGCGCCCCTTCCACGCGCCTGCCAAACTCGCTGGCCGCCGCCAGATCCTCAGCGCTCGGCCGGGGCGCAACCATGGCCCAAAGCGTTTCCCGCCGCTCGCGCCGGCGCGAAGATCGCGCCTGGTCCAGGGCGAGGCGAAAGGCAATGCGAACCAGCCAGGCTCGAAATCGGGACCGGTCGCGAAGGTGCCGGAAACGCCGAAATGCCGTGAGCAGCGCCTCCTGGGCTACATCCTCAGCGTCGGTGGCGTTGCGCAAAACTCCCCGCGCCACCCGGAATGCCAGCGTTCCGCACTCCACCAAGCGTTCTTCGAATTCCCGTCTAAGCTCGGCCTCTTCCAGTTTGAACACCGACTCGGTATTCGCAGTGCGACCGGGCCGGACCAAGGTTAACTCCTGCATTCGCTATCTCCGTGCAAATTGCCAGACGCCGCCGCCCGCTTTATGGTTCATTCAAGAACGTTCGCTTGCGCTCCTTGTTGCCTCGCGCGAGTCCCCTGTCGGGGCGCTCGAAACCCTGGCCATCGTTTTTGGGTTGGGGTTTGGATTTGAAGTGAAATGGCGCGACCCGGTTTCGAGGCGAAGGCTCCATTGCGGGTTCTGTCGAATCGTCGAAGTGGACTCGGTCCACCCGATGGGCCAGGAAACGGCATGGCGAACCAAGCGATGGGAGCAACGCGGACCACTTCAAGTTTCGGGCAGCCGGCCCTATGAGCCCTGGCAGGGCGAGAGCAGGATCGACCATTTCGCCTGCCGCGGTCGACGGTCGTAATCTAAGGCGCCCCAAGGCGCGCTCAGAGAGGTTCAGCCCGGAGGGCCGCAGCACGGGACAAACCGTGAGTTATCTCGATCCTCCGGCATATTCCGGTTTTTTCTGAGTTCCTATTCCCAGATCGTCGCCTGCATGGTAATTCGGATACGGCGGATGCTGATAAGTCGGCAAGGGGTGCTGTTTGAGAAGTCCCATGACAACATCGACGGCCTTCTCGAGCTGCAGGTCATGTCCGCTGCGGGCGGCCGCCGGCTCGAGATCCACTTCGTAGTCGGGCGCAATGCCATGATTCTCGACTTCCCAGTCGCCTTTCAGTCCGTAAATGGCAAAGCGGGGAGCGGTGACGTTGCCGCCATCGATCAGCTCAGGGTAGCCGCCGATTCCGACCAGTCCGCCCCAGGTTTTCTTTCCCACCAGAGGTCCGATGTCAGCCTTACGAAAGTACCACGGGAGGGCGTCGCCTCCCGAGCCCGCCATTTCGTTAATGATCATGACCTTCGGGCCATAGATGGATTCCGAGGGGCTCGACCCGTCGTTGCCCTCACGCGTCGTGAACCGGCTCATCAGCGGGCGCCGCATCGAATCGATCATGTAGTCGGCCAGTTGTCCGCCTTCGTTGAAGCGTTCGTCAATGATGGCCGCCTGTTTCCCCACTTGCGCAAAGTAGTAACGGGTAAAGCTGCTGTAACCTGCTCCGCCGGTGTTCGGAACGTAGACGTACGCTACTTTGCCGCCGCTCAGTTCGTCGACTCTGCGGCGATTGCTCTCGATCCAGGCAAGGCGCCGCAGCCGCTCCTCGGTATCTACCGGAACGACGGTAACCTCGCGGGCGCCCCGGTCATCCGGATTGGGGCCGACCTTCAGAACCACCTGTTTGCCGGCAGTTTCCTCGAAGAAGCTGTAGATTTCATCGGAACCGCGCAGTTCGCGGCCGTTTACCGCCAGGATGTAGTCCCCCGCCTTCACGTTCACGCCCGGCTGGGTAAGAGGAGCTTCTAACCCCGGATTCCAATTCTCACCGTTGTACACCCGCGCGACGCGATAGCGCCCGTTCTCAATGCGGTAGTCGGCCCCGAGCAAACCGGTCTTGACTTTCTGGACTTCCGGTTGATAGCCGCCTCCGACGAACATGTGCCCGACCGACATCTCTCCCAGAGCTTCCTCGAACAGGTAAGTAAGTTCGTCGCGCGAGGCTACATTCCGCAGGTAGGGTTCGTATCTCCTCTGCACCTTCTCGAGATCGAGCCCGTGGTGGTTGGGGTCATAGAAGAAATCGCGCTCGATGCGCCAGGTTTCGCGGTAGATCTGGTTCCACATTTCCTGTGGCTGGACATAGACCTCCATGCTGTCCAGTTTCAACGGCCCTTCGCCCGGCTTGGGCTTGCCGCTGTCGGACGGAGGCTCCTCGGTGCCCGCAAGCGCCCACTGCTTATCTTTGCGATAAAGCAGCTTTTCACCGTTGAATGCCACGGCATAGTCGCTCACGTCCTCGAGAAATTTGTCGGCTTTGCGTTTGCTGAGATCGAATTTCTGCAGGACCTGCTTGGGACTGTCGTCGGCGTCGAAGGGCAGGACATCCGGCCCCTCGGAAACAAATAGGATCCCGGACTTTGCGGCCTGCAGGTTCAGGTAGTTCTTTGCGGGCATGGGCAGCGACAGGATGCGCTGGGAGATGTCGGGGATATCGACTTTCACGATCACCGGCTTCTCTTCTTTGTCCTTGTCTTTGTCCTTGTCTTTGTCCTTGTCCTTGTCTTTGTCTTTGTCCTTGTCTTCGGCGGCGGTTTTGTCCCGGTCTTTGTCTGCATCCGAACCAGACGCCTTGGTTCCCGCCCCCGGGGCCTGCTGCTGTTTTACTTCTTCCCGGACCTTTTCTTCGTCGCTTTCGGGCGCGAGCGGCGAAGGAAGGTCTTTCGCCAGCACGACTACGTACACGTTGCGCGTCACCGGACGGGCGTCGCCCGACATGTCAAAACCCCAACCGGCCAGTCCCGTATCGGTACTCGCCATAAAGTACAGATATTTGCCGTTTTTATCGAACACCGGATGGAGGGCATCGCTCATGCCATCCGTGATCTGATAGGACTTGCCCTGCTCGACCGAGTAGAGATACACCGCATGCAGGTAGTTGGGCAGCTGCTTAACATAGGCAATCCACTTACTGTCCGGCGACCAGTTCTGCATGAATGTCGCATCATCGTAGTAGTCCGTATCGATCAGCTTGGGGGTACTTTTGTCTTTGTCCACGTCTACGTACCACAAGTTCAACCGCTTGTCGCTATACGCAATCTTCTTGCTGTCGGGCGAGAACACGGGCGTATAGAAAAAGGATGGAGGGGCTCCCAGATTAATGTGGCGCACTTTCCCGAGGCCGGTTTGGTCTCGCAGCTGGAGCTCGTATTCGCCCGGTTCGTCGGAGAAGTAGGCCACCCACTTTCCATCGGGCGACCAGGCGGGATCACGGTCGGCAACGGCCGGGGAGTGCGTCAAATTGCGAATGTCGCCCTTGTCGGACGGGATGCTGAAGATCTCGCCCCAGGCTTCCATCAACACGCGGGTGCCGGTCGGCGACAAATTGAAATTTCGGATACGCTTCTGCTCGACTTTGATATAACGCGGGCGCAGTTGCTCGAGGTCGCCGGCCACTCGGATATTCACCCGCTTGGCTTGCCGGGTTTTCAGATCGAACAGCAGGATGGCGCCGAACTGTTCGATGACAATCGCATCTTGACCGGCGGAGGCGGACTTGAAATCGAGGCCGTCACTCTTGAGAGCTTCGGTCACTCGCCCGGTCGAGGTATCGTATTCGAATAAGTTCACCGCGCCATCCCGGTCGGAGAGGAAGTAGATGTTGTCGCCCACCCACATGGGATTGAAGTCATTCGAGCTCTCGCGCGGGACTTTAACGATGCTCGAGTCGCGCAGGTCCGCAATCCATATGGGCGTGGTCTGCCCGCCGCGATAACGTTTCCAGGCGCGCTGCCACTGAGGGTGGGGAACGTAGGCAATGCGGGTGCCGTCGCGCGACAGGGACGCGCCTTCGGCAATCGGCAGGGGCAGCTGGGACGGGAACCCGCCTTCGACGGGTACGGTGAACAACTGATCGGCGAAGTGGTAGAAGCTCGAGCGGGTGGAGGCAAACAGGATCTGCTTGCCATCCGGCGTCCAGCCCTCTACCCGGTCATCGCCAGGGTGAAATGTCAGGCGCCTGGGCTCGCCGCCGGCCGCGGGAACCACATAGACATCGGCGTTGCCGTTGTATTGTCCGGTGAACGCGATCAGGCTGCCGTCAGGGGAAAAAGCGGCATCGGTTTCGCCCCCCAGGCCTGCCGTCAGCCGCCTGGCGTCTCCACCGTCGCGGTCTACAATCCACAAGTTGCCCCCATAGCTGAAAACGATCTGGGTCTTGCTGACGCTCGGGCTGCGCAACAACAGCGGAGTGCCCGGCTCGGCCAAGCAGAATGTGCTCAAGAGAAACAGGCACAGGGCAATTCTTGCCATGGAATACACCTCCCCCCGGCATTGGCGATTTTCGGGGAATGTTAGTCTCTGGTAAGGAACCTGTCAATTTTGTGTCGGATTTGGTTTCGGACGCGACCAACCGAGAGTTGCTTCGGACGTTGCCGTCGCCCCAGAACATGCTCTGCTTCGCTGAAACCGCCAACTCCATTGCGGCCACCACCCGGAAACGCGAAAAAATTTCTCTCCTTGCCGAGTATTTCAAATCGTTGCCGGTCGAAGAGGCCGGGATTGCGGCCATCTTTTTCTCGGGACGCCCGTTTGCCGCATGGGAGGAGACCACTCTCGAAGTCGGCGGCCGGCTGCTGTGGCGAATCCTCGAAGAGCTTTCCGGCCGCAACCACCAGGAACTGGCTGCCGCGTACCGCAAACACGGCGATCTCGGCGACGTGGCCGCAGCGGTATTGCCGCAGCCGGGACGGCAGGAGGACGGGATCCGCTCCTCGTCTCAAGATGTTCGACGGACGAGCCCGAAGGCGGTAGAGGAAGCCTTTCGCGAAATTGCCGCCGCTCGCGGCCCTCGGGCAAAAGGGACCCTGGTTCGGAAGCTGCTCGGTGAGATGTCGCCGCTTGAGGCCAAGTACGTTGTCAAGATCGCGACCGGGGACTTGCGTATCGGATTAAAGGAGAGCCTGGTCGAGGAATCGATCGCCCAAGCCTTCGGGGGTGCGGTCGGCGAAGTCGCGCGCGCAAACATGCTGCTCGGCGACGTGGGAGAAACGCTGCGCCTGGCGGCGGAGACCCGACTGCGCGAGGCCAGGATGAGACTGTTCCATCCCATCGGCTTTATGCTGGCCAGCCCGGCCGAATCCGCCGCAGACGCGCTCGCCTACTTTTCAAATGCCTGGGTAGAAGATAAATATGACGGCATCCGCGCGCAGGCGCACTGCTCGGGGAGCGCCGTGCGGTTTTTTTCGCGCACTCGCGACGAGATCACCCGGTCGTTCCCGGAATTGCCCGGGGCGCTTCGCGGATTGCCGCAGGATGCGATTCTCGATGGCGAGATCCTCGCCTGGAGCTACCCGGCGGAAGATCGCACAGGAGCGCGCGCCCCCGCCAGTGCGGGGAAACTTGAACCGGGCGCGACTTCGCCCCCGGCGGGCCGGGCTCTCCCCTTCAGCGCCCTGCAACAACGCCTGGGACGAAAAAAGGTCAGCGAACAACTGCTGCGCGACCTCCCGGTCGCCTACCTCGTCTTCGATATCCTCTACGCGGGGGACGAACTGGTCATCGATAAGCCGCTCGAGGAGAGAGCGAAAATACTCGACCGGTTATTGGCGGAGGAGAGAAACGAGATCGACGGCCGAGACCGCGCGCCGGGGCCGGACGTCGCAATGTCCCCGTCCCAGACCGAATTTCGATTCGGCCCGCAGCGAGCGAACCACCGACGACAAACCGCCGCCGTCGTTCGCGCTCCCGTGTTCCACGCCTCCTCGCCCGGAGAACTGAATCAGCTGTTCGACGCGGCCCGGCTCCGCGGTAACGAAGGTTTGATGGTCAAAGACCCGCGCTCGCTCTACACCCCGGGGGGGCGGGGCAAGTCCTGGCTGAAGCTGAAACGTGAGCTCGGAACGCTCGATGTCGTAGTAACTTCCGTCGAATACGGCCACGGCAAACGCATCGGCGTACTGAGCGATTACACCTTCGCGGTGCGAGACCGGGACCGTCTGCTCGACATCGGCAAAGCCTATTCCGGACTGACCGACGCCGAAATCCTGGAAATGACGAAGTGGTTCCTCGATCACACGATCGAGGACCAGGGCTTCCGCCGGATCGTCGAACCCAGGATCGTTGTGGAGGTCGCCTTCAACAACATTATGAAGTCCGAACGCCATCCGAGCGGCTACGCGCTGCGCTTCCCGCGCATCGTTCGCCTCAGGCCGGACAAATTGCCGGAAGAGGCCGACACCCTCGCGCGGGTGAAGGAGATGTGGGCGCAGCAGAGCAGGTAGGTTATACTCGTGCCGGTTCTCCTCCGTGAACCCCACGCGCGGCTTCCCGCTTGCCCTCCTGCTCCTCGTGCTTCCAGCCTTCCCTGTTGTCTGGACCCTGATCCGTTATTGCAGCCTGCCGGATTCAAACGGGCGAGTCCGTTGCTGGGCTCGGCATTGTCGCGCCGTGCGGGCTTGGTTCCTGCTGGGGCTATGGATCTGGTGTCCCCTGGCCGAAATCTGCCTTCCGGTCGCGGCTTTCTGGCTGGCGCCCGTCGCGAGCAGCCTGCTTCGGCTTTCGATCGCACACCTGCTGGACAATCGGGTCAGGCGCCGGGGATGGAGCACGGGAGACATTGCCCGGATGGCCGGCTGGGGTAGTGTCGATCCCTGCCTGACCATCCTGTTCCTGGCTACCGGGTTCGCGTGGATGCTTGAGGGGAGGTTCGCGGGCAGCTTCTGGTTGCTCGCCTCCGGTCTCACCGCACTACTGGGGCCGGCGCGCCTGCTCTCCGCCCAGGGCTTGCACCGGCGCCGGGTGAAATCCGGGAAACTGTACGTTCGCACTCTCCAACTGGCGAAAACCATGGGCGCGCCGGTCCAATGGATCTACGTTGTCCCGGCCGGACGGGGAACTCTGACCCGCGCATCCGCCTCCTGGAGAAGTATCGTGCTCACCGACGATTTCGGCGAGTATCTGCACGGGCCTGAGTTGGACTTCGTGATTGCTCATGAGCTGTCGCACATCCAAAACAAACACATCCAAAAACATCTGGTTTTCCTCCTGTTGCTGCTTGTGTCGCTCACCCTGCTTCAATGGGCGCTCGCGCCTGTGACCGCGTGGCCGCGGGCCGTATGGGTTTCCTTCTCTCTCCTATCGGTATGGGCGAGCCACTACGCGGTCTTGCGGCGCTTCGAATATGAGGCCGACCGGAGTGCGGCAAGGGTCACCGGAAATCCAGACGCGGCAATACGGGCCCTGACCGCTCTCTATCGCAAGACCCGCACGCCGGTTGAGAGGGGAAGACTTCTAACGCTCGTCGAGACGCACCCCGGCCTGGTCGACAGAATTCAGGCGCTCGCCCGGCCGGCTAGGATTTCGGGAGGTCGCGGGAGGAAAATTCTCTCGGAAGCCAGCCTTCCGGACGCTGTGCTTCTTCCCCGCCGCTGACCGCTATCACGCACCCATGCGCGACCTCGCAGACGGCGTGTTCGAACTGAATCGTGGTGTGGTCGATGCCGAATTGCCGGTGCAGACAATCTTTCACATCGCGCAGGATTCTTTCGCTCGCCGAAGGCGGGATGTCGGCGATCGAAATGTGGCAGGAAAGCGCGCTGGTCTCTGAACCCAGGCTCCACACGTGGAGATCGTGAACGTCGTTTACCCCCTGCACCTGGCGAATCGCGGCCTGGACCAGTTCGAGCTTCACCCCTCGCGGCGTGCCCTCGAGCAGGATGTTCAAGGTCTCCCGCAGGATGCCCGAACTCGACCACAGGATCAGTGCGCCGATCCCCACCGAAAGCGCGGGATCGATCCAGGATTGCCCGGTGGCCAAGATCGCCCAACCACCCACGACGACGGCAGCGGTTGAAACCGTGTCGCCGATTTCGTGGAGCAGGGCGCTGCGAATGTTCACATCCCGGTGGGTGCGGTAGAGCATGAACGCAATCACGCCATTCATGACAAACCCGGTCGAGGCGACCCACAGCACTACCGCGGCATGCACGGGTTGCGGGTGGAGGATGCGGCGCACGGCTTCGTAGAAGATCAGAAACGAGACGAGCACCAGCGCCGCGGCGTTCACCAGCGCAGCCAGAACTCCGGCCCGGTGATAGCCATAGGTGTGGGTGGCGCTTGGCGGCCGCGAATGAAGATACACTGCCACCAGCGAGAGCAATAAGGCTGCCAGGTCGGTGAGGTTGTGCCCCGCCTCCGACAGAAGCGCCAGGGAGTGAGAACGGAGACCGGCGACTACCAGCAATCCGATGTATGCTGCGGTTACAACCAGCGATAGGCGCAGGACCCGCGAGGTGCGCTCATCTCCGCCATGCGAATGGAGGTGCACATAAGTAGTCTAAGGAGGAGGATGGGGGGGATTCAAGGCGGCCTTTGGAATTCCTTGATGTTTCCCGGAATCATTTGACAGAAAAATTTATCGGGTGCTACCGTCAGCCATCTTTTGCGCTACCGACTCGAATACGCATTGGCGTGGGTTCTCATCCGGTGCGTCGCTGCCCTGCCGCGCCCCCTGGCGCGGGCTGCGGGAATTTCCATTGCTTGGATGGTTTACCTCCTGCACGGAAAGCTGCGCCGCGTGGGCCTGCGCAACCTGGAACTCGCGTTTCCTGAAAAGAGCCGGCGCGAGCGTAAGAAGATCCTTCGCGGAGTCTTCACCTCCTTGGGCCGGCAGGTTGCCGAAGTATGCCGCTTCCCCAAGTACACGCGCGAGAATGTCGCCAAGGTCGTGGTCTATGAAGGATTTGAAAACTTCGAGCGGGCCCTTGCCCGGGGGAAAGGCGTTTTGTTTCTGACCGCGCATCTGGGCGCCTGGGAGCTCTCCGCCTTCGCCCACTCCCTCTATGGGTATCCGCTGAACATTGTCATGCGCCCGCTCGACAATCCCTACCTCGACCGGCTGGCCCGCGAATACCGCACCATGCACGGCAACAAAACCGTGGACAAGGACTTCGCGCGCGGCCTGGTGGCCGCCATGCGAAAAGGCGAGACCGTCGGCGTGCTGATGGACACCAACATGATCCGGAGCCAGGGCGTCTTCGTGAATTTCTTTGGAATGCCCGCCTGTACGGCAAGCGGCGTGGCGCGAGTGGCGCTCAAGACGGATGCGGCCGTGGTGCCGGGGTTTACCATCTGGGACCCCGTGCTCGAGAAATATCGTTTGCAATTTGATCCCGCGGTCGAACTCAGCCGCTCCGGCGACCGGGAGGCTGACGTGATCGCCAACACGGCGAAGTTCACTTCGGTCATCGAGGATTATGTCCGCCGCTACCCCGAGCAGTGGCTCTGGGTGCACCGCAGGTGGAAGACCAGGCCGCAGGGAGAGAAATCGCTGTATTGAGACGCGAAGCCGGGATCCGGCCGGCAAAAAACAAGAAAAAAAGAGAACCCCGCACCGGCGCGGGCGGCGCGCTCCCTCCGGTTGTCAACGCGCTCCCTCCCGTTTGACGAGTCGACGTGGGGCTCTTAGAATCAGAATTGCGTTGAGAATTTGCGGGCGAGAGCTCGCCCTGAGCGAAGTCGAAGGGGTGGCCCGCGCCAACAGGCTTCCGCATCCTCTCCCTCGCGTTCCCTTTTACGACTTGAATGTGGCGGTGTAGCTCAGGTGGCTAGAGCGAGGGTCTCATAATCCCTAGGTCGTTGGTTCGAGTCCAACCGCCGCCACCACATTAAGTCACTTTGTTATCAGTTAGTTGGGGCGAGAGGCCAGGGCGCTCGAGGCAGGGGCAACGGACAGGGCGCGGTCAGGCGGGGGACTAGTGCTTGCGTCCGTTGCGTGGAATCAGTTTGTCCACGATATCAATCAAGACATTCAAGCGCTGGTCGGTCGC
>Ga0123356_10000156_pt1 | contig 77267 bp, 58 predicted proteins | sample TergutEmb28metaG_2_FD_92546 | JGI IMG/M metagenome (GOLD analysis project Ga0123356, IMG submission 92546) | Embiratermes neotenicus P3 segment gut microbial communities from Petit-Saut dam, French Guiana - Emb289 P3 | ecosystem: Host-associated > Arthropoda: Insects > Digestive system > Gut ...
GCCCACATTGATGAATGCGTTCGGGAGGAGAGTGGGATAGGCGGGGTTGTCGAAGATCTGGCCGATGGGAAAGAGCTCCGCCATCGCCCGGACCTCGGGCAGTTCCATCCGGGCAAGATTGAACGCTGTTAGATCCGTACCTGTAGCCCCGGTATGGAAATCGAGCGCGTAGTCGGCGTTCGGTCTCAAGAGCCTGTTGAACAGGAGCCCGGCGTGGCGGCTGGGCGCACTGGCGCCATTCTCATTCCCGGGCCATTCGCGATTGATGTCGATCAGGTCGATTCCTCTTCCTGAATTAGGCCACCTACGCGCCATGCCTTCCAGAGCCGGACTGGAGACATCAGGGACTGCCAGTACCGTACCCGACATCTGGGCTGGATCGAGTTGGCTCATGACGGTTTGTATCATGTGCACTGGGCTGATCTCATCACCGTGCACACCGCTGGTCAGAGCGACGCGCTTGCCCGGCTTTGCCCCCACGGCGACTAACACCGACGCATACCAGTGTTGCCCCGTAGGCGTTTGCACGCCCTCAAAATAGAACGTGTGCTTCTTGCCGCGCTCCAGATCGTTCACGTCAAGAGCGCGGATGACCTTCTTCCCCTGGATCACATCGCCGGTGTAGACCGTTCTTTGCCGTGCGCCCGGTTCCACGCCAACAGGCGGTACTTTCGTGTCCTGGGCATTCGCAGTGCCGGCGCTGCTCGCAACACTAGCCGACGCGCCAACCAGGCCGATGGCTGCCATCATGAAATCGCGACGATCGAGGTTCTCTCTTCCTTCGTTTGGCATGGCGAACTCTCCTCCATGTTGTGTACGAGGGTAAATCCGCCGTCACGCCGGGAAAACTGTAGAGATTAGCAGGTCTGCCCCGTCCTGAATGAAGGTAGCCCAAGCGCCGATACCGCTGATGCCGGAAAAGAGAAAATACCCGGTGCCCGCGTAGAGATTGGTGGCCATTGCGATCGAGAAAAAATATTTCCAGCGGGGATAGTTGGGTGAGGTGAGCCGTCCGAGCAGGAAGAAGAGAGTCCCGGCCAACAAGTTGATCCAGGTGCCGCCAGCAACGACAAGCAATGTGTCGTTGCTGCATTCAAAATGAACCGAGGAAATTACAGGAGGCTGGCCGCCGGTCACAACGCAAGCGCCGCCGTGACCCAGGCCTTCGTGCAGGACGTCGCCGACATGTAGGCGAAAAGTGCGATGGCCGTGACGGTGAGGACATCGAGGAAACGAGCGCGCGAGTCGGATCGGGTCATCATCGGTATGGCTGGGATTGTACTGCGCATCCTAGTTGAAAATCCCCATATCGCGGATTGACCTCAATGGTGGGCGGAGAAAAGCCGCGGGCTTGTGCAATCGCCTCATTGAGCCAACCATCGCCGCTAGCCGGACGACTTATGCAACTGAAGCCTTCCCCGGTACACCTGAAGCGTAGGCCGAAAGATTTTGGCCTTTGTATGGTAACTCCTGTGCGTTAAGATTAGGGCCCTCACCGCCTGCGATGTCTGCCCTTGGCGCACGCTAGATGTATGGGGCCGGAGTGCATCTTAAAGGCGATGGAGAGAGTAGCAGGAGATTTATGAAGCAGTGGTGCAGGACCCTTATCAAGGAACTTGCGGTCATGTTTAGGAAGCGGTTCGGGATGATGCTTTTGATTTCATCCGCTCTGGCACTCGCAGGGTGCGGATCAAGCACGGTCAACAAAGTCAACAACCCGCCCCAGCCCACCGGAGACTGGACCGCAAACCTGCTGGAGTGTTCCGGCTGTTCGCCAACGTGGAGCTTTAATCTAACTTTGGCGCAGGGTAGTGGCAGCACCTTGAACTTAGCTAACTTCGACAACAGACCTTTTGGCCAGGGCTGCTGTTTTCTAGAGTTCACGCAGTATCCTGGTTGCGTTACAACCCCCATGAATACGGAGGTGGAAACTGACATTTTGTCCAGCGGAACACTGGATGTAACCTCGGGCGCTCTCCGGATAGGCCTCGCTTCTCCACCCGAAGTCGGTGACTTTAGTGTGAGCTTACAGGGCACGCTGACAAACAACGTGGTCACTGGAACCTGGACAGCGACCGGGGCCGGGTTTAACTGGGCGACCGGGGTATTCAATTGCTCGGTCGCTGGATCGGGCAATTTCACGATGACGAAAACCTAGCTGGGCGGAGCTGATGCGCACAACAAAGAGCAAACCGGTTCGTGCAACCGTCATTCGGCGCCCAAACGGTCGACGGCCCGGGAAAGCCTGGGAGAGCTCGCGCCAACCGTGTCCTCGTCGAATGGCTCTCCTTCCGGTTCGCCATCCGAGGAACGATCAGACGGGCCGCGCGGACCTTCTTTGATGCCCCGCTTCTTGAGAGCCTCCAGCGGAACGTACTCGAGCCCCTCACGTTATCGACCTCGCGCGTATCGACGAATGGGCCGAGTTCGTCAGGATTCGTGAGCGCGACTTTCGAACACGGCTTTGCCTTTCCCGATGATCCAGGAGCGGAAATAGTCGAACTCGTCGTCGCCCATACCTCCCGAAATCACATATCCGGCGCCCCAAAGGCGCCAAAAGTTCAGGCCGAACCGAGCCACCCGTTTACCGTCAAGGAGTATGTTGTGCGCCGGACTATGTGACGAAAATTCTGGAGCACTTCCCAATCACCACGCTGCTCACAAATCAACTCCGAGAACCTGGTGTCCCAGGTCGCGGTTCCACTTCGCACTTGTGACGGCGTTGCTGGCATTCTGTCAGTTACCGCCCAATAAATACATGGGTGGGCGAGCCTTCAAGACCTGAGTCCACCTGATCCTGAGGCGAAAAAAATGCCGCCCCAGTTCGAGGCGGCATGTTCTGTTTTCAACCCTTGCCGGTCGAGCGACGGGCATCCGCCCGCCGCTTCGAATCAGCCTTGTGTCGTCGGGTGCAGCACGCGGAACGTGCTTCCGCCGTTCGGCGACCACACCAGCACCAACGCGTCCTTGCCTGCGGGAACGTTAGCCAGTTCGCGCTGTACATCGGCAGCCGAGTGCACCGTGTGCCGGTTCACTTCGGTAATGATTTCGCCCTGCTGGAGGCCGGCGTTGTCGGCCGAGCTGCCCGGAACCACTCTCTCGACCATCGCACCATTCACCTCGCTCGGAGCATTCACCTGCTGACGAAGGCCCGGCGTCACGTCGCCCAGGCCGAGCCCCCAGCGCGGCTTTCCAGCTCCCGCGCTCGCGGTCTCCGTGCCCTTGTCACGCGCGCCCATGGCTTCGAGCGTCACCGGCACCTGCATGTTCTTGCCATCGCGCATCACCGTCAGGTCGATCTTCGTTCCCGGCCGTTTCTGGCCGACTGCCACCTGCAGTTCGCCGGCATCGTTCACGGTCTTGCCGTTCAAAGCCGTGATCACGTCGCCGGGCTTCAGGCCGCCTTTGGCTCCCGGCGAATCCTGTTCTACCTGGTTGACCAGGGCGCCCGAGGCGTTGTTCACATTGAAGAACTTCGCATTGTCCGGAGTGACGTCGGTGATGCCAACGCCCATGTAAGCGTGCTCGATCTTGCCATCCTGAATCAGGGCCGCAATCGTAGGCTTCACGATCTGCGTGGGAATCGCAAATCCCATGCCGGAGAAGCCGCCGGTCTCGGAAATCAGGAATGTGTTGATGCCGACAACTTCGCCGCGCGCATCCACCAGCGGACCGCCGGAATTCCCCGGATTGATCGCCGCATCGGTCTGAATGAATTCACCGGGTGCGCGGCGGTCCGAGGCCGGGTTCGGGCGATTCAATGCGCTGACGATTCCACGGGTGACCGTGAAGTTGTAGCTGAGCGGGTTGCCGAATGCGAGCACGGTCTGTCCCGGGCGCAGTTTGGTCGAGTCGCCGAGCGGAACGTTGGGCAGGTTCGTGGCGTTGACTTTGATCACCGCCAGGTCGGTCAGCTTGTCCCGGCCGACCAGCTTCGCAGGCAGGATCCGCTTGTCGGTCATGGTCACGCGAATGTCGGTCGCGCCGTCGATCACGTGATTGTTGGTGACGATGTAGCCGTCGGGGGAGATGATTACGCCGCTACCGAGCCCGTGCTCGACCTGCGGCCCTTGCGGTTGCATCCGTCTGCCGAACGGGCCGAAAAACTGCCCAAAGGGGTTCGAGTCGCTGTTGTCGTTGTCGCTGTCGTTGTCGTTGTCGTTCTGCTGTTCCATGGAGCCGCCGGTGTCGCCCGACCTCTTCGAAGTTACGGTTACGTTGACGATCGCAGGCGTGACCCGCGCCGCCACGGTCTCCATTGCGTGGTCAAGCGCCACAAGCGCGCTTACGCTGTTGTCGTCGAGCGGCTCGGCCGCCGATTGAGGCATCGGAGACGCCGCGTTCGCCGGTTTCACAAACTCATACGCCCCGAGCGAAGCAACCGTCGCCGCCGCCACTGCCGGCACAAACAAGCGCCGGGTTAGCTTGGTTTTCAAACTGTCTGACCAACTCATTGTTTCTCTCTCCTTTTTACAACTAATGATTTAGTTATTGATTGCAAAAAAATTTTCGGATCAGATCGATTTCATTACGATCAGCTCCTGCACCGTTTGTCCGTCCGGTCGATTCAAGCGCCATACGGACAAGGTCCAGACCGGCGCGCCCGACCGATCGACAACGGCCGAGCCGAATACAACGAACGTCGCAGCCGGCCTCCTCGGTTCGTAAGCTTTCGCCATCACCACCCTCGGCTTCTGGCTCACGCGATCGACCTTCGCCTTAACCGGCACCAGCAGGGGCGACCCGGAAACAGGACCCTTGGGAAAACGGGCACCCTTGCCGCGAGAGCGGGTTGAGGCCTGGTGCGGCAGGCTTCCGACCGGAACCGGACGGTCCGTTTGACTCCATGTGAGCGCCGCCGGCACGAGCCGAGCGGAGTTCACTCCCTTGGATTCCGCCAAAAACTCCGGCGCGGCTTTTCCTCGGAACGAAACCAGCTCCGGCGCGTACGGCATGGCTCCAACGGTGGCCACAGCCAGGGTCCCGATCATGGCCGCCGCCGGCCGCCATCCCCGGTTCGACCGCGGACGATTGTCCAGAATTCGCATGATCCGCGCCGAAACTTCTCCGATGCGGCCCAGAGCGCTTTGCGCGAGCTCGAGCGCCCGCCCCATTCGCACCCTTTCCCGAACCACCTTTTCCGCGACGGAAACGAGCGAAGCCGCGTACGTCCGCGCGCTCGCAGTCTGCTCAAGCACCATATCGTCGCAGGCGATTTCGCGCTCGCGCGCGAGCCGGTTGTCGATCCACCATACCGCCGGATGGAAGAAGAACAGCGCCTTCAAGACCTGCTGCAGGAGGTTGGTCCAATCGTCCCAGCGGCGCAAATGCGCAAGCTCATGCAACACGATCGCCTTCCGCTCGTCCCGCGAAAGATCGGAGAGGGCCCATCTTGGAATCACTACGGCCGGACGAAAAAAGCCCAGAGCGGCGGGAACTCGAACCTCGTCGGAAACCAGCAGCGTCACAGGCCTTCCGGCGAACTGGCCGCGAACTTCGGCCACATCCGGAAATCCCGGGTCCACTTCCCTTGCCGCCCGCCGTATGCGGTAGACATGCGCCAGGGAGAACCCCAGCCGCAGCAGAAGGGCCGATGCAATGACTGCCCAGGCCAGGAAGATCGCCGTCGCCCAACCGCTCGCAAGCGTCAATTCCGGCATGTGGGTGCGGGAAACCACCCGGGTGGCGCCGCGCAAACCGAAGAAGGGCAACCCGGCGATCACCAGCAAGGTCGAGAACCACACGGCAAAGCGCGTCATTGAACTCGATGAGCCGAAGACCCTCAGCGTGGCCCAGCTTAATGCCGCCAGTGCGAAGCCTTCCATCAAGGTGTTCAATCCGCGCCCGGCGGCGATCTGCGCAACGGTCTCAAAATCGGCCACGATCATTCGCTTAGGTCTTCCCCTTTACTGGACAAACCGGACAGGTCTGAAGTTGAAGTTGTAGTTGAATGTTCACCCGTCTGAAGCATCGTCCGCAGCCGCTTCACTTCCCGCTCACTGATCTCTTCGTCGCGCAGAATATTCAGCAACAGCGCTTCGTGCGAATTCTTGAAGAAGCGACCCACCAGGTGCCGGATCTCCGACCGCGTCGCCTCCTCCTGATTCACCAGCGGCTGATAGACGTGGGCCCGGCCGTCCTTAAGGTGACCTACGTAGCCTTTCTTTTCAAGAATACGAACCGTGGTCAGAACGGAGTTGTATGCCAGATTCTCCTCGAGCCAGTCTAAAACCTGTTGTACCGTCCCCGGACCGTTCTGCCACAAAGCATTCATGATGCGCAGCTCAGCTTCTGTTAATGTTGACGATTGCTTTCGAGGCACTTTTGTTCTTCTAAACCCTTCTTATGATTAGACTCTCTGCCGTCCAAAAGGTCACAACTAATTCTTTAGTTGCCTTCCGGTTCCTGAACGGTTGCCTCGCTGGCCGGTCCGGGGCGTCAATCTACGGTATCTTTCCCCGCACTACCATGATGGATGCCGCCGGGATCTCATATTCGGTCCGTTCGGAGGCGTTTTTGGTCAGCTCGAGCAGAGGGCCGTCCGGATCGGCGTAGCCCCGGGTGTTCGCATACACCGGCTCCTCGGCCGCCTGGGCCGAATGCGCCATGAAAACCGTACTTGCCGGGTGCCAGCGATACTGATCGCTCCCGAAGACGGAGATGGCCACGGGCCCCTCGAACGACTTCACGCCAGGGCTCGATTCATCCCGGAAGTTCAGGTGGAACTTATGCGGGGCAGATTGGTCCCGGTTGACGATCATCACCGACCAGTCGCCATCCGGCCGCTTCAGGGCATACGCGGTCACGATCGCGCGTCCGGCGCCATCGGTGATGTCGCCCCTGGCCGGGAAAACGCGGTGCTCGCCGTCTCCGGGTTGGATCCACTTCAGGTTGATCAACTGCGACGCAAAATACTGCGAGAGATATTGCTCAACCCGATAATCCTTGTCCACGGTGAACAAGCCGAACGTTCCCGGCGAGTCATTGCACCCGTGCTCCATCTGGAGAGGCAGATAGTGGAAGTAGTAGAGCCCCTTGCCCCCGCTCGCGAGGAACGAGCCCACGTAGTCGGCAAGCCACAGGGCGGCAAAGATGTCCTGATTGGCTTCGCTCGCGGCTGAAGAAAGGTTCGACTCGGTAATGAGCAAAGGAACGTTCGCCGGAACGCCGTCTTCCCGCCACACCTGGAGGATGCGGCTCACCAGCTCCGGTTCATCGTAGAGGCTGCTCCAGGGTATGCGACAGGGCTCATACGGATAGTGCTCAAAGGAAAAGAATGCGAGCTCGTCGAGCGCCTTGTGCGCCCGCAGGTAATCGATGAAGCGGGCCGTCCATGACGTCCTTCCGTTTTCGTCCGGCCAGGTTTCGATGTCCTGGTTCTCGCCCGTGAACGACGGCCCTCCGAGCTTCAGGCCGGGCCATACTTTGTGAATCGCCCTGGCCGCCTGAAGGTAGAGCTCCGCATAATCTTCCGGCAGCGCGAATTGGCCATCCGCCTCTTCGCCCAGCTCGACATAGGAGACCGGGTAGCCGCGTTTCTTCAGATAGGCCATCTCAGCCGCCGCATTCTCCGGCGTATCGTAGAGGACCGCCACCGGTACCACCGCCGGCAGCCCGCGCGTGACCCCGCTTTCAAAAAACAGGTCAAAACCCACCTGCGCCTGGCGGGTCGAGCCGAGATCGCGGGGCTCGTGCCACGGATCCACCGACGAAGAATACGTTGCCGTCTGGTCCTGGTCGGGAGTGTGGCGCACGACGTCGTGAAAGGCTCCATCGGCGGTGGTCGTTCCCAGATAGACTTCACGAATAGCATAACCGGCGCAATTGCGCGGATCGCCCGCGCCGTGGTTGTCGCAGGTGTTCGACGAGGCCGTCATCCAGATGCGCAGGAAGCGCACCGTCACAGGCGCGCTCGAAAGGCGAAGGGTTTCGGTCCCTCCCTTGGCGCCGGAGACGACGCCCGAGGGAAATGCCTTCCATACGCCGCGCGTGGGATAGTGCATGGGTTCTTCGGTTGCCGTGCCGGTCCAGTACTCGACCCGAAACTCGGTCGCGTAGGGATCCGCCCACGCGATCTCGATGGCGTTGATCGGCTGGTACTGCTCCAGATCGACGACCACCCACTGCGGGTGGGTCCGATCGCTCTCCCCCGTCCAGTGCCGGGTGAGATAGGGATTGCTCTTCCAGTAGGTGTTCGGGTCGCCGTCGGTCAGCCGGGAAAAACCGGCGTTGCCGGTGCCGTCATTGCGGGTCACGCCGCGATGAGGCAAGTTATATCCGTAGGAATAGCGAATGTTCTCCTTCGGCTCGGCCGACCCGGTGAAGTATCCTTTGCCGGCCGGGTCGCTCCACGAGCCGTTCGGATTCCAGTGCCACGCCTCGACAAAGAGCTCGGTGTTCTGCCGATAGGTCACCGGCCCCCAGCCCGCGCCAAAGACTTTATCGAGGACCGGCGGAACGAAATCCTTGTCGATGGCCGCCACCGGAATGCGGTCGATACCCGCGCCGAGCGTCTGATCGGGGCGAAAGCGGTTGGTCTCATGCGCGAGGTCCACTTCGACGGTCTGCGGGAAAGCGGCCGCAGAGAAAAGTTCGAGCAGACAAAAAGCCAGAAGGACATTCCTCATCCTTGGTCCTCGAAAACAGCGTAGCCTCGAACCTCCGCCGCGAGCTCGTCGGAAGCCGGATGGGCTCAGGATTTCCGGACCGCAACCCTTCGACCTCATGCGAGTCGCGGTTGCGAACGGTATCCGGCAAGGCGTCTAGGGCCTTACCGGCTTTCCATCGGTCGCCGACTGCGTTTGGCGCCCGGCGTCCAGATGATCGAAGTTGAGTGCAGCATTGAGCACGAGCATGAAGCTGCCCTGCGTTTCCTGCCGCCACATTGGATTGTTGGCAAACAGCACCACATGTCCGCGGCCGAGCGGGACGTCGATGACGGCAGGAGCATTCGCCAGCTCCGACCCTCCGGCCAGCATGCCGCTGATCCACAGATCCTTCTCGTCGGCGAAGCGCAGCACGACTCGCGGATAAAGCGACGGCGCCGGCAGTTCGCTGCCGTAGAACAGGCGAACCTGCGGATCGACGTAAAGCTCTTTTTCCCCCGGCGTGCGATTGGACGGCGGCTCGGGCGCGCTCCAGACGCGCCCCTGCGGAATGTCAGGATCCGTGGTCGAACCGCGGCCGCTCGGCCGCATCGTTTCACCGGCGCCGCCAAAGCCTCCTTCCGCTTCTCTAGCGAGGGAAACCTTGAACACGGGCGCCTGATTGAAATACACCCCGAGCGAATCGTCGTAGCCGTAAGCGATCGGGCTCCGCGCGTCTTCGACCTTGGCGCGCACAATCGATCCCCGCGCCTGCAGGGCTTTCGTCTGTGTGATGGTCACCGAATCGGTCAAGCCGAGGTCTATGGGCAAATGCGTGCTCGATCCCACGGGAATAAACAGTCCGCCTTCCTCCACAAATTGTTGAAGGTGCGCGACCCCCTCAAGCCCCAGCCCACCGCGAATGTCGGGCGATTCGTCGATCCCTCCCCAATTGGGCGTTACCTCCGACCTTTGCCACGGAATCGGGCCGGCATCTCTGCCGTCGGGCAATATGCGCTTCGGAAAACCAGACAGAAGTTCACGCAGATCGGAGAAGGTCGGGGGAAAAACAATCACGTCGTAGCGGTCGCGAAGGTTCGGCGTGGTGCGCACCACGGTGTCGGATATATAGGAGTAGGGAATGCCGGTTTCTTCGAGCCCGAGACGAAACCAGCCCTCATTCTGCGTGCTGGTCCATGTGTGCAGGATGGCGATGCGCGGCACTTTCAGTTCGTGGCGCTTGACTTTGGGTTCCTCGGCTACGCGCACGACCTGAATGCCCAGATCCTGCGCAGCGGACTGCAATTCTTGCTCGAGGCCCGACGGGTTGCCTTCTACGGGCGCAAGGAAAGAGCCAGGGGCGAACTTCTTGTCCCCGGCTTCGAATGCGTCTTCGGCGGCAAAAATCCTGGCGTCTTTCAGGCGATAGCGGAGAGCCGCCAGATTGGGTTCGGCATTCGCCTGCACCAGGTAGTATCTGGCTCCAGCCGTCTTGCCTTTTTCCTCTGGAGCGGACAGAATGCCGCCGTCATGGTTGCGCGCGGGCCCGTCGACGAGCGTCATCGGCGCCTTCAGAATGGCCAAATCGCTGATGCGAAGGGTCTTGACATTCCGAAGCGGGCCGAGCGTCCATCCTGTGTCGTCGTACGGGCGCGGGTCCGAGGTTGAATAGTATTGCGTGTCGAGCAGCATATCGACCATGCGGCTGTAGGGTTGATCCATGCGGATGATGTAACTGCCCGCCGGAACCTTGACCGGCTTTGCTTCTTCCTTTTTCCGGGAGGCCTCGTCCGGGTTCGCAGCACGTCGAGCCGATCCATCTTTGCCTGCGTCCTCAGCCGTGGCATCGGATGTCCCGGTTTCTTCGGATTTGTCCTCGCCCCTGGCTTGGTCTTTCCGCTCGCCCTCCTTCGCCGGCGCCGCCAGAGCCTTCACTGCAAAATCGCGGTCCAGGGTATGGACTTCGGCCCCCTGCTTTTCAAGCAGATTGGCAAGCTGCGCGGCCAGCGCGGGACGGCGTCCGTCGTTCAGAATCGCCCAGGCGGCCGGACCTTCGGCCGCGGCTTTGGCCACCGAGCGTTTGCTCTTGAGATAGAAGTTGGCGAGAAAATACTGCGGACGTTGCGCCATGTAGTCCAGCCCGAGAATCAGTCCGCTCTGCTGCATGTTTATATTGTTGCGCAGCGACCATTTCGTCTTTGCCAGCGGAGGATTGGGCCGGTACCATTCACGCGATGTAGCCGAAGGTCTGAGCGTTCGCTCTTCGGTCTGCGGATAGAGATTGCCGAAGGTTTCATAGAAGCGGCCGATCGAGTTATGGCCGTTCGCCACGTAAAACATGTAGTTGGGCGCCCAGCCGTCGTAAAACCCGTGAGTCCACACGCCGACGACGCCCTTTTCGGTGAGCTGTTCGATCTCGTTGTAAGCCATGTTCTGCCACTCGCTCACCACGATCGGATCGAGCCACGCGTTGTACGGGCCGGTTCCCGTCGAAATGTACAGGTAGGGAACGGACTCGTGCAGATCGTGCAACACCTGGGGATGCCATTCGAGAAAATCCTTCATCATGACCTGCGACAGCTTGAGTCCCATGGCGATGGAATCGCGATTGTTGTCGTGCTGTACGTAATGCCCCCAATAGACGAGGTCCGGTTGCGGCTTGTCGGGATACGCCTTGCGGTAATTTGCCCAGTCAACCATGCGATCGTGGCCGTCGACCTCGACGATGGGCGTAATCAGAAAGACCACATTCTTGCGAATGTTTTCGATCATGGGCGTGTCTTCGACCGCCAGACGGTAGGCCAGTTCCATCAGCATTTCGGGGGAGCCGGACTCTGGCGAGTGGATCGCTCCGGAGGCCCAGTAGAAGGGCTTGCCGGCAGAAATCAGCTGTTGCGCTTCCGCGTCGGCGGTCTTGCGCGGATCGGCGAGCTTCGCCGTGATCTCTTTGAGATGGTCCAGCCGGGCGATGTTGGCCTCGTCGCTCACGGCGACCAGCAGAAAGTCGCGGCCTTCTTCGGACTTCCCGACGCGGAAAACCTTGACGCGGGGTGAGGCTTTCGCCAGTTCCTCGTAGTAGCGGTAGATGTCTTTCGAATAGGTCAGGGTGTCGGGCGCACCCACGATGTGCCCGAGAATTTTCTCCGGGGTGGGAACCACCGGGGAGGCGGGCAAATGGTCAACCAGATTCGTGGTGAAGAACGACTCGGTTGTGTACTCGCGAATCTGTTTCGTGTATCCCGCATCGTTGGACGATGCGCGCGGAACATTCGGCGATTCTGCGTTCGCGGAACACAGAGTGAGCATTGGCACCAGCGCGGCGCACAGGACATACAAGGCGGAACGCCAACGCCTGGCGACGATAACCGTATCCTGCCATCCTTGCGGTTTCATCGAAGGTGTCCCCCAATTGTTGCGAACCGAGGCATGGCACCTGCATGCAAACCTCTGTCCGGGTTCGCAAACGAGCACTATGATACACGCGGAATGACTTGACTTGGCGCAGCTTTCGACGGGCAAAAGACTTCTGCCTGCTTCCCCGTTTGTGATTCCGCGGGGCGAACCCCTCAGAAACGCCTGCAAAGGCGCCGGGCCCACTGCCGGATCTCGAGCGTTGGGCGCCCGCATACGGGCGGGATTGCGCTCAAATCGCCGGATCGGAAGCGGATCGCACGGATTGGGTTCGGGCAGTTAGTTCTACCCGGAGGGCAGGAAGGCCGTTGCCGAGATACGTGGCGTTTCGATGGCGCTCTTTTCTTTCTCTCTCCCCCGCCTTGGGCACAGGCTTTCGATGGTATGGGTGGAATCCTGGCCACGGCCTGACATGCGCTAAATTAAGAGGCGCGGTCGGGCGCAGCGAGAGAACCGGCTTCCGCCAAAATCCAGGTTTCGCAATTCAAAGCACTGCAGCAAAGAACACGGTTCGCAACCGCGCGGACCTCGGCGGCCCACACGTCGCCGAGCATTGCGGTCACCAGGAGGCCTCATTCAAAGCAGCCAACAAGGGCCGGGTCGTCCGCGATCATCGCGGCAAACTCCGGCCACACGTCCTTCTCGGAGAGAATCGTGTAAAAGTCCTCTTTAACCGAAGGTGCTCGTTCGACGGCAATCCGCCATTCCTCTTTCGAAAATGGCTCCTTTCGGATGGACTCCCAGAAGCCTGTCCGGGCGAGCAACTCCCCGATTCTTTCGTGGTGGTTGCCGCTTTGCAGGCGGCTGACGAGGTAGGCTGCCGTCCCCGTCTGGAGGCCGTGGAGCCGCGGCCTCGCCCCGGACATATCGAGGGCGTGAGAAATAAGGTGCTCGCTGCCGCTGGCCGGCCGCGACGAGCCCGCAATCTCCATGGCAACCCCGTTCAACATGAGGGCGGTGGCGAGAAGCTGAAGCCCGTGTCCGTCCGGCGCCGGGTTTGCCATGAACTGAAAAACGCTGGCATCGGACATTAACGCAGCCAGATCATTGACTGGAGCTCCCTGCCGATGATAAGCCAGCTTCCAGTCCCAAAGGGCCGTGAACTTGGAACACAAATCGCCAACGCCAGAATGCCAGAGCGTCCGCGGCGCCCGTTCACAGACGGCGAGGTCGACGACCACCGCTTCAGGAAGGCCGGTGGGCAAGGACCGGCGCTTGCCCTCCACGGTCAAACTCGCCTGCGGCGAGCAGAAACCGTCGTTTGAAAGAGAAGTCGGCACCGAGAAGCAGGGCAGTTCAGCAAGGGAGGCGATATATTTGGCGATGTCCAGCGCCTTGCCGCCGCCGACTCCGATCAATACCTTGCACGAAGATGGCACTGCGCCCAGCAAGTGCGTCGCTTCTTCTACGCTCGATTCTTCCACCTCATGGAATAGGTCCACGGCTATGCCGTGGTCCCGAAGGCTCTGTCGAGCCACGTCCAGGATGGACTGCAACAGGCCGTGGCTGTGAACCAGAACGACACGCGTCAGGGAAGAGCGCTTCAGGTACAGGCCCAGACGCTCGAGTGCACCGGGCTTGATACGGACAAGCCGGGGCACATTAATCTGTTTGTTCTTCATGCCAGCTCTCTCGCAATCTCGCTCCAGCGCGAGAACGGCTGAAAAACCTCCCCGCGCGCCCGCAGTTCCTCGGCCAGGGTCCCGCGAGCGAAACGCAACCCCGGCCGAACCAGCAAGGCCGGCGGCAAGTCAGGTGGCCCGTCACCGGCGAATGCCACAATGTCCGCAATCTCGAGGGCGTGCCGAACGACGGCCGATTTGTCCACGCCCACGGATGCCGAATGATAGGGGGATGAAGGGTTCAGCTTCTCCAATACGAGCCCGCGCCCGTTCTCCAGGCGCCCCGGGTTCGAATGTACGGTCGCGGCTACACCGGCCCGCTGGAGAACGCGTTCCACGTACCAGGAGGAACCAGCCGAAACTACCCAGAGTTCCCAGCCGGCCCGCCGCAGAAGCGCCGCTGAGACGCCCAGGTCCGGGTCCGCATGGCTGGTTGCGAGCAGTTCTTCGAGCCGCTGTTCCTCGGTAGGCGCAAACGCGAAGTACGCCTCCATCGCCTCGAAATGAGAGATCCTTCCCTCTCGGTACTGGGCGAAATAGTCGGGCGTATCCGCGGGAGCATAGCGTTCGGCCAGCAGCGAGTAAAAGTCTTTGTCGGTGATCGTGCCGTCGTAATCAGAAATGAAGATCTTATGCATTTTATGTTGGAAAGCGAATGTACAAGTCCCGGCTTCGCCCAAATCCTGAACCTATGCAGGCCCAAGCCAACGGAATCCCCTTACTTGCGCACCGGAATCGAGGACAAGACTTGGATTCGTTCCGGCGCGCCCCTAGCGTGTGCCTGTGGAAACCGCCTGGACGATGTCTGAAGCCGGCACGGGTCACATCGGTTCGAACACGCACACCCGGTGAGAGTCCGCACGATGTTAGACCGTCAGATTTTGCTGCGTCACAGCCTGTCTTGGTTGGAAAACCCTACAAGAAATTGGATGCCAACAACGGTTCGAAGGTGCACTTAATGTGTTGAAAGCAGGACTACTTGGCTAGCGACCGGCGGACAGATCTGTTCGATCCGCGGCCGCGCGCTTCGAAACCCCCGCACAAATACGGCGGGATTGCAAGAAACATCCTCCGATCCGCCCGGCAAGCGAAATCAAAAGATCAAAAGATGGAGAAAAGTCGTGGAAGTTCTCAAATGGCAAAGAACATCTCCACATCACGCAGGCGGCGTCCCGCCTGTTTACCAGGGTCAACGCAGCTAAATTCGTAACTGGTTCATCCCCCCGTCAATTGACGGGCCCCCTCCGCACGGCGGGAGGATTGATCGCGAATCGAGGGCCTCAGGTAAAAGACACTTCAAGCACTGACTCGGCCGCCACACGCGCCGGCGCAGGCTCCTCCAGATCATCCCGTGCCCGCCCCGAACCCAGAACAGGGGGGCACGTCGAGTGTCACTTCATCTGATCTCTTTGTGTTCCCGGGCAAATCTCTCCGCTTCATTCAGGTCGGTTATGGCCTGCTGGATGTGTTCCATGGCTTTGGCCCGGTAGCCGCCCCATTCCCCACCGGCGTGTTGCAGGTCCTGGTACGCTCCCTTCAAAGCATTCCGAGCTGAATCCACTTCTGCGGGTACATCCCGACGGGGACCTTGCGGGAACAGATTGGCTGGGGACAGGAGAATCGTTGCGGCAAGCAGTAGACTTGCGATTTTCATTGTTTCCTCCCGGAGTGTCGACGCGGTAAGAACCGAAAACCACACAATTCTATCTCAGAGACATAGGTTTTCGATCGGTTGCCTCACGGGGCCTTCGTCCTGGCGGGAACGAGTCAATCATCGACTCCTGGAAAGTCCTCATTCGACGCCCTTAGTTGCGACGCCCTTAGTTGTTGTTCTCGGACAGTTTGGATTGTGGCGCGGGTTGGGGGGCAAGTTGGATCTCGATTACGCCTACGATAGAATTTTCCCATCCACACGTGCTGCCATGATCAACCCTGGCCGCTCTGGCAAGCTTCGATGGCTGTGCCGCGTTTTGCTCAGCGCCGCTTTGGTGAATCTGTCGGCGCAGGACAATGTTGACCCCCAAAAGGGCAGGGTAACGGCGAACCCCACCTCTGGAAACCGCTTCAGTCTGGAGCAGGAAATTCAACTCGGCCGCCAGGCCGTCGGTGAAATCGAGCCCAAACTGACGCTGCTCCCCCCGGATCATCCGATGTCGAAATACGTCTCCTCCCTCGGAATGAAACTTGCCGGTTACGCGCCGGGTCACAAATTCCCGTACACGTTCAAAGTGGTTCGCGACCAATCGGTCAACGCTTTCGCGCTGCCGGGGGGACCCATTTACCTGCATACCGGACTGATCGAGGCCGCGAATGAATCGGAGTTGGCGGGCGTTGTAGGACACGAGATCGCCCACGTAGTGATGCGGCATTCTACGCGCCAGGCAAGCCGCCAGATGAGGGCACAGTTGCCGTTAGCCATATTGGGAGGCGCACTGGGAAGGGGGATCGGCGGATTGGCGGGCTCCCTGGCGCAGATGGGAGTGTCGTTTGCCTCCGGCTCGGTGTTCATGAAGTACTCCCGCGATGCGGAAACGGAGGCGGATCTCGTCGGCGCCCAGATTATCCATGACGCCGGCTACGACCCCAGAGCCTTCGTCAGCTTTTTCAATACACTGAAGGAGCAGTCCGGCAACCGAGGCGGCCCGCAATTCTTGAATTCCCATCCTGACCCGGGGAATCGGGCGAAGGAAATTACCCGCGCCCTTTCGCGATTCCCGGCCAAGCAATACCGGCAGTCCGATAGTGCAGAATTTCTAGCAGCCAAAAAAGCTCTGACCGGCGTCGATGCGGCGCAAAATGTCGATGCGGCGCAAAATAAACCGGAGCCTGCCACTGCTCTCTCCCGTCTCTCTGTGTCGAACCTCCTCGATGCGAACTTCAAGAGCTTTCAGCATGAGGCGTATACCATCCAATATCCCGCAAATTGGCGCCTCGATGGAGACTCCGCGTCGACCGTTACGATCTACCCGGAAGGGGGCCTGGGCGGCGGTTCGCTCGCCTACGGTGCAATGATCAGCGGCTTTGAGCCAAAGGCTTCTGCGAGCCAGGAACTTGACGCCGCTATGCGCGAATTGATCGCCGACATTGAACAGACCAATCCCGATCTTCGTCTGCACAGCAGTCCTCAGGTCGTTAAGCTGGGCGGTCTGGCTGCGCGCAGGCTGGATTGGGTCGGGAAATCCGCGGTCCAGGAAAACGGAGAGCCGCTGAAAGAGCGCGTAAGGTTGATCGCTTTACCGAGAAAATCTTCTGGCGTTCTGTATGCAGTCTTCGTGGCCCCCGAGCCCGACTTCAATGACCTGTGGCCGACCTTTGAGCGCATGTTAAACAGCCTTCAGCTCCGTTGACCTCGAAGTCCCCCTGCGGCCCGCCGACGGAATACGATTGGAAACGCCCCCGGTTCAAGCGGCCCCGGGTACTACGTTTCACTGATAATTTCCCTCCATAGGCCTGGCCTTGACGTGAACGCTTTGAGGGTCACACGGGGCGGTTCGATCCTCGCGCCTATGGGCTCGGGGACTCGTCCTTCGTGCGCCCCGTGAAACAGGAAAGCCGCCGGTTATTGTCGTTAGCGCCTTGTGGGCGTTCCAAAACTCCGTTCCACTTTAACCTTGTGATCAAAGGCTTCCGATGCCGGCCCCGGGGCCCTGCTGCTCCGCTAGAACTGTAGTTTCTGACAGTGCTCCCCACAAAACTGATGAACGACGATCGTGCGAGGAGGAACCGTCCGATGAGCGGCAACCCGACTACAGAGGTGCTCTTCGAAAACGTTCGCGTGTTCAACAAGACCGACGAGCTCTCCGGTCCAACCCATGTGCTGGTGAAAGGAAATGTGATTGAAACGATTTCGGCCTCGCCGCTCTCCGTCGACCGAAGCGCCAATGTCGTGCAGATTAACGGTAACGGTCGGACGCTGATGCCCGGCCTCATCGATGCCCACGCCCACATCATGTTCGCAGCGATCCCCCTGGCGCTGGCCATGACAGCCGATGTGGGTTACATCCATCAGGTAGCGGGGAAAGCGGCTGAACATACGTTGATGCGCGGCTTTACTGCGATTCGCGACTTGGGTGGTCCTAGTTTTGGGCTGAAGAGAGCGATTGATGACGGGATCGTTTCCGGTCCGCGGATTTTTCCGTCGGGCGCCTTTATCTCCCAGACCTCTGGACACGGCGACTTCCGCATGCTTGCCGAACTGCCCCGCGACCCCAGTGCACCCCTGAGCTATACAGAACGGATCAGGTCATCCGCCATTGCGGATGGGGTGGATCAGGTGCTGTTGCGAACCCGCGAGCAGCTGATGCAAGGCGCATCGCAAGTCAAGCTCATGGCGGGCGGCGGGGTTGCGTCGAACTACGATTCACTCGACGTCACCCAGTACAACCAGGAAGAGATTCGTGCCGCCGTGGGAGCGGCGGAGGATTGGGGAACCTACGTGACCGTCCACGCCTACACGCCGCGCGCCATTCAGCGTGCGATTGCGGCCGGCGTGAAGTGTATTGACCATGGCCAGCTCGCCGACGAGTCGACCGCGAGATTGATGGCGGAGAAGGGCATTTGGTGGAGCCTGCAACCGTTTCTCGACGATGAGGACGCCGTTCCGTTTCCCGAGGGTTCGGCGAATCGAAAAAAGCAATTGCAGATGACTTCAGGGACGGACAATGCGTACAAGCTCGCCATCCAATACAAGATCAAAACCGCATGGGGAACCGATGCCCTGTTCGACGCAAGATTGACGGCGCGCCAAGGCAAACAGCTGGCAAAGATGACGCGCTGGTATACGCCGGCACAAGTTCTCAAGATGGCAACGGCCGACAATGCAGAACTGCTGGCGATGTCAGGGCCGCGAAACCCTTATCCGGGCAAGCTCGGGGTCGTCGGGGAAGGCGCGCTGGCCGACCTGCTACTTGTAGACGGCGACCCGCTCGCGAATCTCAGACTGATCGAAGACCCGGACAGGAGCTTGGTCGTGATTATGAAGGACGGCAAGATTTACAAGAATCTCTTACCGGCGAAGAGTAAATGAACTGACCGGCCGATGCGCTCGAATTAAACTTGCAGGACATCATCCTCTCTGGCCACCATTTCGTAGAGCACCGGATTCACAAAAAAGCCGAGAAACAGGCGCGAAGCCAGGCCGGCGACAACGACAATCGCAAATGGCTTCTGGGTGGAGGAGCCGATACCGGTGGACAGAGCTGCCGGCAACAGGCCGAGGCAGGCGACCAGAGCCGTCATCATGATCGGCCGCAAGCGCAGGAGAGACGCTTCGTAGGTCGCGGTGCGAATGTCTTTGCCTTCCAGGCGCAGCTTGTTGATATAGGAAACCAGGATGACCGCGGTCTGGACCGATACACCCAGCAGCGCCAACAAACCGAGGACGGACGAGACGCTGAGTGGCGTGTGCGTCAGCTTCAGTGCCAGGAGAGCGCCGACCGGTTCGGTCATGATTACGCCGATGGCAATCGCAACCGGGAACTTGAAATTTCCATACAGCGCGAACAGGATCATGAAAATCAGCAGAATCGCGATCGGACCGATAAGGATGAGTTGCTGCTGGGCGGCAAGAAATAAGCTGTACTCGCCGCCCCAGGTCATCCAGTAGCCTTCGGGAAGGCGCACAACTTTGTCGACGGCCGCTTGCCCATCGCGGACGGCGCGCTGCAGGTCGCGGTGTTCAATGCTGTATTGCACCCCGATATATCGTGAATTGTTTTCGCGATAGATAAAGGAAGCGCCGTTGTTTTCCCGGATGGCAGCCAGTTCTTTTAGCGGAATCTGTTCGCCGTCCGGCGCTCCGACGAGCAGATTGCCAATCTGATCGGACGTGCTGCGGAATTGCGGCTGCATGCGCACCACCAGATCAAAGAGTTTCTCCCCCTGAATCACTTGCGTGGCCGCCTGGCCGCCAACCGCAGCCTGGATCACCGCTTCGACGTCGGAGACATTAATGCCATAGCGAGCGATCTTCTCGCGGTCGGCGTCGATGACCAAGGTGGGCTGGCCGAGTTCACGGACTACGGTGAGCTCGGTAAAGCCCGGCACTTGTTCCAATACTTTCTTGATCTCGAGGGCCTTGTCTTGCAGCACGTTCAGGTCCGGACCGTAGACCTTCACGGCCAGAGAGCTCTTGAGCCCGGTGAGCGCCTCGTCGACGGCATCCTCGGCGGGCTGGGTGTAATTGAAAATAATCCCGGGAAAAGCGGACACGCGCCGGTTGATCGACTCGGTCAGTTCTGCCTTGTTGTGAATGTCGCCGCTCCAGGCTTTGTCGCGGTAGGGTTTGAGTCCGACATAAAACTCGCAGTTGAAAAAGCCGGTAGGATCGGTCCCGTCGTCGGGTCGGCCCAATTCCGAGCCGACGACGGTCACTTGCGGATAGGACATCAGGATGTCGCGAATCTGCGGGGCAATCTTGGCTGCCTCTTCCCACGAGATGGTGTAGGGCATGGTGGCCCGGACCCAGAGAGCGCCTTCGTCCAGGTGGGGCATGAACTCGCCGCCAATGAAGGGGACAAGCATGAGGGTCGCGCCAAACAGAGCCGCGGCGGCCGTCATGGTGGTCCAGGGGCGGTCGAGACACCAGGCGAGCTTCGTGCCATACCACTGTTTAATCGCTTCGAACGGGCGATTAACTTTTTCCTTCACCCCGTTTGTGAACCAGTACGACACCAGCACCGGCACAAACGTCAACGTGAGGATCAAGGCCCCGAGCAGAGCGAAGGACATGGTATCGGCCATGGGGTGAAACAGCTTGCCCGACGGGCCGCTCAAAGCGTAGATCGGCAGATACCCGGCGATGATGACAGCCACCGAATAGAAGATGGGGCGGTCGACGTCGCGGGCCGCGAGCAGGATCACTTCGTGCAGGTTGTATTTTTGACCGCTCCTTTCCGACATTTCGCGATAGATGTTTTCCATCATCACGACCGTACCGTCGATGATGATTCCGAAATCGATGGCGCCGATCGAAAGCAGATTGGCCGACAGATTCTGCGCGTGCAGCAGGATGAAGCTGAAGAGCAGGGAGAGCGGAATGGTCAGGGCAACGATAATGGCCGCGCGAATGCTGACCAGGAAAAAGATCAGCACAATCAACACCAGGATCATCCCGCGCAGCAGATTGCCTTCTACGGTGCGGGTCGTGAGGTCAACCAGGTCGCTCCGGTCATAGAAAGGACGGACCTTTACGTCCTTGGGCAGGATCATCCTGTTCAGTTGCTCGGTCTTGTCCTCGACCCCTTTCAAGACGTCCTGGGCCTGCTCGCCGCGGCGCATGAGGATGACGCCTTCGACGGCGTCGTCGTTTTTCTGGAAGCCGAACTCGCCCAGCCGGGGAGCATTTCCGATCACCACGCGGCCGATGTCGCCAACCCGGACCGGCGTTCCATGATTGCTGCCCACCACAATGTCGGCGATATCTTGGGTGTCGCGGACCAGGCCGACCCCGCGCACGTAGTAGAACTGTCCGCCTTGCGAATAGAATCCGCCGCCCGTATTGGCGTTGTTGTTCGAGAGCGCCTGGATCACCTGCGGCACCGTCATGTGATAGCCGTAAATGCGGGCAGGGTCGAGCAGCACCTGGTATTGCATGACCGTACCGCCGAAGCCGGAGTCGTCGGCCACGCCGGGAACGGACTTGTAGGCGCGCTCGAGCACCCAATCTTCAATGGTCTTCAATTCCTGGGGAGTGCGATCCGGGCTCTCAAGGACGTAGCGGTAGACCAGGCCGCTGGGGCTGAACAGAGGGGCCACGCTTGGCGTAACCCCGGTGGGCAGAGTCACGTCGGCCAGGCGCTCGAACACGACCTGGCGCGCAAAGTAGTCGTCGGTATTCTCCTCGAAAGTCATCCGGATATCGGAGAGGCCGTAGAGAGAAATCGAACGCATCACGACCAGATGAGGCACGCCGTTCATTTCCACTTCGAGGGGCAGCGTGACCAAACGCTCCATCTCCTCGGCGGCGTGGCCCGGCCACTGAGTGATCAACTCCACCATGGGGGGAGAGAGGTCGGGATAGGCGTCCACCGGCATTCGCTGGAAGGAGATCGCTCCCCAGACCGCCATGGCCACCACAGATATCAGCACCAGGAAGCGCTGCCGCAGAGCGGCCTGAACAATCCGGTGAATCATGCGTGGTCCTCAGCCGACCGGGGATGAGGCGTGCACGTTGAGGGTAGAGGGCGCGTTGGTTTCATCTTTGGAGTGAATTCGCAAATTGCAGGAACAAGCTTCCGTTGGCGACCACCCGATCGCCCCGGGCCAACCCGCTGATAATCTCCGTCGTCTGTTCGGAAGTCTGTCCGATGGTCACGCTGCGCATGGCAAACTGGTTCTCGCGGGCGAGCGCGTAAACAAACGGCTCGTTTTCCGCGTTGCGCAGCACCGCGGCATTGGGGACGGTGATGGCATTGGCGACTTTTCCCGCCTGGACCTGCGCGACCACGTACATGTTGTTCTTCAGCTTTTCCTGCGGATTCTTCACGTCAATGCGGGCCTGCAGGGTGCGGGTCGTGGGATCGAGCGCGGCCGACACATACGAGATTTTTCCGTGAAATTCCGTTCCGGGATAGGAGTCGGTCAGAATCGTTACCGGATCGCCCACCCCCACATAGGGGAGGTCCTGCTGGTACACGTTGGCCAGGACCCACACGCTGCTCATGTTCGAAATGGTGAAAGCCTGGGTGGCGCCGGCCTGCAGGACCTGTCCGGGAGCCACCAGACGTTCGACCACTTCGCCGCCAATCGGCGCCAGGACCGGCAACTCGGGAGAGCTGCTCGGTTTCACCGCCTGGTCGGGATTGGAGAATCCGAGCACATGCAGGGCCTGTTCGCTGGCTTGCAGGTCGGCTTCCGCCTGATTGCGGGCGGATTCTGCGGCCATCAAGTCTTTTTCCGCAATGGCGTGGTGGTCGTAAAGATCTTTGGAGCGGGCATACTCGCGGTCGGCCAGTTTGAAGGCGTCCCCGGCTTTGATGTAAGTCGCGCGCAGCTGAGAAAAATCCGGACTGGCCACGTACAACAATGGCTGGCCCGCGCGCACGGTTTCTCCGGGCAATACGACAATACGGCTGACCGGTCCGCTGACCTGCGTGATGACCGGAGTGGTGGCGAATCCGTTGTAAGCGACCGCGCCTGTCAGCCGCAGGGTCCGGGTCAAGGTCGATGGTCGAACGGTGACAATCTGGATGTGCGTGATCTGATCCGCAGGGATCGAAAATAACGCCGCGTTATCCGGGCTGCGCCCGCCGGAACGGCCGGCTTCGCCCGCCGAGGGCGGGTTGTCGTCACAGCCGATGGCAGCGGCGAGGGTCGCAAGCGCTGCAATCAGGCAGAGAAGGCGCAACGCCCCTCTTTCCCGCCGCGGCTTGCCCGGGTCCTGGTTTCGAAGCCGCGCCTGCGATGTGCGCCGGTCGTTGCCTACCCGGCCTCCGGGGAGCTTCTGTGGGCGACCCATCTCGTCGAAATCCTTGATCATGGCAGTGTTTTGCTTCCTACCGCTTGTTTGAGTTGTTCGACCGCGATCGAATAGTCTGCCAGCGCCTGGCGATAGGCCAATTGGGTGGCGCGGTAGCTGCGCTCGGCATCGAGGAAATCCAGAAGACTCGCCGCACCCCGGCGATAGGCGTATTCACTGATATCGCGCGAGTCTTTCGCTTGTTGCAGGTAACCGCCCGCGTAAAGATTGACCACCTCCCGGCTGCCGGTGAACGCCTCATACGCGTTGTCCACATCCGTGAGCACGGTGTCGCTTGCCGAGGCGGCGGTCTCCCGGGCCGCCGTCCTGGCATACTCGGTACGCGCAATTTCGCCTTGGTTCCTGTCGAAAATAGGCAGAGGCATACTGACCGTCACACCCATGAGGTTCTGATCGGCCACGTGAGAGTAGGTGAGCGCGCCGGTAACGTCCACCTTGCCATTGGCCTTGGCAAGGGTGTACTGGCTTTCGGCGGCGCGTACACCTTCACGGCTGGCCAGCAGGTCGGGCCGGTTCTTCAGGGCCTTCACGACCAGATCATCGCGATTGAGCCGGAGGGGTTGGTAGGCCAGGTCGCCCTCCACGTCATAATTGGCGGGAACGGCGTCGTAACCAAGAAATTCACGGAGGCCGGCCAGCGCCTGCGCCCTGGCCACCTTGGAGGCGGACACGTCAGTCTGGAATTGCAGCAGCTGCAGGGTGATCTTCAACAGATCACCTTCGCTGATGGCGCCGGACTTGTATTGCGCCTGAGCAATGTCCACGGTCTGTTGAAAGCTCGCAAGGTCCTGATTGGCCAGATCCAGGTTCGATTCCGCCAATTGCGCCGTGATGAATTGCTGGGCGGTGTTGAAGACAAGCGCCCGCTCGGCATCGGAGACCTGATAGCGGGTTTGGGCGGTCGCGTCGCGAGCCGCTTCGATCCGGCGATACCGTTTGCCGCCGCGTTCGAACAGATAACTGACGCCCGCGTCGAATTCGGTCACGTTCGCGAGGTTGTTGGAATTGAAGTTCTGCGGTTCGATAGGGAGAAACAGAGCATCGGTCGTCAACGTCGGGTTTGGCCTCAGGGCTGCCGTGATCTCTTGTGCCTGGTTCTGCTGGATCTGGGTTTGGGTCGCCTTGAGCGCGTGATTATGCGCGACGGCCAGATCGATGGCCTGGTCGAGCGTTATGCGCACGGGGGCCTGGGCCTGGGCGGCGCCAAGCATGGCAAACGAAACCAGAACAGTTCTCATAACGTGCTTCTGCGGTTGCATAGTTCCTTCAAAATGGAAGCCTGCCCGGGGGCGCAAATGCGACCCCACGGCACTTCCTAAGGATTACCTGCTGAAATCAGCTTCTTTATCGAGCGCGCCTGTCGGCATGACAGCGCCAACCATTTACCTGCAAGGCCTGGATGCGGAAGCGGGCTTTACCGGCCGGGAGGTGGTCGAATATGAAGTGCGAACATCGGCAGCGCAGAATGGAACGATTGTCCGATCGCATCGCAGACGGTCCTCGCCGGATCCGGCGCCACCACCGACGTTATCGGCGCGGCCAGGGACGGCGTGTGGCTCGAGGCGCAGATCAGACAAGCCCCCGAGGACGCCGGGGCGGACCGCGCCGTGCAGAAATGATGCCCGGTGCGCAGTGGCGCCAGGTCGCAGCAGTCCAGGGCTTGCGCGACCGTCATCATCCACAATAGGCCGATGCACAGGGAGGCGCACGACGCCAGGACACTCCGAGGCGCCGCCGATCGACATTGGCTGCTTGTCATTACCCGGTAAAATTAGTTTGATGCGGGATCAAGAGCAATTCTGAACAATGTATCATTGTCCGGCCCAACTGGGATTCCGTCATCCTCTTGATCCCCACGCCGAAACCGGCGTGCGGCGAGGGTCCTCCGGCCCATAATGCCCGAGGGGAGTGCTTGGGTCACTCCCGTGAACCCTCGATATCCAGCCCAATTTGATCATACCAGCGCGGCGCATGCGCGTCTGCATCGCGCCGTCTTGCCCCGTTGCCCGCCTGTGGTCCGCTCATCTGCAATATGAGCCACCTTCCGGCCCCTGTAGCGACAATTTCAGTAGCGACAATGGTGGATAGATCTTTGTCAGGCCCCTTATCGACAAGCGCGCCATGGCACAAACTCGTCGGGAGCACGTCTGGGACGTCGGCGCACTTGACTCGCGATTTCACCCGCCGCAGCCGCGTCCTCCCTTTCTCACAAGACCTTAAATTCCTTGAGTGACGACGGCCAGAGGATCACATATTCGTCGGCGCCATCCACTTGTCGGCAGGCTGAACGCATGGCGTTAGGGATCGCATGACCGATCACCACCCGGTGCGCTCGATGGAAGGATCCGTCAGGGTCGTCGGTGAGAATGAAAATATTGAACTCGCCCAGACCAAAGTCATGACCGTCAACTGTCGCGAGGTCCCCAATTCCCCGATCAGGCTGTCCTCGAGCGCTAGAAGGCGGTCAAAATCCTCCGTCGAGGCCGCTGCGAACTGTAAGACCAGTTGATATTTCATGCCCTGCCATGCCTAAACAATCACTGGAAGAACCAGCGGCTGAATTCGGGCGGCGAAAGATCCTCAGAACGCAAGACCCGATTGGGCATCTCGCGGCATTTTAATCCAGAGTTCATCATTCGTTAACTGAGCTGCCGGTAGGCTGTGTAGAAGCACGATCACAAGCCATTCGGGAATCAACTCCTAAAGAATCACTGGAAGAATGAACGGCTGAGTTTAGGCGCGAGAAGATCTTCGGACGTCGGCGCCTCAATTCAGCAGCTCACGAACTTTTCCTCCAGAGTTCATCATTTCTTAATCGAGCTGCCGATAGGCTTGTTGTCCCTGCGCTATGCACTTTCAGTACCAAAAACCCCCAGGAGGGAATTGATGAAGAAGAAGTTGATGAATAGCCACCGCTCATGGAAAACCGGCGTGGTTGCGGGCATCTTCGCGTTGACGGCCGCAGCCTCACCGGTGCTTCATGCCCAGGACCAAGACCAGGGCCGGTTTAGAGACCGGAGCAGAATCCAGCACGTTCTGCTGATCAGCGTTGACGGAATGCATGCCGTTGACTTCGCCAACTGCGCCAACGGCATCAGCGGGGCCAATAACGGCAACCCCTATTGTCCGGCGATTGCCGCCCTGAGCAAGTCCGGCGTCAACTACGTCGCAGCCAGCACCTCCAAGCCCTCGGACTCCTTCCCCGGCCTCGAGGCGATCGTCACCGGCGGCAGTCCGGCCCTGACGGGCGTTTATTACGACGTCGCGTATGCCAGAGAGTACGATGCGCCCGCGAAAACAACAGGCAACGGGGTTGCGGCGGGCACATGCACTGCTTCTGCGCCGCCGACCGGCACGAGAAGCGAGTATGAAGAAGGCATCGACATCGACCAGACCAAGGTAAACGGCGGCGCACCCGGCGCTTCGCTGACTGACGGCGGCATTCAATCCATCGATCCCCAGAGACTGATTCGCAACCCTGCGAACGGCTGCGCTCCGGTTTGGCCGTGGCAATTCGTCCGCACCAACAGCATCTTCAGCGTGGTTCACCAGGCTGGCGGATACGCGGCGTGGTCCGACAAGCACCCGGCGTACGCCTCGGTCGCCTCCGGCCTTGGGCCGAGCGCGCTCGACGACTTCTACGCGCCGGAAATCAACTCCAACGTGGTCGCGCTGCCTGGAGTCACAACCCCGACCGGCGTATCCTGCGCCAATGTCCTCGATCCCGGCTCCGATGTGACGGCCTGGACCAACAGCTTCCAGAACATCCAGTGCTACGACACGTTGAAAGCAAACGCGATCCTCAACGAGATCGATGGCAAGGACCACCTCGGCACGAAGAACACCAAAGTTCCCACGGTCTTCGGCATGAACTTTCAGGCTGTGAGCGTGGGCCAGAAGCTGATTGAAAGCAGCAACGGCGTGACGGGCGGATATCTGGATGCCTCCGGCACACCCAGCGCGGCCCTGCTGAACGAATTCCAGTTCGTCGACGCCTCGATTGCGGCATTCGTCAGCGAGCTGAAAAAACAGGGGCTCTTCGATTCGACCCTGATCGTGATCACCTCCAAGCACGGCCAGTCGCCCATCGATCCCAAAAGCTACGTCGGTCAGACCATCAATGGCACCTCGCCGGTCTCCCTGCTGTCGAATGCGGGCATGATTCCCGATTCCGAGTCCACCAACAACCCGACCGGGATCGGCCCCACCGAGGACGATATCTCGCTGATCTGGCTGACCAATTCCTCCGATACCAACGCCGCGGTCAAGATGATCGAAGACAACCCTTCTACTTCGACCGGGGTCGGGCTCGGGCAGATCTTCTACGGCAATTCCCTCTCCATCAACTTCAACGACCCAACCGTGGATCCTCGCTCGCCGGACATCATCGTGGCCCCGAATGTTGGAGTTACGTACTCCGGCAGCCATGCGAAACAGGAAGAGCATGGCGGCTTCAATCATGACGACACCAACGTGATCATGCTGCTCTCCAATCCAAGGTTCAGGCCAAGCACCGTCAAGGCTGCGGTGGGTACTGCCCAGGTGGCGCCTACTATTCTGAAAGCCCTGGGTTTGAATCCGGCCCTGCTGGACGCAGTCCGCGTGGAGGGAACGCCCGTCCTTCCCGGGGTTGCGTTCTAATCCATCGAAAGAGCTAGCCTTTCATAGAAGTTCACTGGATCACCTGTCTGGGGAGCGAAAGATCGCTCCCCACCTTTTTTTGCGCCGCTTTTTGCCGCCCGTCCAAGCCCAAGACTTGTCTCTTCGCTGTCTGTCGCTTGTCTCTTCGAGCCTCCAGACGGCGTCTTCCCGTAAACGTTCCCCACCCGCGGCCTGGCGGGCGCTCGAAGGCTCGATTCGCCGCATGTTCCGAGCGCCCCATCCAAAACACTACGTACTCCGGTTCGAGGACAACTTGCTTAACCGGCGCCCGCATCGCAAGTTACGGGTGCCGTTTAAAAGGGGGAGGAGGATTATTCAAGCTGATCCATTCCAGCGGAAAGAGATTGCATGTCTTTGAGAGAGTCCCGGAAACGAACCGCAATCGGTGCGAGCCTTACGCCGTCCGACTTGCTCGACAGCTGGCTGCGGATTCTCGCCGGACGGAGCCCGCTGCTTTCAATTGAGATCACGCGCGAATGCCCGCTCCGCTGCCCCGGCTGTTATGCGTACGGGGAAAATCACCTGGGCGGAGGAACGGTGCTGCGCGAGCTGCGCGATCTTCGCGGCGACGATCTGGTTGAAGGCGTGATTGGCCTCGTCAACCGGCATCGCCCGCTGCACGTTTCACTGGTGGGCGGCGAGCCGATGATCCGCCTCCGCGAGCTTGACCGTCTGCTCCCCGTGCTCAGCGAAATGGGGATTTTTACCATGGTGGTCACAAGCGGCGTAATTCCGATTCCTCCGGAGTGGATGAAGATTCCGAGATTCCGCGCGGCCGTGTCCGTGGACGGTTTGCCGGAAGATCACGACCCACGGCGGAAACCGGCAACCTACGAACGCATTCTCCGGAACATCTCCGGGCGATCCGTCAACGTGCACTGGGTCATCACCCGCCCCATGCTCAAACGGCGTTCTTACCTCGAAGAGTACGTTGCCTTCTGGAGTGCGCGGGCGGAGGTGGACCACATCTGGGTAAGTCTTTACACGCCGCAGGCAGGCGAAGAATCCCGCGAGCGATTGACGGGCGAAGACCGCGAGTTCGTGGCCGAGGAACTGCCGCGGATCACAAAGCAGTATCCGAAGCTGCTCGCCCCGGCCGGATTGATGCGGGCCTTTGTGCATCCTCCCGAGAGTCCGGCGCACTGTCTGTTTGCCAGGATGTCGGTGAACTATTCTGCCGATCTCCGAACACAGGTGGAACCGTGCATTTTCGGCGGCAAGCCGGACTGTTCGCAATGCGGCTGCAGCATCAGCGGCGCGCTGCACTGGATCAAGGACGTGAAGGTGGCCGGCCCGGTCCGCATCGGACACCTTGTGCAATTGTCTTTGAAAGCCGGGACCGCGGTGGGCAAACTCAGACAGGACTCGCTCGTCCCCAGGCGATGGCGGGAGCCGGAAAGGCCGCTCGATCGTCCTTTAAATCTGAACCGGGAACGGCCGCTCGTCCAGATCGAGGCCCAAGCCTCGGATGCGCGGCCGCAATGGCGCTGATTTCCGGTTTTCCCGGGGAGTGACGACCCCCGCTTCTAAATTAAATTAGCGCAACTTCATTAGCGCAACTTCGACGTGTAATAGCCGGTGCGGTGGCGGGCCTGATATTCGCCGGCTTCGGGAGTTCCGGTAAGTTTCACGTCGATGCGGCGGAAGTCGGAGTCCGCGAGCCGCTCCGAGGGATAGTAGGAGAGGAGATATTGGGTGCGCAGTTCGTCGCTGATGGCGCGAAAGGCCTGCTCTAGCTGGGCCGGCGATGCGGCGTAGTAATGCTTGCCGCCGGTATCTTGGGAGAGCTGGATTAGCGCGTGCTCCCCGCCGGTGTCGCGTCCGGCACTGGCTTCGATGGGCACGTCGATGATGCTGTAAACGATGGCTTCTGCCTGCTGGGCAGCGCGAAGCGCATCCTGATAGCCCATCTGGCTGACGGTGTCGCCGCCATCGGTGATCACAACCAGTACTTTTCTTCCCTGCCGGTTTTCAAGCGCCAGCGATCCCAGATAAATCGCGTCGTAAAGGGCGGTGGCGGCGCCGGTGTGCACGTGATCGATGCTGCGGTCAATCACCTTCAAGTCGCTGGTAAAGGCGAGGTCCTGGCTCACGACCTCGCTGAAGTCGTACAGGGAGAGAGCGTCCACGGGACGTATGATGGCATGGGCAAAATGCCGCGCCGAGCTCAGTTCGAGCGGCAGGTCCTTGCGCGTGCTCAAGCTGGTGTCGACATCGAGCACAATCGAAAGCGGAAGCTCCGACTCTTTTCCGAACAGCGAAATCTTCTGCGGCTTGCCGTCTTCGAATATCTCGAAATTCTCTTTGTTCAGATTGCCGATCGGCGCGCCGTGCGCGTCGGTGACGGTGACGAACACATTCACCAGTTTTACGTCGACCTTGATCGTGGTATCGTCGGCGCCCCCGTTCGGATCCGAACCCCCGGCCCAGGGCGGTTTCGGCACAGACGAAGAGGTCTGCGCCTGACATACGCACGCCGCGAACAATGCAATCAGGCGAAGAAGTCTCATTTGCGGGCTACTGGGTTGGATGCGGGCTCGACTCGATTTGTGTTCGGGTCTTTTTTCTGGCGCCCGTCGCGCGACGGCTGCCCTCGAGTCCCGGCATTTTCGACTTCGCAAGGAGCGACCTCGGCGAACGGCTCGCCGTCGGCCCATACGGCTCCGTCCTCGAAGTGCTCTTTCTTCCAGATGGGGACGCAGCGCTTGAGCGTGTCGATGAGCCAGCGGCAAGCGTCAAAGGCGGCTGCGCGATGGGCGGAGGCGACAACAATGAAAACGCTGGTTTCGCCGACTTCGAGCCTGCCCAGGCGGTGAATGATCGTGGCATCCCGGATTCGAAACCTCTCGAGCGCCTCGGCGATGAGCGACTCGATTTGCTTGAGCGCCATAGGTTCGTAGGCCTCGTATTGGAGAAACCGGGTCGGGCGGCTGTGGGTGTGGTTGCGCACCACGCCCTCAAAGACAACGGCCGCCCCGTCTTCCGGAGTTTTGATCCGCTCCGCGGCGCGGGCGCCATCGATCCTCTCGTGAGTGATAAAGGCCCGGGCCGGCCCGTCTTCTACTCGCGCCAGCCCGCCGGAACCGCCGCTGACGGGCGGCAACAGCGCCACTTCGTCGCCGGGGCGCAGGCGGTCTTCGGGCCGAGCGTATTCTTGGTTCACAGAGATCGCGGTCGAGTTCAAGATATTCTTGTGGGTTGAGATACGCTGCGCGTAATGATTGAGGACGTCGCGAGCCGTCGCCCGCTCGGGCAGTGAAAGCACCTCGGAGCTCCGGCCGGCGAGATCTTTGAGGACCCCGAACAAGAGGACACGCACCTGCATGCAACTAGTGTAGCGCGGACCGTCCCGCGGCTCTGCTTGTAGGCCGTTCCCCGAGGTCACCAGAAAATCCCAAAGGGCCAGCCTATCCCAGGCTGGCCGAGTGTCAAAACATCAATCCAGCCTCAGCGGAACCTTGCCCCTTTGTTGTCGTTCTTGGGCTTATCGTCTCTCGACCTGTCCTCACGCTGAGCCGGAGCGCGGTTCTCGCGCGCAGGCTCGGCGGGACGCGTTTCCGGACGCGGCTGGGTGCGCTCGTTTTGCGGTTGCGCCTGCGGGCGATATTGCGGTTGTGGCTGCTGCGGTCGATATTGCGGTTGCGCTTGCGGTTGCGCCTGCGGGCGATACTGGGGTTGTGGCTGCGGTCGAGACTCCTGCCGCGGAGGAGCTGGTTCGGGCCGGGTCTCGGCGGGACGAGCCGGCTGCTCGGGCAGCGCGCGAGGGGTTGGCTGCGGACGCGCTGCGGGCTGCTCGGCGCGGGCATCCCCACCCTGTACCGTACGCGCCGTGTTCTCGGGGCGATTGTTTTCCGGACGCGTTCCCGGGTATTGCCGCTGCGGCTGCTCCTGGGCCTGCGAATTGGCCGATGGAGGACGCGGGACATTCCGATTCGGCGCCGGAGCGCTGGGGCGCGCGGCGTTTTGCGGAGCGTTGGGCAGACCGTTGGCCGGCCCGCCGGGCCGCGCTCCATTCTCGCGTACGGCCGGAGCTGCAGGACGGGGCGCGCCTCCACGGTTGGGCGCGCCGTTCGACTGGACACCGGGCCCGGCTGGACGCGGCGCGCCGGCATTGGCCTGTGCCGGGCCGCCCCGGGCGCCCCGTTCGAGGGGTTGCGCCTGCCGGGGCGGCACGGCGTGAACTGTTCTTACCGGTGGAGGAACAACCGGGCGCGCGAAGGCCGGAGCCGTCCCCGGGCGGCTCAGAGCCGCCGGCTGGCGGGTCGCGACTACAGGCCTGCTCAAGGCCTGGGCAGGCGGACGGTATGCCACCGGCCGCGCCACTCCCGTCACGCTTTGCCGTGCGGGCTCGACGCGGGTCACCGCGGCCGGCGTAACCCGGGCCGACGCGATCGTGCGTTGATCGACATGAACGATGTTCTGATTCACCGGACGCGCATTGACGAAGGTATCGTGGTTCACCACCGTCACGCTGTTCGACACATGCTGGTTGACGTAAGTCACGTTGCTGGCGTGGTTCACGGTGTAGTTGTTGTACACGTTCGTGACCTGAACCACGGTCACGCGCGTGTTCGTGACATTTACGTTCTGAACGTACCGGGGACTGGTGTGATACCAGGGCACGAAAACTTCGCGGGGCGCAAGCGGGAACCAGCCGACCGGCGCCGTGCCGACACCGATCGTAATGCCGCCGACAAACGCCACCAGCGCCGGAGCGTAGACCGGGCGCACTGCGGCCGGTCCCGGAACCCAGCACCATCCGCCCCTGACGAACGCCCAGCGGCCATAATGAAAAGGAGCAAAACCCCAGGGCTCATCTTCGACCCAGGTCCATCCCCACGGATAGACGTAAGCCCAGTGTCCGAAGCGGTAAGGCGCCCATCCCACGGGAACCGCCGCAGGGGCCCAGACATACCCGTAGTCCGGGTCTGAGCGCCACTGGCCGTAATCGTCGAGGTCGTCATAGCCGGTCATCTGATCCGATACGTATTGGCGGCTGCGGGCCTGGTCTTCCCGCTGGTCGCGCGCGAAGCTCCATTGGGCGAATGAATCAGGCGCCTGAATTCCGGCGACATCGTAGTTCAACTGATCCGTACCGGAGAAGGTGCCTTGCTGGCCTTCCGTCAGGCTGTAGGAGTTTCCCCCGCCGGTGATCTCCGCCGCGCCGTGAAATACGGAGGCAACCGTCTGGTCGCCATTCTCGTTGGCGTCGAGCCGAAACTCACCCTCCTGATTCACATTAAAAGCCAGGTTGGGGGCGTCGACTTCAAAGGTCTCGCCACTGTTAAAGTGTCGGACGCGGAACAAAACCGATCCGAGCGACAGGCGCAGCTGGGTGGCCTCATCGGTGAGATCGAGGATCGTAATGCTGGTCTCCGGACCCAGGCGAATGGATGTGCTGCCGATCTCGATTTCGGCGCGGGAATTCTTGTCGACCCAGAGATTGTCGCCCACCGTGAGCGGGCGGTTGCGGACCGCGTCGAGCCAATCGCCCTGCCCGCCCGGCTGAAAGGAAACCGAACCCTCGGTATAGCTGATGCGGCCGGCGCGCGCCGGCGGATCCGCTGCGTTGTCCCCGGCATCGGCCCGAGCACGCGGGTGGAATTGGAAAAGCACGAGAATTACCGTCGCAACCACTGCAAGGGAAAATCCTGTGCGTCTGTTCATAAGTCCTCACTGGGGCTGACCCGAAAATTCCGGCCAGCCGCCCAAAATTCGAATCGCGAATCCCGCTTACAAGTCTGAACGGCTGAGGCCAAGAAGGCCTGGACGCCCCGAGTCTCTACTTCCTCTAACGTCCGTCGAGTGATTAAACCCGGGCGGCAAATACAAGTTCCAACGGTTGTCAACGTAGTCCGGCGAGCTGAAGTGGGTATGCTCAAGTATATGAGAGCGGAAGGGATCTGCATAGGGGACCTTTCCGTCTCGTTGCCCGCCCGAATCGGCCGCAAACGAATGGCCGGGACCGCCTATCGGCGAGCCCTTCAGGCGCGACCCATCTGTTTAGGGACGCCCGCGAGGGCCTTCCCGTTTCAGACGCGGGCCGGCCCCGCCGCAGGAACCCGGGCACGCACTAGTTCAACGTGAAGGGCGAGCGTTTCAGGTCGGAGAATTTCCGGGCGGACTGCTGACGAAGAAGATTACCCGGGGGAGGCGTGGATCGAGCGTGGGGCCCGCGAAAATAAACGCAGCGCCCACGGCGGGGAAACAGCTGACACTCGCCGAAGCCAGACGCCCGAGTCCGAAGGGCCTAGCTTAGCCGACCGTCTGCTCCGCAAGGACCTTCTCGCGCTCCTCGGCATCGCGCTGTTCTTCGCCCGCCGACGTTGGCAGCGCAATGTCGAGCACTTCCCGGATCGCCTTCACGTAGTGGATGCGCAGATTCTCGAGCTGCTCGGGCGTGAGGTCTTCCTCCACGTTCATCTTGTTTTCCGCCGGCAGGATCACGTCCCGGACTCCGGCGCGCTTGGCGGCCAGGACCTTTTCCTTGATCCCCCCGACGGGCAGCACGTTGCCGCTGAGCGTGATTTCGCCGGTCATGGCGGTCAGGGGCCGGACCGGCGTGTCTTTCAACAAGGAGACGAGCGCCGTGGCCATGGTCACGCCGGCCGAGGGACCGTCTTTCGGAATCGCCCCCGCGGGCACGTGGATATGAAGGTCATGGTCGGCAAAAAAGCTTTCTTCGATGCCGATCTGCTTGGCATTCGAACGGACCCAGGTGAGCGCGGCCTGCATGGACTCCTGCATCACCTGCCCGATTTGCCCGGTCATGGTGAAGCCGCCTTTGCCCCTCATGGTGTTGGCTTCCACGAAGAGCACGTCTCCGCCGGTGGGGGTCCAGGCCAGACCCACCGCCACTCCGGCGCCCTTGGTGCGCTCGGCGATTTCGCCCTCGCTGCGCACTTTGATTCCGCCCAGGAACTCCTGAATCACCTCGGGGGTGACAATCAGTTTCTCGCTCTTCCCTTCCGCGATGCGCCGCGCCTGTTTACGGCAGATGGTTCCGATATTGCGCTCCAGGTTGCGGACCCCGGCCTCGCGCGTGTAGTGCCGAATGAGATAGCTCATGGAGTCGGCCGGGAATTCGATCGAGTCCGCCGCGATTCCATTTTCCTCGATCTGGCGCGGAACCAGGTATTGAAACGCGATGTGAACCTTTTCTTCTTCGGTGTAACCCTGCAATTCGATGATTTCCATGCGGTCGCGCAACGGCTCGGCAATGGGGTCGAGCATGTTGGCGGTGGTGATGAAGAGCACCTTCGACAGGTCAAACGGGACATCGAGGTAGTTGTCGCGGAAGGCCGAATTCTGCTCGGGATCGAGAGCTTCGAGCAAGGCCGAACCGGGATCGCCGCGGAAGTCGCGGCCCACTTTGTCGATTTCGTCTAGCATGAAGACCGGATCCTTGGTCTCGGCGCGACGGATGCCCTGGATGATTTGTCCCGGCAGAGCGCCGATGTAGGTGCGGCGGTGGCCGCGGATCTCGGCTTCGTCGTGAACTCCGCCGAGCGAGAGGCGGACGAATTTGCGCCCCAAAGCGCGGGCGATCGAGCGCCCGAGCGAAGTCTTGCCGACGCCCGGAGGGCCCACAAAGCAAAGGATCGGGCCTTTCATCGCCGGCTTGAGGCGGCGAACCGAGAGGTAATCGAGAATGCGGTCTTTCACCTTCTGCAGGTCGTAGTGATCGGTATCGAGAATCTCCTTGGCCTTCGGAATATCGACTTCGACGCCCGACGTCTTCGACCACGGCAGAAGCGCGAGCCACTCGATGTAGTTGCGGGTGACCCCGTAATCGGCGGCCATGGGCGACATGCGGGTCAGGCGGCCCAGCTCCTTGAGCGCCTCTTTTTTCACGTCGTCGGGCATGCCGACGTTTTCGATCTTCTGGCGGAGCTCTTCGGTGTCGCGCTGGCCTTCGTCCTGCTCGCCCAGTTCCTTCTGGATGGCCTTCATCTGCTCGCGCAGGTAGTACTCGCGCTGGCTCTGCTGAACCCGGTCTTGAACCTCGGACTGAATCTTGTTGCGCAGCTGCTGGACTTCCAGTTCCTTCGCCAGGTGCTGATTGATCTTTTCCAGGCGCACGCGCACGTCTGTGGTCTCGAGCGTGTCCTGTTTGTCCGGCGTCGAGAGCGAGGGGAGCGAGGAGGCGATGAAGTCCACCAGTCGCCCGGGCTCCTCGATGTTCATGGCAACCGTCGAAAGCTCGTCGGACAAAGTCGGCGATCCGGCGACAATCTGCTGGAACAGGGTAAGAACGTTACGCTGCAAAGCTTCCACTTCGGACGATTTGGGGGGAATCGATTCGGGAACGGTTTCGACCCGGGCCGTCATGTACGGCGTGAGCTGGGTGAATTCGACCAGGCGCACGCGCTCGAGGCCCTCGGCAAAGACGAACAGGCTCTGGTTGGGCATCTTGACGACTTTGTGCACCACGGCCAGGCTGCCGACGGTATAAAGGTCGGTTGGCTGCGGCGCGTCGATACGGGCCTCGCGCTGCGCAGCCACAACGATGGTTTTGTCTTCCCCCAGCGAATTGATGAGCTGCACCGAGCTCTCCCGGCCGACGGTCAGCGGGAGAACGGCGTGCGGGAAGAGCACCGTGTCACGAACCGGCAATACGGGTAAGGATTTATCTCTGTCCTGCGTCATAGATCTCTCTGGCGGCTGATTTTTGAGACGTTTGTTCCACCCTCGGGATTCGGCGCGACTTCAGGCGCGACAACGACCAATCTCTTGGGTTGAGCGTATCTTGCTCAACTTTTGATTGCGGTAAGCCGGCAAAAGATTCATCCGCCGTGCTCACGCGGGATTTCTCCCGAAGGTTCAAGCGCTTGGATTCTAAACCCGGTCCAAGCGTTTGTGAAAAATCTCGGGAAACGAGAAGGTAAACAGGGGTCCCAGCAGGGGTTTACCGGCCCGGGCCGGGGGCCGGTCAACAGGGCCGAAACCCGGCATGAGAGGCAGAAGCTTGGGATTTCCCTGCACAGGGGGGATCACGCTGCTTTATAGATCCCCAGGACTTTCACCATCTCGGCGCCCGCTTCGAGTTCGCCGAGCGCTCCCCGGGCGAGTCTGTCGTCTCCGCGGAGAAAATCGGCGTAGAAGACGTACTCCCACGGCCGGCCGCGAATGGGGCGGGATTCGATTTTGCTCAGGCTGATGTCCCGGTTGGCAAAGACGCGCAATGCGCTCTGCAGCGCGCCGGGAACGTTTCGGAGTCCGAAGGCAATCGAGGTCTTGTTTGCGCCCGGAACCACGCGCCGAGTTCGCCGGAGCAGAAAGAAGCGGGTGAAATTGCGTTTGTCGTCTTCGATCCCGCCGGCAAGGATGGATCCTTTGTACACCGCAGCCGCATGCCTGCTGGCGATGCCGGCGGCATCGCGCAGTTGGTTCTCCATCACGTGCTTTACGCTTCCCGCGGTGTCGTAGAAGGGGCTGGGCTGAATCCCCGGATTGGCGCGGAAAAAGTCGCGGCACTGGTCTAGAGCCACGGGATGCGAGAAGGCCGTGCGGATGTCGGATTTCTTCGCTCCGCGCGCGCCGATCAGGTTGTGAATAATGCGCAGATAGAACTCGCGTTGTATAAAGACATCGCGGGCGAGCAGCAGGTCGAGGTGCTCGGTCACCGAGCCCGCGAGCGAGTTCTCGATCGGGATGACTGCGAGCGGGACCTTTCCGGACTCGAGAAGATCGAACACCCCGCGGGAGAGCGCGCAGGGCACGATCGCCGAACCCGGAACCATGCGCCGGGCCGCCTCGTGGCTGAAGGACCCGGGTTCGCCTTGAATGGCAACCCTCATGCCAGCAACTTAGCTGGCCGGCATTGCGGAAAGCAAATCCTTTTCGAGCGCGAGCGCATCCACCCCGTTCGAGTAATAGCGCGGGATGACCGCGACCACGTCGTAGCCATGGCGTTTGTAGAAGGAAAGGGCGGAAACATTGTCCACGGCAGCTTCGAGGCGGACCGCGCGGGATTCGCGGGACCGCAGTTTTTCTTCCGCAGCCTTGAGCAGGGCCGATCCCACGCGGTGGCGGCGGGCTTCGGCCCGCACGTCAATCGTAATGATGTGCCCCATTCCCCGCCGGATGGTTTCGGCCACCACGAAACTGAAGATCGTCGGACGCCGACCCTGCGGGCAATCGACGGACTCGGCGACCAGAGTCATCGAACCCGGGCGCCGGATGTAGGTGCGCAATTCGTAGCGGCTATAGGCGATGCCGGGGGCAAAACACCCCTGGTCGATCGACCAAAGGGTATCGAAATCCTCGTCGTGATAGTCCCGGATCGTGAATTGCACCCGCCCATTCTAGACCGGCGTTCCCCTCCAGCTCAGAATCGTTTGTGTAGCAATGACTTGCACCAGCACTCAAAATATTCAAAAATGTACGTTGAAGGTCTTGCCCGTTGGCACCCTAAGTCGTACCATTCGCATTTGAGGGTTCTCGTGGTGCTCCGGATCGCTATCGACGCGGTGCTCGCTGCGACCGCACTGGTTGTGGTGTGGTATCTTCTGTTTTCCCGGTACAACCGGCGCCGCGGGACGGTGGTGCTGCAATGGGTCGAGTCTGCGTGCGCAACGCGTGGGCGCCTGGTAGAAACCAAGTGGCTGAGTGCCAGCCGGTTGCAGGCGCACTTCAGTTTTGCCACCCACTGGTTTGAAAACACGCGCATTACGATCAAGCTCCTGCCCAGGCCGATTCCGATTCAGTGGATCGTCTGCCTCTGGCGGCGGCAAAAAGAGACCTTGACCTTTGAAGCCGACCTCGACTACTCCCCCAATTTTCATCTGGAAATCTCCCGCCATCGCTGGCTTACGCAGAAACCGAAGGAGATCTCAAACCCCCACCGGAACTGGACGATCTCCCGCCCGGGACCGGTTGTGCTCACGACCCGCACCGAATGGACCCACGAACTGACGCCCGTGGTCAACACGCTCATGACCTCGCGCGGGCACAGCCTGATGACCGTGCGCTTTCGTCCGGACTCCCCGAATCTGGCCGCCACCATTCCGCTTGAAGCGCTGGCGGATGAGGAGGCGACGGCGGCATTCCTGAATGTCCTGCGCGACCTGGCCAGCGGGGCTTCGGCGTCCAGGCACTAACCGCGACAAGGCCGACCGGCTCAGATTTCAAACCTGTATCCCACGCCGCGCACGGTGAGCAGATGCTCGGGGCGGGCGGGGTTGGTTTCAATGTAGCGGCGCAGGCGCACGATGAAGTTGTCGATGGCGCGCGTATCCGTGTCCTCGCGCAGACCCCAGACCTCTTCGAGGATCGCCTTGCGCGAAACCACGCGCCCGCGGTTCTGGATCAGATAACGCAGGAACTCCGCCTCCATCACGGTCAGGTGAGTCGTGCCCGAATCGGTGCGCAGTTCGAGGTTGCCGAAATCGATCGTCCTGCCGCTGAAGACGAAGGTGCCGAACTCCTGATTGCTGCTGTCGGAGTTGCCGGGTGCGGCGCTCTCTACCGGCGAAGGCAGCGGCGCCGCGGAGGCGAGGGCGTGTTCCATCCAGTCCCGGCGGCGCAGCAGCCCCTGTAAGCGCGCCAGAAAGATGGGAAGCTCGAACGGCTTGGCCACATAGTCGTCGGCGCCGGATGCGAAACCTTTGAGCACATCTTCCGGCCGCGAGCGCGCCGTGAGCATCAGGATGGGGATAAAGTTTCTGGCAGCGCGCAATTCACTGGCCACGACGAACCCGTCCTTGCCGGGAAGCATGATATCGAGCACCAGGGCGTCATAGCCTTCCCTGCGGGCGAGCAGCAGCTCGAGCGCGCTTTCGCCATCGCCGGAGATCGCGGCCGAGTGGCCTTCGGCCTCTAAATTGAATTGCAGGCCGCTGGCAAGGTGGGCCTCGTCTTCCACGATCAACACCCGGCTCACGAGTTTCTCCGCGGCAGCTCCAGTATGACGGTCGCGCCTTTGCCTTCGCCCGCGCTGTCGGCCAGCACACGCCCGCCGTGGCGTTTGGCGATGGTGCGCACCAGAAACAGGCCGAGACCCGTTCCCCGCACCTGGGCGAGGGCGCGGTTGGGCACGCGGTAGAAACGCTTGAAAATCGTCTTCAGCTCCGAGCGCGGAATCCCTACGCCGCGGTCCCGCACTCGCAACACCAGATGTTTCTCGTCCTCTCCGAGCTGCACCGAGATGTCGACGTTGTTGGCCGAGTACTTCACCGCGTTGTCGAGAATATTGGAGACCGCAGTGCGCAAATCTTCCGGGTCGCCGCTCACGTCGGAAGCGCCGCCGTTCGACGCCGCTTCGAAGCGGATGGCCCCGGGCTGAAGATGGTGGCTCATGCGCGCGCTCTCGACACACTGCTCGACCAGCGTGGAAAAATCCACATTCACGTGCTTGTTGCCGCGGGCGCCGGCCGTGCCCGCCTTCAGGACCTTCTCTACCGTGCTCATCAGCCGGTCCGTGTCGTCGAGCATGAGGCGGTAAAACTCGCGGCGCTGGTCGGCTTCGAGCGGATGGCGCTCGAGGGTTTGCAGATGCAGGCGGATGGAGGCAATCGGCGTCTTCAGTTCATGCGTGACGGCGTTGATGAAGCTGTGATGCTGTTCGTTGCGGCGAATTTCGCGCACCAGGAAACTGGTGTTAAGGATGAGACCGGCGACAATGGCGCCGAAAAAGACGATACCCAGCAGAACTTTAACGTCCTGCTGCCAGTTGAGGATGATCCAGCCGAAACCGACAGCCACCGAGGCCGCGGCCAGAGCCACGCCCAGGGTGAGAAAGAATGCGATTTTGCCGCGCCGGCTTACGCGCATAGAACGATTCTAGCGCGCCCGGCTTCATGGGCGAAGCCGGAGGGTGCGCAAGAGGTTTGCGCTTGGCTGTCCCGCCTCCGCATACTAGTCCCGTCGCTTCCCGGCGAAAGAACGAGTTCGCTGGTTGAGACCATGCCTCGAACAAAGCTGCCATCGATCGAAGCACGGATCCGCGCCCGGATCCGGCAAATCCCCCGCGGCAAGGTTTCCACCTACGGCGCCGTCGCGCGGGCTGCGGGATCTCCCGGAGCGGCGAGACAAGTCGCGCGCGTGCTGCGGGGATCAGTCGGGCTCGCCTGGCAGCGGGTCCTCGGCGCGGGAGGAGAGATCAAATTGCGCGGCGAGAACGCGATCGAACAGCGTTTTCGCCTGGAGGCCGAGGGAGTGCGGTTTCGAGGAAAGAAGGTCGATATGAAGGCGCACGAGTATCAATTCGGCAGGACGAAGGGGATTTTTTGACCCGAAATCAGAAGACGGTGCTTCAGCCTGCCCGAAGGGGCTGGCGAAGTCGGCGGCCTGCGGGCCGGACCCACGCAGGTCGCCTCCGCAAGGTCGCCTGAATCACCGCCGAAAAACCAGGGTCGTCATCTCTGGCTGGCCTCGCCCGAGAGCACTTTGTGGTTGAATTCCGCGGACCGGTTGCGGGGAATGGTCAGCGACTTCCAGGCGCCCCGCTTGAAATGTTTCGCCAGGAAAACGATCTGCCCGCAGTGATAGGCGTAATGGGCGAGCTGGCGGTTGATGGCCTGCATGACCGAATGCGGCTCGGCGCGAATCAAGACTTTCTCATCGAGGTCCCGGTCCGACAGCGGCTCAAGCGCTTGAAAGACCATGTCCCAGCCCGCGTTCCACAGCTCCATTAATTCCGCGCGTGTCCGGGGCGCGCCGGCGAACTCGCCGTCACGGTTGCGGTCGGGCTTTTCGCCGTCGCTCGAGAGGAAGTCGGTCCATCGCGAGCGCATGTTGCCGGCCATGTGCTTCACGATAATGGCGATGGAGTTCATCTCCTCATCGAGAACGGCAAAAATTTCCTGGTCCGGGAGTTGTTCCATCGCGCCTTCGGCAAGCTTTTTGTAATACCGGAAAAGCGAGAGCGAGTCTTCGATGTAGGAGGTCGAGAATTGGTGCGGCATGCTTTCTCCCCGGGCTATACCTTGAACGGATCGTCGATTGCGACCTGGTAGCCGGCGGCCAGGCGATTGGTCTCGTTCGCCATTCCGATCACGGCCATCAGCTCACGAAACTTGGCATCGGTCATCCCCTTCTTGCGGGCCGAGGCAGTGTGCGAGGCAACGCAGTATGGGCACTGATTGCTCACGCTCACGGCGAGGTAAATGAGCTCCTTGGTTAAGGCGTCGAGCGCGCCTTCGGCCATGATCTGCTTGATGTCTTCCCAGGTCCGCTTGAGCGTGACCGGATCATTGGCCAGGGCCTTCCAGAAGTTATTGATCCAGTCGGTCTTGCGCGTGGCCAGGATGTCGTCGTACACCGCGCGCACTTCCGGACTTGCGTCCTGGTATTCGATCAAACCGAGGGTTGCCATTTGGGGTTCCCTTCCTTCATGGAGTTCCAGGGTTCTGATTGTAAGGCTTCCGAAGTTGCTCCGGGCGTCCCAGGCCCGGAATGGTCAGCTGATCCAGCCCCCGCCGACGACGAGATCTCCATCGTAAAAAACAGCGGCCTGCCCCGGAGTCACGGCGCGCTGGGGATGGTCGAAGGTGACGAGAATTTCATCCTCTGCCTTCTTCTCGATCCTGGCCCCGGCCGGCTCGTGGCGATGCCGGATCTTGACGGTCACGCGCATGGGTTCGCGAAGATCGTCGACCGAGATCAGATTCGCCCGCCGGGCGACGAAGCTGTGCGCTAACAGGTTTTGCTCGCCGCCGACCACCACCTGGCGGCTGTCGCCCTGGATCTCTAAAACGTAAAGAGGCGACCCGGTCGAAACGCCCAGCCCCTTGCGCTGACCGACGGTGAAGTTCTGAATGCCGCTGTGCCGGCCGACGACGCGTCCGTCGGTGGTGACCAGCTCTCCCGCGGTGTCGGGAACCCGCTCGCCCTGCTCGGCGAGGTAGGCGGCGAGAAACTTCTTATAATCGCCGCCCGGCACAAAGCAGATTTCCTGCGAATCCGGCTTCTCGGCAAGCGCCAGGCCGTGCGTGCGGGCCAGCGCGCGGACCTCGGCCTTGGTCATTCCGCCGAGCGGAAACAGGGTTCGCGCCAGCTGCTGCTGGGTAAGGCCGAACAGAAAATACGTCTGGTCCTTCGAACGGTCGGCCGGCCGCTTGAGCAGCCAGCGGCCGCTTCGATCATCGAACTCGACGCGCGCGTAGTGACCGGTGGCGAGCGAATCCGCCCCGATCTGCCGGGCCACGGTCAGCAGCTGATCAAACTTCAAATGATTGTTGCAAAGGCTGCAGGGAATCGGTGTGCGCCCCAAAAGATAGTCCTCGACGAAGGGGCGCACCACGTCGCGCTCGAAGCGTTCTTCGTGGTTGACCACGTAGTAGGGAATGCCGATCGTCTCGGCGACGCGACGGGCGTCGTAGACGTCGTCGAGCGAGCAGCAACGGCCCTGGACCTGTTCGGGCATGCCTTCGCGGCCCGCGAGCCGGCGCTGGTTCCAAAGCTGCATGGTAAGGCCGACGACGTTCGCGCCCTCGGCGCGCAGCATGGCTGCGACGGTCGAGGAGTCGACCCCTCCCGACATGGCGACGGCGATGGTCCTGGCGTTTTGCATTCAAGTCCCAAGAATTCCGTGCCGGCCCGGCACTTCAGCCGGCCCGGCCCCAGAGCGGGCGGGCGGCCTTCGCGCATGCTTCGAGCACCCGCTGATCTTCGTCCGAGAAGGCGTTCTCCTCCTCGCTCTCCACATCCATTGTACCGATTACCAAGCCGCTGTTCTCGTCGAGCACGGGAATGATCATCTCGGACCGTGTGGTTGAGAACGCGGTCAGATAGCGGGGATCGGTTCGGACGTCGCCCGCGACCACCGGCTTCCGGGACCGAATCGCCGAGCCGGTCAGGCCTTTCGAGACCGGAAACTGAGGATGCGCGGGAGCGGATGGGCCGCTGAAGGCAACGAGGGAGACGAACTCGCCCCCGACATCATAGATTCCTACCCAGCGGTATGGGCCGGTTTCGCGAATCAGACCGGCTATTCGCCTGGCGTTTTCCACCCGGCCAAGGGGAGCTCGAACCATCAAGGCGATCGCTTCATGCATGATGGATGGGGCCCGCGCCTCCCTGCGCTTGGCTGGTCCCGGGCTCCTCCTCTACGCCGATTGTGCGCGCTTCTGATATACGGGCGAGAGTTCACGCAGTCGCTCGACTGCCGAAGGAACCAGTTCGAGCGCGCGCTCCACATCTTCGGCGGTGTTTTGCTGTCCGAGACTGAAGCGAATGCTCGCGCGAGCGCGCTCGGGACGCAATCCCATGGCCGTGAGGACATGAGAAGGCTCGAGGGCGCCCGACGAGCACGCGGCGCCGGTTGAGATGGCGAGCCCCTTGAGATCGAGCGCAATCACCAGCGCTTCACCCTCGATGTAATCGAAATAGATGTTCGCCGTGTTGGGAACCCGCCGGGCACCTCCGCCATTGACTCCCGCGGCTTCCACCTCGCCCAGAACGGCCGACTCGAGGCGGTCGCGCAGCCGCGCCAGTTTGTCCTCTTCTCCGCTTCGGAAGCGCTCCATGGCGAGTTGAGCGGCCTTGCCCAACCCCACGATCCCGGGAACGTTTTCCGTGCCGGCGCGGCGCGAACGCTCATGATTTCCGCCGAAAAAGCGGGGCTCAAGAGCCGTTCCCTTGCGCACGTACAATGCGCCGACGCCTTGCGGCGCATGAAACTTGTGGCCTGAAATCGACAGAAGATCGCAGCCGATTCGCTCGACTCGAATGGGGACCTTGGAGGCCGCCTGCACGGCGTCGGTGTGAAAGTAAACCTCCCCCTCCGCGGAAATCCTTCCGATTTCCTCGACCGGCTGCAATACGCCAGTTTCGTTGTTGGCCATCATGATCGTGACCAGCTTGGTCGTCGGACGAAGCGCCCGGCGAACGTCTTCGGGATCGACAAGGCCGCGGCCGTCCACGGGAATATAGGTGACTTCGATTCCCTTCTCCTCGAGATGCCGGCAGGTGTTGAGCACCGCGTGGTGCTCGACGGTCGAGGTGATGACGTGGTCCCCGGGCCCAACCACGCCGAAAATGGCGAGATTGTCGGCTTCGGTTCCCCCGCTGGTAAATACGATCTCGGCCGGACGGCAGCCCAGGAGGGCGGCCACCGATTCGCGCGCCCGCTCGACGGCGGCGCGCGTCTGCTGTCCGTGATGATGGATCGACGAGGCGTTGCCGAACCCGTCGCCGAAGTAAGGGCACATGGCCTCAAAAACTTCAGGCAGGACGGGGGTTGTCGCATTGTTATCCAGGTAAACCCGGCGCATACCTCTATTGTATTCCCGATCGTCCTCCAGCCTCTCACGAGGACCCGGCATCCCGAAAACCCTGGCCCGCTATCCCGAACTGCTGGAGTCAAATCCATGACATTTCCTCAACCAACAAATTACAAAAGAGGCACTTCCGAGTGACATTCGGCTCGAGCGAGATGGCTAGGTTGGCAGTAAGCGTTACGTGCCCCATTCCGGGATCCGGTTCAGGAGACACGGACGCGATTCTTTTTTAGAGGAGCAGTTTATGAAGGGTCCAGTCAACAGCTTGTCGAGCCCCGTCGATCGCCGCTCGTTCATGAAAAAAGGGCTGACAACAGCGGGTACCGCCACCCTCGGGGCGGCGCTCCTGTCCAACAACTCGTTAACCCTCGCACAGTCCATGCCAGCAAGCAGTGGCAACCTGACGCCCGGCGACGCGGCGCTTCTCAGGTTCGCGGCGGCAGCGGAAATCATTGAGAGCGATTTCTGGCTGCAGTACAACGAACTTGCAGGAATTCAGGACAACGAGGTTCCCGGCGGAACTGGAAATACCGCATTCACCTTTGCCGTTCGAAAACTCGATGCCGACATGGCGCAGTACATCCATGACAACACGGACGACGAATTTACCCACTGGCACTTCCTCAACGCCTACTTGAAGTCGAAAGGGGAAAGCCAGGTAAACCTGGATAAGTTCCGCACGTTGCCCGGCAGCACCGCGACCGGCTCGAGCGGAAAGAAACGCCTCACCAACCTCACCCAGTTGACGATCGACACCAGCTGGTGGACGCGGTACCGCGAGGCCGCTCACAACCCCGACCTCAATCCGAATTTCAAATTCCCTCAAGCGGTCCCGGATCTGGCAGTGAATCAGCACACGGCAATTCCCCGGTCCAATGCCGATTTGGGAGATCGAAAATTCCTGCAGGCCATCGCCAATACCGCGGGCTTCCATTTTGCGACCATCGAACAGGGTGGCACCACTCTCTATCCCTCGCTCGCCCTGCGTGCGACCGATCTTGAAGTGTTGCGAATCCTCATCAGCATCGGACCAACGGAGACCATGCACTTCCAGACCTGGCAGGACAAGGCCGGGAATGCGCCGCCACTCATGGCGAAAGACCCGGTTACGGGAGTCACGGTACGCTTTCCCAACTTAACCAACCCGGCGGTCGGCGAAGACCTCCAGGCAAACCTGATCATGCCCGAACCGTGCCCCTTCATCTCAACCCACCTGCCGAGGTGCTCGGTGATCCGGCCCGTGGCCACGGAAGGAATCGGGGCCGGAGTAGTCCAATTCCTTACCAACATGGGGCTGTTCCTCGGACAGTCTCCGGAATTTTTCGCGGTTCTCAATCAATTAGCAACCGAAGCAGACGCCGCCCAACGGGTTTGCTGATACCCATTTCCGAGTGCCGGACTTCGGGGGGAAGTCCGGCACCCATTTTGTGTGCTCCCCGGCCCGGACACCGGGGCACACCAGAGAACACCCAGGCTGGGGAAAGCCGGGGACATAAAGCCGGGGACATAAAATAGACAACTGTGGACCCGGAAAAAGTGCTCTAATTAAGAAGATTGTTCCTCCCGGAGGCGCGTATGACTAGCCCCAAGTTTCAGCTCTGTGTTGTTTGTGCAACCCTGGTAGCCGCAGCTTCTCTCCCCGCACTGGCCGATTCTCACACACGGATCGTCCGCTTGAGCTATACCGGCGGCGGAGTCGCAGTCTCCCGCGCCGGTTCCGACTCCTATGGGAGAGCGATGGTGAACCTCCCGATTGCCGAAGGCATGAAGATCAAGACCGGCGACGATGGCAAAGCCGAGGTGGAGTTTGAGAACGGAAGCACGCTCCGGATCGTTCCTCAGAGCGCGGTAGAATTCCGCGAGCTTTCCTTGCGCGACTCCGGTGTAAAAGTCTCAACCGTCGGTTTCAGCAAGGGGACCGCCTACGTCAACTTCGCCGGGACCAAAGACGACGAGTTTACGCTCGAGTTCGGCGGCCAGAAGATCGCGCTTTCTCAGGCGGCCCGCCTGCGCATCGATTTGAACGACCGGGACTCTTCCATCGCGGTGTTCAAGGGTCAGGTGGAGGTCAAGGGTTCCTCGGGCGTAGTCGATGTCAAGAAGAACCAGACGGTCCGGTTTGACGCTCAAAACCCCGACCAGTCCAAACTCGCCAAGAACGTTCAGGAGGAAGCCTGGGACGCCTGGGACAATCAGCAGAACGATTACCACGAGCGCTATACGGCGAAGGCTTCGACGGGCGTTTCGCCGTACCCCTACGGCTCGGCCGATCTTGCCTACTACGGAAACTTCTTCAATTACCCCGGCTATGGCATGATGTGGTCGCCTTTCTTTACCGGCGTTGGCTGGGATCCGTTCATGGACGGCGCGTGGATGTCCTACGGCGGGGGTGGATACGGCTGGGTTTCCGCCTATCCCTGGGGATGGACGCCCTATCATTCCGGGACCTGGGTCTTCCTGCCCGGCCGCGGATGGGCGTGGCAGCCGGGAGGGGCTTGGACCTCAGTCTACGCGCAGCCTCGAGTGCTGAATGCCCCCGCCGGATTCGTGGCCCCGAGGGCGCCCACCTCGGGCACGAGCACCGTGCTCGTCAGCCGCGGCCCGGCCTCGACGTTTTCCGGAGGCAAGCTAACCTTGCGCAATAACTCCGCCGGATTGGGCGTACCCCGCGGCGAGATCAACCACCTGTCGAAGGTGTCGGAGAAGGTGGAAACGCATGGAGCGGTGAATCAAAGGGTGCAAACCGCCGCACCTCCAAGGATGGCATCCTCCCCGACGGCGGCATCGCCGGGGGCGAGGCCGGCCTCGGGAGGTCGCACCGGAGCAGGCTCCAGGGAGAGCTCGGTTTCACACTCTCCCATGTCGAGCGGCGGCGGCGGGGGCCACAGTGCGGGAATGGCGCCGAGTGCGCCCGCGCCCGCGTCAGCGCCCCACAGATAACTCTGGGATAACTCTTCCAGGCATCCGGGTCGGGAGGGGGCGGAGGCCCGCCTCTCGCCGGGTTGCCGCTTTGGCACGAGCCCTTCAGGACTTACCCCGAAAGAAACGCCTTTCCCTGCGTCTCGCATCCTCTGTCTGAACGGATGCAGGCGGCGCTCAGCGCTGATCGATGGGAGTCCAGTGCTGGGGATAGGAGGGGCCGACGTAATCGGCGCGGGGACGAATCAGGCGATTGTCGTCGAGCTGTTCAATGACGTGCGCGCTCCAGCCGCTCGTGCGCGAAACGGCAAAGATCGGAGTAAACAAATCCACGTTAATTCCCAGCACGTGGTATGTCGAGGCTGAGTAGAAATCCACGTTGGCGTTGAGTTTCTTTTCCGATTTCACGAACTGCTCGATCTTCCGCGACATGTCGAACCATTTCTGCTGCCCGTTCGAATAGCACAGGTCCTCCGACATCTTGCGCAGGTGGGTGGCGCGAGGGTCTTCGGTGTGGTAAACCCGATGCCCGAAGCCGGAGATTTTCTTCTTCTCGGCCAGCATTCCGCGGACGTATTCGACAGGATCGGCCCGGCGAGCGTCAATCTCTTCGAGAAGGTGGAACACGGCCTCATTGGCACCCCCGTGCAGAGGGCCCTTCAACGCCCCGATGGCCGAGGTGATGGCTGAATGCATGTCCGAAAGCGTGGCGGCGGTCACACGCGCCGCGAAAGTGGAGGCGTTCAGTTCGTGGTCCGCGTGCAGAATCAACGCTATGTCGAACGCGCGCTCGGCGGTTTCTGTGGGCGGCTCGCCGTTCAGCATCAACAGCAGGTTGGCCGCGTGCGAGAGCCGGGGATCGGGCGGAACCACGGCCTTCGATCTGCGCAGCCGGTCGTAGGCGGCAACGATCATGGCGATCTGCGAGGTCAGGCGGATCGATTTCGTGACGTTCGCCTGGTGATCGTTCCTTTTCTCGTCCGGGTCGTACAGGCCGAGCGCCGATACCGCGGTGCGCAGCACATCCATCGGGGCCGCGTCTTTCGGCACGGCGCCCAGCATCTCAATCACCGCCGGATCGAGCTTGCGTTCCGATGCCAGCCGCTGCTTGAGTTCCTTCAGCTGATCCCGGGTGGGCAGGGCCCCATTCCAGAGCAGGTAGCAGGTTTCTTCAAAGGTGGAATGCTCGGCAAGCTCGTGAATGTCAATGCCGCGGTAGGCAAGCACGCCCTGCTCGCCGTCGATGTAGCAAATCTTCGAGGTAGTGGCGACCACCCCCTCGAGCCCTCGGGGGGAGTGCGTGGCGGTCAGGCTGGACATGATTCCCCGCTCCCTGGTTGGAGTTCGATTGCTCGTGGCCGCATATGAGAGAAAGTCTCGGCTGCCAAATAACTTTTATACGCCAAAAACTGACAAGTTTCCAAGCCGGCGCCGTTCCCAAAGGTGCAGGGTATCGGTATCGATTGAGACGGAGAATGGAACCGCCTGGCTACGGTTACAATCGAGAGATGCCGCCTCGGGTATGGCTCGTCTTGTTCTTCTGGTCGATCTCTGCGCTGGGCGCGGAGAAGACGCCCGTGCCCCTGCTGCCCTGCCCTGCCGGGGCGAGCAATCGCCAGTGCAACCCCTCGACGCGCGACCTGAAGGACGCCGCAGCCGCATTCAGTCGCGCCTTGAAGCTGCAAAAGGACTCCCCGGACGCCGCCTACGAGGACTTCGAGCATGCAGCCGGGCTCGCGCCGCGGAACCTCGAATACATAACCGCACGCGAGACGGCAAAGCAGGAACTGGTCTACAACCACATTCAGCGCGGGAACCAGGAGCTGCTGGCCGGCAAACAAATTGAGGCGCTGGCCGATTTTCGCGCCGCCCAAAATCTTGACCCCGACAATCCGTTTGCCGAACAGCGCATAAAAGACGCCCTGGGGGATCCCCTGCCGAAACCGCAATCTCCCCCGAGCGTAGTCGAGCAGTCGTCGGAAATCCGGGTCGCGCCTTCGGAAAAGCCGGCCAGTTTTCATTTTCGCGGAGACAGCAAGGAGCTGCTCGTCCAGGTCGCGGGCGTGTACGGCATAGCGGCGCAGATTGACGATTCGGTTCCTTCGCGCCGCGTGCAGTTCGACATCGACAACGTGAATTTCTTCCAGGCCATGCGCGCGGCGGGCGAAGTGACGAAGACCTTCTGGTCTCCTCTCACTTCGAACCAGATCCTGGTCGCTTTGGACAACACTCAAAATCGCCGGAATTTCGAGCGGCTGGCGGCGCGGACGTTTTACCTGCCGGGCGTTACCACGGCGGTGCAGATGACCGAGATCTCCAACCTGCTTCGCAATCTGTTCGAGATCCGCTTTCTCATTCCCAGTCTCTCGAATTCCACGCTCCTGATCCGGGCGCCGCAGAGCGTTGTCGACGCCGCCACCCGGTTCCTCGAGCACCTGGACATAAACCGGCCGGAAGTCATGCTCGACGTCCACGTGTATCAAGTGAGTCACACCTTCGCGCGCAACATTGGATTGCACATACCGTACAACTTCAATCTGTTCAATATTCCGATCGGGGCCCTGACGGCGCTCGGCGGGCAGAATACCCAGGACCTGGTCAACCAGCTGATCTCTTCGGGCGGCATCAACCAGGCAGGCAACACCGCGCTGTCGGCGTTGCTGGCGCAGCTCGGAAGCCAGCAGAATTCGCTCTTCAGCCAGCCGGTTGCGACCTTCGGCGGCGGAAAAACACTGACCGGCGTGACCCTCGACCAGCTTTCCGCTCAGCTCTCGCTGAACGAAAGCTGGGTCAAGACTCTGGACCAGGCGACGCTGCGCGCAACGCAAGGCGAAAACGCGACCTTTCGCATGGGCTCGCGCATTCCCGTCCTGAACGCCAGCTTCGCCCCGGCCTTCAACAGCACGGCGATTTCCCAGGTTCTCGGAAACAACACCTTTCAGCCCGCCTTTCCCTCCTTCGACTACGAGGACCTCGGACTCACGGTGAAGGCCAAGCCGTCCATCACTTCGGACAAAAACGTCAGCCTGCAGCTCGAATTCAATGTGCGCGCGCTTGCCGGCTCGAGCGTGAACGGCATACCCGTGATCGGCAACCGGGAATACAAGGGCAGTATCAGTCTCCGGGACGGAGAGCCTGCGGTCGTCGCCGGCCAGGTGAGTCGCAGCGAGACCCGCAACCTTACCGGGGTTCCGGGTCTGAGTCAGATACCGGGCCTCAAGCAAGTCGCGGGAGTCAACGACAAAGAGCTCGAGGACGACGAGCTGCTGGTGGTCATCACGCCCCACATCACGCGGCGCAACCTGGGCGAGAACACGGTCGTCTACCTGCCGAGATAGGTTCGATCCGGGCCGCTGGTGCGGTGCGGCCGTAAGGCGTCACTTCTGCTTTGCGGAAAACTCCACAATCTGCTTCAGCACCTCATAGTTGTTCAACGTCATACCCACCGGCCGGCCGTTGATGAACAACGTCGGCGTGGCATTGACGTCCACGGAAGTTCCCAGATTAATCGAAGCTTCCACCCGCGCCTGGGTCTCGGGCTTTGCGGCGCAGGCGGCGATGTCCTTCCCGTTCACTCCGGATTTCTCGGCCAGCTCGGTGAGCTTCTGATCGGCATTGTCGGCGGTGATCTCGGTCTGAGCCCCATACACGCTGGCGGTAAATTTCCAATACGCCTCGTTCGAAGTCCGCCCCACGCAGTCGGCGTACTGGGCTGCTTTCATGGCCCAGTTGTGGATGGCCAAGGGAAAATTCTGGGAAATGAAGCGGATGTTGGGGTTCTCACTGAGGAGTTTTTCGATGGTGGGATTGGCGTCCTTGCAGTGGGGGCATTGCAGATCGCTGAATTCGACGATGGTCACCGGGGCGTTCGCCGGGCCTCGCGCCGGGCCGTCTGCCTTCTTCTCGAGAATCGCCCGCGCCTTGTCGAACGGACGCGGACCGAAGGCGATAATGTCGCCGAGCACCGCGTGCTGTCCATCCCGGGTCACGAAGAACTTCTGCTCTCCCCGCCCCTGCGGGCCGCTGAGCTCGACATTCACCTCCGCCAGCCCCTCGGCCTGGCTCGGCTTAATGGAAAGGATTTTCCAGGAGAGCTGGGGCTCGTAGCCGAAGTTGGCGTGCAGGAACTGGTTGACGTCGTCCTCCGAAGGCAGGCCGGCGGTCGCGTGCGTGCCCGTCGGCCGCGGCGATTTCGCTTTCGCCGGCGTCTGCGCGGCGGCCCCGAGGGAAAGCGCGACGAAGCACAGAAAGAGTAGAAAGAGTTTCGATGAATTGCGCATGTTTGTCCTTATATAAGATTTACGCTAAGTCGGCCTGATGCGTGGATGGGTCGCGAGCGCTCTCCACGCCCAGAACCTTCAAAAATCGGGACGCCCTCAGATGTCAGCCTTGGCCGCGATCGGAAACCGCCTCCCGTAGCCGAACGCTTTCGAAGAAATCTTGATTCCCGGCGCGGCCTGCTGGCGCTTGTATTCGTTTCGCTCCACCCTGCGGATCACGTCCTTCACCAGCGCAAGGTCCAGGCCGCGACTCTCGGAGATCCTCTCCGCCGAGCGCGCCTCTTCAACATAGTCTTCCAGAATAGCATCGAGCACGTCGTAGGGGGGGAGCGAGTCGGTGTCCTTCTGGTCCAGCCGCAGTTCGGCAGAGGGCGGCTTGTCGAGCGTGGCCTGGGGAATAATCGGCCGGCGCGAATTTACATGATGACTCAGACGATAGACCAGGGTCTTCGGAACATCGGCAATCACGGCCAGCCCTCCGGCCATGTCGCCATACAGCGTGCAGTAGCCGACCGCCAGCTCGCTCTTATTTCCCGTGCTCAGCACCAGCGCGCCAAACTTGTTCGACAGGGCCATCAGGAGCGATCCCCGAATGCGGGACTGAATGTTCTCTTCGGTCACGTCTTCCGGGTATCCTTTAAATACATCGCCCAAGGTCGAGCGGTAGCTTTCGAAGATGGCGCTGATCCTCAGGATCTCGAAACCGATGCCAAGGTTCACCGCCAGCCGTTCGGCGTCCGTGATGGAGCCCTCGGAAGAATACGGCCCCGGCATGCCCACGCCGGTCACGTTTTCCGCTCCCACCGCGTCCACGGCGATCGCCGCCGTCAGGGCCGAGTCAATGCCGCCGCTCAGTCCGACGATCACCCGCTTGAATCCGCACTTGCGCACGTAGTCGCGAGTGCCGAGGACCAGAGCGGCGTAAAGGCTCGCCTCCTCGCCTTCGACCTGCGGATGGATCTCGCCGGTCAGGGTGTCGGGGTCGAAAAAGACCAGGTCTTCCTCAAACGATTTGCCCTGCGCGATGACCTTCCCCTCGCGGTCCAGGACGAGGCTCGATCCATCAAACACCAGGCTGTCGTTTCCCCCGACCTGGTTCACGAAAACCAGGGGCACATGATCGTTTCGGGCAATGGTGGCCAGCATGTCGCGGCGGAGCTCGCGCTTTTTCGCCCAGAAAGGCGATGCGGAAATATTCAGCACGAAATTTCCCCCGGCGCGCACCAGGGTCTCGACCGGATCCACGCTGTAGAGTTGCCGGTTCCAGAAATGCTTGTCGTTCCAGGCGTCTTCGCAAATGGTCAGCGCCATCTGCTTTCCGCAGAATGGAAACAACACCTGGCTGCGGGCCGGGGCGAAGTTGCGCATTTCATCGAAAACATCGTAGGTAGGCAGGAGCATCTTGGACTGCACAAATTTCATGCTCCCGTCCATCAGCAGGGCGGCCGAATTCATGACCGACTTGCCGGTTGCGGCATGGGCAGGCGTCACCAGGCCGCAGATTACGGCGATGCCCCGGGTTTCCCGCGCAATGTGCTCGGCGGCTTCGCGATTGTGATCGACAAAGGAGGCGCGCTCCACTAAGTCGCGCGGAGGATAGCCGCACACCGACAATTCGGGAAAGACAATGAGACCCGCCCCTGCGGACATTGCCCGCCGGCTGTAATCGATGATCTTCGCGGAATTGCCCGCGAAGTCTCCAATGACCGGATTGATCTGTCCGAGCGCGGCCTTCACAGTTCAAGTGTAAAGGGGCAACAGTGGCGAGCCAAGTCGCTGTCCGCCCCCTGGCTGCGAACGGCCTCCTGTCATGCACAACCGAGCGGCGCGATCCTTCGCCGCTGGTGCGAGTCCGACCGCAGGCATAGCGCAGACCCTTGAGGCGGCTCCTTCGCGCTACACTTTCCCGCGAAACATGCGAATGTTTCGTTTGCACGACGGCTGCGTCGATGACCCTGCTTCGACGGCCGCGCCCGGCTGGATGGCCAACACCGAAGAAATGCTAGAGGGCCTGGATTGGTACTTCGAGGCGACTCAATCGAGGACGGCTCAAAGCCTGCTATGGTAGCGCGCCCCGCGCTAGCTAGACCCGGACAAGCCACCCGCGCAATTTTTTGCAACCTGTGGAAGTGTCACAGATTCCTGCTCAAAACCGAATCAAGAGGGCGATGCCGATACATAAGAGTGCTGCATAGACGCAATTCAGGAAGGCGTCGCCGCGCAGGCGGTGATTGATGGCGCGGCCGAGAAAGATGGCTGGAAGAACACAAGGCAGGGAGAGCAGATAGTTGTGTGTGATGACCGGGGTCCACAAACCAGCGAACCAGTAGCCAGCCATGGTGAGGATACTCGCGGGCAAGAAGTATCCCTGCAGCGTAGCGCGGAAGTGCTGGGGCGACCAGCGACGCATGGCTCCATAAACGACCAGGGGAGGGCCATTCATGCCGTAGGCCCCGCCGAGGACTCCGGCGAGGAATCCGCAGCTTAGCAGCCATGGATAGCTGTCGGCGTGAAGCCGTAAGGGACTTCTGGCGATCAGAAACCAAGCGGCGAACGCGATGATGAGGAACGCGAGCCCATCTTTGACGATCCGGGGATGAGCTCTGGTGAGGAGCAGAAGCCCGAGAGGAGTGCCGAGAAGCGTGGACGCCAGAAGCCATCCCGCACTGCGGAGGTGAATTCTGCGCCAGTCCTGCAGGACGACGATGCCAGCGATGGTGATGGACAGTAGAACAGCGAGCGGCGCCGCGACCTCGATGGGAACGAACAGAGCCAGCAGCGGCACCGCGACGAGGGCTTCGCCGAAACCAACGGTAGACCGAATGAGGCTGGCGATAAAGACGATTATCAGGATCGGAAGAGTTGAACTCGAACTCATCTGTACTGACTCAGACTTAGTCTGACACTCGGGTTAGGGTCTGAGGGGCACCGAATCCGCGGTCGCGCCTCCGCTCCGGCCCGGGGGAAACCGACTTTCACAAATGTCCTGACTGCCCGCCACGAATGTGTGCGATCCCACCACATTGGGCGTGCGGCAGTCGACACCAAGCCGGAAACGCGGGAAGTCGCAAGCTGGCCGTCCGTGGACTTCTGACCAATCTGGCCGCCTCCGTGTTGTTCGTATCGGCAGCAGCCCTACAGTGACTCTCGTTCAGCTCCGATGGATTCCATCGGAACTCCTTTACCACATTTCCTGACGGGGAAATTTGGGCGCGCTACTCGGCAGCCATTCCCGGCCTCCCGATTCCTCAATAGCAACCGGCAACCGGAATCGGCCCTTACGGAGATCCCAACTTGCCGCGAAGCACCACGATGGATGCCTTCGGAAGATTGTAAAGCGTATCCGCGCCGTCAGCCGTGACAGCCGATTTTGACGCAGGGCCGTCCGGATCTGCGTGCCCGTAACTGGCGCGGCCACCGCCGAGCCCATCAGGAGCCGCGCCGTCCTGGGCATTTCCGGCTTGTTGCGCGACCAGGCGCGGCCCAGGAGGTTGTCGTGCCGCATCCGCCACTGGAGCGAGATCGGGATGCCATTGGTATTCCTCCGGACCAAAGACAACGCGGTCGACGGTTCCCGTGAAAAAGCGCGTTTGCCTCGTCACCGGATCATCAAAGGCGACACGCAGGGAATGGTCATGATTCTCGTCTTTATTGATCAGCATGACCGACCATTGCCCATCTGGCCGTTCGACGGGGTATGCCGTGATCAGCTCGTTTCCATTCACGTCCAAGACGTCGGTCGTCCCTTTGAAGAGTTTGTGGATTTTGTCCACCGGCTGCACCCATTCCTGCGTGATCACTTGGCTCGCCAGATATTGGGGCGAATAGGTCGCATGGTTCTGGTCATCCACGGAGAAAAAGCCCCGCCAGGCGCGGCCGGGGGAGGCGATGTAGTGAAAATAATAAGTGCCCGCCGCGCCCGCAGTCATCATCGCGCCTATGTAATCGGCGAGCCAAAGGCCGCTCTTGACGGTATTCGGGCTTCCTTCGCCGAGGTCGTTGCCTTCGGTCATGAAGAATGGAATGTCCGGCGGGAGACCATTGTCCTTCCACGCCTGGACAACATGATTCACCCATGCTGGCTCCATGTCGAGTGAGTTCCAGTCGCCGCATAGATGTGTCCCCATGCACGGGTAATGTTCAAACGAAAAGAAGTTGAAATCCTTGAGAGCACTGTGCGTTCTCAGATATTCAACGAACCTCCCTAAGAAAGACACTCGACCGTTCGCGTCCGCCCATGAATCCACGTCCCCGGGCGTTCCTTCAAACGGCGGGCCACCGAGACGCGCCTGAGGAACGCGTTTATGAATCGCTCTCGCAAATTGAATGTAGAGCGCGGCGTAGTCCTCAGGAAGAATGCGCTGGCCGTCCGCCTCCTCACCCATTTCGATCCACGAAATCGGATACTTTCGTTGGTGGAGGTACGCGATCTCGTTCGCAGCGTCTTCCGGTGTCGAGTAAAGCATTGCGATCGGCACCATCGTGGGAAGGCCGCGGGTGACACCCGAATCGAAGAAGAAATCGAATCCGATCTGGTCGCCTCTGCCATAGTCCAAATCCGACGCGGAGTGCCAGGGATCGACGGATGAGGGCCAGGTGATCGTCTGCTGCCGGTTCGGCCTGTGCTTCACGATGTCTGTGAATTGCCCATCGGCTGACAGGGAGCCAATGTACAGTTCGTCGATCGCATATCCCACACAATTGCGCTTGTCCTGCGGTCCATGCGTGTCGCATGTGTTTGAGGATTGGTTCATCCGAATGCGCAGGTATCGCACGGGAATCGTCCAATCCACGAGCTTTAGCGTAGGCGTTCCGCCGCGCCCGTGCAGAATGGTGCCCGTCGGGAAGGTTTGCCATGTGCCCTTATTGATTCCCGCATAAAAGGGTTCCACGTCGCCGGTCCAGAATTGCACGTAATAGCGCGTGGCATAGGGATTCGCCCAGGCGATTCGAATCGCGTTGATATTGACTTTGGCGCCCAGATCGATCATCACCCATTGTGGGTGCAAGGAGTCATCCTCGCCTGTGAACGCTTTCGTCAGGTAGGGATTGCTCTTCCAGTAGGTTTTCGGGTCGCCGTCGGTGATGCGGGACCAGCCATTGCCGTCCCCCAGTGTCGCCCCGCGGTGAGGCAGCGGGTACGCCCACGAATGCGCGATCTTCTCCCCGGTTGGCTCCGGGCTCCCGACGAAATAGCCTTCTTTCCTCGCCGGATTGCTCCAGGCGCCATGCGGGTTCCAGTGCCACGCCTCGATCTGCAACTCCGTATTTTGCCGATAGGTGACCGTCCCGTATCCCGCAGCAAGAAGAGTCTTGAGCACAGGATCCGTCAGCACCCATTCCGTATGCTTCTCGATCGCCTCCCGGGTTGTTCCGCCATGCTGCCGGTCAATGGCTCCTCCCAGTGCTCGCGGCGGACTGAAGGAATTTACTGCGTGAGACGTATCGACGGTGATTTGCTCGGGTTGTTGTGCCCGTGCCGTCTGCACGAGGCCAACGAGCACGGGCAGGGAGATAACAAAAAAGATTCTCTTAACCACTGTCATGGCAGCGTCCGCGAGCTAGAAAGTAAACCGCGCCTCAAGACTCATCTTAGCGAATCGCACGCGCTTCCAAGGTTACTGGTTTTCTTCGTGCTCATTTTGCGGTGAATACTGGCACACGCTATAAACGGGTGTCAATCCATTTTTCGCAGGTTTATTAACTAACAATGTTTTACAAAGTGGCTTTTTGCGTTGCTGGCTCGTTTGGACTCGTGGGATAATTCCGCGCATCGTGCCACGCCCAATATCGGTACGACCGCCCGTTCTTGACTGACCCCCCAGAGGGAGATGGACAGCTGTGATTTCAAGAAGACAAGCTCTCATCGGAACAGCAGCAGCAGTCGGTGCGGAATGGCTGCAAACGCTAGGTTCCGCCCTGCGCGCCGACCCGCTGGGGATGCCGATCGGCTGTCAGACCTATCCTGTCAGGGCGCTCATTGCGAAAGATTTTGTGGGAACGATGAAAGTGTTGGCAGAAGCCGGGTTTCAACGAATCGAATTGTGTTCGCCGGCCGGCTACGCCCGCGACGGATTTGCCGCGCTCGCCAAATACAAAGGACCTGAGTTGCGCAGAATCCTGGGTGATCTGGGTCTCGCCTGCGAGAGCGCGCATTTCGACATCGAGGAACTCAGAACGAATCTGGATGGCAGCCTTCGATGGGCGAAAGATTTAGGGCTGACGCAAATGATGGTGCCAAGCCTGGATGGGCCGAAGAACCCTACGATGAACGACGTGAAGCGCGCAGCCGACGAATACAACCGATTGGGTGAACAAGCGGCAGCGGCAGGGATTCAACAGGGCCTTCACAACGAGGGGTTTGAGCTTTCCAGTGTGGACGGCAAGCGGACCTATGACGTGCTCTTTGAGCTGTTGGATCCGAAGTTCGTGAAATTCCAGTTCCAGTGCTCGACGATCACTCGTGGCTTCGATGCCGCCGAGTACTTTAGAAAGTATCCGGGGCGGTTCATTTCCATGCACGTGCAGGATTGGTCAGCGGCAACGAAGATGGTGCCGGTAGGACAGGGCGATCTGGATTGGAAGAAAATCTTCGGCGCAGCAAGAGTGGGGGGCATCCAGAACTACTTCGTAGAGATGAACCTGGATGCAATGAGAGCCAGTGTCCCCTATCTGCGCCAATTGAACGTCTGATCCGCCCACGACCGAAAGAGGGCGGCCGAAGTGCTTTTCGTTCTTGACAAGGGATGCGGAGGCAAGTGACATGAAACGCCGTGATCTTCTTATTGGCGCCGCAGCAGCGGGTGTTGCGGCGAGACTTTGGGGGGAAAGCCCCGACCCAGCCAAACTGCACCGTATTTCGGTCATGACGTACTGTTTCGACAAAATCATCAAGAGTGTAGGGCAGCCGGGAGATCCCACGCGCACACTCGATATCCTGGATGCTCCCCAGATGATCGCAGACCGCTACGGCATCCACCATGTGGAGTTTCAGCATACGCACTTTGCCTCCACCGACCGAGCCTACCTCAAGGAAGTGCGGGACCGTTTGAAGAGAGCGAACTCGCAGATGACCCAGATCTGCCTGGAATTCGACGCTCTGAACATTTCCTCGCCGGACCTCTATGTGCGGTTAGAGACCATTGACCTGAGCAGGCGGTGGATCGACTATGCGGTTGAATTGGGTTGCCCGCGCGTCCTTTTGAATCAAGGCACCCTGGCTCCGGAAGTGCGGGAGTCGGCGATCGCTACCTTGAAGACCATAGGGGAATACGGAAAGAGCAAGAGGGTCTCCGTCACGCTCGAAAACCGGGGTGGTCGTCGGCCGCGTCCAGCCACCGCTGGTTCAGCGCCGGGGCCCGGGACTCCTCCGCCCGCCCATCCTGAGTCCACTGCGGGCTGGGAAGTTCTAGTGGAAGTCATCAAGGCAGCAGGGGTCTACGCCAACCCGGACATCGGCAACTTCCCGGACGAAACCGAGCGCGCCGCGGGATTGCGGGCCATGTATCCGCTGTCTGCCGGCAACAGCCACGCTCATTATGCGCCGGAGCGCTACAGCGAGGCGGACGCCATAGCGATCTCGAAGGAGGTCGGATACAAGGGGCTGTATTCGATCGAAGCCGGAAGGAATAACGGCCCGGACCCGTATGTGGCAGTCCAGACGATTCTCGACGCGTTGCTAAAACTGATTTAGTAAGTCCTGCTGACCCTTCTCTATGGCGGAGCCGATTTCTGAGATCTTTCGGCGAATTCTCCTGGCAACGGTAGCGTGCGCTCTCGTGTGCGTGCGATGCGTTGAAGCGCAGCCAAAACGTGCGGCGCCGCAACATCAAACTGAGCAGAATCACACGCTTTGGATCGACAATGGCGGCGGACCGGACAACTCGCACTATATGGAGCTGCCCCAGATTACGAAAGCCAATGTCAGCCAACTTGAGGTCGCCTGGTCGTATCCGAGCCATGACTCGAACTCCTATGTTTGGAATCCTTTGATTGTCGGCAAGGTGATGTATGTACTGGCTCGGAACGACTCGCTGGTCGCCTTGGACGCGACGAGCGGAAAAGAGATCTGGGTCCATGAGGCCTTGCACGGGATCGCGCCGCGCGGCATTAACTACTGGGAGAGCAAAGACCAGAAAGACCGGAGGCTCATTTTTCAGCGGAACGGATTTCTGGAGGAGATCGACGCGAGCACGGGGAAGTCAATCCTAACCTTCGGGACGGACGGTATCGTCAACCTGCACGAGGGCCTGGGACGTTACTCAACGGCAGGACCACTGGGCAGGATCCAATCGAATAATCCCGGAAAAATCTTCGAGAATCTGCTCCTGGAGGGTTCCTCGACCGGTGAGGGGTACATGTCTCCCCCCGGAGACCTGCGCGCCTATGACGTCATCACCGGCGCCCTGGTGTGGCAATTCCATACGATTCCGCATCCCGGCGAATATGGTTACGACACGTGGAAAAAAGATGACTGGCGCTACGTGGGCGGGGCAAACACATGGGGAGAAATCACGGTCGATCCAAGACGAGGCATCGCTTACTTCCCGACCGGCTCGGCGACCTACGACTTCTATGGCGCGGATCGAATCGGTGCCGACATCTTCGGAGACTGCCTCATTGCTCTAGATGCTCGCACCGGGAAAAGGCTGTGGCACTTCCAGGCCGTCCATCATGATTTGTGGGATTACGATAATACCTCCGCCCCCCAGCTGATAACCGTTCAGCATAGAGGGAAACAAATCGATGCTGTGGCGATGGCCGGTAAAACAGGTTTCCTGTACGTGTTCGATCGGGTAACAGGTAAACCCCTTTGGCCGATCGAGGAGCGCCCTGTACCGAAGAGCGATATGCCGGGTGAACAGGCCTGGCCCACCCAGCCGTTCCCGACGGCCCCACCTCCCTTCGGGGTCCAGAAGTTTGGGGTGGATGATCTCAATCCTTACCTGTTGACTGCTGAAGAGCGCGCGCACTGGAAGCAAGTCGTGGAAAGCGCCCGAAACGAAGGCATCTACACCCCTCCTGCGATGCGGGACACGATTCAAATGCCGGGCAATGAAGGAGGCTCCAATTGGGGCACGACCGCCTCAGACCCAACCAAGGGCAGGGTCTTTGTAATGTGCCTGAATCAGCCGGCCATATTGAAAATGTCTCCGGAAATGCCCCGTCGACGTGGCGGCGGGGGTGGGCCTGTATCTGGTTCGGCCGTGCAAGGAAGGGCTATTTACGACCGAAATTGCCAGGGCTGCCATGGAACGGATCTGCGAGGAAACGGCAGTTATCCATCTCTGATCGATATTACCAACCGGATCGGAGTGGACATGGTCCGATCGACCGTGAACGGTGGAAGGGGCCCGATGCCGGCGTTCAGCCCGGAGATCAAAGAAGCCGATATGAATGCTTTGCTGGCTTATCTCAGCAATCCGGATGCTGCGGGAACTCGTGCAGGCGCGCAGGTGGAAAGTACAGATCCGGGAGGACCGGTGGTGGCGTCAGGGGGATCGCCTGCAGGGAAGATCATGGCGACCGCCGTTGCCGCCGTGCGTGGAAGCAGTCCCTACGGTTCCATGGGTGGGCCGCCCTATCCAGAGGGGCTGGACGTGCCTGCCGTCCGCTATTACACCGGCTACAACACAATGGGCAACATTATTAAGCCTCCGTACACCACTCTGACCGCCTACGATCTAAACCAAGGGACGATTCGGTGGCAGGTTCCGGTGGGTGATGATCTGCGCGCCCTTCGAGAAGGCATCCACGGTACCGGCGCGATCGGCATCCGAGTCGGCATGGTCACGACCTCGACCGGTTTGATATTTATGGCCGGGGGTGACATGAAGATACGCGCGTACGACGAAGACACAGGACAAGTGCTCTGGACAGCGCCGCTACCAGGGCAATCTGAGGGGATTCCAGCAATGTATGAGGCCGATGGACGGCAGTTTCTCGTCGTGAATGCAACTTCAGCTTCCGGTGAAGGATCCGCCTCTACTGCGGGGTCCGCACCACCCAGGGGATATATCGCTTTCGCGCTGCCGAGCCCGACAAACTGAGCTGCACATCATGAAGCCATCGAATATTTAGCGCCATTCGTTCCATCAAACGACTATGACTCCGCCACTACCCTACCGCATCCATCCGCAAGGCCTGTCTATCCCGGCTCGCTCCACGCGTTTGCGCGAGGCGAACGTTCGTGACGTGTTGCAGTTGCTTCGCCGTCATTCACCGTGCTCCCGTGCAGATCTGGTACGTTTATCCGGTTTGACGGCGCCGACCGTCTCGGCCTGCATCGCCAATCTGCAACGCCGGAATCTAGTCAATCCCCTCGGCCATGCAGGTTCCAATTGGGGTCGACCGGCCGGCATGCTTGAATTCAACGCGCGGCATGGTTACGTGGTTGGCGTCGACATCGGGGGATCCAATGTGCGGATCTCGATGGCTGACCTCAATGGAACCGTGATCGGGCGGTGGAGTTCGGCTCTGCGACGAGAACGCAGCCCTGAAGCCGTAACGGACATGATCGCGGCAGGCGTCTCCCGTATCAGCCAGCAGCAAAAGGTGCCGGCCAGGAAAATCCTGCAGCTTGCCGTAGGGGCGCCCGGCATCACGGATGTGGTCGCCGGCCGAGTGCTTTCTGCTCCCAATTTGACGGATTGGCACGATGTTCCGCTGCGCGATCTATTGCAAAGGCGCACTCGAATTGCCACGACCGTGGAAAACGACGTCAATCTGGGAGCCTTGGGCGAAGCCTGGCGTGGAGCAGCCCGCAACGTGGCGAACTTCGTTTTTCTAGCGATCGGGACGGGTGTTGGGGCGGGAATCGTGCTGAACGACATGCTGCATCATGGTGCGAACTGGTCAGCCGGCGAATTGGGCTACATGTTGCTTCCCGGACTCTCTGCCGAGCCGCCCCGAATGGAGGAAACCGGCGTATTGGAAAACGCCGTGGGGGGCCGAAATATTGAAAGGGCTTGGATGGAACAGGCAAACGCCAGTCATCCCGCCGCGGCATTGCGAGCCACTGACATCTTCGATCTGGCCACCAATGGTGATAACCAGGGGCGTGACGTCCTGTATACCGTCGCGGAGCAGTTAGCCATGGCCATCACGAATCTGAGCCTCGTCTTAGATCTATCGCTCGTCGTGCTCAGTGGCGGAGTTGGGCGTCATCCAGGCCTTCTGCGTGCCATCGAGCGAAGATTGGAGCGAAATCAGCTTGCGAGGCCAACCGTGGTAATTGGCAGTTTGAAGGATGAGGCGCAATCCTACGGCGCCATTTGGCTTGCGCTGCAGGCCGCGGAGACACAGTTTTTCCGGAGTCGCACAATTAAGAGCGTGGATGAATCGGCAGACCCACTGATCGCGGTTCCTTAGTTCATGGGAGATCCTTTGTGGCTCGACGTCGTAAAGAGTCCAGGCGATGGCAACGAGGTTTGAGTCTGAGAGATGTTCAGGTGAAAGATCAACGATGAATTTTAAATGGAATCGGCGTTCGTTTCTGTCTGCTCTCGGTGTTGTCAGCAGCGGGCTCTTTCGACCGGCAGAGCGAGTATTCGCGAAGGAATCCAAGTCTAAAGAAGCCAATGCTTCAGGGAACGGCTCTCCCATCGTGCCCATCAAAAGCGGGCTCGGCTCTAGCGGCAACGTGTACGCCGAGCTCGGAGTAACGCCTCTGGTCAACATCAACGGCACCCTTACCGTCATCGGGGGTTCGGTGATGCCCGCAGAGGTTATCGAGGTGCTTCGACAGGGAAATGAGCATTGCGTCAGTATTGACGACTTGGAGGTGGCCGCCGGTAACTGGATGTCGAAGCTATGCAAATGGCCCGGCGGCTATACCGGTTTGGTGACCGGCGGCGCGGCGGCGGGGATCGTCGTGGGGTACGCCGGCATGATGACCGAAGACTTGATGCCGCGGATCAGGTCGATTCCCCGCGTGGCTGGTTTTCCGAAGACCGAAGTGATCATTCAGAAAGCCCACCGTAACCCCTTCGATCACCAGATCCGGCAAACGGGAGCAACCCTGGTCGAGGTCGAAACGCGAGAGGAGATGGTCCATGCCATCAATCCAAAGACATTGGCCATCCATTTCCTGCATATCAACGAGGATAAAGGACAAGTATCCGGGGCGGAGATCCTCGACATCGCCAAGGCGCACGGTATTTATACCTTCAATGATGCCGCTGCGGACGTACCCCCGATTGACCGGCTGTGGGCGTTTGCGCAACAAGGGTGGGATTTGATCACCTTCAGCGGGGGCAAGGATATCAAGGGCCCGCAGGCGACCGGCCTGTTGATCGGCAAGGAACGATTGCTTCACTATGCATTGCTCAACATGAGCCCGCAGGAAGACACCATCGGGCGTGCCTGCAAGGTTGGCAAGGAGGAGATCGTCGCGTTCCTGAAAGCCCTGGAACTTTTCGTCAATCAAAACTACGAAGAGACGCTATCCGGTTACGATGCTGACGCGCAGCTGATCACCAATGCCTTAAAGAAATTTGGAGTGACGGAAGTCCCGCGGCGATACGACCCCAATGGTCTCGGCAACGTTACGCCTCTTTACAGTTGGCGAATTGACCCGAGCAAGGTAAAGCTTGCCGGAGCGGACGTGAGGGAACAGTTGGCCGCGACCCGACCGGTGGCAATCGGCACCTTGGGTGCCGGCGCCGGCGGTGCGACCGGACGCTGGCCCGCCGGGGACACTGAGCAGGATGTTCAAGAAGGGACCCTGGAGTGGAATCCTCAGACTCAGTCTCTGACCCCGGTATCGAGACCCTGGAGTGATCGACCGGAAGGCGGACGTGGAGGGGGCCGCTCACGGGGAGACCAGGATCCGCAGGTTTTTGGCTTTGCCGTGTGGCAGCTTAAGAAAGGGGAGGCCAAGATCATTGCTGATCGCCTGGTGGAAATCTTCAGACAAGCTCCGAAGGCTTAGAAGTCAGGCTGCTATTTGCGCTGCCAAGAATGCCACAAGCTGGTGCATTGTCGCGGTGGGCGACAGACTTCCGGCGCGGTGGGTGGCGGCTGTGCATTGGAACCCTGGTATCGGCGGCATTTTCGCGAAACACAGAACCCTGCCGAATGATTGAGTCTGCAAATCATTCTGCATGGGAAAAGACTTGGCACCGGAAATCGCACCATAACGGTGCTAATATCTGCACAGAGAGCTTGAATGCGCACAACAATTGCACTTGACGACGAGTTGGTCCGGCAGGCTGTGTATTACACGGGCATCAAGGAGAAGGCAGCTCTGGTAAGAGAAGCTCTCACCCGGCTTGTCCGAAACGAGGCGGCCCGGCGCTTGGCGGCTCTCGGAGGAAGTGATCCGAGGGCTAAAGCCGCGCCACGGCGCAGGGTGGAAGAGAGTGATCCTCGTTGATACCTCGGTCTGGATTGCTCATCTGCGAAAATCTGAAACGAAACTCGAGAATATTCTCCAGAATATAGAGTGGTCGTCACTCACCCGCTGGTTCGGCTGGAGCTAGCCTTGGGTTCAATCGCCAACCGGGAACGGGTATTGGCGGACTTGGCATTGTTGCCTCACCTGCCAGTCGCGGAAACCGACGAACTGTTCCGCTTGGTCGAGCTTCGGAGGCTGTACCGGAGAGAAATTGGCATCACCGACCTTCATCTATAGCCTCCGCTCTCCTCGACAAGTCGATCACAATCTGGACCAGGGACCGACCACTGGGCAACATTGCAGATGAGCTTGGAGTCCGTGCTGCCATTCACTAAAGCATGTCGCATGACACCCGCCCGAGGCAAATTTCACTGGCAAGCTTCGAGGAGATTTCAAAGCGATGGTCAGAAGGAGAATACGGGATCGGATCGGATCGGATTGGAGTGGTTAAACGATCTATCTGTCGTCTCGGGCATTGGTGTTGAGGATTTCGCCGGGCACAGTGCGGGTCGGCCTCGCGACCTCGGCCGCGGCAGCGGGCAAGTCCGAGCGGGCCATCACGAACCAGACCGGGCATCGCTCCCTGAAGAGGGTGCGCCGCCACATCCGGCAAGGATCCGTGTTTCGCGAAAACGCGGGCGATGGACTGGGTTGTGAACTTGGATTTAGCCAGGTATCGGTCAACGACGTGCTCGGGCAGGCCTCTAGAGAGTAAGGCCTTCGACTGTGCCCCGCAAGACTGTAACTGAGGCTTTCGGTAGCGTGATCGCCGTTTCCTTGGACGCGGCAATCGAGGAGACCACGGGCGGCAGGTTGGGGTCGGCGTGGGCGTCGGCGGTTTCGCCGTGCCAGACATATTGCTCGCTGCCGAAAGTGACCATTCGCAGGCGACCGGAGAAATGACCCGTCCTGCCGCCGTCCTCGAAGGCGACACGAATCGCGTGGGCATCTTCCCTGTCCTTGTTGACGAGCAGCATAGCCCACTGGCCATCCGGGCAGCGCACCGCGTAGCTGGTCACCAGCGCGTTGCCCGCACCGTCTTCAATCCCACCCGTCACTCGGAAAAGGTGATGGACGCCGCTGCGATGGCTCACCCATTCCTCGTTGATCATCCGACCAGCATGGTAAAAAGCCGTATAGCCCCTAATTTTGAAATTGTGGTCGCAGAGCACATTGCCCCAGATGGCCCAACCCCCGCAGCCGTGCTCAATGACACTAGGCTCAATGGGAGAGTGGTAGTAAGCTGCGCCACCCTCCAGGAAGAAACTGCCCAGGTTGTCGGCCAGCCAGAGCGCCGAAAAGATGTCCGACATATACCGCGACAGCGATCCGCAGAGATTACTCTCCGTATTCATCAGCGGGACATTCTTTGGCAACCCGTCCTCCCAGAACGCCTGCAGGCAGCTCTGATTCAGTTCTGAACAACGATACAAATCCTCCCATTTCATGGTACAAGCGTCGTACGGGTAGATCTCAAAGGAGACAAAGGTCAGATCTTCGAGGTGCCCGTGAGATTTCAAGTAATCCAGGAAACGTCCAAAGTAGGACCTCCGCCCCTTTGCGTCCTGCCAGGTCGAGACGTCCTGATTGATTCCTTGAAAGACGGGTCCCCCCAGTTTCATTGCAGGGTCTACCTTGTGTATGGCGTCCGCGAACTGGATATAGAGAGTCGCATAGTCCTCCGGCATGTAATATTGACCGTCGGCCTCCTCGTCCATCTCCACCCAGTCGATGGCATAGCCGCGCTTCTTCAGGTAGGAAATCTGCGCTGCCGCGTCCTCGGGGATGCTGTAGATGAGCGCCACCGGAATCATTGCCGGCAGGTTGTTGGTGATACCGCTCGTGAAGAACAGATCCAAGCCAGTCTGATCACCGTGCGGGTTCAGATCCGAGGCGGAATGCCAGGGATCGGTGGAGGAGCAATAGGTAGCCGTCTGCACCGTCCCATCCGGTGCGTGCTTGACCAGGTCTCGAAAGGTGCCTTCGCTCCCAATCTTGCCCACATAGACTTCATAGATTGCATATCCCACCCGATGCCGAATGTCATCAGAACCGTGAGGTCCGGGCCGATTCGAAGACTGCGTCATCAACACTCGAATCCAGCGGGCGGAGATGGGATGGTCAGCCAGCTTCAGGGTTACGCTGCCAGCCTTGCCATCCCGCACCACACCGCTTGGAAAACGGACCCAATCACCCATCGCCTGGTCGCTCACCGGAAGATACTGTCCTCCCTGCCCTGTCGAGTCCATGGCCGGTTCCTCCCAGTTCATGGGATCGGCGCCGATCCAATACTGCACCTCGTACTCGCGTGCGCTCGGCTCGCACCAGTCGATCCGTATCGCATTCACATTGTGATACTCACCCAGATCTACAATGATCCACTGTGGATGAAGCGCATCGCTTTCGCCCGTGAAGTGCTCGGTCAGATACGGGTTGCTTTTCCAGAATGTATTGGGATCACCGTCCGTTAGACGGGAATAGCCAACGGACGTGCCGCCGTTGTGGGTACACCCGCGATGAGGAAGACTGTAGCCGAAAGAATCTCGGATGGCCTCTCCCGGCTCGTCGCTGCCCACAAAGTATCCGCGCTGGTTCGCCTCGTCGCTCCAGCGGCCCTTGGGATTCCAGTGCCAGTAGTCGATCGTCTCCGGAGTATGCAGACGATAGGTAATGGGACCCCAGCCAGCGGAGAGGCAAGTCCGAACGCCCTCTGGAGTGTAGATCTTTTCAATCGACTCGCGCGACTGAATGTCCATCGAGCTGCCTAGAGCCTTGTCAGGGTCGAAGGAATTGACCACCTCGTCCGACGCCGCCTGAACTCGCAGCAGGGTCGGGCTCCCAGCTGGAGCGGCGTCCGTCTGCGGAAGGAGGAGGCCAGCCCGAATGGATGGCGGACGCATCAGAGCCAGGGCCGCTGCCCCGGCCGTGGCTTCCAAAAAACTCCGCCGCGAACGAGTCGCTTTGCCCTCCTTGGCCGCTTCATCGGGCCGCCTGGAGCCGTCGCTAGTCGCCGACTCTGGCTCTGCACCCGGAGATCGGGTGCGGCCAATAACTGAGCCGTTGGGATCGTGGATCATGAGTGCCTTCCTCCTGCATCTTTGTCCGCCCCGCGACTGGAGCGCGTGATCAGAAAAGCCTCGGATTGAACCTGTCAAGACGGTGACGCACCGCTCGGGTGCTGACCCGCCATTGTCCGAGGCGGCTAAATCGCGCGTAGGCGAGTCTAGCTGGCACGCGAATCTGGATCTCCGTGCCCTGGTCTGCTGCGCTGGTTTTGCACCAATTATCTCTGCGCGCTGTCTGCCCCTCCAACAATTCCATGGCGATGAAAGTTCGCCCCTCCGACTCGTCGAGATCCCGCCAAGGATAGCGAATGTCCGCGCCATTGCCAACTGCGGACATGTCGGCGCAATCTAGTCATTGCCGCGTATGGAAACCCCCTTTAATAAAAGTGAACATGCGTTCGTCAGCGCCCCCGCCCCAAATCCACGATGTTTGCCGGGCCATGTGCTCCGCTAACCGATTGATGAACCGTCGGACGCTCAGCCGGCAAAGCTCGCTGTCCAAGGCTTGTCGTACGCGCTATCTCCCAAGCCAGGCCCAAAATAGCCAACCTGTTGGTCAGGAAACAGCTTGGAAAGCGGCGTAAGCGCTTGATCGGGATCTGGCATTTCGTGAACTCCTATGTTCTCTATCCATAAGTTAAGTAGATAGGAATGATCGTCCGTCGTTGCTCGAGGATAGATATTCACGGTACCACCATCCTTTGACCACGCGTAGCGTACGTCCGACCTGCAAAGCTCGTCGAGTATGCCCCTTACTGTCTTGCCCTCTAGATGTAAAGAAAAATGAGTATTGTGAGCTCTCGGATCGTCGCTAATCCTTTCTCTAAGGACTTCTTCGAAGCCGAGATGCAACCCATCTACCTTCTTCAGACTCAGCTCCGACATGCCATCTCGAAGTATGGCGTCGGACACATCGAAGTGCGCTATTCTGGCATTCAGCGGGTCTAGGTTACTTTGACGCGCTTGATACCCATCGTCTGATGCAGCAAAGCATGCACTACTGAGAGCCAGCACCGCAATGACACATATTAGGAATATCTTCATTGAGTTGGTCCCTTGCTTAATCCGCGGCCCGGTTCCAGAGGTCGGCGTCGCGCTCGCCGCGGCGGCAGTGATGCGCCAGTGCGACGTGCATGACTTCGTGGGCGAGCACCCCTTCCAGCTCGGAGGGAGTCAGCTCTTCGACGACTGCCGGATTGTAGACCAGCCGCCGGCCGTCCGTGGCCATCGTGGGGAAACTCGGCATGGAAACGAGTTTCAACCGCAGGCAAAGCGTTCCGAAAAAAGGCTGACCCAACACGAGCTGAACACGGGCACGGGAGAGTTTTTGTTCGATCGTTTGGTTCGTCATGACGTTATCCCTACATGCAGAAATTGGCCGCGAGTTCCGTTTTTCAAGCAGAACTTGGCCGCGGGAACTGTTTTGACCATCGGTCATTTCACGCTATGGCGATATACGTCAATCATCTCCCGGCAGCGCGGGGCTAGCAGGCAATTTTGACTTCTTCGAGCTCATCTCTTCACCTCTGGACGGAGCGGATCGAAACGGGACACAGGCGGGGTCGGAAGATCAGCGGACGATCTTTGAACACAGGCGATCCCAGCTTTCTGAAGCGATCGTGTTGCGGTCGCGTTCGCTTAGCTGTGCGGTGGCAAGGAAGTTGCGCGCGCTCCCGCGGGCTGCGTGAGCGAAGGGGTAGTCAGTGGCGAAGAGGATGTGCTCCGCGCCCAGCATCTCCAGCGCCCAATGCAAGTACCGATGGCTGAACAGCCCGCTCGGCGTGACGTACACGTGCTGCCGAAAATACTCCGAGATGCTGCGAGGCAGTTTGGCGGCGCCGCTCAACATGTCGGCTCGGTCCAGATAGAACAGCACAACCTCACCCCAGTGCCCGGTAACGAGGGTTAGATTTGGAAAGCGGTCGAAGACTCCGGCCAGTATCATGCGGATAATCTGAATTCCGGTTTCGTAATGCCAGCCGATCCCCGCGCGCGCGAACAAAGAGTCGATGTCCTCGCCGAACCCTTTGTAGTACGCGTCCAGCACGCCCTGCTGTGGTGATTGCGGGTGCAAGTAAAGTGGAACCCGCAGCGCTTCAGCCGCTTCGAAGATCGGCCAAAACTCCTGTTCACTTAGATTCCGGTCTCGTGTGCGGCCATTCAACATAGCGCCATGCAGGCCTAGTTCCCGGATGCATCGCACCAACTCTTTCACCGCACGGTCTGGAGAAGGAGTTGGCAGAGTTGCAAAGCCCTGGAATCGCTCCGGCGTAGCATGAACTGCTGCCGCAAGGCGATCGTTGGAAGATCGCGCCAAATCAACCGCGACCTCGGCATCGAGATTCTGGACACCAGGCGTAGTAAGTGAAAGGACCGCGACATCGATGCCAGCTGCGTTCATGGCATCAAGGCGCTCAGCTCCAAGATCCAGTAGTCGACGCGCGCCTTCTCCTTCGGTTGACGGCTTCAGTGCCAGGTCACTCCATCGGGGATTGACAGACTTCCATTCTCGTATCACCTCGACGGTCGCGAAATGCTCTTCCAGAGCGACGATCTTCATTATGCTTCTCTTTGTACGTTGCAGAAATCTGACAAGTTTCGCGTGGACACTACGAAACCAGAAGCTCGGGCACAAAGACGTCCTCTATGCTGAAGTGCCGATCAGTAATGCCTTGCTCAGCGTGATAGCACAGCACAGATTCGAGAGCTTTGCGATTAGCCCCTATGCCATAGGGCCACCAATCTTCTCCCAGTACGGAGATATCTTCCTCAATCAGTTGGCTGAACCAGGGGAACATCGTGTCCATATTGTTGAAGATAAGACCGAGCCGGTATTTGTCTTCGGCAGCTTTCTTGGCATCACAGAAACCTTGATAGACCACCTCCGCAACTCCAGGGTGTTCCCTCAAAAGCTCTCGGCGCATCACGACAGTGTGCATGATCGGGAAGATTCCAGTGCGCTTGTAGTAGTCGCGCTCTACTTTCTCGTAGTCCGGGAAGAGACGCCGCACGCGCGGCGAGTGTTCCAGCATGCACTTAGGCGGGTCGGCCGAAATGAGCGCATCAATTTCGCCCGCATCGAGCATAGCGCCCAGATCCTTGCCGCTTGGTACATCGGCCACCTGCACATTCGCAGGATGCGTGTGAGGAACAAAATCGATCGGCTTTAACGGCCAGTCAAGGCCGCCGATGAGCCAGCGGCACGTCTCCGGCTTGAACCCAAATTCTTCCATAAGCATGCCTTTCGGCACGATGCCGGCGTCGTGACTATAAAGCGCAAGTTCTCCGATAGTTTTGCCGTTCAGGTCTTCGGGTTTGTTGATTCCGCTGTTCGCATTCACAAAAATCGCTGAGTGCCGGAAAGCCCGGACCGGAAATACCGGGATGGCGACGAAAGGCGATGCACCTTCCTTGAAAGTTCGTAGCAAATAGGTTAGGCCCAGTTCCGCAACATCGAATCGGCGCTCGGCAACCATGCCCCGAAAGATCTCGGCGACATTCGAACCGCTGTGGTACTTTGCGTCCACTCCTGATATCCGCACTTTTCCGTCACTCAGGGCGCGGGTGCGGTCGTAGTTCCAAAAAGCGATATCAAGCTCAATGTTTTCCATGTTTCTCTCTTTTCGGATTATGTTCTGTTGCGCGAGATCCTGTTCTTTTCCCTTCGGTGATGACTTGCAAGTTGCGATTCTGAACTGCATGGTCCAGAATGGTGCAAAAAATTTTATCGCAGCGCCGCTAGAGTGATTTTCACGACGTCACGCAGTTCCCGGTCCCCGAAGCCTGCCCGCGCGAGGACTTGAAGTCCATTGAGACTGTTGGCTAGATAGCGGGCTATGGCGTGAGCGTCATGCACGGATGCGAACTCGCCATTTTCCTGACCACGTACTACCGCACCGTGATACCCCTCTTCGAGACGCTTCAAGCCATCGTGCACTTTCGCCCTAATTGTTGGATCTCGATGGGCGAGTTCGATAGCACAATTTTGGACAAAACATCCACGTGGCCATTTTCCAGCAGGGTGTACGACAGATTCGAAACTCCGTGAGATTGCGTCCCGAGCCGATCCCTTTTTCAGATCTTTGGCCAATTGGCCGACGATCACGTCGGTGAAGCGCGTCAATGCAGAGAGCAGGAAATTGTGTTTGCTGCCGAAAGTATCGTAGAAGCTGCTCTTGCTAAGCTGCATAGCCGAAATTAAGTCTTCCAGCGAAGTCGCCTCGTAGCCTTGGTCCCAAAGCACATGCATGCCTTGTTCCAAGGCTTCCTCAACGTCAAACTCCTTTGGCCTTGCCATTGAAGCGCTTCTCCAATTTAGTACCTGCGGATTGTGGACCGTTTGGTCCTAAATGTCAAGACTTCTCTTGACTTCTCTCTTGACGAGCAAAAGGCATGACTGTTGCAAAAGGCGATAGCACAAGTATGCGCCTTTTCTTCGCCAAACTGGGGGCAATCAGCGTGATTACAAGCTTATTGCGGCCTTTTCGGCCAATTTATGGTCATAGTTTCAGCCAGCCGCCGCCACTCGATAGCCGCCCATGTACGCCGACATCTCACCCGAAATCATCGCCGCTTTGATTGCCGTCTCCGCGCGAACACTCTCCGACTCCCGCAATTCCGCGGGATCGACGAGCAGAGATGCTCGCACCTGCTCGGTAAGCAGCTCCAGTTCCGCGTCCCCTGTGACATTCAGCCGCGGCATCACGTCCACCAGCTTCACGAGGTTTGTGACGATCGAGTCCCTGAATGGACGCTCTAGGTCGTTTTGTACGCGGCCAGCCGCTCCGCCATGTGGGACACCGCCTCGTACATGCGCTGCCACAGCTCCCGGCTGGCCACAGTCTTCCGATCTCGTAGATCGTGCAGATATTCGCGTGGTTCAGCGAGGATGCGGCTCTAGCTTCCAGCTGGAAGCGGCTGAGAGCCTGGGCGTCGTTGGCAAGATCATCGGGGAGGAACTTCAGAGCAACGTGGCGACCCAGCTTCAGGTCTTCGGCCTCGTACACGACACCCATGCCGCCGCCGCCGATCTTGTGGAGGATACGGTAATGGGAAACCGTCTGCCCCATGGGTTGGGAAGGCACGTGTCAAGCCATGGCGTAGCCGTTAGGTGTAATGTTATCAGCCTGAGCGTACCATTTGATGGACGCGGTTACTCCTCCGGAGATGCGATTCGCGTTTTCCCAACTCCTGGAGCTGTTTCAGGGGCAGAGTCGATGTCCGCGCAGCCGTCCGGCGGTAAATCCCGTGGGGGTATGATGACCGAATCCCAAACTCTTTTAGGGTGTCTGAACGGTTCTCGTCCTCTATGAAAACAACTTGCTCCATTGCTCCGGACCTTTGGATGTATCGCCACACATCGTTGCTCGCGGGACGGGCAACGCGATATCGCCGCTTCCGTTTCCCATCGGGAGTTAACGCCCTAGTAGCAGAGCGCGCATTTCTGCTTGGTGGCGGAGGCCAAATCCAACCCAGATCAAGATAGGTAGAAGTGCCTGAAAAACGAACTTGTCTCGGATGCGAATGTGAGCAGCGGTGGCCCCACCCATCCAGCCTGTGGCGAGAATCACGCCGACGAAAGATGTCGCTGGAATCATGGTCAACACTGCGATCAGGATCTTGATAATTCCAAAGGGCGCAAGCATGTGGGAAAAACCTACATGCTGGATTTTTTTAACAGCTACTGGCACCCTAAAGAAATACATTACGCCACCGACCGCGATTGGAAGAATTCCGATGACACTCAAAGCAAACCCTAGGGTTTCTGATATCTGCATAGGCTCCTCCTCCGAGGTCTAGCGACGAGTATCTGAAATTGGGATGAATCTTGTATTCAAATGGGAAGTGCTTCTTTGCCCGGGTGGCAGATCAAGGGTCATCCTGGGCTCATTCAACTGGATTGCCGTCAAGTGTAATTGTTCGCTGGCAGCGTCGAGCACCAGCGTGCTCGGTCCTTCAGCGGTAGATTCTGCGCTGACTCGCGCTCGGATCTGGATCGTAACGCCGCTTCGATCAGAGATAAATGTGACGGGATTTTGCGTTTGCAGGGACCGAATTGAGATGGAATACGAACCTCGTTTCAGAATCACTCCCGCGTAACCAACGTCGTAAGGTAGAACGAACCTACCGCGAAACCTGTCAGCGCCGCGATTCGGTCTCGGTTTTTGTGTGCTTGTGGTGTTTGGCGAGACCGCGTCGGCACTTGATATATCGTAGTGATCTGGAGCGATCTCGGCCTGGGCTTGACAGGAGCTCGGCCTGAACACCGCCAATATCCCCAGAAGTCCGATCGCCAGCCCGATCCTTGTTTTCCTCATATTCTCGGAAGCCATTGAATTTTCTCCCTCTATGGAATAAGGCGTAGGGCCTGGCGAAACTCGATCATGGAAAAACCGACGGCTGCAATTTGTGCTGACCGGCGTGTCAAGAACCTCCGCCGCAGTGATGTTGAGAGATCGTGGAAGAGGGGGCGTGGAATGATGGCGCTCGCGCCGCAGTTAATTCGGCACGGAGGCCAGGGACTCGAAGGAGGACCGTTGGCGGTCGTTCGCCATCGAGGAAGTGAAGGCTCGGGATTACAAGATTGATGGCCTGAAGTGGCTGAAAGATGAATCGCTCGACGAGTTCGATCCGGATGTTGAGCCGCCGGAGCTTGCTGCCGATGCTATCGCGGACCTACAGGCAGCGGTCGAAGAACTGAATCAGATCGTTGCCTTACTAGAGACGAACGGGAATAAGCAACGGCAACGCGGCGGAGACTGCGGCAGGAAAGAAGGCATGAGCACCGCGCCAAAAACCAAAATTGAAGAGGTCGAGACGGATACGGATACGGAACTGCCGGAGGAGTGGGCGGCCACGGTGATGGGCACTATAGCTGACGTCATAGGTGGTGGAACGCCAAAATCGTCAGAAACCGATAACTTTTCCCCAAGCGGGTATCGGTGGATTACACCTGCCGATCTAAGCACTTACGACGAAATTTACATTTCTAAGGGTGCGCGCTCCCTTTCAGAAAAAGGACTGGCATCGTAATCTATTTGGTCGCTTTGAGTTCAACAAGAGTGGGGAGGTTGACTTGGACACCTTGGTGAAGCTTTTTGAGGAACCTGATCTCTGGACCCGCATAATGCGGGAGGAACATTTGGAAAACTAAAAATCACCCGGCGGGCGAATCTCGCTCAATTCAGGTGGATGCCTGCCCGGCGGACATTTGAAAAGCGGGGATCGGGCGCAGCTTCTTCATGCTATGAGCTAATTTTTCCGTTTTGGAGGGATGGGCAAAAATAGCCAACATGGAACCGGTGCGCATGCTGAGCATTCTGATGGCGCTCTCGCTTATCAAGGCGGCGCTCATCATCGGATACTTCATGCATATGAAGTTTGAATTGTCACGCATGAAGTGGATCACCATGTGCGCGCTTGTGTTCTGCCTGGCGATGATGTGCGTTTTCTTCCCCGACGCTTTCCGCATCATTAAGTACGGAGTGCAATGAAGATGCGCCTGGCCACTCTCGCGCTTTTCCTGCTGCTGGGGGCGGGTCCGCCTGCGCTCAGGGCTGCGCTATGTGTTATTCAACGGCCGCAGCCGCCAGCAAAGACGGCCAGCGTGCCATCAATCGAGCCGTGTTCGTCCTCCTGCTCCCCGCGGTGGGCCTTATGACAGGCGGGGTGGGAGCGGCCGTGCGCTGCAGCCAGAAGCGAGACTCGGAAGCGAATCGGCCCCGATCCTGACAGCTTGAGTTCCATCTGGCTTCAGCTTGTTGCGCCGGTCGGCCGCTCTCTCGAGCAACAGCCCCGATATTAAACGCCAGGGTGCCCAGAGCGCCACCTCCGTGAGTTGGAAGACATTTGTCTTTCCTTCTGAGGGTAATTGCGAAAAAAGGAAACTCGATCAGTAAAATTCGAATTCTTTGAGGAGCTTTCCTCCGAGTAAGCGCTCTCGAGCTACACAGCAGGCAATCGTCGGCCTGTTCTGTAGCCAGAGGATTGACAAGCACTATTATTACTCGCCTGAACCAGGTATGCCGTCAGGGGTGACAGCGAAGTACCAGCGTTGATCATATGTTGGCCCCGGAGGCGTCTGTTGCTCACAAGTGATGGGGTTATCTGGCTGTTTCAGCCCCGGCCCCTCGTAGTAGACGTCAAGCACTTTCTGGGCTTGCTTGTTATAGATATAGTAGGTTTTTTGATTTCGGGGTGTTGGGCCGAACGATCCGCCTCCCTCCACAAGAGTCCATTTTTGGCTGTCATTTCCTTGCTGCTGCCACTGGATCAGTTGCACGCCGCCGCCCGTCGCTCCTCCCGGAACATCCAGAACGAGGCCACTGTTCCTGTTAACAATGAAGTAGTAATTTTGTTCGTCAGACGGCCGGACCCACCACAGTTGATTGTCAGTGGGCCCCAAGTTAGGGGTGTAGGCAATGATGCCGGTGCCGGGGGTTGTGCTGGCTCCTTGAACATCCATGACCAGAGGCTCACCATACCCGGGGCTACTGGGGTTTGGATAGACAAAAAACCACGGGCCCTGGTCAGCGAGTTCGAACGGCTTCGGCTCGATGATGGTAGATGCTGTTGGTTTAGACATTGAGATTTCTCCCTTCAATAGCTATTGCGCAGGCTGGGCCGGA
>Ga0123356_10000157_pt1 | contig 76908 bp, 61 predicted proteins | sample TergutEmb28metaG_2_FD_92546 | JGI IMG/M metagenome (GOLD analysis project Ga0123356, IMG submission 92546) | Embiratermes neotenicus P3 segment gut microbial communities from Petit-Saut dam, French Guiana - Emb289 P3 | ecosystem: Host-associated > Arthropoda: Insects > Digestive system > Gut ...
CCCGCCTAATAACTGCGCGTTTGCCATTAATGCCAATTCTCCCGCCGTTATGCTGCTTGTTCCCGTAAAGTATGTCCCTGTTACTGCCGTCGTTCCCGCGTTTTGCGTATACAATCCGCTAAATCCGCTGTTATTGCCTGTTAGCGTAAGCACTCCTGTTGAACTGCTTTCTTTCGTTATATTGCCGTTGCCGGTTATATTTCCGCTAAATTCTAAATTACCGGCCGTTGTTATTTCAAGCAACCCGCTGTCGTATATTCCTATTGTTCCCGTTGACAAAACCGCTCCGTCGGCTAGTTCCAATACTCCTGCTGTTATGTTGCTTGCTCCCGTGAAATAATTACCAGTTACTACCGTTTTACCTGCGTATTGATTAAACATTCCTCTGAAACTGCTGTTGTCCCCAGTTATATTCAAGTTCGCTGCATTATCCTTATTTATTACTCCGGTTCCGCTCACCAAGTTTGTTCCCATACTCAAGGCATTATCCATATTTATATTCATCACGCCTGCATTCCCCAAGTATATATTCCCACCGGATATTGCCGCTTGCCCGTTAAAGTTTATTTCTCCCGCCGCTATACTGCTTATTCCCGTAAAATAGTTACCCGTTACTACCGTTTTGCCTGCGTATTGATTAAACATTCCGCTGAAACTGCTGTTGTCCCCGTTCAGCGTCAACGTTCCCGTATTTGTCGCCTCTTTATTTATTGTCCCGTCTCCTAATATGTTGCCGTCAAACGTTAAATTGCCAAGCGTTGTTATTTCAAGCAAGCCGCTGTCATATATTCCTATCGTTCCCGTTGACAAAACCGCTCCGTCGGCTAGTTCCAATACTCCAGCCGTTATGCTGCTTGTTCCCGTAAAATAATTTCCTGTTACTTTCGTGTAACCTGCGGTTTGATTAAATAAACCCGCATAACCCGAATTGTCTCCGCCAAGATATATGTTTGCCAAATTATTGATTGTTCCGCTTCCCGCTATTCCGCTGCTGATTACTACATCGCCTGCTCCGGTTATATTTATTGTCCCGGTATTATAAATATCGCTGCCTGATGCCGCGCTGTTGTTTATAAATGTTATGCTGCTTCCAGCTGCTGTCTCAAAATTTATCAATCCTGCATTGTATATCGCTCCGCCCGATGATGACGCTATATTACCGTCAAAAATGAATTGCCTCGCATCGCTAGCAATGACTGACATATTTGCACTCAATGCATTGTATATCGCTCCGCCATATACCGCCGTATTATCATTAAATTGTGAATTGTTAATTGTTATTTGTTCATTGCCATTAAAAATTGCTCCGCCGGCATTTGCCGTATTTCCCGCAAAAGTCGCGCTGTCTATTGTCATCTCTCCCGCATATGTCGCTATCGCTCCGCCGGAACTTAATGCCGTGTTATACGTAAAATAGACGTTTTCTATTGTCGCCGTTGACAGCGCGCTCGTCTGCAGTATCACCGAACCTGAATTGCTTGTGTCGCTTCGGGTCGCGCTTGCCTGCGTTACCGTCAAATTCCTTAACGTAAAGTCCGTCGCTGAACTTAGCGTAAACAAATAGCTGCTGCCAGTGCCCGGTATCTCTCCGGATATTACCCAATTGCCCGCGTCATCGCCGTTTCCACGAACCAAAAATTCTCCCCAGCCCGTATCCGTAAACGCCCGGTCTATATTATATAAAGACACGTCTATCAAATAAGATCTGTCTCCCACAGCCATATTCGCGTCATATAGCGTCATTCCTTCTCCCAACACTCTTACATATATGCTCTGATAATTATTCGTCGCTACCCACAACTCATAGGTATACGCGCTTGACGCCGATCCCATTGTTATCGTTGAAATATCCGTCCTAAATGTTAACCCGCCGGACAATACTTGCGTATAGTAATCATAGTTGGTCGTCAAAGACAGATCATCGCCAAAATATAGCCGGATGCTGTCAAGTATTCCTAATTCCCCGGTACCGGCGCCGTTTGATACCAATTTATCCGAAACCAAACTGAATGATGATGTCCCTATTTCCTCAAACCCTATTCCGAACCTTAACTTGCTGTTTGTCGCAGTAATGTCGTCAAACGTTATCGTCCTTGTAGAATTCCCCGCGCTCGTTATGTCTATTATGGAATCCGTAAAAGTATAAATTGACGCTCCGCTGTAATCCGTCGAACCAAACACTACATACGCATTGTCAAACGCAACTGTGTTTATCTGCCCGTTGTCTATTTTCTCCGCTAAATTGTAATGGGCGTATATATCGGCGTCGCTCACCGACGAATCTAGCCCGAAATTTGCTGCCGCTCCATACCCGGTAAAATTTATTTTGCTATTGTCTATCGTCTGTGCCGTGCTTGATTCTATCGTAGTCGTTGAAACCGTGTTTAACCCGTAATGATTTAATATTGCGTTTGTTGAAAGATTCACACTGTAATACACGCTGCCGCTTGTTATGTTAAGCACGCTGTCGGATATCGTGTTTATACCGCTAAACATTATCCCGTCCGCCGTTACAGTAGTTGTTCCTGCATATTGGTTAAACACTCCGGTAAAACCGCTGTTATCGCCGGTTAATGTAAGCGTGCCGGCTGACGACAATTCCTTATTTATATTTCCGTCTCCGGTTATATTGCCGCTAAACTCTAAATCGCCGTATGTCGTTATTTCAAGTAACGCGCTCTCATATATTCCTATTGTTCCCGTTGACAAAACCGCTCCGTCGGCTAGTTCCAATACTCCCGCCGTTATACTGCTTATCCCCGTAAAATAATCCCCGCTTACCAGTGTCATTCCTGCATACTGCCTGTAAATACCGGTAAATCCGCTGTTATCTCCTGATAACGAAAGCATGCCGGTCGACGACAATTCTTTATTTATTTCTCCGTCGCCTGTTATATTGCCGCTAAACTCTAAATCGCCGCCGGTCGTTATTTCAAGCAATGCGCCGTTATATATTCCCAGTTCTCCTATTGACAGGCTCGCTCCGTCGGCTAGTTCCAATACTCCGCCGGTTATGCTGCTTATTCCCGTAAAATACGCGCCTGTTACTTCCGTATAGCCGGCGCTTTGATTAAACGTTCCGGCGTATCCGGAATTATTTCCGCCTAAATATAAATTTCCCGCTGTCTTGTTTATCGTCCCGCTTCCTGTTCCTGCTATCCCGCTGCTTATTACTATATCGCCCAGTCCTGTTATATTTATCGTCCCGACATTATATATGTCATTTCCTGCCAGCAATGCTTTATTATTTACAAACGTTATGCTGGAGCCTTCGCTCGCGTTTAAGACGACTAAGCCGGCATTGTATATTGCTCCGCCGAAAGAGGAATTTGCGGTATTGTTCGCAAATATTTCGCTTATTCCTCCGTTTGCTTCCACGTATACAGATGAGCCCGCGGCGTTATATATGGCTCCGCCGGAAGTGTCCGCATAATTACCGACAAAGTTTGAATTAATGATTGTCAGCTGTCCGTTGACGTTATTTATAGCTCCCCCGGCGGCTTGTCTGACAAAATTCCTCAACTCCAAATCCCTTATTGTCACGGACGAGCCGTCCAGCGTCAATCCCAAATTCTGTATACCGCCGGAATCTATTATATACGTCTGCCCGTTATAACCTGCCAGCGTTATGTTTGTCGCTGTCACAGGCAGCGTTGCAAACGCGTTTCTATCCGCTGTGTCAAATAAACCCGCCGTTACATTTTCAGCTAAATATATTGTTTCTCCGGATACCGCATTTATCGTATAACTTACTAACGTATTCCACGGCAATGCTCCGGTTAATAACCAGCCTGTCCAGCCGTCCGCGTCTTGGCTCCATTTAAAACGGTATCCCATTCCGTATAAACTGTCGCCGGTTATATTGTTCGTCGAAAATACTACGGACTGCCCGTTAGTCAGATAATCCGCCGACATTATCGACGTTGAACTCCCTACCACCTTAACTGCCGCTGCTGTCACCGTCGTCACATGCAAACGGCTGTTCGCGGTCAGTGTTGTTGTCGTAGTTTCTATAAACAATGTCAGAAGACCTTTTCCTCCCTGATTCCAATCTACTTCCAAGCCCAACAGACCGCTTCCCATGTTTAATGCGTCTAACACTGCGCTCGTCTCGAAATACACTTGGCCGCCGCCGTATATTCCCATTGTCCCGCCGTTAACTAATGTTGCAGCGTTTATGTTTAAAACTCCCGCGTTTATTCTTGATATTCCAGTAAAATATTTTCCGCCGTTTACTATCGTTGTTCCCGCGTTCTGCGTAAAGGTTCCGTTGAATCCGCTGTTGTCGCCGGTAAGCGTCAACGTTCCCGTTGCCGAAAGATCTTTATTTATATTTCCGTTGCCCGATATGTTTCCCGTAAACGTTAAATCGCCGTCCGTCGTTATATCTAACAATCCGCCGGAATATATGCCGATTGTTACGGCGCCGACGCTTGCTCCGTCGGCAAGTTCCAATATTCCGCCCGTTATGCTGCTTATTCCCGTAAAATAACCGCCCGTTACTTCCGTATAGCCCGCGCTTTGATTAAACGTTCCGGCGTATCCGGAATTATCGCCGTCTAAATATAAATTTCCCGCTGTTTTGTTTATCGTCCCGCTTCCGGCAATTCCGCCTGATATTACTATGTCGCCGCCTCCGTCAATCGTTATCGTTCCGGCCGACGTCTGATATATATCATGCCCGTAAACTGCGTTTAACGCGGAATTGTCGATGAAATTTATTGAGATTCCTTCACTCGCGCTTAGGACGACCGAGCCGGCATTATATATTGCTCCGCCTGACAACGCGGAATTGTTGCTGAAATTTACGGATTCCGCGTCCGCGCCCAGAATGAGAGAACCGCCCGCATCATTATATATCGCTCCGCCCGAAGACACCGCGATATTGTCTTCAAATTGCGAATTATTAATTATTAATCCTTCATTGACGCTATATATCGCGCCGCCGGCATTCGCTTCGTTTCCCATAAACAGCGCGTTTGATATCGACATTTGTCCCGCATACGTCGCTATCGCGCCGCCGGAACTCGCCGCTGTGTTATATGTAAAGTATACGCCCTCTATCGTCGCCGTTGACTGCGCGTTCGTCTGCAATATTACCGCTCCGGATTCACCCCATTCGATCCTTGTCGGGCTTGCTGGGTCTGTTATCGCGGTCGCGCTTGTCACGGTCAAATACTGCAGCGTAAAATCTGTCGCTGAACTTAACGTAAATAAATAACTGCTTGTGCCGTTAATATTAGTATCCGTGCTTACTATCACTCCCGATATCACCCAACTGCTCGGATCATCGTCAACGTCGTCGTTTCCAAAAACTAAAAAAGTTCCTTGGCTCGTATCCGTAAATATTCCGCTTATATTGTAAGTATCGACGTCTATCAAATATTGCCTGTAACCTTCCTGCAAATTTGATATGTATAATGATGTCGACGAGCCGTCCGAGTTTACATATATGCCCTGAAGATCCTCGGCTACCCACAACTGATAAGAACGCCTGTTTGACGCCGTTCCTATCGTTATCGTCGAGATATTATTCTGAAACGTTAATCCGCCGTATAACACTTTCGTATAGTAGTCGTAGTTAAGCGTCAAATCCTCAAATTCGTCGCCAAAATATAGGCGAATCGTTCTAAATATATCCAGCTCTCCGCTGCTGCCGGCGTCTGATATCAGTTTATCCGAAACCAAACTGAAAGATGACGTTCCTATTTCCTCAAACCCTATTCCGAATCTTAACATGCTGCCTGTCGCATTAACGCCGGTAAATTCTATTGTCCTTGTCGTGATTCCCACAGGATCTACTAAATCTATTATCGAATTTGTAAATTCATATGTCGACCCCCCTACAAAATCCGTCGAGCTGAATATTACATATGAATTGTCAAACACTACGGTGTTAGACTGCCCGTTGTCTATTTTCCCGTCCAAATTGTAATAAGCGTATATATTCGGCGCGGCTGCTTCGGGAGCTAATCCGAAATATGCCGTCGCGCCGTTTGCCGTAAACCTTATAAGATTTCCGTTTACCGTCGTAGAAGACGTTATATTTTCATCCCAATGGCGCAACATTCCGGCCGTTGAAAGGTTTACCGTGTAATAAATGTCGCTTGCCGTTATATTTAACACGCTGTTGGATATTGTGTTAGTCCCGGCAAACATTCTGCCGGCCGACGTTACTGTCGTTGTTCCGGCGGTTTGGTTAAAATATCCGGTATACAGGCTATGGTTTCTGTTTAGCGACAAAAGACCCGTCGCCGATTTATTTATTAAACCCTCTCCCTGCACTACGCCGTCCATATTAACATCCGCAGAGCCCATTATGTTCATTATCCCTTCGGCTGTTTGATAAAAGTCGTTTGCCTGCCCGTTTGCCTGATTGCCGCTAAACGTCAGGGTGCTGTCTTCTATGTTGAACGTTCCGGCATTATAAATCGCCCCGCCCGACGACATCGCTACGTTGTTGATAAACGAGACGTTCGCGTTTATAAACGAAATTGTCGAGCCTGCAGCATTATATATCGCGCCGCCGGCTCCGATTGTTCCGTTTGAATTATTGTTTACAAACGACGCATTGCCCGCCGTTATGTTTATTTCTCCGCTATTGTATATCGCGCCGCCGTAAGACTCGGCGCCGCGCGCGGCATTGTTTGTAAAATTTATCGCGCCGCCGCCGTTAACGTTTAAAACGGAATTGCTGCCTATAAATATCGCTCCGCCGTAGGCGCCGACTGCTGCCGCCGAAGCAATGTTTTGCGTAAAATCTACGGTCCCCGTAACGGTTATAACCGACGATGAAACGTAAACCGCGCCGCCCATCGCCGTATTAGTCGACGTTCCTCCGTTGTCATAGCTTACATTTCCGCTAAAAACCGTTCTGTTGTTAAACGATGCTGTTGAGCTGTCTGTTATCGCTATTGCGCCGCCGCGGGCGGCTTTATTGTTTATAAAGTTGACTTCATCCACGAATGATACTTTACCGCCGGGTCCCAAAAGCATTGCTCCGCCGTATTGCGCGCTTGCAAAATTTCTTAATGTAACCGACGAAAAAATTGCTTCCTGACCGTTGTTTAGTAAAAACTTTTTCTCATACAAATTGTTCGAGTCTATCGTCTTGCCCGAACCCAAAACCGTAACGCTTGAAAAATATACCGGACTGCCAAAAGGATTGTCGTCGCGGAAAATCTCTTCTACATCGTCCCTGGCAATAATGTCTTCTTCCAGCACTATTACATCGCTTGGCGGATAGTCTTCCACAGCTACCCCTTCCCATCTCAATACGAAAGTATTCCACGGATACGGCGGATACTGCCATATAAGCCAACCAGTCCAATTATAACCAAACTGATTATCATTAACCCATACAAAGTCGTATAAATATTTTGCGCCTTGTATGGAGTTGGCGTTTGCAAACAGACTGCTGGTCATATCGCTGTTTGTAAACATCACCGCGACGGAGCTTCCCGCAAATTCAAAGCCGATAACGTTTAAGTCAAGCATAACGTTGGTTCCTACGCTCATAGTCGGCGCCCAAATAAACGATGTGCCTGGGGTTATCGGCGTAGGATTGTTTAACGGGTCGGAAAATACTACGTCTATGCCCAAAGTCGTATTGTTTGCTAAGTTCAGCGTTTGCACATATATTGAGGTTGAAAGATACATTCCTCCCGCTGAAATGGTCATCGTGGAATCTATTTTATTGTATGAAGTCGCTTGAAAATACACATTGCCGGTCCCTGTTTTATTTATCCGCCCGTATCCTTCAACCCCGGACCCGAAATAGACGTGCCCCGCCCCGGAAATCGTCATCGTAGCCGACGCCGTATTCCAAACGTCTCTTCCGAAAGACGCGCTGTTGTTTGCGAACGTTATGCTTGTTCCCAGCACGGGAGTTAAATTTAAAGCTCCCGCATTGTATATTGCGCCGCCGTAAGAAGGCATAACGCTTGCAAAAGCCGTGTTGCCTGTAAACGTTGTGTTGTTTGTAAAATTGGCCACAGCCGCGCTCGACACGTAAATCGCTCCTCCGTAAGCAGATATGCCGGCGGCAGTAGCGGAGGCAATATTATTCTGAAAAGTCGTGACTGCATTGCTATTGAACGTTGTTCCTCTGTCCAAATACACAGCGCCGCCATAGACATTGAGCGTTGGAGACTGAGCCCTGTTACCGGTAAAAGTTAATATGTTGTTGTCGTCAAAATCTAAATATCCGGGAATGCCGGTATTACTTCCCTGAGTAATTATTGTGCCCGCTAAATATATCGCTCCGCCGGCTCTGCTTGAAATGTTGTTTGTAAAATTCACATTCAAATTGGAAATATGCGTATACCCGCCGTTAAAAAACGCAGCGCCGCCTGACGACAAGGACACATTGTTTGTAAAATTCATAGTTCCGGTTGCAGCGGAGCTGAACCATTCAATATAGCCATTACCTGTATTTCCACTTGGAGGTGGCATTGAAGTAGGCGGAAGTGCAGTGCCAGCAAAGTAATATGCCCCGCCGGGTGTGGTGGCATTCGCGTTCGCGCTTGAAAAATCCAGCGTATATCCGTTAAAATCTATACTAAAGTTTTGCTGATTACCAGCACCGGTTCCTACGACAAGCCTCGTTCCGCCGCTAGCAAGATTTACTATCAAACGATGAGTGTTTCCGCCCTGGCCGGGAGAATTGGCACCCAATAGCGTAGAAAAACTATTGATGTCTATAACAGCGCCTTGTAAATAAACCGCGAACAATGAAAAAATCACAAGAATCGCAAAACAAGACAGAAAAAGTTTTTTCATAATTTTGTTTTCCTTTAATTTATATTAAAATCCAAAAATATTATTTTATATGTTCCGGGGTCAAATACAACAACGTCGCCGTCAGCGTATATGGTGTTGATGCTGCTTTGAAATACTGATTGGTCAAAACCTGAGTTTGATACATCGTGGGTTGCTGCGCAAAGTTTGGAGACTGGAAAAATCGACAGGAACAAAAGACAAAATGCAAGAACAAAAAACCTGTTTTTGTTTTTAATCATTTTTTCTCCGTATCTATAAAGTTTATTTAAAATTCTCTTTGTAAAAATCAAAATAATTTAAAAAAACAAAAATAAATTCACGCGTATAGATTTACGCGTTACCGACGGAAAACTCCTTTGTTAAAAACTATTTATTAAAAAACATTGAAAGTATAAAACGTTTTCAGAATAAACGCTTTACTCACATAGCAGTAATTTTATTAATTTTTTGCGGAAAAATCAATCGTTTTTTTGAATTTTTCGGAGATTTTAGTTTTTGGAAGTTATTAGCATGGAGCTATAAAGGCGTATAAAAATGACAAAGTGGAAAATACATATACAGCAACAACACTGGATATTGTTTGTCATTCCGTGCTAGTTAGTAAGATGTTATTCTTCTAACGAGCCTGCCCCGTAAGGTCGTAATACGAGGGAATCCATTTTTGCTAAAAATAATATTACATTCCTTATGCTTTTAATTACAACGTGGATACCGGCTGGAGTTTATCCTCGAATGTTTTAATCGGGGACCGGTATGACAAATATGGGTTTAAAGAGACACTTATAAAAGTAAAAGCATTTTTTGTTAACGATTATTTATTAAAATACATTCTTTAAACGCCGTTAAAAAACTTTCAAAATATTTTTTTGAAGCTTCTGCTAAAACACCGTCTTTTACATAGGCAGGATAATTAAAATATATCTCCGGCTGCCACATTACTTTCATGTTTAAAAATGAAAGCAATTGTTTTAACTGCATTTGCGCGCTTAAAGCGCCTGTAGGCCCCATGCTTGCGCCAAGTACGGCCGCAGGTTTGCCTATCCACGCGCCTTTTCCGTAAGGTCTTGACGCCCAGTCTATGGCATTCTTCAAAACGCCGGGGATAAAACGGTTATATTCGGGAGTAATAAATAAAACAGCCGCGCTGTCCGTTATTTGTTTTTTGAAATTTATCACGACTTCAGGCAGATTGTCTTCCAAATCCTGAGAGAAATACGGAAGTTTTGAAACATCAAATGTTTCGCATTCAAAATCGGAAGGAGCCGCCGGTTTTATAAGTTCGAAAAGATTCTTATTTATTGAATTTTTAGATATCCCGCCGATTATTACAAGAATTTTCATTTTTTCCTCCGAAAAAAGATGCATGGATGCATAGAGGCATAGATGCATGGTTTTTTAAGCTATATTTTTAAGCAGTTTGTTTCTTAAAGAATTTATACGCTTACCGAGAATTTTTATATTATTATGAATTGCGATTGTATTATTTATGTAATTTAGTTTTTCGCATATGTACAAAATAGCGTCAACTTCATTTAACGAAGATGATGATAAATTTAAAAAGTGAGCAAAATCTTTTGCAGAATGCCTGCACTTTCCTTCAGCTATGTTAAGCGAAACAGAGACAGATGCTCGTCTAATCTGAGATTTGAGATTATATTCCTCAGATTTTGGAAATTTATCCGATATAAAATAAATTTCTTTTATAAAACTTATAGATTCTTTCCAAATTTCCAGTTCTCTATACATTGTCTTTACCATGCATCAATGCATCCGTGCGTCTATGCCTCTATTTAATGGCAACCGCAGTTTTCGGAATGTTTGTGTTCTTCTTCTTTTTTCTCTTCTGTTTTTATTTCGGGCTTTGCGGCTTCGTCGGCGTAATTTAATTGCAGGTTTGAAATTGTGGAAGCAAGCAGCTCTTCTTCTTTTTTGTCAAGATTTCCTTTCATTTTATCGCGTATCATTAAAAGCATCTCGATAGTTATTTGCGCGCTCTGCAAATCTTTGTGTATTTTGCCGTCAACCTGGCTTTGTATTTTACCGAGCTGCTGCCATGCGGCCGAAGCGAACATTGTTACAAGATTAAAAAAATAAGGGTTAAAATCTAACTTTTCTTCTGACATTTTTCCTCCGTCATCTAAAAATATTTATTTACCGCAACTCCGATTCTTCTGACAACTTCGTCTTTTCCCATAACTTCCATCATGTGAAAAAGGCTCGGGCCCTGTGTTCTCCCTGAAATCGCTACTCTTATAGGGTGAAAAACTTTCCCCGTGCCTATTTCTTTTTCGGCAGCTAAATCTCTGGCGTATTTTTCCAAAGCGTCGGCTGAAAAATCAGTTTGATTCGGCAGCCTTTGGACGCTTTCTTTTAACACGATAGCGGCAGTATCTTTAGACTTTTCAAAAACTTTTTTTATCGCTTCATCGTCAAAAACAACGTCTTTTATAAAAAAGAAATCCACAAGCGACGGAATATCTTTTAAAAGTTTTATTTTATCGTGTTCCAAAACAATCGCCTTTTTTAAAAGTTCAATATCCCAGCCTTCGATTAATTTTTCGTTACTTGTATATTTTAGCCAATCCGTAAAAAGTTCAAAAACCTGTTCGGGCGTTCTTGAACGGATTTTTTCTCCGTTAAGCCAAAGAAGTTTCGCGGGGTCAAAAGTCGACGGGCTTGTTCCGCATCTTTCAATTGAAAATTTTTCTTTTAGCTCTTCTATAGTAAAAATCTGCTGGCTGTCTTCAGTCGACCAGCCGAGCAAAGACAGGTAATTCAGCAAAGCTTCCTGCAAATAACCCTCTTTTCTATAGTCAAGAACCGAAGTATGTCCGTGGCGTTTTGAAAGCCTTGCGCCGTCCGGCCCCAAAATCATGGCCATATGCGCGAAATACGGCATTTTCCAGTTTAAAGCGTTATAAATATGTATTTGCCGCGGAGTATTTGAAATATGGTCATCGCCTCTTAAAACGTGGGTTATTTCCATAAGATAATCGTCTATAACGCAGGCAAAATTATAAGTAGGCACGCCGTTTGCTTTCATTATTACAAAATCGTCAAGCAACGAATTGTCAAATTCAACCCTTCCTCTTATAAGATCATCTAAAATTATTTTTCCGTCATCCGGCGTTTTAAACCTTATAACCGCTTTTCTGCCCTTCACTTCTTTTTGTTTTCTCTGCTCAGGCGTTAAATGCCTGCATCTTCCGTCGTATTTCGGAGGAAGTTTGTTGGCTTGGGCAATTTTACGCATTTCGTCAACTTCTTCGGGCGTGCAATAACACGGATAAGCGAGTCCTTTTTCTACAAGTTCGTCGGAATATTTTTGATATATACCTTCTTCCTTACGCTTCATTTGATAGTAAGGAGCGTATTTCGGAAGTTCGTTTTCCGGACCTTCGTCCCAGTTAAGTTCAAGCCATTTCATGGCGTCTAAAATGACTTTTACGGACTCTTCCGTGGAACGTGCTTCGTCGGTATCTTCAATCCTCAAAATAAATTTTCCGTTTTTATTTCTCGCAAAAAGCCAGTTAAATAAAGCGGTGCGAACCCCGCCTATATGCAAATCTCCCGTGGGAGAAGGCGCGAAACGGACTCTTATGTTATCATTCATTATTTTTCACCTTTAGGATGTTGTCATTCCGTGCTTGACACGGAATCCATTTTTTATTCTTTATCTTTACTTGGATACCGGCTGGAGTTTACACCGTAGCGTCTAAATACGGTGCCGGTATGACAACAATACAACAACAGCACTTAATAAATTATTTTATTAAGAGGATACTCGATTATTCCTTCGGCTCCTGCTCTTTTTAACGCTGGAATAATTTGTTTAACGGTTTTTTCTTCGATTATTACTTCCAAGGCTACCCAGTTTTTGTCGCTTAACTGCGAGATTGTAGGTTTTTTAAGAGCGGGCAAAACCGAAATAACTTTATCTAAAGATTTGCAGGCAACGTTCATTTTTAAGCCTACCATTCCTTCCGCAGCCAAAGCGCCTTTTAAAAGCATAGCCATATTTTCGATTTTTTCTCTTTTCCATTTATCGTTTAACGCTTTATCGTTTGCGATAAACCTTGTCGTGGAAGTAAGCACTTCATCGACAATTCTCAGCTTATTGGCTCTCAATGACGAACCTGTTTCCGTAAGTTCGACGATAGCGTCAACCAAAGCGCCGGCTTTTGCTTCCGTGGCTCCCCATGAAAACTCTATATCGGCTTTGACTTTATTTTTCGCGAAATATTTTTTCGTGTAATTTACAAGTTCCGTAGCTACTCTTTTGCCCTGCAAATCTTTTACGGATTTTATTTTTGACGCTTCAGGAACGCACAAAACCCATCTTACGGGTCTGAATCCCGACTTGGCGTAATTTAACTCGCAGACTTCTTTTACTTTTGCGCCGCTTTCGCAAATCCAGTCGTAACCCGTAAGCCCGGCGTCAAAAAAACCTTCCTGTACGTATCTTGCCGTTTCCTGCGAACGGACAAGCATTATTTCCAACTCGTAGTCGTCGCTTGAAGGAAAATACGAGCGCGACGAAACGTTTATTTTTATTCCCGCTTTTTTAAATAACTCAACCGTCGAATCCTGAAGGCTGCCCTTAGGAAATCCTAATCTTAATTTGTTCATATTTTATTTCTCCTGTTTCTCATCGTTTATACGCTGTCTTTCCAGCACTTTGCGTTCAAGCGCCGGAGGGACATAATCTTTAAATATCGAAATATGCGAATGCATTTTATTTGAAATGGTTTTATATATCGTTTTTTGCGCTGAGCCGTCCAACGCGTGCGTACCGTGCGTAAGCGTAGGTACTACAACGTTTACGGATACCACAATCCAAACCAGCGCGCTTAAAACCGCCCCGCCGGCTTTGTCGACTGTATTCATATAGAAAAAGTTGACAAGCCTTAAAATAAAGCCTCCGGCAAACATAATTGCCAAAGCGGTAATTACAAAAATAAGGTAAAAATTTATGCCTTCCTGATAAGGGTATTTGCTCGCGGCAAGTATTGACAGAAACCCGGTAAGAACGGCGAAAAAACTTCTGGTAAATCCCGCGGACCAGCCCAGATAGGCGATTAATAAAATACTTACGATTAAAAACACGTCGATTAGTAGAGGCATTTTAATTACTCACTGTTAACTGTTTTTTATAACTATTCCGCTTGCCAGTTTCGGGTAAAAATACGTCGATTTTTGCGGCATCATTTCATTGTTTAAACTTATGGCTTTTAAAGATTCCACGGGAGTCGCGGGAACTATAACCGCAATTTTTCCGGTTTTGCGCGCAAGCGTTACGGCTTCTTTATCGTTTTTCACATAAGTAAATTCGGAAGCGTCTATACCCGGAATAAGAACATAATGCAAAGCGCTTACCGCAAGATTTCTGTATGCTTTGCCTTTGTCCGGCATTGCTTTTTTGAGAATGTCTTCATTTTTTATTGTCAGTGCTCTGTATTTTCCGTCTTTAAAAACCATAAGAGGCTGAATTTCTTTTTTTGAAAGCTTCTGAAAATCTTTAGACGGATGAACGTCAAAATATTTTTCGATATTAGCTTCCAAATCTTTAGGCTCTCCGATAACCCTGTGCGTAGGCCAGATTGAAATACCCGGATCTTCCATCGGACAAAGATAAGTTAAAACATAATTATACGCTTTATCCTCGGAGTAATTTTTATCTTTCGCCTTTTTCTCCCGGCTGTAATTCCACGCGGTTTCATATCTGTGATGCCCGTCGGCTATAAACATTTTTTTTGCCGACAAATATTTTTCCACGCCTTTTAATATTTTTTCGTCCGTAACAACCCAGAGTTTGTGAAAAACTCCTTCTTTATCTTTGGCTGTTGCCGACGGCGTTCTTTTTGCGATTCTTTTGCAAAGTTCCACGACAACACGCTTCCCGTCGTCAAACAAACCGAATATAGGGCTGATATTGGATTTTACCGCTTTTAAAAGTTTAAGCCTGTCGGCTTTGGGTTTTGCCAAAGTTTTTTCATGCGGCTTTACCGCGCCTTTTCCGGAATGCGGATCTACAAGCTTTAAGGCTGCAAAAAATCCTCTTCTAGTCATTTTTACGCCTTTGTCTTTAAAAACCTGCTCGTAAAAATAATACGCGGGCTTTTCATCGCGTTTTAAAACACCCTCGTCAATCCAAGCTTTAAAAATATCCGCCGCGTTTGCGTATTTATTCTTTTTACCTTTCGGATCGGAAAGTTCAATCCTGACTATATTATAAGGCGAAAGTTTTTGAAGCTTCTTTTTTTCTTCATCGTTTATAACGTCATAAGGAGGACATATCAAGCTTGTAATGTCCTTTTTTGAATATCTTACCGCATTAAACGGTTTGGCTTCTGCCATGGTAAAAAAACCTCCAAAATATATTGAAAATACCGAATGATTCTATCATAAATTCTTTGACGTTGTCAAAACGCCAAAAATCTTGTAAAATTGACAAAAGCGGGATGTTAATCCTTTCTTTTGTCATCCCCGAAATCTGTAATCGGGGATCCATGTTTATTTTCAATTCTGTAATTACGAGCAGAATGTCGCCTTTTAAGTTAAATTATATTTTATATAGTTATATAGGTTTTTAATTATGAATAAAATTTTAATAAAAATTATTTTTTATATTGCTGTGCTTATTTTGGCTTCAACTTTGATTTTCGGTATTGTATATTGGAAAATTTCAAAGCTTGAATATACGCCTATGCCTGCAGATTACGATCTCAACATTGAAAAAGTAGTAATATCCCAAGGGGACATTTTCGCTTTAACGCTTGAAAAAACAAGGCTTTCCAAAGAAAACGCGGCGGAAATAACAAAAGAGCTTAAAAACAGTATAAATCTCGGCAAGTTAATTCCCGGAGATTTTTATGAAATAGTTTATTCCCCGTCCGGAGAATGGACGCATTTTTGGTATTATCCGCAGGGAAACGGCGCGGATTTTTATTCGCTGAAAAAATCCGAGGACGGAAGCATAATATCCGCAAAAAAAACGCTTTCATCATCAGTTGAAATCGTAAAAGCTTCGGGAACGATAGAATCGTCGCTGTGGAACGCTATGTCAGCGGAAAAAATTCCGGATAACGTTATTATGGATTTTGCCGATATTTTCGCATGGCAGATGGATTTCTTAACGGACACAAGAAAAGGCGATACTTTTAAAGTTGTCTATGAGTCCGGCATTATAACGAAAAAAAACACAAAACTAAAATCCGAACGGCCTCAAATTTTAGCGGCAGAGTATAAAACTTCGTCAAAAACTTACAACGCTTTTTACTTTAAAACAAAAAACGGCGAAAGGGGTTATTTTGACAACGACGGCAAATCCGTAAAAAGCGCGTTTCTTAAAGCTCCGCTGCAATTTAGAAGAATCAGTTCGCACTTTACTACGGGAAGATTTCATCCCATATTAAAATATGTCAGGGCTCATTTGGGAATAGATTACGCCGCTCCGGCAGGCACGCCTGTTTCCTCAATCGGCGACGGAACGGTTACAAAAGCGCAGAGAAACGGCGATTATGGAAATTACGTTGAAATAAAACACTCTAACGGTTATGTGTCGTCTTACGGACATTTGTCTAAATACGGCAGAGGCATAAAAAGAGGCGTGCGTGTAAATCAGGGACAAATTATAGGTTATGTCGGTTCTACTGGCTTGTCAACCGGCCCGCATCTTGATTTCAGAATAAAAAAAGACGGCAAATTTTTCAATTATCTCAAAATGAAACAACCGCCGGTAACGACTATTTCCGGCGAAGATAAAAAAGAATTTGAGAAATTTGTAAAGGAAGTTTCTTGAACTTCCGAAGCATCACTTCTTTAGTCTCACCGCGTGGATTTGGAAAGGTTTAATTGCAAGAATGCTTGCGTCGGACTGGGAAGTCTGGTTTAAAAAATCTATTATTTCTTTTGAACGGGATACGGATATAAACTGAAATCCCCAGTTAACGGGATTTCCTCTTATATATTTCTGCGAAATTAAGAAAGACGAGTCATTTACGGGAATTTCCGCAATCAAAGACGGCCCGTCGTTTGTATGCCTGTACAACATAGCTTTATCGGGAAAAATTCTCAACGCATATTCCCAGCCCGAATCCGGAGTTAAAAACCCTTTGGTTCCGGAAAGCATCGACGTAGAACCCGCGCCCTCGATATTATTCATATCGATATACATATCGACGTATTCGGTTTTCGCATTCCACGCATCGTCGCCAAAAACCATGCTGACTTTTATGGAACCGTCTTTTGAAATAATATCCGCCTCGCTCAAAATGCCGCTGTTTGTTATAGATATTCCGTCCGGTATTTCTGTTACGTTAGTACGGAAAGTTTCATCGCTTGCGGAATACAAACCGCTTTTTTCGGCAGACTGCTGGGTCTGGATAACTTTTTCTTTGTCCGAGAGAGACTCCTGCAAGCCCAGAAGCCGGGAAATATTACTATACGCCGCGTCGAACATTCTTACACTCGTAAGCTTGTTTTGAGCCACGCCTTTTAATAAGTCCGAACTGCACAGATAAACAAGCTCGCTTTGCGCGCCTTTATAAGAATAATCGGTAAATTTTTTGGAATCTTTATAATCATTTATTAAAGACGCGGCCGCATATAGTTTAGACATTATGCCGCTTTTAACCGAAATCTGCTCAAAAGAAACTGAATTATTTACGGCTATTAAATCTTTTTTAAGAGTCGTAATAAAAATAGGGACCGCGGGTTTTATATATTTGCTTTTGTCAAACATATCCGCCAAATAAGATATAAGCTCGTAATTATTTAAATGTTTTTTAGATAACAATACCGGTATAACGGATTGATTTTTTTTAGATTCAAGCCATTTCATAACTTTTTTTACGTCGCTTGGAAAATCCGTATGTAGCGAAAAAGAGTTTATTCCGTAAATATTATATACACCGTTAAATTTTGGCTGAGCATTGCTTACGTTAATCCACGGCAAACTTAAACCCGAGAAATAATAAAGTAAATTATGCGAAACCACGCCGGAATTTAAAAAAATTCCGAACTGCTCTCTGTTTATGTTTTCCTCAAAACTGCTTATATTATTTACAATGTAATCGCCGAAAGCGCTGTTTTTGCCGGATTTTGAAATTCCGTTGCTGTAAACCGTGGCAAGAACAGGCAAAACCGGTTCCGGATCAAAAGACAGAGCCGGCTCGACTTTACCCCAAAAAGCAAGTTCTTCGAGATTTTCGGGCAATTTCTCCGACGGATTTACCGGAACGGATATGCAAAATCGTCTTGATGACAATATTCTGTCTATGACGTTTTGGGAAATATCGCTGCTTTCCGCAAAAAATAATATATATCTTTCGCCCTCGCCAAAAGACAGACCTGCAAACAGTAATAAAAATAAAAGAGTTAGTATTTTTTTCATGGTTGTTTATTATAACTTATAGTTAAAAACATTTTCAATACATACAAATCGTTTTTTATTTAATCATAACAACGGCAAAATTCAAATATTCCGTTTCCGGCATTGACGAAAGAACAGGATGGTCTTTTGACTGGAATCCGTATTCGAGAAGCAAAGCTTCTTTTTTGGCTTTAACCGCGGCTTGGCGTATTACTTCTTTAAAATTATTAAAATCCAAATGATGCGAACATGACGACGTTGCAAGTATTCCGCCTTTTTTAAGCAATCCCATAGCGGCTTCATTGACTTTCACGTAATGTTTAAATCCCGCGTTAAAATCTTTACGGCTTTTGATAAGTCCGGGCGGGTCGATATTGACTATATCAAATTTTTCGGACTTTGCTTCGGCAGACTGCATATATTCCAAAGCATCGGCTTCTATACCGTTAAAATTTTTAAAGCCGTTAAGATTATAATTTTTTTCAGCCGTTTCAAGAGCCGGCATTGAAGAATCCGCAAAAACAACATCTTTTGAGCCGGCTTTTTTTGCGTATATTCCGAATGCCCCGGTATGGCAATAACAATCGAGGACTTTCATTCCTTTCACATGAGAAGCGAATTTATTCCGGTTGTCCCTTTGATCAAAAAAGAAACCCGTTTTTTGTCCGTTTATCAAATCAACGTAAAATTTTAATCCGTTTTCTTCAATAATAATATTTTCGGGAATATCTCCAAAGAAAATCTCATTTTCGGTTTTAAGGCCTGCGTTTTCAAGAGTTCTTAAATGAGCGTCGTTTCTTAAAAATATTCCTTTAGGGTTAAATACGTTCTGCACCGCCTCTAAAATATCATTTTTATGGAAATCCGCGCCCGCACAAACAAATTGCGCGCAAAAATAATCTTCGTATTTGTCTAAAATCACGCCGGACATATCGTCGGACTCGCCGAAAACCGCCCTGTAAGAATTTGCCTGAGGGTAAACTTTAGTTCTGAGAAGCCTTGCTTCTTCTATGCGTTTCTGCCAAAAAGAAACACCGGTTTTTTCTTCTTTATCAGTCAAAAGCCTGAAAGCTATCAGCGAATGAGGATTGTAAAAACCAAGCCCGATAAAATTATCGGCATTGTCGCAGAGAGAAACTATTTCGCCGGATTTAGGGCTGCCTTCGACAAGTTTTATCTCGTTTGAAAAAACCCATTTATGCCCGTTTTTTATTCTTTTGCCTTCGCCGGCTTTCAAAATTATTTTTTTCATGAAACTATGGTTCCTTTTTTATTTATCTCTTTCTTTTTTTATAAGTTTTCCGTTTGAAATGCTATCATTTAAAAGTTTTTTCATTTCCTCAGCAGTTTTAGAATCATTTCCCTTTGCAATAGCTTTATCTAAAGCCTGTATCCATTTTTGATAATCGTCATTATATATAATATATGAATCTTTACTATTTAAATATTTTTTGAATATATCACAAGATTCTTTGACATTTTCATTCAATAAATATGCTTCCGTTAAATTATAATAAGCATCTACATTATTTTTATTTATTTCTAAAGCTTTTTTCAGCGATTCTATAGCCTCTGTTTTCTTTTCTAATTCCATTAGAAGAATGCCTTTATTATTGTACGCACTTAAATTACTCTGGTTTTTCTCTATTGCAAGATCATACATTCGTAAAGCTTCCTCTTTCTTTCCTTGTTGATTTAAAATAACTCCTTTGTTATTGTATGCACTCGAATTATTCTGGTTTTTCTCTATTGCAAGATTATACATCTTTAAAGCTTCTTCTTGCTTTCTTTGCTTATCCAAAATAACTCCTTGATTATAGTATATACTTGAATCATTCGGATTTTTCTCTATTGCAAGATTATACATCTTTAAAGCTTCTTCCTGCTTTCCTTGTTCTCCATAAATATAACCTTTATAAAAATAAGATTCATAACTACCTTTAACTACTTTATTATCCAATTCTTCTAAAGCTTTATCATACTTTTTATCGTTTATATATGAATACACTAATGACATAACTTCACTATGCTCTGCCTTTCTTTTACTTTCAGCTGCATTTGCCGCAGACTCTTTTACTGCTGCTGCCTGTTTTTTCATTTCTTTAAGAGTTTTATTCATTTCATTTTTAAGATTACCAAACTCTTTTTGTTGTCTCTCTGTCTTTTCTTTAAGATTATTAAACTCCTGTTTTTGTTTTTCTTTTAAAACCTCCAACTCTGCAAATTCTTTCTCACTCTTGATACGTAAAATTTCTATTTTTGACAATTCCTTTATATGTTTATTAGAAATAAATACCGTAAAAATGGTTATTGCGATTGGAACAATCACACCAAACACGGCTATCAGTATAGCAAGTATATTTAGCCATCTGTCCGCCATACTTTCTTTTATAGCTAAGTTTTCTTTTTTAATTTCAAATCTTTCTTCAAAAGCTGTAAGTTTTTCATCTAGAATGTTATTAATTTTCGCTAAAAATTCTTCATTCTTATTTTCAACCAAAGCCTCTTTTACAGCTTTATCAACATCTGCCTTAATACTGCTCCTCTTTTCTTGGCAAAAAGCAAGCGGGATAAATAAAGAAATTAGCAGTAAAACCAATAAAATTTTAGTTTTCATAAACATTGCCTTCCAATACTAATACCAATTTATTATATCTGTAAAAACATTCTTATTATCATTTTTGATACAAAGTGATATTATAGCTAATTTATATTATCACTTTGTGCAAATTAATTAAACAACCTCACATATTCGTAAAGGCTGAAAAGCCTGTTTCTTGTTTTTCCGGTAATTTCGCGTACAATAGCAATATCTTCCAAGTCAGCAAGCATTCTTGTTGCGGCAGCAACGCCTATACCTATATTATTTGATAAGTCATTAGCCGAAACGGTAGGTTTTGAAAACAAAAAAAGTATTGCTTTTTGAGCTATTTTCGCATTTCGCCATGACATTATTTTACTTTCGTAACCGCTTCTAAGCTTTACAATATTTTGTAAAACTTCTTTACCGTCTTTTGCAGTTTCAATTACTCCGCTTAAAAAAAACGATATCCACTGGTCCAGATTATTTGAAGATCTCACATATGTCAGAGAGTCATAATATGAACCTTTATGCCTTTCAAAAAAATCTGAAAGATACAGAACCGGTTTTGACAAAAAGCCCAAATCAACAAGCTGAAGAGTTATAAGCAAACGGCCTATTCTTCCGTTGCCATCACAAAAAGGATGTATAGTTTCAAATTGGTAATGACCCATTGCTATTTTTATCAAATTAGGTATCTCAAGGCTTTTGTTATGCCAAAACTTTTCCAAATCCGAAAGCAAATCAGGCAGTTCTTCATTATGCGGAGGAATAAAAATAGCGTCTTTTAAATTTGAGCCGCCTATCCAGTTCTGGCTTCGTCTTATTTCTCCAGGCGATTTATGTTTACCTCTTACATCGGATAAAAGAATTTTATGCGCGTCTTTCATAAGCCTCATTGAGAGCGGCAGATTTGAAAGTTCTTCTATTGCGTAATTTATTGCATTTATATAATTGCGCACTTCCGCAAAATCATTTTTTATTTCAGGACTAATCTCATTCTCAGGCAAAACAGCATCCTCTATATTTGTTTTAGTACCCTCTATCCTGCTTGATGTAACAGCTTCTTTTGCGACATACATCTTAATAAAAAAATCAACATTCGGAACCAAAGTGGAGTATGCGTTTAATTCGCCCAAATAGCGCATTGCTTCTTCAAGTTGTATAAAGATTTTTTTATCATTAGAAATATAAGGCTGGTTTATAAAAGAAGGAGAAAAGCTCTTATATTCATATTGTTGTTTGTATGTTCCCGCTTTAAACATATAGAATCCTCAAATTATTACCACTGCTATATTATCATTTTTAAAATAAAATAGCAATAAGAATTATTTTATTATCATTTAAATGCAGAAGTGATAATAAGATAAGTTCTTATTATCACTTTTAACAAATTAATTTTAGTTTCTGCGTTTAATATTGTAAATCTTTATAAATAGGAAATTTTTGGCATAAACTTAACATTTCCGCTCTGGCTTCCGCTATAATTTTTTCATCGGTTATATTTTTTAAAACTTTGACTATATTTTCGGCGATTTTTACCATTTCGGCTTCTTTCATTCCTCTTGTGGTTACCGCGGGAGAACCTATTCTTATGCCCGACGTAATCATGGGTTTTTCAGGATCATAAGGTATTCCGTTTTTATTTAAAGTTATGCCTGCTTTTTCCAAAATTTCCTGTGCGTCTTTGCCTTTTACGTTTAAAGGCCTTAAATCAACCAAAAATACATGCGAATCAGTACCGCCGGAAACTATTTTTAAACCGCCTTTTTCAAGAGTATCTGCCAAAACTTTCGCGTTTTTTAATACCTGTATCTGGTATTCTTTGAAAGCCGGCTGCAAAGCCTCGCCGAAAGCCACGGCTTTAGCGGCTATGACGTGCATTAAAGGTCCGCCTTGTTCTCCCGGAAAAACAGCCGAATTAATTTTTTTCGCAAGATCTTCGCTGTTTGTAAGAATTAAACCGCCGCGCGGTCCGCGCAATGTTTTATGAGTTGTAGTCGTGACAATATCGGCATGTTCAATAGGAGAAGGATAAACACCGGCAGCTATCAGCCCGGCATAATGCGCCATATCGGACATATGATACGCGCCGACGCTTTTTGCAATTTCGCCGATTTTTTTCCAGTCCCAAATTCTTGAATACGCGCTTGCGCCGCTTATAATAAGTTTCGGATTATGTTCTTTTGCGAGTTTTTCCATTTCATCGTAATTTACATAACCGGTTTTTTCATCGACGTTGTAAGAAACTACGTTAAACCATTTGCCTGAAACGTTCAATTTCATTCCGTGCGTCAGATGTCCGCCATGCGACAAATTCAAACCCATTATTGTATCGCCGGGATTTAAAAGCGCGAGCAGTACGGCAAAATTCGCCTGCGCGCCCGAATGCGGCTGCACATTCGCAAAGTTTGCGTTAAAAAGTTTTTTCGCCCTTTCAATAGCAAGGCTTTCGGCAATATCGACAATTTCACATCCGCCGTAATACCTTTTTCCCGGATAGCCTTCCGCGTATTTGTTTGTAAGGCAAGACCCTTGAGCTTCCATGACCGCCTGAGAAGTAATATTTTCAGAAGCTATAAGCTCTATGGTTTCTCTTTGTCTTTTAAGTTCTTTTACAAGAACGTCATAAATTTCATTGTCAACTTTTTTTACGTTTTCCATAGCCGTCTCCCTTTTAACTGCAGAGAATAGATAATAGAGTATAGAGAATAGCTAACGACAAAAACAAACTACTTTATTTTCCGGTCTTTCGCCGTATCTATTCTCTTTTATCTATTATCTGTTATCTGTCGTTTATATGTATTTCAATATCTCATTCGTATCCAGACATCCTTTGCGAATTACAATGTAAGGAAATTTTACCATATCTATAACCGTGGACTCAAAAGAAAATTCGCATTTGCCGCCGTCAACCATTACGTCCACAAGATTTTCAAATTTAAGAGTTTCTTCAAATTCTTTCGCGCTTTTTTCGCCCGACGAATTTACCGACGTAGTCCATAGAGGTTTTCCGATTTCTTTTAAAAGTTTTAACATAAAATCGTTATCCGGTATTCTTACGCCTAAATTGTCCCTGCCGCCGGACAAAATTTTCCCGAGTTCCGTAGTCGGAAATATCAAAGTAAGCTGTCCCGGCCAAAATTTTTTTGCTATTTTTAAAGCTTTCTCCGGGATATCCGCCAAGATTTTAACGCTTTCAATGTCGTATGTCATTATTACAAGCGGCTTTTTAAAACTTCTGCCTTTTATTTTATATATCATTTTCCGCGCTTCAATATTAAAAGCATCGGCGGCAAAACCGTATACGGTTTCGGTAGGAACTATCGCAACGCCGCCTTTTTTTATTATGTCAGCCGTTTGTTTATGAGAATTTTTATCTTTATGAGAAATTTTTATTGTTTTTTTCATGGTTGTTGTCGTTAACTCCTCACTCCTCATTCCTAACTCCTAACTGTCTTTAAGAGCGGTAGTCTCCGTTTATCTTAACATAATCGTATGAGAAATCGCACGTATAATATTTCGAAGCGGCTTTGCCGCTTTTTAAATCTACAACTATTTTAATTTCTTTTTTAAGCAATGATTTCTTCGCAGCTTTCTCGGAAAAATTTAACGCCGCACCGTTTTTAAAAACGTGAATTCCGCCCATATAAATATCTGTTTTATCCGGATTAAAATTTACGCCGGCCCTGCCTGCGGCGGCAAGAACCCTGCCCCAGTTTGCATCCGCGCCGAAAACTGCGGTTTTAAACAAAGGTGACGTTGCTATAGTCGCGCCTATTTTTCTTGCATCTTCTTTTGTTTTTGTATTTTTAATTTCAATTTCTATAAATTTTGTGGCGCCTTCGCCGTCTTTGGCAATCATTTTCGCTAGCGACAAAGTTACTTCGTCCAACGCCAGGGCAAACTTCTTCATATCAACAGGCGAAAGCCTGCCGGTTTTGCTTTGCCCGTTTGCCAAAACGATTACGGTATCGTTTGTGGAGGTATCTCCGTCAACGCTTACGCAATGAAAAGAATTATCCGCGGAATTTTCCAAAATTTTCTGCAAAGCTTTGCTTTCGATTTCCGCGTCCGTTAAAATAAAAGAAAGCATAGTCGCGTGCAATCCTTGCATATTCGGATGAATCATACCCGCGCCTTTAACGCAGCCCCATATGGTAATCTCGCCGTTTTTGACTTTAATCTTCTTCGAGGATTTTTTTATAAAAGTGTCGGTAGTCATTATTGATAAAACAGCTTCGTCTTCATTTTTTGCCGATGTGCCGAGAGAATCCTTCAAAAGTTTGACGACATCTGCAAATTTCGGCATGTTTATATATTGTCCGATAACTCCCGTTGAAGCGCAAAGAGCAGAGCCTGCCTGTAAATTAAAGATTTTCTCTATTTCATAACACATTGTTTTCGCGTCTTTGATGCCTTTTTCTCCGGTACACGCGTTGGCGCAGCCTGAATTTGCGACAATTGCCGAAAATTTTCCGCCTTTTTTCATTCTTTCGATATCTAATAAAACAGGCGCGGCTTTTACAACGCTTTTAGTAAACATTCCTGCGGCGTTTGCCGGAACGTCGGAAATAAACAACGCCAAATCTTTTTTCCTTTCTTTTTTATGTATTCCGCTGCGCACTCCGCCGACTTTAAATCCTTTTGGAAACATTTATTTTTCTCCTGACACGCGTATTATAACATTATAAAGGTCGAACCATTATGCCTCTGTTTCTTCCTTCGACGGGACATTTATTCTGGCAAACGCCGCAGCCTATGCATAATTCTAAATCTATAACGGGAACGTCGACATTCTTACCGTTAATTATTTCCGGGACAAATTTTATAGCTTTATCCGGAACAGGACAATGTTCCTCGCATACAAGGCAGCTTATTCCGTCTCTCCACGGGATACATATATCTTTTATTATTTCGGCTCTGCCGATTGAGCGTTTCATTTTTTCTTCCATAGACAACGCTTCTATTGCCTGCGTCGGGCAAACATGCCCGCAGGCATTACAGTTATATTCGCAATATCCTATGTAATTATCCATTTTCGGCGTCCATATTCCGTCTATTCCGCTTTCGGTCATTATTGGCTGGAGCCCGTTTGTAACGCACACTTTCATACAATTCCCGCATCTGACGCACGCCTGTTTGAACTCTCTTTCGGAAATCGCGCCCGGAGGACGTATAACCGGGGCAATGCTTTTATGACCTGCGGCATAAGTTTTTCTGCCGGCCATATATAAAGCAGCCAAAACCCCGCCTCCCCAAAAAAGAAATTGTTTTCTGGTGACGCCCTTGTCTTCACTCTTTACCTTCAAATCTTCTCTCTGCCTGCATTGTAAATCCACGCAGTCCATGCACATAACGCATTCGCTTGGAATATAAGTTCCGTCGTGTTTTATGGCGTTTGTTCTGCACATATTTTCACATTTGCCGCAAGATGCTTTACACTTTTGTAAATTGAGTTTAAAAACCGGTTTTACCGATAAAACTCCGAGCGACGCGCCGAGCGGGCAAACATATCTGCACCAAAAACGCCTTTTATAAAGCGCCAGCAAAACAGGCGTCATAAAAAGAACGAAAAACGCTAAAGAATAGGCAAATGAACTTTGTCTGGCGTCAAAAATATTGTCGCGCAAAAAATAATATATGCCTTCGCCCAAATTGTGATTCGTAATAGCATATTGAAAAATTTTATCAACCGCGGCGTTTATGAAAGGATAAAAAGTTAAATTGTAAAACCTGCTGAAAACGGTTATAGGCTCAAAAATCCACACAAATTGAAAACCCAAAACTGCAAGAACTAAAAATAACAGCAGCAAAACATATTTGCTCATAAGAATTTTCGACGGAGAACTTTCTTTCCATTTTCTAAACGGTTTTGCGATAAAAGCAAAGAAATCCATAACGGCGCCATAAGGGCAAACCCAGCCGCAAAAAACTCTTCCGAGCAGCAAAGCCGCGATTACAAATATTAATACGATTAGAAATGCCGGTATTACGTATTGAGCGGACAAAGCCGCAAACGCAACAAGAGACGGAGAGCTTAAAAAAAAGTCTCTTGCGTTAACAAATTTAAAAGGATAACTCAGCAGGAAAAACGCGGCGGCTATAAACAAAAAAACCGCCAGCTGCGTTATAATTCTTGCTGTTTTTAATTTACTCATATTTTCTCGGTTCTTATGTTTGCTTTCCCGATGTCGTAGCTGCCCAGTCCCGCGTCCGCGGCGCGTCTTATATGCGGAATGGTCATACCGTCTATATTAAAAAGAGTTTTTGCGGCAAAGCAGTCCGCAAGAACAGGATCAACCGAAGCGATAATAGTGTTCTTTCTGGCCACGTCGGCAAGATTCCCGCCGCGCGGACCGTTTGCCGTTAAAATATTGTAAGCGTCTATAATGTTTAAATCGGGTTTGAGAAAATCGTAAACTTCTAAAAGTTTTTTGTCCATTTCCCAATGCATTTGAGACCTTGCGCCGCCGCAAACGCCCATAACATTTTTAATAGAAAGCGTTAACGTCCCAAGCCCGTGGGTTTTTGCTATAGGCACATTTATAAAAACGTCGCATTCCACGGCGTCTTTGTAAATAGGCCATTCCTGCATCAACGCGTCGGTTTTCGCCATTCTTGCTGGAGCGTATTTCCATTCGTCCATATAAAACACCGTTGCGCCCGCGTCTTTCGCGGCTTTCATAATGCCCGAATTTGCGTAACAAAGTTTTTTATCGTTGCAGGTATTATCGAAGACTTTTACGGTTTTCGCCCCGCTTTCAAAGCACATTTTTACGACGGCGGCAACAACCTCGGGGTTTGTATTTGCCGCGTATTCCGGTCCCCTGTTCCACCCGATATTCGGTTTTACCACTACAACGTCGTCTTTCTTTACAAATATTCCCATACCGCCGAGAAGAGCGACGCTTTTCCTTGTTATCTGTTCCGGATCTTTACCGGTAACGGCCGTTAAATCGTATTCCGTAACTGCCTTTCTTTTTATTCTCGGAGCAATCGATTTTGTATTTTGCGCGAAAGCTTTTTTAGCGGTATTGGACGAAAAAGCCAAAAAAGCGCCGCCGGCCGCGAGAATCTTTAAAAAGCTTTTTCTGGTAATATCACGGGATAAAATTTCTTTGGCCTTTGAAATAACCAGCCGAAACTTAGCTTCAAACTTCGTTTCAAGATTGTTCATAGACCTCTCCTCCGGGTAAAATTTTATTTTTGTAAACCATTTTGGAAAAAATAATTCCTATTTCATAAAGAACTATCATAGGAATCATAAAGAGAGCCAGGCTGAACGCGTCGGTAGTAGGCGTAATTACGGCGGCAAATACGCACATCGAAAAATACGCTTCCCTGCGTTTTGACGATAAAAACTTCGGCGTTATTACGCCTATTTTCGTAAGTATAAAAGCAAGCAGAGGAATCTGGAATATTATTCCTCCGCAAAAAAGCAAGGCGCAGATAAAAGATATATACGACGACAAAGTTAGTTGAACGGGAGACTGCGTCAACCCTTGGGAAAGATTCATCAAAAACGATATCGCCGGAGTCAAAACTACAAAATAAATAAACAAAATGCCGCTTACAAACAACAAAAACGCCGCGATAACCCACTTAATTACGGAATCGTTTTGGCTTTTGTCCATCGCGGGTTTGACAAAATTAAAAAGTTCCCAAAAAATGGGAAGAATCGCGACGGACAAGCCCGCGAAGACCGCCGTTTTAATATAAATTGTAATAGCTTCCGCGGGTTTTAAAATCATAAAACTTTCTATCAAACCTTTTGACGGAAGTTTTAAAATGTAAAGTATGCGGTCGGCAAAAAGCAATGCTATAAGAGAAGCCGCGATAATATATATCGCGCAACGGATAAGCAGCCATCTTAATTCTTCAAGATGGCCGGTAACGCTCATTTTCATTTTGCGGTATTTGTATCGGCTGAATTTGTTTTGTTTTCTTCTTTTTCTTCAGGTTCTTTTGTTTTGTCGTTCATTCCGTCTTTAAATTCCTGAACGGACTTTCCGAGCGCCCTTGCTATGCCGGGCAGCCTTTTGGCGCCGAAAAGAACCAAAGCCAAAAGCAAAATTACGACTAATTCTTGAAACCCTAATCCAAACATAAAACCTCCGAAAACAATAAGCTTATAATGATATAATTTAATCAAATTTTGAGAGATTTTGGTATATGATTTTTAACCAAAACAAAAAACGCGCGGCATTTTATTTAGCCGCGCGTTTTTGTAATTTGATTTATATTTATTAAAAATCCGATCTCTTTGACATTTTGATGTTATCGAGTTCTTCTAAATACGCGCCTGTTCCTCTTGCAACGCAAGTTACCGGATCATCGGCGAGATTTACGGGAAGTTCGGTTTCCTGAGAAAGAAGCTCGGGGAATCCTCCGACAAGAGAACCTCCGCCGCTTAAAATTATTCCGCGGTCTACTAAGTCTGCGGAAAGTTCCGCGGGAGTTTCTTCAAGAACGCTTTTCACGACTTCAACTATTGCTTTTACGGGTTCCGCCAAAGCTATTCTTATCTCTTCGGAAGTAATTCTGACTGTTTTCGGAAGCCCTGTAAGCAAATCTCTGCCTTTTACGTCCATATCGGTTTCTTTTCCGGTAGGAAAGACCGAGCCGATTTTCATTTTTACTTCTTCAGCCGTGCTTTCGCCTATGGAAAGATTATATTTTTTTCTGAAATACTGGACTACGGCTTCGTCCATTTTATCGCCGGCGACATTCAGGGATCTCGCGACAACCATTCCGCCAAGCGATATAACCGCGACTTCCGTAGTTCCGCCTCCGATATCGACTATCATGCTGCCTACGGGCTCTTGTATGGGAATTCCCGCTCCGATAGCGGCAGCCATAGGCTCGTCAATAAGATGAACTTCCCTTGCGCCGGCCTGCTCTGCGGATTCTCTTACGGCTCTTCTTTCAACTTCCGTTATACCCGACGGAACGCCGATAACGACTCTGGGATGAAGGAGGGTTCTGCGGTTGTGAACTTTTTTTATGAAATATCTTATCATTCTTTCAGTAGCTTCAAAGTTAGCGATAACTCCGTTTCTAAGCGGACGAACGGCTACAATATTTGCGGGGGTTTTACCCAACATTCTTTTGGCTTCCACTCCGATTGCAAGAACGCTATTGGTATCTTTGTCCATGGCTACGACGGAAGGTTCTCTTAAAACAATGCCCTGCCCTTTAATATAAACCAAGACAGAGGCAGTCCCCAAATCTATTCCCATATCGTTTGAAAACAAACTGAAAATATAGTTAAACACTTTATAACTCCGTTATGGAAGTTGAGATGATGAGATGTTGAGAAGTTGAGAGGAGCTCAAGTCGTTAAAGTCTTTGCCTTTGCTCATCTTCTCATCGTCACAGCTTCCCATCTTCTGTTTATATGACTAATTTTACAATTGCCATTTCCGCGCTGTCGCCGCGTCTGGGTCCTACTTTTAAAATCTGCGCGTAGCCGCCTTTTCTTTCTTTGTATCTCGGCGCTAAAACGTCAAAAACTTTTTTTACGACTTCTTTATTGTTTATTTCGCCGTGAACCGCTCTTATCGCGCTTAAATCGGCTTTTTTCGCTTTTGTTACAAGTTTTTCGGCATAACTTATCAGTTCCTTCGCTTTAGGCAAAGTAGTGGTTATTTTCTCATGGAGAAACAATTCGGTAGCCAAACTTCTTAGCATGGCTTTTTTATGAGAACTCGTAACGCCGAGTTTGCTCCCATTATGGTTTTTTATCATTTTTTTGCTCCCTTCATTCCGAGCGACAATCCCATTTCGGCAAGTTTTTCCTTTATCTCTTCAAGAGAGCGTTTGCCGAAATTATCGAAACTCATCATATCTTCTTCGGTAACTTTAACAAGATCTCCGATAGTTTCCAAACCGGCATTTTTCAGACTGTTTGAAGATCTCGTCGAAAGATCCATTATGCTCAAAGGCTGCTCAAGCAAATCGGAGCCTTTTTCTTCTTCTTTATTAGCCGCCGGTTCGGCGACCGCGCCTTCGTCTTCAATCACGCCGGTAAATATCGTAAGGCTGTTTCTTAAAATTTTCGCGGCTTCTATTAAAGCGTCTTTAGGCGTAACGGAACCGTCAGTCCAAATTTCCATAACAAGCCTGTCGTAATTTAAAGTCTGCTCAACGCGGGTATTTTCCACTTCGTAGTTGACTTTCGTTATAGGAGAAAAAAGAGAATCCAAAACTATTGTACCGACGGCATATTTGTGCGATTTAAGTTCTTCGGCAAGAATATATCCTTTGCCGGACGAAACTTCGAGTTCCATTTCCAAAACCGTGCCGTTGTCGATATTTGCAATCTCCTGTCCGGGATTTAATATCTCGACATTTGCGTTCTTTTCAATATTTGCCGCCGTTACTTTACCCGCTTTTTTAACTTTAAGATAAAGCTTTTCCGGCATTTCGGAATGAAGTTTTACTCTTATTTTCTTCAAATTCAAAACTATCTGGGCAACGTCTTCTTTAACGCCTTTCAATACAGCAAATTCGTGGAGAGCGCCTGTTATTTTAACCGAAGTAATCGCCGCGCCTTCAAGGCTTGACAAAAGAATTCTGCGAAGAGAATTTCCTATAGTGTGACCGTAACCGCGTTCAAAAGGTTCTGCCGTAAAACGGCCGTAAAAATTTGTCGCCGTTTTTTCGTCTAACATAAGTCTGCGTAATTTTTCTAAATCCGGAGTTTTCATTCTATATAACCTCACTCAACAAACCTTCGGTTTTAATAAGCCTTGGGCTGTTAGTTTATTTTGAATAATATTCTACTATGAGCTGGCTGTCTATCGGATGAGACGTTTCGCCGGGCAGCGGTTCGCTTACCACCGTACCCGCAATTTTGCTTTTATCAAAGCTAAGCCAAGCCGGAACATTTGAAGCCGTTTTTTCTACAAGTTTTTTTATGACGGAATTTTCTTTGTATTTCTCGGGAACTGTAATAACGTCGCCTGCTTTTACCTGATAACGGGGAACGTCGATTTTTTTATCGTTGACCAAAACATTCCCGTGATTTACGATTTGCCTGGCCTGTTTTTTTGAAGAAGCCAAACCCAGGCGGTAAACCACATTATCAAGCCTTAACTCAAGAAGTTTAAGCAAATTGTCGCCCGTAGAACCTTTCATTTTTTCGGCGACGGTATAATAATGGCTGAACTGTTCTTCGGTTAAACCGTAAACTCTTCTTGCTTTCTGTTTCTCGCGCAAATGTTTCGCATAATCGGACATTTTTCCTTTGGCTACGCCGTGCTGTCCGGGACCGTTTTTGCCTCTTTTTCTGTCGAGAGTGCAATTACTCGTGCATCTTTCGCCCTTAAGGAAAAGTTTTTCTTTTTCACGACGGCACAATTTACATACTGACTCTAAATAACGTGACATCTATTAAACTCCTCTAATTAGAAGTTGAGATGTTGGGATGCTGAGATGCTGAGCAAAGACAAAGCCGTTACCCACCTTCTCATCCTCTCATCTTCTCTACCTCTGTCTTTTTATACTCTTCTCGGTTTCGGCGGACGGCAACCGTCGTGAGGCACCGGCGTAATATCTTTTATCGCCGTAATTCCAAGTCCGGAACTTTGCAAACCTCTTATAGCCGTTTCTCTTCCAGGTCCTGGACCGTTGACAAAAACCGCAACCTGCTTAACGCCCATATCTAACGCTTTTTTGCCTACGGAAGCCGCAGTCATTTGAGCCGCAAAAGGAGTGCCTTTTTTTGTGCCTTTAAAACCGGAACCGCCTGCAGACGCCCATGCTAAAGTATTTCCTTTTTCATCCGTAACATTCACTATAGTATTGTTAAACGTTGACAATATATAAGCTCTGGCGACTCCGCCGGTATATTTTTTCTTTTTCGACGATCCTGCGCCGCTTTGTTTCTTTTCTTCTGCCATTTGTTTCTCCTCAATCTGTTTTTACTTATGCGCTAATTTTATAGAAGTTTGGATGCATGGATGCATAGAGGCTTAAAAGCCTTACTTCTTTTGTCTTTGCCAAGCATCTATGCGTTTATTCCTCCAATCTTCTGTTGTTTTAGCCTTTCTTTCCAGGAGCCTGAGCTGCCGCTTTACCCGCGCCTACGGTTTTTCTCTTACCGCGTCTTGTACGAGCATTGGTTTTCGTCCTCTGCCCTCTGGTCGGAAGATTTCTTCTGTGACGGGAACCTCTGTAACTTCCTATTTCTATAAGCCTTTTAATGTTCGCCTGAATTTCTCTTCTTAAATCGCCTTCGACTTTAAGATTTTTCGTTATAAGGTTATTTATTTTGTTGACTTCCGCTTCGGTTAAATCTTTAACTCTTTTGGCGGGATCCAACTCAAGTTCCGCGATAATTTCATTTGATATCGCGGGACCGATTCCGTAAATATATCTCAACGCTATATCAAGTCTTTTTGCTTTAGGTAAATCTACGCCTGCAACACGAGCCATTTACTTCCTCCATACTTTTTTATATACACTGCTTCAAATCTAATAAAATCTTCAGAGTTCAAAGTTTGTCGTTATTTTAACTTTGAACTTTGAACTTTGCACTTTGAACTTTGCCTTTTCTATCCTTGTCTCTGTTTGTGTCTGGGGTCCGAACAAGTTACTCTTACTACGCCTTTGCGTTTTACTACTTTGCATTTCTGGCAAATTGGTTTGACCGATGCTCTGACTTTCATTTTTAAATACTCCGCTTACAATATGTTTTCTGTATCCTTCGGAGATAAAGTCTCCTCAGGATGACGCCCGCAGCGTCACTTTTCTCTATATGTAATTCTGCCCCTGGTTAAATCGTAAGGAGAAAGTTCAACTTTCACTTTATCACCGGGCAGAATTTTTATGTAATGCATTCTCATTTTACCGCATATATGCGCAAGAATCACATGCCCGCCGTCTATTTCAACCTTAAACATGGCATTGGGCAGAGATTCCAAAATTTTACCGTCAACTAATATTTTTTCTTCTTTTGACATTTTATACCTTTGTTAAAATTTCATTACCGTCTTCGGTTATTGCGACTGTGTGCTCGAAATGGGCGCTCAGACTGAAATCTTTCGTGACAACAGTCCAATCGTCGTCCGACATAGCCACTTCGTAACCGCCGGCGTTTACCATAGGTTCTATCGCTAAAACCATACCTGGAACAAGCTTCACTCCCGTATCGGCTTTACCGAAATTCGGTACAGGCGGCTCTTCGTGTAAAGCCCTTCCTATTCCGTGTCCTACAAAATCTCTTACCACGGAAAAACCCGCGTTTTCAACGGTTTTCTGAACCGCAAAAGAAATATCGCCGAGCCTTTTGCCGGGTAACACCTGCTCTATGCCTTTCTGTAATGATTCTTCCGTAATTTTAAGAAGTTTTGAGGCGGTGTCGGAGATACTGCCGACTGCGTAGGTTTTTGCCGCGTCGCCGTAATAACCTTCGTAAATTACTCCTATATCAACAGAAACTATATCGCCGGATTTAAGCGCGCGGGAAGCATTCGGAATCCCGTGAACAACCTCGTCGTTTACCGACACGCAGGCGCATGCCGGATAAGGATAACTTATCCCTTTGACTCCGAGAAAAGCCGGCAACATTTTCAATGAACGTATATATTTCTCTACAAAAATATCTATATCTTTGGTCGTTACCGCGGGTTTTATAATGTCAGTAAGTTCTTCCAAAATTTTGCCGACTGCCTGTCCGGCAATCTTCATTTTTTCTATTTCATGCCGCGTTTTTAATTCAATGCTTCTTTTTTTGAAAAACAATTTGAATCCTTCGGATTCAGAAGCTTAGAAGCTGAGATGTTGGGAGGCTGAGCAAATACAAAGACTTTTTGCCGTTGTTGTTACTCAACTTCTCAGCTGCTCAACTTCCCATCTTCTGCCTTTATTGTCGTCTCTATTTGTTTAAAAACTTCTTTTTCGTTTTGCTGTCCGTCTATTTCTATGAGTATTCCAGCTTTTTTATAATAATCTATCAGCGGTTTCGTCTGATTTTCGTAAACTGTCAGCCTGTCTCTTACGACATTTTCTTTATCGTCGCTTCTCTGTAAAAGAGTTCCGCCGCAAGCATTGCAGGTGTTTTCTTTTTTAGGAGGTAAAAAATGCATATGATAACTTTCGCCGCAAGAGCAAACGCGTCTGCCAGAAATTCTTTTTACCGCTTCGTCATTGTCTATATATATTGAAAAAACTGCGTCTATTTTTATATTTTCTTTTCTAAGCATTTCGTCGAGAGCCGCGGCCTGATTTAAGGTTCTGGGAAAACCATCTAAAAGAAAACCTTTTTTAACATCGTCTTTTTGAAGACGTTTCTGTACCATTTCAACTACCGTTTCATCCGGTATAAGCTGACCCGCGGCCATTAAAGCGCTTATTTTTTCGTCGCTTTTTTTGGCTTCCCTGAACATATCTCCGGTTGATAAATGAACAATTCCGTATTTTTCAACGATTCTTTTAGCCTGAGTGCCTTTGCCTGCTCCGGGAGGACCGAATAATATATAATTCATAAAAACCCTTTTAACTACAATTAACAATTTACAAATAACAATTAACAGCGAAAAATCTTTTTATATTTATTTTTTAATTGTAAATTATTATTTGTCAATTGCCTTTATTATCTAACGTTAAACCATCTGCCTTTTATACGGCCTTCTTTCATAAAACCTTCATAATGACGCATAATAAGGTGCGACTCTATCTGTCCTATAGTATCAAGAGACACGCCGACTACGATAAGCAAAGACGTTCCTCCGAAAAAGAACGGAACGCTGAATTTGGCTCTCGCCACATCGGGCAAAACCGCTATGGCGGCCACAAACAAAGCTCCCGTAAGGGTAACCCTTTCCAAAACTTTTTGTATATACTGCGCAGTAGGTTCGCCCGGCCTTATTCCCGGCACAAAACCTCCCGACTTTTTCATATTTTCAGCCAAATCTTTGGGGTTAAACGATATTGAATTATAAAAATAACAAAAGAAGATTACAAGAGCCGCATACGTCGTATCATATATCCACGAACCGCGATTAAACCATGCCAATATATGTTTTGAAACCGGAATACCGAAAACAGTCCATTCCGGAGAAAATTGCGCTATGGTAAGAGGCGCGGAAAGTATTGATATTGAAAAGATAACGGCTATAACGCCCGACTGATCGACTTTTATCGGAAGAAAAGAAGTCTGCCCGCCGTACATTTTTCTGCCCACCATTCTTTTTGCGTAATGTATGGGAATTCTTCTTTGGGCGGTTTCAATCCAAACAACGCCTATCAGAACCGCTATTACAACCGCAGTGATGAACAAAGCGTAAAGAATAGAAATTTCATCCATCTGAACAAGTTTTATAACGCTTATAGTGGCATGCGGCAACCTTTCGACAATACCTGCAAAAATTATTAAAGAAATACCGTTTCCTATACCTCTTTCACTGACCTGTTCTCCAAGCCACATTATAAGAACAGTCCCGGTAACAAGAGTAGCAACAGTCATAATAATCCAGGAAAGCGACGGATCAACTACTATAGGCATACCCGAAGGGGTAGGCATTCTGCTTATAGCCATAGTTAAACCAAAAGATTGTATCGCGCCGAGAATTAAAGTTCCGTACCTTGTTATCTGGGTAAGTTTTTTTCTGCCCTGCTCGCCTTCTTTTGCAAGCCTGTCCAAATAAGGAATGACATGCGCTCCCTGCATTAAACTGAGAATAATGGATGCGTTGATATACGGCATAATACCCATCGAAAAAACCGACATCCTGTTGAGAGCGCCGCCCGAAAACATATCAAGAAACCCTAACAGACCGTTGCTTTGGGCTTCAAACAAAGATCTAACCGCCTCGGCGTTAATGCCGGGGATAGGAACTGAAGCTCCTATTCTGTAAGCTACTATTATAGCCAGCGTAAAAAGAACTCTTTTTTGAAGCTCCGGCACTCTGAATATGTCTGCAAAAGTCTTTAACATTTTTCTTTCCTTAATATCATCATTGCGGGCTTGACCCGCAATCTATTTTTAGGATGTGAGCGACATCCTTCGACTACGCTCAGGACAAGCTCCGACCGCAATGACAAACTCTGTAATTATTTTACTATTTCCGCTTTTCCGCCGGCGGATTTTATTTTGTCTGCCGCGGATTTTGAAAAAGCGGCTGCTTTAACCGTAAGAGACTTTTTCAAATCGCCTACGCCCAAAATTTTTACAAGTTTTGTCTGCGATACAAGCCCGGCTTCTTTTAATTTTTCCGGAGTGACTTCTATTCCCGAATCAAATTTATTTAAACTTTCAATATTTACAATTGAATACTCTTTGCGGAACTGATTGTTGAAGCCTCTCTTAGGAATTCTTCTAAGAATAGGCATCTGCCCGCCCTCAAAACCGGTCTTCTTTGTTCCGTCGCCCGAACGCGATTTCTGACCTTTAGACCCGCGCGTAGCGGTGCGGCCGTGACCCGAACCGAGCCCACGGCCTACTATTTTCTTTCTATGTTTTGAGCCTTTTGCAGGCTTTAAATTATTTAAACCTATCATATTTCCGCGACCTCTTTATTTCTGATTTTGGCAACATCTTCTTTAGTGCGAAGTTCTTTAAGAGCGTCTATCGTGGCATATACGACATTGAACGGATTTGACGAACGCATCGATTTCGTAAGAATATCTTTTATTCCGACGGCTTCCAAAACCGCTCTTACGGCTCCGCCCGCTATAACTCCGGTTCCCGGCGCGGCGGGTTTGAGTAAAACTTTTCCCGAACCCGAAACCCCGGTAATTTCATGAGGTATTGTGCTTCCTTTAAGCTGCATGGATACCATATTTTTTGCAGCGCGCGCGCTGCCTTTCTGGATTGCGGACTGAACTTCGTTTGCTTTTCCGAGCCCGCAGCCTACTTTGCCCGCTCCATCGCCAACCACTACCAAAGCGTTAAAAGAAAATCTTTTTCCGCCCTTAACGACTTTCGCCACTCTGTTTACGGCGACGACAGTCTCTTTTAAACCGCTATCATTCTGTTGATGTCTTCCTGATTGTTCTGCCAACTTGTCCTCCCTAAACTACTATTAAAAAAATTTAAAGAAAATGTTGAAAGTGGAAAGTGAAAATTATGAGCGGACTTTGTCCGCGAATTTGCAATTGTTTTCACTTTGCTGTTTTTATCGTTATTTCCACTTTGCACTTCTCACTTTTCACTTTATCTTTAGAACTCAAGACCGCTTTCTCTGGCTGCATCGGCTAAAGCTTTTATTTTACCGGTATATTCATAACCTCTGCGGTCAAACACAACTTTTTTAACGCCTTTTTCAGACGCTTTTTTCGCAATCAAATCGCCTACGGATTTTGCGGCGGAAACAGTATCGGTAACTTTCAGTTTACCCTTAAGCTCCGGAGAAAGAGTCGACGCGGCAGCAAGAGTTATCCCTTTGCTGTCATCGATAATCTGCGCATAAATATGCTTATGTCCGCGGTGCACGCTTAAACGGGGCCTTTCATTAGTACCTTCGATTTTGCTTCTTACTCTTTTTACGCGATAATCAAATCTTTTGTTTGAATCTTTCATCTAAAAACCTCTTATAGAAGTTGAGATGATGAGATGCTGAGAAGTTGAGAGGAGCTCCAGCCGTACAAGTCTTTGCCTTTGCTCATCTTCTCATCCTCCTGCCTTCCCATCTTCTGCAGTTAATTATTTCTTGCCTGCAGCCGCGGCTGCTTTACCCGCTTTTCTTATTATGTGTTCATCGACATAAACAACATTTTTGCCGTCGGCTGATTGAACGGCATTTGTATATCTTATGCCGAAACCTTTGTAAGGTTCCGGAGGCTTAACCCCTTTTACCTTGGCGGCAAAAGCGCCGACTTCGTTTTTATCTATGCCTGTAATCGTTATAATTGTATTTTTATCGGAGTCAAGCACTGCGGTAACTTTTACGGTAGACGGAATATCAAGATTGACCAGATGAGAAAAACCTACGGCCAAAACTAATTTTTTACCGCCCTCGATGCTGGCTTTATATCCGAGACCTACGGACTTTAACTCTTTTTTGTAACCTTTAGTTACTCCTTCTATCATATTGACGATAAGCCCTCTGTGCAAGCCGTGCATCATATTGTGTTCGCGCGAATTTCCGAGAGCTTCGACAAGCAAACTGTTTTTATCGATTTTTATTCCGATTCTTTTATCTATCGGCTGTAAAAGTTTGCCTCCCGGACCTGTTATTTCCAAGACGCCGTTTTTAAATTCTGCTTTTACTTTTTCCGGCAGCTGGACCGGTTTTTTACCTAAGCGACTCATATTAATTCCTTTTCCAATTTACAATTAACAATTTACAGATTACAATTAACGACAACTTTCACTTAGTATTGTAACTACAAAATAATTTTTTATTTGTTAATTGTTATTTGTTATTTGTCTTTACCAAACGTATCCTATAACTTCTCCGCCGATTTTATCTTTTCTGGCCTGTCTGTCGGTCATCAAACCTTTCGATGTTGAGACTATAGTGACGCCGAGACCGCCTACTGTTTTCGGCATTTCTTCATAACCTTTGTATATTCTCAAACTTGATTTTGAAACCCTTTTTATGCCTTGAAGAACGGACTTACCTTCAGCCGTGTACTTAAGATAAACTCTTAAAACGCCCTGTTTATGGTCCTCAATGCTTTTGAAGTTTGCGATATACCCTTCGTCTTTCAAAATTTTAGCGATTTCCACTTTTAATTTTGCCGACGGAACATCGACTTTTTCGTGAAGCTTCGCGTTCGCATTGCGAATGCGCGCAAACATATCTGATATCGGATCTGTAATCATTCAAACGACCTCTTTTTTAAATTATTACCAGCTTGATTTTGTAATACCCGGTATTTCGCCGTTATGCGCAAGTTTGCGCAAACATATTCTGCAAAGTCCGAAATCTCTGTAAAAGCCGCGCGGTCTTCCACACAGGCGACATCTGTTCCTGTACCGTGTTGCAAATTTCTGAGGTTTACGCATCTTTGCTTCTGCTGAAGTTGTAGCCATTCATTTCCTCTTTATAGAAGTTGAGATGATGAGATGTTGGGAAGTTGAGAGAAGCTCCGGCCGTAAAAGTCTTTGCCTTTGCTCATCTTCTCATCATCCAATCTTCCCACCTTCTGCCTTTATTTTATTTATCTTTTCTTAAACGGCATGCCGAGCGCTTCGAGAAGAGCTTTTGCATGCTCGTCTTTTTCAGCCGTCGTTACTATGGTTATATTCATTCCCCTGGCTTTATCCGACTTTTCAACGCTTATTTCCGGGAATATATATTGTTCCGTAAGACCTAAATTAAAATTGCCTCTGCCGTCGAACGCGTTAGGCTCTATTCCTCTGAAATCTCTTATACGGGGAATGGCAATATTAATAAGCCTGTCCAAAAATTCGTACATGATCGCGTTTCTCAAAGTAACTTTAATCCCGATAGGCATACCCTGACGGATTTTAAAGTTTGAAACCGACTGTTTTGCGCGGCATACTATAGGTTTTTGTCCCGTGACAGCCGAAAGTTCCGCAACGGCGATATCCAAAACTTTTATATTTTCTTTCGCTTCGCTAAGACCGATGTTAATAACTATTTTTTCGACTTTAGGAACCTGATGAAAATTCTTAAAATTAAACTGTTTAGAAAGCTCGCCTGTTACGCTTTTCTGATAAAATTCTTTTAAACGAGGTTGATTCATTATTTTTTCCCTTATACAATCAATTTACTTATTTATTTGTCGTTGACTATCATTTCGCCGCATTTACGGCAAATTCTGACCTTTTTTCCGTCGGAAAGAGAATCGAATTTAGATCTCGAAGCCTGATCGCACTTCGGGCATATAAGCATGACTTTGCTTGCGGAAATCGGCGCTTCTTTTTCACGGATTCCGCCCGTATCCCTCTGAGTGGGCTTCGTGTGTTTTTTTACGAAATTAACTTTCGCGACTATAACTTTTCCTTTATCGGGAAACACGTCGAGAACTTCGCCTTTTTTGCCTTTGTCTTTTCCCGATAAAACAACTACTTTGTCTTTCTTTTTAATGTTAAACATTTTTGTTTTCCTGTTTCTTTTTATGCGATAAACGTCAAACTTTTTATATTACTTCCGGAGCCAAAGAGATTATTTTGAGATAATTGTTTTCTCTGAGTTCTCTTGCGACCGGTCCGAAAATACGCGTGCCTTTCGGTTCGCCTTCGTCGTTGATTATAACCGCCGCGTTATCGTCAAATTTTATGTACGTTCCGTCATTACGGCGTATTTCTTTTACCGTGCGGACAATAACCGCTTTTATAACATCGCCTTTTTTTATGCTTGCGTGCGGCAAAGCGTCCTGAACAGACGCGTGAATTATGTCGCCGATACTCGCATAACGGCGTTTCAAGCCTTTTGTAACTCTGAAACAGCGTATTTTTCTTGCTCCCGAATTATCCGCAACATTTAAAATAGTTCTTTCCTGAATCATTTTACTGTCCTTTTTTTTTAAACTACAAAGTGCAAAGTGAAAAGCACAAAGTGAAAATATTGTGCGGGCTATGCCCGCGATATTTAGCCAACTTGGATTCCGATTTTCATCGGAATGACGGCTTTTTGCCGTTGTCGTTATTTTAACTTTTAACTTTTAACTTTCAACTTTGTCTTTTTTACTCAGCCTGCGTTTTGCTTATAACTTCGACCAACACCCATTTCTTGGTTTTAGAAATCGGTCTTGATTCCATTATTTTAACCGTATCGCCTATACGCGAAACGTTCTTTTCATCGTGAACCGCATATTTTCTTTTTGTGCGAAGCACACGGTCATACAAAGAATGGCGGTATGTCCTTGAAACGGAAACCATTCTTGTTTTATCGCTTTTATCGTTTACAACCACGCCTGTACGAAATGTACGTTTTCCACGTTCAGCCATTTTTCCTTCCCATTTTAACTGCAATTGATAATTAACAATTGATAATTAACAATTTTTAACTACTTAGTATTTACTTCATTTTATTGTTACTTGTCATTTGTTAATTGTTAATTGTCATTTGTTATTTGCTTTTAAGCAACGTTTTTATTCTTGCTATATCTCTTCTCAGCCCTCTTATTTCAAGAGGGTTTTTCACAGGCGCCGCAGAGTGGCGGAACTTCAACTTAAACAGTTTATCCTGCGCGTCGTTGAGTTTTACGGAAAGTTCCGAGTCCGACATAGTTCTCATTTCCTGCCAATGTTTGCTTTTCATCTTACCGTTCCATTTTTTTGTAGATTGCGGGTCAAGCCCGCAATGACAACTAAACTAAATTTCTGCCCTGGCCAGTATTTTTGTTTTTATCGGAAGTTTGTTTGAAGCCAGCGTTAAAGCTTTTTTTGCGTCGGCTTCGGGAAGGCCTTCCATTTCAAACATCACTCTTCCGGGCTTTACTACAGCGACCCAAAATTGCGGATCGCCCTTACCTTTACCCATTCTGGTTTCGGCAGGCTTTTTGGTTACCGGTTTATCAGGGAATATTCTGATCCAGACCTTTCCGCCTTTCTTTATAAACCTTGCAAGGGTTATACGGGCAGCTTCTATCTGGTTGCTGTTAATCCAGACAGGCTCAAGAGCCTGAAGACCGTATTTTCCAAACGCCAAATACGTTCCGCCTTTGGCTTTGCCTTTCATTCTGCCTCTGTGGGTTTTTCTATATTTTACTCTTTTTGGCATCAACATAATTATGTCCTCTGACTTATAATCGTCATTGCGGCCCACGAGCCGCAATCTATTTTTATTTCTGTTCTTCCTGAGTCTTCTGTCCGGCCGCTGCATTAGCGTTTGATGCTAAGGCTTCGGCGTCGACAAGTTTGGCTTCTTCAATCAAGTCTTTCGTTGTTTTTTTGAAATGTTCTTTTTTGAATATCCAGACTTTTACGCCTATCTGACCCATGGTTGTATAAGCTTCGGTAAAACCGTAATCTATGTCGGCTCTGAAAGTCTGAAGAGGAACTCTTCCTTCTTTAAGCCATTCCGTTCTTGCGATTTCGGCTCCGCCGATTCTTCCAGACACCATAACTTTTATGCCCTGCGCTCCGGCAGCCATGGCTTTTTCCATGGTCTTTTTCATCGCTCTTCTGAAAGCGATTTGTTTCTCAAGCTGAAACGCTATGCCTTCCGCGGCAAGCTGCGCGTCGGTTTCCGGTCTTTTTATTTCCATGACATTGACAAAAGTTTTTCTCGCGGTCATAGATTCGATTTCTTTTCTTAAATTTTCAATGCCTTGGCCGCCCTTGCCTATGACAATACCAGGCCGCGCGGTATAAACATTTACTCTCAAATATTTTCCCGCTCTTTCTATGCCGATTTTCGAAACCGAAGCCAATTTTAATTTATCTTTCAAATAGGTTCTTATACGGCGGTCTTCTTCTATAAAGTCAGGCATCTCTTTAAGGTTAAACCATTTAGAGTCCCAATCTTTAATATACCCGAGTCTTACGCTTTTAGGATGTACTTTATGCCCCATTTTTCTTACCTTTTTCCTATTTTTTTGCTGCGCCTAAAATATCTTTTTTTTCTTCTGTTTTTACCGTTGAAACGACTGTTTTTCCGGCAACTTTTTTCTTTCTCTTTTCCGGAGCAACGCCCGCGTCGGTAACCACTATAGTAAGGTGCGACGTTCTCTTTTTTATCGGCATTCCTCTTCCCATAGGACCGGGTCTCATTCTTTTAAGAATAGGTCCGTTTCCTACCCACGCCTCTTTAACTTTGAGATTGGAAAAATCTTTAAGTTTTCCCGAGTTCGCCGTCGCGCTTTTTAAAACTTTTTCTACAAGCGTTCCCGCCGATTTGGGAAGAAAAGAGAGAATTTCAAAAGCTTTGGAGACTCTTTTGTTTCTTATAAGAGACAAAACCTGATTTACTTTTCTCGGCGTATATCTTACAAATTTTGCTGTAGCTTTTGCTTGCATCTTATGTTCCTTTTCGTTTTTTCAAAAAATGGATTCCGGCTTTCGCCGGAAGAACGCGGCAAAAAACCGCCGTATCTTTTCACTTTCCACTTTTAACTCTTCACTTTTACGTTAAAGAGGTTTCCTGCTTAGTCATTCCGCCGTGACCTTTAAAAGTTCTCGTCGGAGCGAATTCGCCCAGTCTGTGTCCTACCATTTGTTCCGATATGAAAATCGGCAAAAACTTTTTGCCGTTATGTATGGCAATCGTATGTCCGACAAAATCCGGAGTTATAACGGAAGCTCTCGCCCAGGTTTTGATAACTTTCTTTTCGCCGGCATCGTTAAGCTTTTGCATTTTTTTCAAAAGCTTCGCGTCTACATAAGGGCCTTTTTTAGTTGAACGACTCATTTATTATCCTCTTTTTTAGAAGCTTGGATGCATGGATGCGTAGATGCGTAGAGCAGCTCTGACCGTATAAGTCTTTGTCTTTACCATGCGTCTATGCGTCTAAACTTCTATGCATCAACTATCTTTTTTTCGCTTTATTACGATGGCTTACTATCACCCAATCCCAGACTTTTTTCGGTCTTGTCTTGAAACCTTTAGCAGGCTGGTTCCAAGGGCTTCTGGGCTGGTTGTTTCCTTTGCTTCTTCCTCTGCCTCCACCGTGAGGATGGTCAACAGAGTTCATTGCAGTTCCGCGCACGTGGGGTTTAAATCCCATATGACGGCTTCTTCCTGCAGAGCCTATCGTAATATTCTCATGGTCTAAATTTCCTACCTGACCAATCGTCGCATAACAGTTTACGCGAACCAGTCTTATTTCGCCGGAAGGCATTCTTACGTGAGCGTAATCGCCTTCTTTGGCAAGCAGCTGAGCTGCGGCTCCGGCAGAACGTACAAGCTGTCCGCCTTTGCCCGCGACCAGTTCCAGGTTATGTATGAACGTACCTACGGGAATATTTGAAAGAGGAAGAGAATTTCCCGCTTTTATCTCGGCATCCGGACCGGACATAAGCGAATCTCCCACGTTCACTCCCGCGGGCTGAATTATGTATCTTTTTTCACCGTCTTTGTATTGCACAAGCGCTATTCTGCTTGAACGGTTAGGGTCATACTCTATGGCTATGACTTCGGCGGGAATATTAAACTTATCCCTTTTGAAATCAATAATTCTGTAAAATCTTTTATGACCGCCGCCTCTGAAACGCACCATTACCTGACCAGTATTGTTGCGGCCGCCTGTTTTTTTAATGATTTTTGTTAACGATTTTTCCGGCTCGGTTTTTGTTATGTCTGAAAAATCGGAAATAGACATCTGTCTTCTGGACTGCGTGTAGGGTTTAAATGTTTTAATCGGCATTACTTTTTTCCTGTTTTATCGGAGCTCTTTACAACCGCCCCATAGTTACTTCTTGCTTCAACAACACTAATTCTTAATTTTTAATTATTAATTATTAATTGCCGTTAAGCTTCCTCGACCATTTGAATTTCTTGGCCTTTGCCAAGTTTTACTATCGCTTTTTTCCAATCGCTTCTGTATCCGGAGTGCGCGCCCATTCTCTTTGCTTTTCCGGCATAGTTTGAAGTATGCACGCTTTGAACTTTAACGTTGAACAAACCTTCAACGGCAAGTTTTATCTGATACTTGTTTGCGTCTTTGTCAACCATAAAAGTATATTTGTTGTCTTTCTCTTTCATGATTGAAGCTTTTTCGGTTACTATCGGTTTTTTTATTATGTTTCTGATATCCATTTTAGTCCCTGTCCAATTAATAAAGACAAGCCTTAAGTTTTAGGCTTGCCTTTCTTTAAGAATTTCTATAGCTTCGGGCGTAATAATAAGTTTGTCCGCCCAAAGAACCTGATACGCATTTATATTTTTTACGTTTTCAACTACGACATTTTCAACGTTTCTTGCGGCAAGTTTAAAATCCGCGTCATTGTTAACGGCAAAAACGACTTTTTTGCCTTCAAGTTTAAGATTTTTAATAAGTTCCGCGACTTTTTTCGTTTTAGCTTCGCTTATTTTAACGGAATCCACAACTATCACATTGCCGTTTTGAAGCTGCGCCGAGAAAGCCATGCTGAGAGAAAGCTTCTTTTTCTGTTTTGAAAGTTTGGTGTAATAATCTCTCGGCTCGGGTCCGAAAATTACTCCGCCTTTTCTCCACAAAGGAGAATTTCTCTGACCCGCGCGCGCATTGCCCGTGCCTTTCTGTTTCCACGGCTTAGCGCCCGAAAAGGACACTTCGCCTCTGGTTTTTGTTTTATGAGTGCCTGCTCTTTGATTATTCAAATAGGCTGTGGTTATTTCGTGCAAAAGGACATTAGAGATTTCCGTATTAAAAAAAGCGGGAAGCTCCATTTTTCCTTTTTCCTGACCTTTAGCGTTATAAACTATTGTTTCCATTTTTACTTTTCTCTCTTAATTTAGTCTGCTTTCAAAAACATCAACTCCCGACAAAAGCTTTCCTGCGTGACGCTGTTGCTGCAGCATCATTTCTTTTTAGCTTTTTTGTCGGCTTTTACTTCTTTTACGACGGGAATTTTCTTAAGCGTATTGCTGATAAGAAGCGTTCCGGTCTTAACCGCGGGGACTGCTCCCTTTATAAGCATAAGATTTTTTTCTGCGTCAACATTTACAACGAGCAATTTTTGTATTGTAACATATTCACAGCCCAAATGTCCAGACATTCTCATGCCTTTTAAAACTTTCTGAGGTCCCTGTCCGCCGCTTGAGCCTCTTGCCCGCATTCTGTCCGACTGGCCGTGAGTTCTGGGCTGCATTCCGAAATTGTGTCTTTTAATAACTCCGGAAAAACCTTTTCCTTTAGTAAGCGCGGAAACGTCGACATAATCGCCCGCTTTAAAAGCGTCGGCTTTTATTTCCTGGCCGACGGAAAATGAAGCGGTGTCAGCGACTCTGAATTCTCTGAGAATTTTTTTCAGGGAAAGATTATTTTTCTTAAAAAACCCTATCTGAGGTTTTATAAGCTTTTTTTCTTCCGTATCGCCGAAACCTAGCTGAACCGCGTTATATCCGTCTTTTTCCGCAGTACGCACGCCCGTAATAACGCAAGGTCCGGCTTCAACGACGGTTACCGGTATAAGGTTGCCTTTATCGTCGAAGACCTGAGTCATTCCTATTTTTTTACCAATTATTGATTTTAACATATTTTCTCTCTGTATTTCAAAGGAGCAAAGCTCCTTATTTATTTGTCCATAAGCTGTTTCAATTCAACGTCAACGCCCGCGGGTAAGTCAAGCTTCATCAATTCGTCCATAGTTTTCTGGGACGTCTCGCGGATATCCACAAGCCTTTTATGAATTCTCATTTCAAACTGTTCTCTCGACTTTTTATCGGAATGAACGGATCTGTTGACCGTATATTTCTTAATGTGCGTAGGCAAAAGCACAGGCCCCGTAACTAAAGCTCCCGTACGCCTTGCAGCCTCGACAATTTTAGCCAACGAATCGTCAAGCATCTTATGGTCGTAAGAACGAAGTTTAACTCTTAACCTTTGCGTCTGTGATACTGCTTTTTCATTTGACATGTTTTCAATCCTGTTTGTTTTTTTACTTTTTGTACTGCTATCGTTAAATAAAGTTTGTGTCGCCAGACTAGTAACGTTTCCGTTACGACGACGCCCCGCCAGAGGCTAAACTTTGCTAACTGCAAAGTGAAAATTGAAAAGTGGAAAGTGGAAATATTGTGTTTTCACTTCGTGAAAATTCATTACCTGTTTCGGCAAAGCCGAAACTCAACATCTTCACTCTTCACTTTTAACTTTGTCTTTTATTATTCAACTATTTCTGTTACTACTCCCGAACCTACCGTTCTTCCGCCTTCTCTTATCGCAAATCTCAACTGCTTCTCCATCGCCACAGGCATTATCAATTCTATATCCATCGTTATATTATCTCCCGGCATCACCATCTCTACTCCCGAAGGCAAATTCGCTACTCCGGTTACGTCCGTCGTTCTGAAATAAAACTGTGGTCTATAACCATTGAAAAACGGCGTGTGTCTTCCGCCTTCTTCTTTTGTCAACACATACACCTGTCCCTTAAACTTCTTATGCGGCTTTATGCTTCCGGGCGCTGCTATTACCTGACCTCTTTCTACCTGATTCTTTTCTATTCCTCTCAGCAGCATCCCTATATTGTCTCCTGCCTGCGCGTCGTCAAGCAGTTTTCTGAACATTTCTATTCCAGTTACTACAGATTTCCTCGTTTCCTGTATCCCGATTATTTCTACGTTCTCACTTACTTTCACTTTTCCTTTCTCTACTCTTCCCGTTGCTACTGTTCCTCTTCCCGTTATCGAAAATACGTCTTCCACGCTCATCAAAAACGGTTTATCTACGTCTCTTGCAGGAAGCGGTATTGTTTCATCTACCGCGTCCATTAATTTCATTATTGAATCTACACCTTCTTTGTCTCCCTGCAACGCTTTAAGCGCAGAGCCTCTTATTACTGGCGTTTTGTCTCCGGGAAAATTATATTTCGTAAGAAGGTCTCTGACTTCCATTTCTACCAAATCCAACAAGTCTTTATCATCAACTGCGTCGCATTTATTCAAAAACACTACTATTGAAGGCACATTCACCTGTCTTGCAAGCAATATATGTTCTCTTGTCTGAGGCATCGGGCCGTCAAGCGCACTCACAACAAGTATCGCTCCGTCCATCTGCGCTGCTCCCGTTATCATGTTCTTTACATAGTCGGCATGTCCGGGGCAGTCTATATGCGCGTAATGTCTTTTTTCCGTTGAATATTCCACGTGCGATACTGCTATCGTCACGATTTTCGTATCGTCTCTTCTTCCCTGGCTTTCAGATGCTTTCGCTACCTGATCGTACGATATGTACTGCGCCAACCCTTTATCGCCTAACACTTTTGTTATTGCCGCGGTCAACGTTGTTTTGCCGTGGTCCACGTGTCCTATTGTTCCTACGTTTACATGCGGTTTCGTTCTATCAAACTTTTCTTTTGACATAATATTCTCCTTTCAACCAACTACTTTTTATTTATCGTTTTATGCTTTCGCAGTTTTTTCCAATATTTTGTCGGATATCTGTTTTGGAACTTCTTCGTAATGAGAAGGTTCCATGCTGTAATTTCCGCGACCCTGAGTCAGCGAACGCAAAGTAGTCGAATATCCGAACATTTCCGCAAGCGGAACATTGACTTTAATATGCTGAACTTTATTTTTAGGATCCATACTCAATATTTTCCCGCGCCTTGAATTCAAGTCGCCGATAACGTCGCCCATATAATCTTCGGGAACGACAACTTCGGTTTTCATTATAGGTTCTAAAATTACGGGATTTGCTCTTTTGCAGGCGTCTTTAAAAGCCATTGAACCTGCTATTTTAAACGCCATTTCGGAAGAGTCAACTTCGTGAAATGATCCGTCAATAACGGTAACCTTTATGTCAACAACGGGATATCCGGCCAAAACTCCGGACGTCATAGCTTCTTTTATACCTTTATCGATTGCAGGGATATATTCTCTCGGAATTACTCCGCCTACGATTTTATTTACAAATTCGTAGCCTTTACCGGGTTCCTGAGGCTCAACGGTAAGTATAACGTGCCCGTACTGGCCGCGTCCGCCGGTCTGTCTGATATATTTTGCTTCCGCTTCCTGTGATTTTTTAACTGTTTCACGATAGGCAACCTGAGGTCTTCCGACATTTGCCTGAACGTTAAATTCTCTTTTCATTCTGTCAACAAGAACTTCAAGATGAAGTTCGCCCATTCCGGCGATAATAGTTTGATTGGTTTCTTCGTTTGTTCTTACTCTGAAAGTCGGGTCTTCTTCGGCAAGTCTGTTAAGCGCGACTCCGAGCTTTTCTTCATCGGCTTTTGACTTAGGTTCTATAGCAACGTCGATAACCGGATCCGGAAACGTCATGGATTCTAACGATATTGGATTTGCTTCATCGCAAAGAGTATCGCCGGTACTGGTATTTTTAAGCCCTACAGCGGCAGCAATATCTCCCGCGTGAACGATTTTAATTTCTTCTCTCTGATTTGAATGCATACGCACTATACGCGATATTCTTTCTCTATTGTTTTTCGCAGGATTATAAACATAAGAACCGCTTTCTAGGGTTCCCGAATATACTCTGAAATACGTAAGCTTACCTATATAAGGATCTGCCTGAATTTTAAACGCCAATGCGCTAAAAGGAGCTTTGTCGTCAACAGGTCTTTCAGCGGGTTCTTCAGTGCCCGGAACAACGCCTTTAAACGCTTTTCTGTCGAGAGGCGAAGGAAGGTAGTCGCAAACCGCGTCAAGCATCGGCTGTACGCCTTTATTTTTAAACGAAGTTCCGCAAAACACGGGAATCAGCTTAATCTGAAGCGTCGCATTTCTAATAGCATGCTTAATCTGAGCCACGGTAGATTCTTTGCCTTCCATAAAATTATTCATAACATCATCGCTGTAATCCGCGATGAGTTCTATCATCTGTGTTCTCATTTCCTGGGCTTTAGCTTTGTATTCCTCAGGAATATCAACAACATCAAATTTTGCCCCGAGTTCTTCGCCATGCCAAATATACGCTTTCATTTGGACTATATCCACAACGCCCTGAAAATCCGCTTCTACTCCGATCGGAATCTGCAAAGGAAGAGGTTTCGCGCCAAGTTTTTCTCTGACATCGTTTACAACCATAAAATAATCCGCGCCGACTTTGTCCATCTTGTTTGAATAAACTATCCTGGGAACATGATATTTATCAGCCTGTCTCCAAACAGTTTCAGACTGGGGCTCAACGCCGTTGCCTGAGTCAAACACAACGACTGCCCCGTCAAGAACTCTTAAAGAACGTTCTACTTCCGCCGTAAAATCAACGTGTCCCGGAGTGTCAATTATATTAAACTGCATATCCTGCCATTTAGCATATGTAGCTGCAGAGGATATTGTTATACCTCTTTCTTTTTCCTGTTCCATCGAGTCCATAGTTGCGGCGCCTTCGTGCACTTCGCCGATTTTATGAATTCTGCCCGTATAATAAAGAATTCTCTCTGTAGTAGTGGTTTTTCCCGCGTCTATATGAGCGGCAATTCCGAAATTTCTAATTTTTTGCAACGGAAATTCTCTGGCCATTTTTGTTCCCTTTTATTTTAATTTTGTTCTTAACGTTTTATAAGACTAAAAAAACACACAGCGTCGCAAGGTATATCACAAATTGCGACCCCGGCGTTTAAAAATTACAATGAGGTTAGTTTATAGCAAATATTTTATTTGTTTGTCAACTCATTCTTTCTCAAGTCCATATACCGCGATATCGCATAAATTGCCGTCACTGTCTTTATCTCCGTTTTTCTTAACGCTTTTAAACTCCATTCCGCTTTTTTGCATAACTTTGCCGCTTGCCAAATTGTCAACGTGATGCCAGCTCTCTATTTTCTTAACGTCTGTTTTAGAAAACAGATACTCGATTACCGCTTTCAATGCTTCCGTAGTTATGCCTTTGTTCCAATACTTTTTGGCAATACAATACCCTATTTGAGCCTTCTGCGTATCTTTGTCAAAAGACACGATATCTATCGCTCCGATAAGTTCGCCTTTATCTTTGTAAACTATGCCCCAACGGTAAGTATCATCTCTTTCATATTCTTTAAGCCACAAATCAATAACATATTTTGTAGTTTCAATATCTTTATGGGTTTTCCATCTCATATATTTCGTAACATCAGCGTCTGACGCCCAGCTTTCAAACATAACCTTGGCATCGTCAATGTTTATACGCCTGAGCAAAAGCCTTTCGGTATTTATGTTTTGAGTCCCGGCATTTTTCACATTTTCATTCCGTATTTTTTCATTATCGTCAAATCAAATATTTTATATTATCGAAACTAAAAACTTTAAATCAGGGGAGCATATTACAGTGTGCTGGCTTTTTTCTCCAGTATATGTTTTTGTCAAAACTTCTCTTCCCTGCTCTTTAAAAGTTTCTAACAACAAGTTTAAGGTTTCTTTTTCCCCTTCTCTTTCTGTATCGTCAATCAATATACAAAACCTGTCCGGCATGCCGGCCCTGGCAAAATCAAGCACTTGCGGACGCGAATATCTTTCCTGACAGGACGGACCGTCAACAAGAATAAAATCAAATTTTTGTCCATATAAATTCTCTAACCCTTCATAACTTAGGGCTTCAATACCGTTAATATTAGGCTTATATAACTTATGTACGTTAATATTAAGCGAATAACCGTCAATTTCATTTATAAAAGATTTTATCCACTCTTTATTGTGTTCAACAGTCACGGCTTTAGCAATTTTATCAAACGCGCAATATTGATGTACAAGCTTTGAACTTTGTCCCAGCCCGAATTCCAAAACATTTCGCGGTTTCATATCGTTTAATATGCGGAATACCGAAAACAACCCCGCATTGTCCATTGCCAAACCGCTCAGCGTAAAATTTTGATATTTCAGCCATTTGCTCCCGGAAATCATAGACTGAAATTTTTGCGCGTTGGCCGAACCGCAAACCTGTCTGTCAATGTTTTGAATGATATCGGCAGACTTCTTGAAACCTTCGTCATATTTTAACGCAACATCTTCAACTTTTTTACAGGAACTTTCCGTAATGATTTTCAGCTGCGACACAATTTCGTTTATATTACGCATCGAATCTTTTAACTGCCACAGATCCCGGATTAAGCTTTGCAAATCTTCAATTTTTTTATAAGAGTTTTCCGCGGTATTTTTTACCGACACTAAAGTATCGCTTAAGTTCTGCAGCGATTTTTTAACTTCATCGTTTTGACGCGCAAACGATTGGGCAAGCGAATCGTTATTTGATTTTAATTCTTCCGTTGTTTTATCTTGCGCAATAATTTGACTTTTTAAGACTTCGCCTATAAACACCAATTTAGTATTTAACGCAACAATTTGGTCCTGAGTTTGAGATAGCTGATCCGACAAAATCTTATGTTTGTTTTTAAATTTTATTTTTAAAAACAAGAAACTAAACACTTTATAATTGCCGTCGTTTTTTACGCCGATCAATCCTTCAAGAAAACTTCTTGATTTTTTTTCCATTTTCCCTTCTTTTAAAAACACAAAACGCCAGCGCGATATTTTCGCAGCTGGCGTTTAAAATGTTAATAATTATATAAAAAGACATATAATTTCATTTTTGTTTCCAGCGTTTGAGCCCCGGAATAAATCTCGAGAACAGCCACGCTTTAAAACCCGACATCCCCATTTCTTTCATTTTATTTTTACAGAATTCCTGCATTTCTTTCGCAGTGCAGTCTCTTGTAAATTTACCGTTTTCATAACAGTAAGAACAATACATTTCGCTTTTTGAGCCGTCGGCGTTTGTGCCCGAGCCTTTAGGATCTTGTTTCAAAGGCATTCCGCAACTTTGACAAAATTTTTCCATTGTTTTTTCCTTATTAAAAGACTTAAACAACAGGTTTTGCGAAGTATTTGACTTATTGTGTCGTTAAAAAGCGAAGTATTTTTGTATTTTTGCTAAGTAAAACTGAGCGAAGTTTACGTGCAGTAATGTGTAAATGAGCGCAGGTTTTACAACGCAAAAACCAAAAAGACAAGCCTTACCATCTATAGTGGGCGAAGGCCTTGTTCGCTTCCGCCATCTTATGCGTATCTTCTCTTTTTTTCATAGCAGCGCCTTCTTTTTTGCTGCCGTCAATAAGCTCTTGAGCCAACTTTTCACTCATCGGTTTTCCCGTCTTGCTTCTTGCTATTTCTATAAGCCAGTCTATTGCAAGAGTAGTTGAACGAACCGCGGGAACTTCCATAGGAACCTGATACGTAGCTCCGCCTACTCTGCGGGGCCTTACCTCTAAAAGAGGTCTGATATTTTCTATTGCTCTGTTAAAAACAGATATCGGATCTTCGCCGGTTTTTTCTTTTATTATGTCAAAGGACTCATAAATTACCGCTTCTGCAGTGCTTTTTTTTCCTTCAAAATTTAATTTGTTGATAAATCTGGCTATCAGCACAGATCCGAACTTCGAGTCGCCGTCGGGCAACCCTCTTTTTTCTTTTGGTTTCAACGCTTTGCGTGGCATACATACCTCTTTATTTTATTTCTTATGACTTAAAATAAACTGCTTCTTAAAAATCCGTTGTTTTTAATTTATTCAATTAACAATTTACAAATAACAATTAACAAATTTTATCAGACTTTGCCTCAATTGTAAATTGTCAATTGTTAATTGTTATTTTGCGGCGGCTTTTGCTTTTTTAGCTCCGTACTTGCTTCTGCCCTGTTTTCTTCCGTCAACACCCGTAGTATCTAAAGTCCCTCTGATAATATGATAACGCACGCCCGGCAAATCTTTCACGCGTCCGCCTCTTATAAGAACAAGCGAATGCTCCTGAAGATTATGGCCTACTCCGGGAATATACGATGAAACTTCATATCCTGAAGTAAGTCTTACCCTTGCGACTTTCCTTAAAGCCGAATTCGGTTTTTTAGGAGTCGTAGTATAGACTCTTGTGCACACGCCTCTTCTCTGCGGACAATCTTTAAGCGCAGGAGCTTTTGTTTTTTTGATTAAGTCTTTTCTTCCGTCTGCAATCAACTGGTTAATCGTTGGCATTTTTCTTTCCTTTTATTCTCCGCCGTGCAGCAGCAAAGCGGATTACTGATTTATAACTTATTTTTCTATTTCCTGAGGTTTGAGTCCTGTTCCCGCGGGTATAAGATGCCCGATGGAAACGTTTTCTTTTAAACCTCTTAATGTATCAATCTGTCCGGAAACCGCGGCTTCAGTCAAAATTCTTGTAGTCTCTTGGAACGAAGCGGCCGATATGAATGAATCCGACGACAACGACGCTTTCGTTATACCAAGAAGAATAGGATGCGCAACTGGCGCTTTGCCGTTTCTGCTCTTAACGGATCTTCTGTCGTTTTCGTATTTATATCTTGAAACGATTTCACCGTTAAGATATTTGCTGTCTCCGGAATCCATTATTCTGACATTAGACAACATCTGCCTTACTATTATTTCAATGTGTTTATCGTTAATCGTAACGCCTTGCAGCCTGTAAACCTGCTGTATTTCGTTTACAAGATATTCCTGAACCTCTTTAGGCCCTTTAACTTTAAGAATATCGTGGGGATTTACCGCGCCGTCCGATAACGCTTCGCCTTCTTTTACCCTGTCGCCTTCATAGACGACCAAATGGCGTCCCGCCGGTATAAGGTAATCCTTTTTCATTTTAGTTTCAGGGTTTTCGACTTCCACTTTCACGCTGCCTTTGGAAGTAGGTCCGCCCAAATGAACCACGCCGTCGATTTCCGAAACGACAGCCGCGTTTCTCGGTCTGCGTCCTTCAAAAAGTTCGGCGACTCTGGGGAGACCGCCCGTGATGTCTCTGGATTTAGAAACTTCCTGCGGAATTTTCGCAAGAACGTCGCCCGTTTTAATTTTATCTCCGTCGTGAACGACAAGAGTGGTGTCAACCGGAAGCGGATATTCCGCGACCGTTTTACCGTCTTTCTTAACGACGATTCTGGGACTTTTTCTGTCCGAAGGATGTTCTATAATAACTCTTTCAATCTGGCCCGTTATTTTTGATTTTTCTTTCTGTAAAGTAACGCCGTCTTTCACGTCTTCAAATTTAACCGTGCCTTCAAACTCCGAAATAATCGGTTTTGAATGAGGATCCCATTTGGCTATTAAAACATTTTTCTTCATTCCGGTCGCAGAGTCAATTTTCACTTCAACTTTCTGACCGTCCTGAACTTCTATTATAGCTCCGTAAGGTATCTGATAAACCTGCCTGCGGTGAACGGGATATTCCGTATAAGCAAGCTCGGTATTTCTGCTCAGCACTATGGTTTCGCCGTTCTTGTTTTTAATAGTTTTTAAATTATAGTAATCCGCCGTACCGCTGTTTTCGGCGTATATTTCGGAACGCTGTACAACGCGGCTTGCCGCTCCTCCGATATGAAACGTTCTGAGCGTCAGCTGCGTTCCCGGTTCGCCGATTGACTGCGCGGCTATAATTCCGACTGCTTCGCCGACTTCAACCGGTTTGCCTGTCGCCGGATTTATACCGTAGCATTTCGCGCAAATTCCGTGCTCGGATTCGCATGTCAAAACGCTTCTGATACCGATTTTGTCGATGCCCGCTTCAACAAGTTTCTGGGCTTTTTCGGGAGTAATAAGCTCTCCGCGTTTTACTATTAACTCGTCGTGAACAATGTCAACAACGTTATCAAGCGCAATTCTTCCCACAACGCGCTCGTCTATTTTTTCGACTACTTCGTCGCCGCTCTGAAGAGTTCCTATAAACACTCCGTTGACTGTTTTGCAGTCTTCTTCCCTTACGACAACGTCATGCGCAACGTCTATAAGCCTTCTTGTGAGATAACCGGCTTCCGCGGTTTTTAACGCTGTATCCGAAAGACCTTTACGTCCGCCGTGAGTAGAAATAAAGTATTCCAAAACCGTCAGACCTTCGCGGAAATTTGAAATGATAGGCGTTTCAATAATTTCTCCGACGCCGCCTGAAAGTTTCTTCTGGGGCTTTGCCATAAGTCCGCGCATACCCGCAAGCTGGCGAACCTGCTGCCTTGAACCTCTTGCGCCGGAATCGGCCATCATATATATAGAGTTAAAACGGTTTTCGCCGGTTTTAAGCGGCTCCGTGTCGTCTTTTCTCATTTCGTCAAACATAATGTCCGCTACTTCGTCGGTAACTTTTGTCCAGATGTCTATGATTTTATTGTATCTTTCGGACTCCGTTATTAAACCAAGCTTTGCTTGTTTTTCGATTTCTTTTATTTTCGCTTTCGCTTCTTTGACCATTTTTTCTTTTTTTGGCGGAATCTTCATTTCGTCTATGGAAATTGAAACGCCGGCCAAAGTCGCGTATTTGTAACCCATCTTTTTTATCTCGTCAAGAAGAACTGCTGTCCTGTATTGTCCGAGTTCTTTATAGCATCTGTCAACGAGTAAGCCCAAATCTTTTTTGCCGAGAGTTTTGTTGATATAGCCCAAAGCGTAAGAGCCGTCTTCGTTTTTAGACATATTCTCGTTAAATATAACTCTGCCGACGGTAGTATAATTTATTACTTCTTTACCGTCTTCGGATTTATAATTTTTCCATTTCGAGACATCGCGCTGATCGCTGTCTTTGAGTTTTCCGTCCTTGATATTTGTAATGCCTGCGACTTTGATTTTCGCCTGCAAATCTATTTTTTTCTGCTGGTAAGCGCTTATAACTTCGTTCACTGACGAGAAACTTTTTCCTTCGCCCGGAACACCCGGTTTTTCTTTAGTCAAAAAGCAGCTTCCCAAAACCATATCCTGCGACGGAACCGTTATAGGTTTACCTGACGCCGGAGAAAGAATGTTTCTTGCGGCCATCATCAGCACTTTAGCTTCAAGCTGCGCTTCAAGGGAGATGGGCAAGTGGACCGCCATCTGGTCCCCGTCAAAGTCCGCGTTAAAAGCAGAACATGTAAGAGGATGCAACTGTATGGATTTGCCTTCAACCAAAACAGGCTCAAAAGCCTGAATACCGAGCCTATGAAGCGTCGGCGCTCTGTTTAAAAGAACGGGATGGTTTTTTGTGACTTTTTCAAGTATATTCCAGACTTTCGCGTCGCCTCTTTCAAGCATTCTTCTTGCGGATTTAAGAGTCGCGTTTTCCTGTTTTATAAGCTCTTTTATAATAAACGGCTTGAAAAGTTCCAGAGCCATTTCTTTAGGAAGCCCGCACTGGTTTAATTTCAAATTAGGACCTACGACAATAACGCTTCTGCCCGAGTAGTCAACGCGTTTTCCGAGTAAATTCTGTCTGAAACGGCCCTGTTTGCCTTTTAACGTATCGGAAAGAGATTTTAACGGTCTGTTGCCCGCGCCGGTTACCGGACGCGTTCTTGAATCGTTGTCTATCAAAGCGTCAACCGCTTCCTGGAGAAGTCTTTTCTCGTTATTTATCATAACCGCAGGAGCTTTCAACTGTTCTATATGACGCAGTCTGTTATTTCTGTTTATAATTCTTCTGTACAAATCATTAAGGTCAGAGGTTGCAAACCTCCCGCCGTCCAAAGCGACAAGCGGTCTTAAATCCGGCGGTATCACAGGCAAAACGGTAAGAATCATCCACTCAGGCCTTGTATTGGAGTTTAAAAATCCTTCAACGACTCTGAGTTTTCTGATAAGCCTTGCTCTTTCCGCGTCGGATTTAGTCTTTTTAATTTCCGCATGAATGCTTTTTGCTTCTTCGTCAAGTTTGATTTCTTCAAGCAGCTTTCTTATTGCCGCGGCGCCGATATCGACTTTTAAGTTGTCGCCGAAACCGTTATGAAGATTTTTAATGTCGCTTTCCTCAAGAAGCAGCGCGTTTTCGGGCTTTGAGAAATTTTTCATAAACGGTATTTCGTTTCTTGCTATTTCTATTCTCAAATGTCCTTCAAATTTTTTCAAACTTTCGGGGTTTTTTCTTAAAATCGCAAAGACATTGTCTTTTTCCATGTCGAAAAATTCAATTCTAATCTTTTTGTCGGGCTCGCTTATCACGAAAGTATCGTCTTTCTGGAACTGTTCCGCCAAAATCTTTTTTATTTCGCCGCGCGACGAAGAATCCAAATCATTATAATAATACACGCAATGCGATTTAAAATAACACTTATAATAAGTGTCGCCTTTGTCTATGTTAGCCATTATTTTTTTTGCCGCTTCGTCCGCCGACATTCCGGACTGGTCAGCCTGATATTTTACAAGATGCTTTAACTGTTTTAAAGCCTTTGGCGAATCGGAATCCAAAGTTATTTCTTCGGCTACTACGCCGTCAAGAATGTTTTTAAATTCCTCTTTTACCACGGGGCTTGATATTCCGTACTTTATTAAGTCGAACTCTTCCTCTTTCAAAAGCATTCCTTTTTCGACAAAAGAAGAAACGCCGGCCCTGTCTTTAAGGTCGGAAGTGACGACGTATTTCGTATAATAAATCACCTTTTCTAAATCGGAAATTTTCATATTCAAAAGTATTCCGATTCTTGAAGGCGGCTTTCTCAAAAACCACAAATGCGCAACGGGAACGGCCAAATCTATATGGCCGAACCTTTCGCGCCTTACTTTACATTCCGTAACTTCCACTCCGCACCTGTCGCAGACCGTGCCTTTGTGTTTAATGTATTTGTATTTTCCGCAATGGCATTCCCAGTCTTTGGTAGGTCCGAAAGTCCTGTCGCAAAACAAGCCTTCTCTCTCGGGTTTGAACGTTCTGTAATTTATGGTTTCCGGCTTTTTAACTTCGCCGTAAGACCACGCTTTTATCTGTTCCGGGCTTGCTACGGTAACTTTAACGGCGTCGAAATTTGAAAAATTCGGAGCGCCTGATTTTTTCTTTGATTCTTTAAAATTTATTTTTGTCATATTATTTACCGCCGTCGGCTTTAGTCTTTTCTTGGTTTTCCTTGCCGCCTTTTTCGTTTAAAAGTTCGACGTTAAGGCTCAGCGCCTTAAGTTCGTTCACCAAAACTTTAAACGATTCGGGAACTCCCGGCTCGGATATCGACTCGCCTCTGATTATTGAATCGTACATTTTTACTCTTCCGTCAACGTCGTCCGACTTCACGGTCAAAAATTCCTGAAGTATATGCGCCGCTCCGTAACCTTCTATAGCCCACACTTCCATTTCTCCGAATCTCTGCCCGCCGAACTGCGCTTTGCCTCCCAAAGGCTGACGGGTGATAAGAGAATAAGGCCCCGTAGAACGCGCGTGCATTTTGTCTTCGACAAGATGGTTGAGTTTCATTATATACATTACGCCGATGGTAACCTTTTCCATAAAAGGTTCGCCTGTTCTTCCGTCGTAAAGAGTAACCTTGCAGTCGTTTGTAGGAAGACTTTCTTTTTCGTATTTTGCAAGCGTTTCTTCAAGTTCGCGGCCTTTAAGCCCTCTTGCGGCCAAATCTTTTTTCTTAATAGCTATAAGCTGCGCTTTCGCTTTTCCGACATAATCTTTTATTTGTTCTTCGCTAGCGCCGTCAAAAACAGGGGTTATCATCTGGGTGTTAAGCTCTTTTCCGGCCCAGCCTAACATAATTTCCAAGAGCTGTCCCACGTTCATACGGGAAGGAATCGCAAGCGGAGAAAGAACGCAGTCAACAGGCGTGCCGTCGGGTAATCTCGGCATATCTTCAACCGGCAAAATTCTTGCCACAATGCCTTTGTTTCCGTGACGCCCCGCGAGTTTGTCGCCGACCTGCACTTTCAATTTTGCCGCTATATAGACTTTTACTATTTTATTGACCGAAACGGGCAATTCGTCGCCCTTTTTAAATCTTTCTTTTTCGGCTTCATAATTTTTCTTTACTATGTCTTCTTTAGCCTGATAAAGTTCCTCGATCTTTGCGGTTTCGGACTTATTTGCGCCGGTAAGCAGATCTTTTTTATCTTTACGCAGTTTTGCTTTTGCCGCATCGTACGTTTCGCGCATTTCGTCTTGTTTTTTCTTCTTTTCTTTGTCGGTAAGTTTTTCAAGGCGGACGAAAGTCCTTACGCCGATAACTTTACCCGACACTCCCGGAGGAACTCTCAAGGAAGCGTCCTGAACGTCCTCGGCTTTTTTGCCGAACAACACTCTGAGCAGCCTTTCTTCCGGCGTCGTCTGCTGTTCGCCTTTAGGAGCTGTTTTTCCGACCAAAATATCGCCTCTCTGGACATAAGAGCCGACTTTTACGACTCCGTCTTCGTCAAGGTTTAACAAATCTTCCGAACCGACGTTCGGAATATCTTTTGTTATTTCTTCAGGTCTGCCTTTTGTTTCTCTGGCTTCGGTCTGGAACTCTCTTATATGCACGGACGTAAATTTATCGCCCTGTATAAGTTTCTCGGACAACAGCATCGCGTCTTCAAAGTTATATCCGTCCCAGGGCATGTAAGCTATAAGAAGGTTTTGCCCTAAAGCGAGCTGCCCGTCTTTTGTCGCGGGACCGTCAGCGATGATCTGTCCTTTTTTCACAGTATCGCCGAGTTTAACCAAAGGTTTCTGGTCTATGCAAGTATCCTGATTTGAACGGGCGTATTTTCTTAAATTATAAACTTCAATTCCCCCGTTTTTGGAATTCACCATTATTTCATCGGCTGAAACCGACATAACTTCGCCTTCTGCTTTCGAGGTTACGACAACTCCCGAATCTCTTGCGACTTTTTCTTCTATTCCCGTCGATACCAAAGGAGCTTCGGTAACGAGTAAAGGCACTCCCTGGCGCTGCATGTTGCAGCCCATCAAAGCGCGGTTTGCGTCGTCATGCTCAAGAAAAGGGATAAGGCCCGCGGAAACCGAAATAACCTGTATCGGAGAAATATCCATAAAATCGACTTTCGCCGGCGTCTGAAACTCGAATGAATCCCATCTGCGTCCGTGAACGGAATCGGACAGGATTTTTCCTTTATTGTCCAAAGGCGTATTAGCCTGCGCGACAAAAAATTCATCTTCCCTGTCGGCCGTCAAATATTCTATTTTATCGGTAGCTTTACCGTCTTCAACTTTTTTATAAGGCGTTTCGATTAACCCGTAAGGATTGACCCTTGCGAAAGTCGCGAGAGACGTTATCAAACCGATGTTCGGACCTTCGGGAGTTTCAATGGGGCATACGCGGCCGTAATGAGTATGATGGACGTCGCGGACTTCAAAGCCCGCTCTTTTTCTGTTAAGACCTCCGGGTCCTAAAGCCGACAAACGGCGTTTGTGCGTAAGTTCCGCAAGAGGGTTTATCTGGTCCATAAACTGCGAAAGCTGCGAAGTTCCGAAAAATTTTCTTATCTGCGCGACAAACTGCGTGATGTTCGTAAGAGAACGGGGCGTAACGTTTGACTTATCCTGATTGTTCATATGCTCTTTGACAAGCCTTGCTATCTGAACAAGCCCGATTCTTATCTGGTTTTCAAGAAGCTCGCCGACTGAACGCACGCGCCTGTTGCCTAAATGGTCTATATCGTCCAAACCTATTTTAATCATATGTCTGTTTTCGGTAAATTCCGTTTCGCCGTTGTAAAGCGCAAGCAGATATTTGAGAGTGGCCACAATGTCTTCTCTCGTCAAAGTTCTTTTGTTGTCCGCCGGAACCGGAAGTTTGAATTTTTTTGCGTAATATTCGTAAATGGGAGCGAGTTTTTTTAATATTTTGTATCTGCCGACCATTGTGAGGTCGTATCTTCTTACGGATTTGAAAAGAAGCTCTTCCAAAAATCCCTGAGCTCTTTCCTGCATTATGAATTCCTGCGTTTTTAAAACTTTATATATGTGATTTACGGCTTCTTTCTGGTTTTTTATCGAATCTTTTTTAAGCGTTAAAAGTATGGAAGCGTCTTTGTGAACAAGAGCCGTCTTAAAACCTTTCGACTGAAGCTTTTTTACAAGTTCTTCTCTTAAATCTTTCCCCGCGTCTGCGATAATTTCGCCGGTCGCTTTGTCGTAAATGTCTTCGGAAAGATACTCGTTAGCCAAAGCAGCCGACGGAGAGTCCAAAGAAACTTCTTTTGATTCTTTGAAAAGACCCAAAATTTCATCGTCGTTTTCAAAGCCTAAAGCGCGAAGCAAAGTTGTCGCGTATATTTTTCTTTTGCGGTCGATTCTTACATACAAAATTCCGTTCTGGTCAAACTCAAATTCTACCCATGCGCCTCTGTAAGGTATCATTCTTGCGAAATACAAAGGTTTTCCGAGTACCGTTACTCTTTTTTCCTCGTCTTCCTCAAAAATCACGCCCGGGGAACGGTGTATCTGGCTGACAACGACTCTTTCGGCTCCGTTTATAATAAACGTCGCGGTATCCGTCATCAAAGGAATGTCGCCGAAATAAACTTCCTGCTCGGACAATTCTTTTTCTTTTCCGTCTTCCTTTCTGTGCATAAGCCTGAGTTTGACTTTTAAAGGAAGCGCGTAAGTAGCGTCTCTTGCTATAGATTCTTCAACCGAATATTTAGGCTCGCCGAAAGAATAAGAAACATATTCCAAAACAAGACTCTCGTCGGAGTTTGTCAAAGGGAATATGTCTCTGAAAGCGCCTTCAAGACCCTGCAATTTTCTTTTTTCCGCAACGGTATCCTTTTGTAAAAACTCGGCAAAAGAATCTTTTTGCATCTTTAAAAGAAGCGGCGGATCAATCGGAGCTCCGATTTTTCCAAAATTAATTTTGTTCATTTTAACCTGCTTTTATATATAAGATGTCAGTGATTTGGCAATAAATGACAAATAAGTATTTATTATATATTAAATAAATACTTTTTGTCAAACAATTTATTTATTTTTAAACGTTTTTTTGATAATTGAACCCTTGCTTCTGATGCATAGATGCGTAGATGCACGGATGCATAGCTACGACCTTTTGTCAGTCCCTTCTTAGCCTGCTAAGCAGACTAAGAAAGATAGACACAAAAATTAGCTTTCAGAATTACTTGAGTTCAACAGTCGCGCCTGCTTCCGTAAGCTTTTTCTTCATTTCTTCGGCTTCGGCTTTCGCAACGTTTTCTTTTACGGTTTTGGGAGCGCCGTCAACCAAGTCTTTCGCTTCTTTCAAGCCAAGACCCGTGAGTTCTCTTACAACTTTAATAACGTTTATTTTGTTTGCGCCAGAATTTGCAAGCACAACGTTAAATTCGGTTTTTTCTTCAGCTGCAGCGCCTGCCGCCGCGCCTACCGCCGGAGCCGCTGCTGCCGCTACGGGAGCCGCTGCCGATACGCCGAACTTTTCTTCCAAAGCTTTTACAAGCTCGGAAAGTTCAATAACCGTAAGTCCTGAAATTGCTTCAATCAACTGATCTTTAGATAATGCTGCCATTTTACTATCCCTCCAATTTTTAATTTACAATTTACAATTTACAATGAACAATTTTTGGTATTTTTTTATTTTTGCCGTTAATTGTTATTTGTTAATTGTCATTTTTTAATTGTTTTTTATGCTGTTTGTTTTTTGCTAATTGCGTCCAACACTGTCACCAAACCGCGTATATTTGCGGCAAGAACGTTTACAAAACCCGTAATAGGCGAATTCATGCTGCCGAGCATCTTCGCTATCAAAACTTCTCTTGACGGCAATGCCGACAACTGCTCTACAACCGCCGCATTTACGAATTTTCCTTCGATAAAGCCCGCCTTTACTCTAAGTTTCGCGTGGGTTTTTGCAAATTCCACAACGACTTTTGCCGGGCTTACTATGTCGCCGTTTTCAATCACTAAAGCGGTGGGACCGATGAAGTTGTCGCCCGTTTCAATACCCATTTCTTTAAGGGCGATTTCCGACAAAGTGTTTTTTACTACCGTGTACTCGCTGTTAAGCGGGCGGAGTTTAGAGCGAAGCTCGGAAATTTCTTCTACGTTAAGGCCGTGATATTCGGTCAATATCAAGCCTTTCATAGCTTTGAATTTCTCGGTCAAACTCTTAAGCTCCTGCTGATTTTTTAAATTTGGCATTTTCGACTCCTATAATAAATATATAAGACAATTAAAAACAAAAAAACTTCTCCGAAAAAGAGAAGTTCATAAATAAAAATTTATTTTCTCAGTCTCGGTAAGATGGAAGCAAAACTTCCTTTTGATACCAAAGGTATCTTACTGTCTTTGACTTTTTATTGTTTCAATGACGCCTAAAAGAACTAAAGTTTTGAGAATTATATCACAAATAAAAAAATATGTCAAATATTTTGTAGACTATCACAACAAGTTTCAACACTTCACTTTAATACCCAACTCCTAATTCAATTTTCTGCAAACAATTCGTGTAGTTTCCGCTGTAATAATTTTTTATCAGGCAGTTGGACTTTATATTCTGCTATCATAGTCGGTTGTAATGTTCTGCTTAACGCATATTCCACAACTTCACTATCTTTATCTTTGCAAAGCAAAATTCCAATACTTGGATTTTCATTTTGTTTCTTAACATCTCTGTCTAACGATTCTAAATAAAAATTTAACTGCCCTAAATGTTCCGGCTTAAATTTATCCGCTTTTAATTCAAAAGCAACCAAACATTGCAAACCTCTATGATAAAAAAGCAAATCTATAAAAAAGTCTGAATTTCCTACCTGAACCTTATATTCTTCACTAATAAATAGGAAATCTTTGCCAATTTCAAGTATAAAGTCTTTGAGTTGCCTTAATAAACCTTTTTGTAAATCGTTCTCACTATGCTCATCGGGAAGTTTTAAAAATTCAAAAGAATAACTATCTTTAAAACTATTCAATGCGTTCGGAAACTTATTTTTAACAGATACAGGCAAAGACTTATTGCCAAGCATAGTTCTCTCATAAATTCCTGCTGAAATTTGACGTTCAAGTTCTCTAAAACTATATTGTTCTTTTATCGCTATATTTAGATAAAATTCTCGTTCTTCTGCTGTTTTGCTTCTTGAAAAAATAGCCAAATTATGAGACCAACTTAATTCTCTCAACAGTGTTGAGAGTTTTGGGTAATCCTTGTAAACCTCATAAAATCGCTTCATGCGCCAGAGATTTTTATCGGAAAACCCTTTTAGCTCAGGTTCTGTTTTAGATATGTATACAGCTAACTCTTCAACAACACCTTCGCCCCATTGAGAAATTTGAATTTTTTCGTTTATATATTTGCCTATTTCCCAATACAAATTAATTAATTCCGTATTAACACCTTTTATAGCGTCATAGCGGGATTTTTTGATTAGATTAACTACTTCTAAAAACTGTTTGTTTTTATCAGAAATGGCTATCATATATTCCTTTTTAAGATTGCAATGATTATATCAAAATTACATTACCATACAAAACTGATACTTTAAGAGGCGGCGCACATTAGTTTGAATTGCCGGGTATTTACATTTTCAATAGATTCAAACTGCATACCTTTAAATTTATACGCGGGTACGGGCGGCAATTTATTAATCAAACCGAAAGCCTCAACAAGCACCTTTTGATAATTACCGTCATCAGACGCTCTTTTAAGCAGTTCATCCTTTATCTCATTTGCAAGCATATGCTCTTCCCGGCCGGTCGCATAACGCATCAAAATCAACAAATCTTCATTTTTTAATTTTGCCCTGTCGGAAGCAAACTTATCTATTAACCCCTTTATTTCAGTTTCGGTAATTATAGTTTCTTCAGCCTCTTTCGCGGCAGACCGGACGGCCGCCGGCCATATTTGATTTCCGTTCTCATCAAAAACTTTTACTATTCTGAAGCCTTTCCCTGTGTATTGCACTTCAAACGTTATTGCTGCCGCGCCAATTCCCGAGTTTATTACAAGTTTCCCTATATCAAATATTGTTTGTTCCATTTTGAAAGGTTTTAGTCTCATGCGGCCGCGAACGTCTCTAACCGTATAGTTTTCAATTCTCCAATATCCTTTGACAAGTTCTTTCCTCGGCAGTTTTTCCAATTCGAAATAAGATATGTCTCTTCCTTTTTCATCGTTATGTTTATTGAGGTTTGTCACTTTGATTTTTTCTTTTTCGATTCTTTTTTCGTCCGCCGTCAGTTTAGTCTGAAGGCGAAGTTTGTTAAGCAGATCTTCACGCGACGCCGTTTCTTCCCATGCTTGCACATACTTCTTGGCGTTTTCATCCCATACAAAAAATTTCACTATCCTGCCGTCCTGCGTTTCAAGCGCCATCTCTGCTCCGTCTCTTATTATTTCATCAGGCAGTTTCTTTAAAGATTCTATAAGTTCCGGTATAAGCTGTCTCTTGATTTTGGCTGCAGGAAATCCTATTCTTCCATTGACAGCCGCGGTAAAAAGCCCTTCGATTAAATAATGCCCTTTGCTCAGGTCCGGTAAATCTTTCGGGGCGGGTTTGCCCGTGACAAGCGCAGGGCCCCGGTATATCATTGCTTTGGTTTGCAGATTTCTTACGGATATCTCTCTTTCGGGATATATCCGGTCGATGTACTCTCCTGAAGAGTTTCTCTTAAAAACTTTCGTTATTTGCATGCCTTTCGCTACAATCTTTACCGGCACTCCGTCCGGAAATTCATTTAAAAGTTCTAAGATTTTGGGTACTGTCGTTTGTATCACCGTAAGAACGGATACCCTTTTATGTTTTACCGAAGCGTACTTTGTGATTGTGTAAAGTTCACGCTCTTCGGGATTCATTTCTTCCCATCGGGCACTAGTTATTTTTTGCCCGTTTTCCCCTTTTATTTCCGTTTCCCCTTTTTTCCACGATCTCTGTTTGAATGCTGCGGCGGCGGATTTCTTGATCGCGGTCATTGCGGATTTTTTTTCTGCATTTTTTTCAGGTTTTACTTCGGGCGCTTTTGTGCCGGGTTCAGGCTGTTTTGACGCCGGCGCTTTTTCCGGTGCGGTCACCTTTTCAGGGAATAAGTTTTCAGATCGTTTGGAATTTTGATTTTGCGGCTTATTTGTCTTTGCTGCGGGGATCGTCCACACCCGTTTATATTTTCCGTCGTCGTTCATCACCCAAAGTTTTATAGGTTTAAGGCCGCGCGTTTCAACCGATATTACCGCTTCGCCTTTTGCCGTAATTTCCTTGAGTATACCGGATATCTCCGTTTCATCGATTCCTTTGGGGAGCTTTACTCTTCCGTTTTTATTTCCGGTCAAAATTCTTTCAAATTTCCAAATTCCTTTTTTGCGCGGCATATTTTCCCAATCGGAATGCGGTATTTTATTCCCTTTCGGATCGGTTATCGTCATCCAATCGAACGTAGACCATGCCTGCTCATACTTTCCGTCTTTCATCGCAAGAACTTTTATTACTTCGCCGTAATACGTTTCGACCGTTACGGTTACTGCCGCGTTTTTTCCGGCAAATTCCTTCAGCTTCTTAAATATGTCTTTGCCGAATACCGATGTTTCTTCTATCTCAACTCCGAAAATGTCTTTGATTTCTTTTATCATTTCAGCCGGAGTTCCTTTAATTTCCAAACGCGCATTGCTCTTGCTTACCGGCGGATTTTTGTTCAAATCCGACACTTTTTCGATCACTTTAACGGCAGATATGCTTTTATCTTTTTCGATCGCGAGTTTAATATTGAGTTTAAGTTGTTCGACTTCTTTATCTGAGGCATTGGCCCCAAACTCTTTGGCGAACAAAAATACCAATTTAGCGTCTTCAAATTTATTCAGTTGAAACCGGGACATTATATAACAGAGTATCTCCAACCCTTTATCGTTAAATCCTTCCCTGTCTTGCGGGATGCTGCCGTTAACAAGAGTGACAGCCATTTTAAATAATTCTCTTCTGCCTGCATAACGTTTAATTACTTTTGCAAGCGCGTCAGGATCAGAATTATTTTTCAAATGTATCCAAAATCTCAATACTTCGCTGCGGTTGATCATAGTGTTATTATTTTCTAAAACCGACACAACTGCTTTCCAAGCCGCTTCTTCCCGCTGCTGTCTTGTCTGTTTAGCCAAAATACCAGCTGGAGTCCAACCGTATTTTATGGCTACGGCATTGTAGCCTTCATGAATTATGAAACTTAATATCATTGCAAAGGCAAGAGGAAATGACACAAACGGCAAAACCATAAACGGCGATGCTATGGCAAAAGTTCCGCCGATAAATATCAAGCCTTTCCGGCTTAATAAATGGGCTTTTAGGGTTTTCTTTAAAGCTTCGACTCTAGTTTCGCCTTCTTTGAGAATTAACGTGTCGGCTATTATATGGCTTGCAAAAAATACAAGATAGCCGATTACGGGATTTATTAAAGACAATGCCGCCAGATACGCCGTTTCCCAAACAGGCGATGTAAACGGTTTTGATATGAATTTTATAACCAAATTATCGGATTTTAAACCGAGTTTGTAAAAGATAGTTGCAACGGGAGCAATAAGTCCCTTGACGGCAGCGCCGGCCGGAATTCTTGATTTTACCAATTCCTTTATCGATACTTCTATAACGTCAACTTCTTTCATATTTGCGCTTACCGACGGAATTCTTGCGTTATAGAGCAATACCCTTGTTCCTTCGTCGATTTCCTGTTTTGCATTTGATAGTTCTTCCGGATTTATTATTTCCAATTCGCCTTTGTAAATTGACCCTTCTTCAGCTTCGACTCTAAATTTCAATATTCTATCTCCGACGGATACTTTCATTATTCTTTCATACGAATTATTGCGGTATACCTTAAAATTTCCGTCCTTTACCAATTGCCAAAATTCTTGTTCGCCAAACCCGTTATCTCTTGCTTCTCTTGAAAGCAAAATTCCCTTGATTCTGTTTTTAACGGATGTATCCTCTTCTTTGTCTGATTCGGTTATTTTTTCTCTTGTTTCATCTATTTTTCCGGCAAGTTTAAGCTGTTCGTCTTTATTGCGCGCAAATTTAACAATAACTTGCTTTCCGTTTTCTGTTTCGCCTATAACCGCCGCGTAACTGCCGCCGCCAAGTTTGTATAACTTGCTCCAGTCTGCCAAAAGTCTCAACTTTGCCGTTAATTTGTCGGCATTTTTTTCGCCAAATAAACTTTCCGTCGATATTGACAGCGCATTTAAAGAATTAAAGATGCCCGTATTAAAGTTTGCGCTTATTCCGGAGTTTACCAAAGATTTTTTTTCCCGCGCGGAAATAACGCCGAATTGCTTATCCTCATATAATTTTAAATCTGCATCGGAAATATTTATAAAATTCAGTATTTTTTTATTTTCTTGTTCATCTGCAAATTTTATCGCAGTATTATTGGACACAGGTATAACATATTCGCCGTCTTTTACATATACGCTCGCAAAAAACCCGTTTTCCATAAGCGACTTTATTTGTCTTAATTTCGAGGCTTTATATTTATTCTCGCCTAAAAGCGATTCTTCCTGCGATACCTTTTCTTTCACTTTTTCCTGCAATACCAAACGCCAATTTCTTTTCGGCCAAATTATTTCTTCATGCGCAATATCAATTTTACCGCCAAATTCGTCCGATATTGCATAGCCTTTTTCAAATATATCTTCGCTGTTTGAAATTAAACTTATATAAACTTCTTCAAATCCCCTTTCTCCTGCAAATTTTATAAGATACTCTAATGCTTTATAATACGCAATATCTCTTCGATCCATTAAAGAACTTGTGCCGTCTCTAAATTGAGATATATCTTCCTGCGCATGGATAAATATTGCGGGTTTACCGCCGGCTTTTCCCGCGATAAAATCAAATCTGTTTGTAAAGTCGCCGTCTATAAACACCTGCAGCAATTCACAATCCGGGCTCATGAGCCGTTCACTCTTGTAATTCTTTCTTTTAGCAGAACCATGATTTGCGCCCGTGCAATCTCCGGTTATGTCGCCTATAGCGTAATTTCTAATACTTCTTCCTGATAAACTGTATTCAATTCCGCTTCCGCCGACAAAACTATAACCTGCCAATATTGCATCTAAAGCTCCCGTGTCTTGCTTTTGACCTTTCAACAACTTCTTAATATCATAAACCGCGTCTATTATTTCGTCTATATTCACCCTCAATCTGTCATCGCTTTCCAATAATTCATCTAAAGCGTAATTTGTCCTAATTTCAAAAAACTCGCTCAGTCTGTATCCGTATTGTTTATTGTGATATGGGGCAATTATTTTCTTTACTTTCAGCAAATCTTCCCTTAATTTATTGATATTTTCAGGCTCTGTCCCGTTTATATTATGGTATTTTGCTTCTTCGGGCTTTACTACTAATTCTTTAAAACTTAATTTTCCGCGGCTTATTAATTCCATAACGGCTCTAGGCGCGCCATATCCCACATTAGCTTGTGAAAAAATCTCAATATATGCCGTCTTTTTTCTTTCGTCTAATAAATCGGTGTTTATTTCGTTAGCACAACTAATCAAACCTTGTGAATTTTTAATCCTTAGCTTTTTTAATATTTCATCTATATTTTCTATTCCTTTTGCATTAAGCCTGTGTATATAATAGCCTCCGGACAAAATATCTCGAAACCATGGTTCATCTTTATATTTTTTAACTATCGTTTCTTTAAACTCATCAAAATTACCCCTTATTGCGAGTACAAAGTTAACCAAATTTTTACTAATTCCGACACCGACCTTAGAGGTTACATAATCTATTCTTTCTAGTTCGTTTGCTTCAAGCATTCCGTAAAAAATATCTTGAAACCATTCTTCGTTTCCGTGTTCATTAAATACAACTTGAAGTTTTTCAGGCGAAAGAGCATTGCGCCTGGCAAATTCAGCTAACAGCTCAGGCTTCACTTCAGGCACCGTTCTGATGTATGAATCTATTATATCCTCGATTGTTTCTTCTTTAGTTTCCAATATGCTTAAAACACTGGCAGGAGTAAAACCGTATTTTACGGCTAAAGCATTGTAGCCTTCATGAATTATGAAACTGAACATCATTGCAATCGCGATCGGAAATATTCCGAAAGTTACAAACGGCAAAACCATAAACGGTAAAGCTATAAAGAAAGAACCAAATAAAAATCTCCAGTCCGAATGAGCTTTTAGGGTTTTCTTTAAAGCTTCGACTCTAGTTTCGCCTTCTTTGAGAATTAACGTGTCGGCTATTATATGGCTTGCAAAAAAGGCAAGATAACCGGCTACAGGATTTATTAAAGACAATACCGCAAGATATGCGGTCTCCCAAACAGGCGAAGTGAATGGATTTGATATGAATTGTACAATCGGATTTACGGATTTTAAACCGAGTTTAGAAAAAATAGCAGCATGAGGTATAACATATTGCCCCGAAGCATCTTTAGTAAAAACTTCTTTTATCTCGCCGTTCTGTATCACAACCGCTATTGACTCTTCAGGGTTTTTTAGAAGTTTTTTGATTGCAGATACCGGGTACATCTTTCCGAGAATACTTACCTCGTTTTCGGTAGGCATCGCAATAACTACTTTTATTTTGACTCCCTCTTTGGCTTTGACTGCGAGATATTCGCGTTCCCTATTCGTCATTTTTTTCCTATCGGCGAGAACTGTTATGTCTCCGGTTTTCTCGTCAACAATAAAAGTCTCGGAGTTTAAACTAAAAATATCGCTGAAATCCGAATTTCCATTCTGCCCTCCGGCTATTAGCAGCGGTATATACTTTGCATCTTCATCATCCAGCGAAACTTTTATCATTTCACCGTCTTGCGTTTCAATCGCTAGCATTACCCCGTCTTTTGATTCTTCCATCGCTTTTTCTACCAATTCTCCCAGTTTAGATATTTCTCTGCGTTTGGAAATTCCCGGAAAAGTTACGGTTCCGTATGTGCTTTTATTAAACCTTCCTCTGATTAAATACTCTCCAGTTGCCATATTAGGTAAATTTTTCGGAATATGTGTGCCTACACTCCATGCGGGATACATGCGCGTATGTTCTTTTTCCCCTCTCTCTTTTGCCGCCAAATCCGTTATTTCTATATATTTTTCGGGATACAGCCGTACGTTATACTCTCCGGAACCTGCTATTTCTTCCTCGTAAATTTCTTTTATTTCGCCAAAAACTTTTTCCGTTGCGCCGGGCTCCACTACGATTGCTATCGTTTTTCCCTCCGAAAGATTTCCAAGTTTAGCTTCAGGTATTGTTTTATGCATGCCGAGAAATTTTATATTTTGTTTTTTAGCAATCCCTTTAACTTCATAATGTCCTTTACGTTCTTGAGGCTTCATTGTTTTCCATCCGGAAATTATTTTTTGCAATTCGGGATAGAATAATTCTTTACCTGTCTCTAAATCCGTTATCGTCATTCCGCCAACCCCGGGCTTTATAAGTTCATAATCTTGCGTATTTTCATTCCACACCCAAACTTCTATTATTTCGCCGTCTTGCGCTTCAAACGCTATTTCTGCCGACGTTATTGCTTCGTCCTCCATGTATTTTCCCAATTTAAATATTTGCTGTCTAAAATTAAGAAATCTTATTAGTCCTTCTTTTTCGGCAAAAGCACCTTTGATTAAATAATGTCCTGTTGTCAAATCCCATAAATCTTTCGGGGCGTCCGTGCCGCGGCCCCATGCGGGATACATGCGCGTATGTTCTTTTTCTCCTTTGGACTTTGCCGCCAGATTTGTTATTTCTATATATCTTTCGGGATACAGCCGTACGTTATATATTCCGGAGCCGGTTTCATTTTCCGTATAAATTTCTTTTATTTCGCCAAAAACTTTTTCCGTTGCGCCGGGCTCTATTACGATTGATACCGTTTTTTCCGCTAACAGGATTGCACGTTTAGATTTAGGCACGCTTTGTTCCATGCCGAGAAATTTTATTACTCCTCTTTGATTATTGGAAGAAATACCCTTAACTTCATAACGTCCTTTACGTTCTTGCGGCTTCATTGTTTTCCATTCGGAAATTATTTCCCGCATTTTGGAATAGGATATTATTCCTTTGTCCGGATCTAATAAATCCGTTATCGTTACACCGCTTTCTTTATCGTAGCGTCTCGATATCGTTACATCGCTTTGTTTGTCGTAGCGTCTGCGCCCAACTTTTTTGATTTTGGCGCTTGTTTTAACCGCTTTGTTCGACAATTTTTTATGCCCGGCTGCTGCCGGCTTTGTTGCCGCCGTAATAATATTGTCTGAATCCTTTTTATCCTCGAGTCTTTCAATTTTAACTTCGCTTTTATCCGCGGCTAAATCCAAATTCGCTGCAGGCTGTATTTTGTTATCCGGTTTGCCGTCTTTGGCCATTGCTTTTGCCAACAATTGTTCTATTAAGGAATATTTGGGTTTTTCGGGCGCGGTTTCTTTATTTTCCGATTCGGGTTCGGGCGTTTTTTCAAAAGGCTTATCTTTCTTGACGTCAGTTTCTGGGGATACGCTATCCGATACACGTTCTTGTTCCTGTTTTTTAATCAAGTTTACGGGCGGTTTTGGCGATTCCGAGGATTCATATTCCGTCCCGTTTTCCAATGACGAAGAAAAAACCGCTGCAGTCTCCGCAGCCCATATTTGCCTATAGCTTTCTTTATGTTTCTCCCTCACGGAAACTTCTATTATTTTGCCGCCTCGCAGTTTAATCGATATCATTACTTCGCCGTTCGCCGTAAATTCCTTAAGTTCGGGGATTTCCGTTTCCTCAACTTTGGGGAATATTATTTTTCCTTTTTTGTTTCCGTTCAAAATTTCGTCGATTTTATAATATCTTTTGCCGCGTTCTTGGGGCATCATATTTTCCCAATCGGAAAGGGATATTTTTCTCTTTGCGCTTGAATTCGTTATCGTTGCTTCGTCAAACACCGACCATACTTGTTCATACTTCGGATTCTCTTCATTTCTATCCAATGCCCAAACTTTTATTATTTCGCCGTCATACGTTTCAAGCGCAGTTATTGTTATTGAGTCCTCGCCGGCAAATTCCTTGAGTTTGGACGACAGCCCTTCTCTCTCAAATCCAAAAATGCTCTTGCTTGCGTTTTTTTTGCCGACCGGAATTCCTCCGATTATGTGACGCCCTTCGCTTAAGTTTAAATTTTTCACAACGTCCGCAACTACGACGACGCCAAACACGGAATACGTTTTTTCTTCTTTGGTATCCGCATTTGCCGCCGTTATATCAAATTTGCCGGCTTTGCTGTCGGCCGGTTTCAAACGACCGTCGGTCGTTGTATCGGTTTTACTTTGTTTTTTCACTGCCGGACTTTGTTTTTTTCTCGACGGCAAAGGAGCAGAGGCAACAGACTCGGCCGGATTGTTATTTTTAGATTTTCCGGACGCTTCTTCTTTCTTTTCCGGCTTGGAAGGAGCTTTATATTCCGCCCCGTTTTGCAATGACGAAGAATAAGCCTCTGAAATCCATATCTGTTCGTATTTTTCTTCATCTTCGTTCATCACGGAAACTTTTATTACTTTGCCGCCTTGCGCTTCAACCGATATTATCGCTTCGCCTTTTTCCGTAAATTTCTTGAGTTCGGGTATTTCCGTTTCCTCAACTCCGGGAAACCTTATTTTTCCTTTTTTGTTTCCGTTCAAAATTCCGTCGATTCCGTAACGTCCCTTGCCGCGCTCCTCGGGCGTCATTTTTTCCCATTCGGAAAAAGATATTTCTTTGCCTGCGCGTAAATCGAGTATCGTTACTCCGTCAAACACCGACCATATTTGTTCATATTCTCCGGACTTGTTCATTGCAAAAACTTTTATTATTTCGCCGTCTTGCGTTTCAATCGCCGTTACTGCGTTTTCGCCGGCAAATTTCTTGAGACTGGACGATAATCCTTCTCTCTTAAATCCGAAAATACCCGCGCTGGCGTTTATGTTGTCGGCCGGAATTCCTCTGATTGTATGACGCCCCTCGTTCAGGTTCAAATCTTTCGGAGCTTCTGCATTGGCAATGCCCTCAAGCGGCACGGAATATTCTTTTTCTTCCTTGGTATTCTCGTTTGTTACCGTTATATTAACATATTCGCGGCGACGGGCAGCTTCTTTTCCCAACTTTCCATTATAAACTTCTTTTATTCCGCCTTGCTTTTGCTCTGCAGCCGGCATTTCGGGGGTTTTCGAATCATCAACGGCAAAAATAACTTTTCCGTTTGCCGCTTTATACTCTGGAAGAAATTCCCATGGAAGCCCTTTCACCAGCTTGTACTTTCCGGAATCGTTTTTCAAAAAAACTCTCTGTATTTTTCCGTATTTTACTTCTGCCGCTATTAATGCCGTTTTGTCTTTTGACTGACGTATGCGCGCAGACAGTTCTGGTATTCTTATATCGTTTTCTATGAACCGTTTTTCAAGGCCGGGAATTTCAACTTGCCCCATAACGTTTCTGTTGACAACCTCCGCAAACAGAAAATGCCCCTTGTTCATATCGAAATCAATCTTTGCTATTGAAAGCATGTGTTTAAGAAGTCCCGGAGAAGCTTTTGAATCCAAACTTATTACCATTATCCTGCTTTCAAGCTCATCATCGTCAAAAATATCGTCAAAAGCATCTGCCAGAGGGAATTTTTTGTCTTGAAGTTTAAATTTTAAAACCGCATAATTGTAAATGCCGTGCATGCCGAAAGACAACGCAAAAACCGCTGCGGGATTTAACATCGCTGCTGCAAAAGGAACCGTCAACGCCGCGCTGACCAATAAGAACCGCCAATTTAAATGCGATTTTATTTTCGCCAACGTTTCTTTTTTATCTTTTGAAAACGCAATGTCGGCAAGTATATGGCTTGCGACAAAAACCGCGCCGGCGGCCAAAGGATTTATCAGCGCTGCTAAACCGAAAATTAAAAATGTCTCCGCCAGCGGCGCGGCCAATATCGTGTACGCTTTATAAAACCGGCTGTTTTTATTTTTAAAAAGCGCGTCAAACACCGAGGCGGGCTTTAAACCGTAACCATTTTTCTTGAGCCCGGCGGCAATATTTTTTATTCTCCCGTCTTCCGAGGAAACTTTTTCGGAAGGATATGTTTCGTTATATGTATCGATTATCGCCTTTAAGATTTCTTCCTTTGTAATAGCGCCGAAAACTTTTTGTTCGTGCAAGACGTTGATGTCGTTTAAAATTTTAAATAATTCCGTCTCGTCTCCCGTTCGAAGATACTGAGCCAGCGTGCGCGCTTCTACCGCGCCTCCGGCAATCTTTGCCTCGAAAAATGCCTCCTCTTCCGCTTCCTGCTCGATAAACAACCTTATGTATTTTTCTTGCGCTGCTTTTATTCCGCCGGTTATTTTGGGCGTTAATACCGATACCGACAAACCTTTGCTTAAAAGTATCTGTTTTAACTCTTCCGTGTGGAATCCTCCGGTTATTACCGCCGTTACAGGCTTTTCTTTGTTTATTCCTTTTATTATTCTGTCCGCAAATTCTTCATTTCTGGTCTCGTTGGCTAAATAATATTCGTTATATGCGTAAAAATACGGAAGCATCTTTTTAAATGTTTCCGTATTTACGGTTCTGTCCCACAATTTATTTATATTTTCCACTTTGAAATCTTTTATATACTTAAATTCTGCGTCTGTCGCCTTATTTTCCATAACTCGTTTAAACTTGCTAAACGCAAGGCTCAATATCACCGTTTCTATTTCTTTATTGTCCGCGCTTTTTATCAATAATTCGGCAAACAAATTTCTCTCTTCTTTATAAAGGCTTAACGGATCCGATGAGTTTTCATACTCGTAAAGCGCTATATATTTGCTTAGCTCTTTGTAGTTGGAAAGAGACAAAGGCGACCCCTCACCTGCCCTTCGGGCATCCTCTCCCGCAAGGGGCGAGGAAATAGAGGCTATGTTTGCTATTACATCGCCTTCGGTAAGTGCTTTATACGTTTGATACGGAAGCTCTGTTTTGGCTTTATCTAAATATTCATTAAGCTCTTTCTGTACTTTCTTCGCATTGATTTTTGTTTCTATGTCGGCAACACTTAATATTTCCCGATATTTATTTAAATTTATTTTTTGTTTCTTTGCTTCTTTTATCAGA
>Ga0123356_10000158_pt1 | contig 76826 bp, 75 predicted proteins | sample TergutEmb28metaG_2_FD_92546 | JGI IMG/M metagenome (GOLD analysis project Ga0123356, IMG submission 92546) | Embiratermes neotenicus P3 segment gut microbial communities from Petit-Saut dam, French Guiana - Emb289 P3 | ecosystem: Host-associated > Arthropoda: Insects > Digestive system > Gut ...
CGGCTGGTGTCGTTCTCTCACCGGGCGGTCGCGGCGATCAGCTACGAAGTGGAAGTCATCGGCCAGGCCGCCCAGATAGCGGTCCAGTCCGAGCTCCTCGCCAACGAGAAGCTGCCGGCTGCTGACGGCGACCCGCGCGCCGCTGCGGTGCTCGAATGTCCGCTGGAAGAAGAGTTCCAGGCGCAGCATGAGAATGTCGTGGTGCTCGTGCACCGCACGCAGCGCAGCGGCCTGCGTGTCGGGTCTGCAATGGACCACCTCGTCGACGGGCCGGCCAGCCTGCGGACCGACGCTAACGTGATCCCGGACGGCGGCGTGGTCACCGCAACGGCGAGGTTGGAGCCCGGCCAGCGGCTGCGGCTCGTGAAACTCGTCGCCTACAACTGGTCGAGCAGGCGCTCGCTCGAGGCAGTGCGGGACTCAGTGTGGGCGGCGCTCAGCTCGGCCCGGCAGTCGGGCTGGGACGGCCTGGTGGCGGCACAGGGCTCTTACCTTGCGGACTTCTGGGACCGGTCCGACGTCGAGGTCGACGGCGACCCGGAGATCCAGCAGGCGGTGCGGTTCTCGCTGTTCCATGTGCTCCAGGCCGGGGCGCGGGGCGAGGACCGGCCGATCCCGGCGAAGGGCCTGACCGGTCCCGGCTATGACGGGCACACGTTCTGGGACACCGAGATGTTCGTGCTGCCCATGCTGAGCCTGACCGCGCCTGACGCGGCCGCGAGCGCCCTGCGCTGGCGGCACAGCACGCTGCCCGTCGCGCTGGCCCGCGCCACGCAACTCGGATTCGCCGGCGCAGCATTTGCCTGGCGGACCATCACGGGCCCCGAGTGCTCCGGCTACTGGCCGGCCAGCCTGGCCGCCTTCCACGTGAACGCGGCGATCGCGGACGCGGCTGTGCGCTACGCCGCCATGGCCGGGGATGCGGCCTTCGACCGATCCACCGGCACGGACCTGCTCGTGCACACGGCGCGGCTCTGGCGGTCGCTCGGCCACCACGACAGCGAGGGCCGTTTTCACATCGAGGGCGTCACCGGTCCGGACGAGTACAGCGCCCTCGCGGACGACAATGTGTACACCAATCTCATGGCGCAGCGGAACCTGCTTGCCGCGGCGGACAGAGCCGAGAGGTACCCGGACCGGGCCAGGGAACTGGGTGTCGACATGGAGGAGGCGGCCGCCTGGCGGGACGCCGCGACCGCCATGTTCATTCCCTTCGACGAGGCGCTCGGTGTGCATCCGCAGGCGGCCGGTTTCACCGCCTACCAGGTCTGGGACTTCGCGGGTACCCCCGCCGACCAGTATCCGCTGATGCTGCACCACCCGTATTTCGACCTCTACCGCAAGCAGGTCGTCAAACAGGCGGACCTCGTCCTTGCGATGCAACGATGCGGCGACGCGTTCACGGCTGAGGAGAAGGCGCGGAACTTCGACTATTACGAGGCAGTGACCGTGCGGGATTCCTCGCTATCGGCGAACACCCAGGCGGTTATGGCCGCCGAGGTGGGCGAGCTGGACCTGGCGTTCGACTATCTGGCCGAGGCGGCGCTGATTGACCTGGACGACCTGGAGCACAACACCAGGGATGGCGTCCACATCGCCTCGCTGGCGGGGACGTATGTCGCGCTGATCTCGGGTTTCGGCGGATTGCGTTACGGCTCACCTGGCCCGCAGTTCGCGCCGCGGCTGCCGGACGGGATGGCCCGGCTGGCCTTCACTGTGGTGCTGCAGGGCCGTCGGCTTCGCGTCGAGGTCAAGCACAAGTCGGCCCGTTACCTCCTCGTCGAGGGAGATCCGCTGGAGATCAGACACCATGGCGACACCGTCACGCTTGCCGCTGGCAAGCCCTCAGTCCAGGCGATTCCCGAGATCACCCCCCGCGCCAGGGCCTTGCAGCCGGCCGGTCGCGAGCCAGCCCGCAGGCACCCGGCCCCCGCCGAGACCAGCGCGGGAGGCTCCGCGCCGGCGGCGGCTGGATAGCCCGGGCCTCCTCGCGGCCGCCCCAGCTGCCTTTCGTAGGCTTTGGTTGTGCTCGGACTTCCGGGGGGGATCCGCGGCTGCTTGTTCGACCTGGACGGCGTGCTGACCCAGACGGCCGTCGTGCACGCCGCCGCGTGGCAGGAGATGTTCGATGACTTCCTGCGAGCGCGGGCGCAGCAGACCGGGGGGCAGTTCATCCCTTTTAATCCTGTAAGCGACTATCACCACTACGTCGACGGCAGGCCGCGGGAACAGGGGACCGAGACGTTCCTGGCCTCGCGTGGCATCCACCTGCCAGCCGGGTCGGTGGATGACCCGCCTGGCACGCCGACCATTCACGGCCTGTCCAGCGCCAAGAACGAGATCGCGCTCCGCCGCCTGCGAACCGGCGGCGTCCGGCCGTACCCCGGCTCCGTCCGCTATGTTCACGCCGCGCTCGATGCGGGCCTGCGCAGGGCGGTCGTATCCGCCAGTGCCAACGCCGCGGACGTGCTCGAGAGCGCCGGCCTGGCCGACCTGTTCGAGGCGCGCATCGACGGCGAGGTGGCCGCGCAACAGCACCTGCCGGGCAAGCCCGAGCCGGACACGTTCCTGGCCGGGGCGCAGGCGCTGGGCCTGGCACCGGAGACCGCGGCCGTGTTCGAGGATGCCCTGGCCGGGGTCGCCGCGGGCCGGGCCGGGCAGTTCGGCTTCGTCGTGGGCATCGACCGGACCGGCCAGGGGGAGGCGCTGCGCGAGCACGGCGCCGACCTAGTCGTTTCTGACCTAGCGGAGCTGCTGTGACCGATGAGTCTGCGTTCAGCCTGGATCCGTGGGCGCTTCGGGAGATCGGGCTCGGCACTCCCGGCCGGATCGCCCAGTCCGAGTCGCTCTTCGCGCTCGCCAACGGGCATGTCGGCTGGCGCGGCGTGCTCGACGAAGGCGAGCCGCACGGCCAGCCCGGCACTTATCTCAACGGCGTCTACGAGCTCCGGCCGCTGCCCTACGCGGAGTCGTCCTACGGACGTCCAGAGTCCGGCCAGACGGTCATCAACGTCACGAACGGGAAGCTCATCCGGCTGTTCGTGGAAGACGAGCCGCTCGACTTGCGGTATGGGAGCCTGGTGTCGCACGAGCGGGAGCTGGACTTCCGGACCGGCCTGCTGACCCGCCAGACTGAGTGGGTGTCGCCGGCCGGCAAGGCCGTGAGCGTGACATCCCGGCGGCTCGTGTCGTTCGTCCATCGGGCCGTCGCCGCCGTTCAGTACGAGGTGGAGGCCGTCGGGCAGCGAGTGCACGTCGCCGTCCAGTCCGAGCTGCTGGCCAACGAGCAGCTGCCCCCGGCCGACGGGGACCCGCGCCGCTCGGCGGTGCTCGAGCACCCACTCGTGGCCGAACATGCCGACGAGGACGGTAACGCGGTCGTGCTGGTGCACGCGACCCGGCACAGCAAGCTGCGTGTGGGTGTCGCGATGGATCACCTCATCGAGTGTCAGGCGGCGGTCCGCACGGACACCCGGGTGCGCCCCTACAGCGGCATGGTCACCGCCTCCGCGACGCTCGAGCCCGGTCAGCGGCTGCAGATGGTGAAATTCGTCGCGCATGGCTGGTCCGGCGAGCGGTCCCTCGAGGCAGTTCGCGACCAGGTGTGGGCGGCGCTCAGCGCCGGCCAGCACCAGGGCTGGGACGCGCTGGTCGCCTCGCAGCGCGACTACCTCGACGAGTTCTGGGACCGGGCCGACGTGGAGGTCGAGGGCGATGTGGAGATCCAGCAGGCGGTCCGGTTTGCGCTCTTTCACCTGCTGCAGGCCGGGGCGCGCGGCCAGGACCGCCCGATCCCGGCGAAGGGGCTGACCGGTCCCGGCTACGACGGGCACGCGTTCTGGGACACCGAGATGTTCGTGCTGCCCGTGCTCACCATGACCGCTCCGGACGCGGCCGCCAGCGCGCTGCGCTGGCGGCACAGCACGCTGCCCGCGGCCGTGCAGCGGGCGAGGCAGCTGGGCTTCGATGGCGCAGCGTTCCCGTGGCGGACCATCGCCGGCCAGGAGTGCTCGGGCTACTGGCCGGCGGGCACGGCTGCCTTTCACGTGAACGCTGACATCGCCGACGCCGTCGTGCGCTACGTCGACACGACCCTGGACGAGGAGTTCGCCCGGGGGCCCGGTATGGAGCTGCTAGTCCAGACGGCGCGGCTCTGGCGCTCCCTCGGCCACCACAACGCCGACGGCAGCTTCCACATCGACGGCGTCACCGGGCCGGACGAGTACAGCGCGATCGCGGACGACAACGTCTACACGAATCTCATGGCGCAGCGCAACCTGTTCTCCGCGGCGGTGGCGGCGGAGACGTTCCCGGAGCGCGCGCGTGATCTCAACGTCGACATCGAGGAGGCCGCCAGCTGGCGGGACGCGGCGAACGCGATGTACATCCCCTATGACGAGGTCCTCCAGGTCCATCCGCAGGCCGACCGCTTCACCGCCCACCAGGTATGGGATTTTGACGCGACCCCGGCCGACCACTACCCGCTGATGCTGCACTACCACTATCTCGACCTGTACCGCAAACAGGTCGTCAAGCAGGCCGACCTGGTGCTAGCCATGCAGACGTGCAGTGACTCGTTCACACCCGAGCAGAAGTCCAAGAACTTCGAGTACTACGAGCCCCTGACCGTGCGTGATTCCTCGCTCTCCGCATGCACGCAGGCCATCATCGCGGCCGAGGTCGGCCACCTGGACCTGGCGTACGAATACCTGGGCGAGGCCGCGTTCATCGACCTCAGGGACCTCGACCACAACACGAGAGACGGGAATCACATCGCTAGCCTCGCCGGCACTTACCTGGTAATGGTGGCGGGTTTCGGCGGCCTGCGGCTGCAGGGACACAAGGTGCGGTTCTCGCCTCGGCTCCCGAATGACGTCTCGCGGCTGGCATTCACTGTGATGATCCACGGCCTCCGGCTACGGGTCGAGATCAACCACGACGAGGCGACTTACCTCCTGATCGACGGAGACAAACTGGAGATCAGCCACCACGGCACGGCGTTCACGCTCGCGGCGGGCGAGCCGTCCACCCACTCGGTGCCGCCCACACCTCAGCTGACCCGGCCGCGCCAGCCGGCCCATCGGGCGCCGACGCCTCGGCAAGGCACCAAGACAGTGCCCCGGCACACTGAGGTCACCGGCAAGGCTAGACCCGGTCGTCGGGCGGGTTAGCGCATGGATCTGGGCTGGCGGGCACGACGTGGTGGCAGGCTGGCTAGGCCGCGACCAGCGCGGTGGGCTCGGCGATCACGTCGACGAGCGCGCCGTTGCGCAGCACTGTGATGGCGAGCGGCCTTCCGATCGCCTCGCCGAACATGAGCTTCTGCAGGTCCTGAGCCCTGGTGACATTGTGGCCGCCGACCGTGATGAGCAGGTCGCCGCGGCGCAGCCCGGCACGGTCGGCCGGAGCACCCGGCACGACCTCGGCGACCCGGAGGCCGGTGGAGCGGCCGAACCGCCGCTGCAGCGCCTCGGTCAGCGGGTGCGGCACGCTGACGATGCCGAGGTAGGCACGCTTAACCTGGCCGTCCCGCATGAGCGCGGAAATGATCTTGCGCGTGGTCGCGTTGATCGGCACCGCGAGGCCGAGCCCGACGCCGGCCACGGCCGTGTTGATGCCGACGATGCGGGCCCGCGAGTCAGCCAGTGCTCCGCCGGAATTACCGGGATTGAGCGCCGCGTCGGTCTGGATCACGTCCTCGACCAGCCGGGTATTCATCCCCTCCCTGGTCGGCAGCGATCGCCCCAGGGCGCTGACGACGCCGGCCGTGACCGACCCGGTCAGGCCGAGCGGGCTCCCCACCGCCACGACGAGCTGGCCGACGACGAGGTCGTCGGCCTCGCCGAGGACCGCAGGATTCGGCGTCGCGGTGTCGACCCGGACGACCGCAAGATCCGACAGCGGGTCGGCGCCCACCACGCGGAACGCGGCGCTGGTGCCGTCGGAGAACAGCGCCACACCCTGGTCGGCACCCCCGACTACGTGCGCGTTGGTGAGCAGGAACCCGTCGGGGGTGTAAATAACCGCCGAGCCGAGCCCTTCACCGCGCAGCCGGCCGCCCGGATGGGGCACCCGCAGGCTTGCGACCTTCGGCGTGAGCTCGGCGGCCACCCCGGCGACGATCTGGGAATAGGCGTCGAGTGGTTCCGCTGCCATGCCCGCGCCTCCTTCGGCCTCACGCCTCAATTACAAGATTACATCGGGTCCGGGCGCGGTGCCAGACGCTCGTCGGCTAGCCTTGTGCGGCGGAGTTCGGCTAAAGGGGAACTGGGTTGGCGATCGCAGTGCTGGTCCTGTGGCTGTGCACCGCGGCGGCCGGCCTGACGCTGCTGCGGGCTGGCACCGCCCGGCGGCGTCAGTCAGCGGCTGAGCCCGCGGCGCCGGCTGAGCCGCTCGTCCGGATCGGCGCTGTGCCGCTGACGCCCGAGGGAAAGCCGCCGCCGGCTCCGCGGGCGCGGGTCAGCACCCCGCCGGGCGAGCATCCGCTCCTCGAGTTCAGCCACCCCGCGCTGGCCATCACCGGCGTCGCGTGCTGGCTGATGTTCACATTCGTGCACTACCGGCCGTTCGCCTGGATCTCGTTGGCGGTCCTGGTTGCGACCCTGCTGGTGGGCATCAGCTGGTACGGGCGGAACAGGCAGGCCGCGCAGCGGGACGGGCAGGCCGGCTGGATGTTTCCGCCGCGGCTCGCTGCGCTGCACGGCGCCGCAGCCGCCCTCTCGATCACGCTGACCGTCGTGACCGCGCTCGTCGCGAGCCGCGGCTGAGCCAGAACGGAGACACCGTGGAGCAGTTCACGATGCCGCACGTGACACCGGACGACCACATCCGTGGTCCCGCCGATGCGCCGGTGACTGTCGTCGAGTACGGCGACTACGAGTGCCCGTACTGCCGTGGCGCGTTCCGGGACGTGCACGAGATGCTCGACTCCTACTCAGGAACGATCCGGTTCGTATTCCGGAACTTCCCGATCCCGCAGCTGCATCCGCACGCCACGCAAGCAGCGGAGGCAGCAGAGGCCGCTGCTGCGCAGGGCAAGTTCTGGGCGATGTACGAGCTGCTGCTGCAGCCGCACGCGCAGCTGGACACGGACTCGCTGGTGACCTACGCCGGCGTCATCGGGCTTGACGTGCCGCGGTTCGCCGAGGACATCGCTGCCGAGCGGTACGCCGCGAAGATCGAGGGCGACGTGCAAGAGGGGCTGCGGAACGGGGTGAACTCGACGCCGAAGTTTTATGTCAACGACCACCGCGTGGACGGCAAGCTACCCCTCGAGCACCTGGAGGAGCTGGTGCGGCAGGAGGTTATGGCGTCACGTGCCCGGGGCTAGTCTTCGAGGGTGCCGAGATATGTGGCGCTGTTGCGCGGTATCAACGTCGGCGGTCACAACAAGGTCGCCATGGCTGACCTGCGGGATATCGCAGCGGAGCTGGGCTACGCCGACGTCTCCACCTATATCCAGAGCGGAAACCTGGTATTCGCGGCCGATGGGGAGGACACGGCCAAGCTAGCCGCCGCGCTGGAGCGGCGGATCGCCGAGCGGCTGGGTATCCGGCCTGCGGTCGTGGTGATCTCCGCGGCGGAACTCGCCCGGCTGATCGAAGCCAACCCGTTCCCTGATGAGCCGAATCCCCGCCTCGTGCACGCCGTGCTCCGTAACACCGACCTCGGCGAGTCGGGGCTCGCCGCCGTCGCGACGGCCACGGCATCCGCGCGGGCCAGCGGCAGCAGGGACGAAGCGGTGGTCATCGGACGGACGCTCTTCCTGCACACCCCGGACGGTTTCGGCCGCAGCGAGCTGGCTGCCAGGCTCGTTGCATCAGCCGCCAACGCGGGGGGCACTGCCCGGAACTGGGCGACGGTCACCAAGCTGATGGCGATGCTCGGAGATGGGGAATGATGACGGTATGAGCCCCGTATCACGCGGCTTCCGCGGCCGACGGAGCCAGACGGCGGTCGACGCGGCGAGGATCCCGCCGGGACAGCACCTGACCGCCGACTTTCCGGTGCTGTCGGCCGGGCCCACGCCGTATACGCCCCTGCAGGACTGGACGTTCTCGATCAGGCAGGCCGGCTCCGACCGCAAGATCTGGACCTGGCAGGAACTGACTGCGCTGCCGGCCGAGGAGGTTACCGCTGACATCCACTGCGTGACGCGCTGGTCCAAGCTCGACACCCGCTGGCGCGCTGTCTCGATCGACACGCTGCTGGCACAGGTCGACAGCGAGGCACGATTCGTCCTTGCCTTCTGCGACGGCGGCTACACCACCAACGTCCCGCTGGCGGACCTGACCGGCGGCCAGGCGTGGGTGGCATACGAGTACGACGGACGGCCGCTAGCCCCCGAGCACGGCGGGCCTGCCCGGCTGCTCGTTCCCCATTTGTATTTCTGGAAGAGCGCGAAATGGGTCCGCGGCCTGGAATTGCTGGCCGCCGATGAGCCCGGTTTCTGGGAGCGGTACGGCTACCACAACTACGGGGATCCATGGCGGGAACAGCGCTACGCGGGCGACTGACCTGGCAGGTCGCCACCGTCGACACGGTCAGTGACGAGACCGCGTCGGTGCGGACCATCGTGCTGAGCGCCGCTGACTGGGCCGGCCACGCGGCCGGGCAGCACCTCGACGTGCGGCTTACCGCCGAGGACGGCTACGCAGCTGAGCGGTCCTACTCGATCGCCTCGGCACCGGGCGAGCCGCTGGCGATCACCGTCGAGCGACTCGACGACGGAGAGGTGTCGCCCTATCTCACCGAGGAGCTGCGCGCCGGAGACGAGATCGAGATCCGCGGTCCCATCGGCGGGTACTTCGTCTGGACCGGGGACGACGGCACCACGCCGCTGCTGCTGGTCGCCGGCGGCTCGGGCGTGGTGCCGTTCCGGTCCATCCTGCGGCACCGGCGCAATCTGGGCAGTGAGGTGCCGGTCCGCTTGCTGTACTCAGCGCGGTCGCTGCCGGACGTGATATACCGGCGCGAGCTGGACCACGCCGGCGACGGCGTCGCGGTCATCTACACGCTGACCAGGCAGCAGCCGCCGGGCTGGACCGGGCACACCGGGCGCGTTGACCGGCGACTGCTCGCCATGACCGCCTGGCCAGCGGAGCTGGACCCGCTGGCTTTCGTGTGCGGTCCGACGCCGTTCGTCGAGGCGGTGGCGTCCGGCATGGTCGAACTCGGCTACCCCGGCGGCCGGATCAAGACCGAGCGGTACGGGGGAGCGGGGGCATCATGACAGTCCTGGATGAGACTGCCCTGGATGGCAACGCGATCGGCGGGCTGCTGCTGGAGGTTTTCGGCACGGAGATGACGGCGGCGGTGGCGGTCTGCGGTAGCTGTGCGGCGTCCGGCCCGATGGCCGAGACGGTTGTCTACCAGCGGGCCCCCGGCACCGTCGTCCGGTGCCGTCGCTGCGGCGCCGTGCTCATGGTGGTGGTCAGGCACCGCGTGCAGAACTGCGTCGACCTGCTCGGACTCGCTTCCCTTGAGCCGTGAGCGGCTGAGCCGTAGACCGCCCGGGTACGTAACAAGTGTGAGGACCGCATTCGCGGCCGGCTCCCGGAATGAAGGTGCTGCGGGCATATGCATGGCCACTCACTGACCATCGCCACGCTGCTGAGCTGGCTCGCAACCGAAGCGCTCGGTGCTTTCATGGTGCGGGGCTGGATCGCCCGCGGTGGTCTTCGCTCGGCGAGGCAGCGGCCGGCCCGGCCCGACCAGATGTCGCTGCCAATCCTCGCCGGGCACGCCGGGCTGAACGCCGCCGGGCTCCTGTGCTGGATCGTGTTCGTCGGCACAGCCGCGAAGCCGGCGGCGTGGCTGGCTCTCGTCTTCATGGCGCCGGCGATCGGGCTGGGCATCTCCACGGTTGCCATCTGGACGCCGTACCCCGGGCCTCGTCAGGAGGCGCCTTTGCGCGCCCCCGTGATGGCCGAGCGCGAGGTCAAGCGCGCCCTCGACGACGAAGCGCTGACGGGCCAGCTGGTGGACGACTTCCTGGCGCGTCACCTTGCGCCGCCCCCGCCGCGGGACTCGCGATGGCATCTGCGCCCGCTGGTGCCCGCTGGTCACGGCGTGCTGGCGATCGCCACCTTCTCGCTCGCTGTCCTGTCGGCCGTCGCGGCTGGCTGACCCCGGTCAGCTATGCCAGCTCCGGAGGTGCTGTCAGCTCTGCCGGGGGCGGTACAGCGCCGCCACCGGAACTGAGCTGATCGGCCCGGGCTCGCCGGCCGCGGGCCCTGAGCCAGAACCCGAGCACGAGGAGGACGGCGCCGACGACGATGGCGCCGCCAAATCCGGCCAGCTTGGCGGTCGAGTGGTGCACGGCGCGGATGACGCCGGGCGGAGTCCGGCTGAACCGGGCAGCGGCCGCCACCACGCCTGGCCCCGGCTTCGCCGTGGCGCCCAGCTTCATCAGGCTGGCGGCCTCGTGCAGGGCGCCGACGGGGTTGATCAGGCCGTAGCCGATGGTGGTGTTGTAGCCGCCGGCCGGGTGGTAGCTCGCCGACAGGGCCAGCGCTGTGGCCACCATCGCCGGGCTGATCTGCGGGTACAGCGACTTGATCAGCGCGACGGTGCCCGCGACCCAGGAGACCGCAGAGAAGTAGCCCCATGCCAGGTAGGGCTGATTGCCTGGGCCGGTGGCGTCGAGTTGATTGTCCGGAGCCGTGATCAGCACCGAGTCGTTCGTCACGTACTCCTGGCTGGCCTGCGTCTGCGGCGGCGGCAGGCCGCTGAGGGCGGTGCCGCTGAAATTGATGACGCCGGGGAGGCTGTCCGGGTATTCGAAATCGGACTTGGTGCCGTCGACTGGGGAGCTCGTGCCGATCACAACGGCGTTCTTGGAGATCGCGTACGCCACTGCTGAGTCCATCGCGAGGGAGTTTGTCCCGCCGGCCTCACCCACCACGATGACGCTGGCACCGTGGTCGGCGGCGTACCTGATGGCCTGGGCCACCACGCCTTGCCAGGCACCGCTGGAGTCATATTTGTTCTGGACCAGAAGGCCACTGCTGCTGTAGTCCAGGATGCCCTCGGACAGAATGCGGGCACCGGGGGCGCGGCCCGTTGTCCCGAACGGATTCGTGGTTGTCTCGCCGCTGCCGGCGATCATTGATGCTGTAATGGTGCCGTCCAGGGTCGAGGCGCCAGCCATCGGTGCGTAATTCGGCCCGATAGTCACCTTGCCGGCTAGCTCACTGATCGGGCTGACCGGCGTATCCAGCAGCGCGATCGTGACGCCGTGACCGTCGGTGAGCTGCAACGCCGCGGTCATCTCGCTGGCAAGCTGGTCCTTGGCCGAGGCGGGAATCCCTGAGCCGGCCGCCGGACTGGCCGACGCTGCCTGTGCAACCCGAGCTGCCTGTGCCGTAGCAGCCGGCCCTGCTGCGACGATGGCTGCGACGATGGCGCTCAGCACGCAGGCGGCCGCGAGAACGAGCCGGTCCTGCCGGAGTCTGATCAGCACGTGATGTCCTTCATCTCGCAGGGCTTGCCATGTCTGGTCAGGATCGATCTGATGTCTGCATCGATGCCGCTTCCCAGTGCCATCAGTTCGTTCGCCTGGGCCGCGGCTGCAGCGCCTGGCAGCCCGTCGGTGAAGCCGGCGGTGTACAGCAGGACGTAGGAACCGGCCAGCGCAGAACCCTCCGTGCCGCCGGCGGCGTCGCCGAACTGATCGGCGACTGTGCCATCGAACGTCACGGCATGCAGCCCGAGTCCCGGGCTCGCCGCCGCGGCAATGTTCGAGGCCTGCACCGTCGACGGCGGTGATCTCAGGACAGCCACGGCAACGGTCGTGGCTAGCGCACCGCTCGCGTCGACATAGGTCGCCCGCAGGATCGTCTCGCAGCCCGCGCCGCGCACCAGCGCGTAACCGGCTGGAGCGAGGGCTGCGCGACAGGAGGCTGGCGGCGCGATGCCCACCAGGCGGGCGACCATCTTGTTGCCGGCAACGTCGCTGTAGCTGACGGTCGCGGGGAAGATCTTCCCCGCGGGAAGCCGCTCCCAGCGCGAGGCGATCTCCTGCTGCAGCGCTGCAGCGGCCTCGGCGGGGGTAGCCTTCCGGGTCAGCTCCCGGCCGAGCGCCGCGCCGCCCGCGGCGATCAGCAGCACCCCGAGGGTGATCAGCGCGACGAACAGAACCCTCCGCGGCCGCCTGCGTTGCGCGCTGGGGCTGGCTTCTGGCTCGGGCTGGCTGAGCCCAAGGCCGGGATCAAGCGGTGTCGTCATCAGGTCCTCGCATCTGCAGGTCATGGGCCGCTGACTGGCTCGAGGCCGGAACTCTGCCCACCAGCGCGCGACGGCGCCGTCGGCGGCCGCCCGCGACCAGCGTCGCGCTGGTGGCCAGGAATCCGATCAGTGCTGCGAATCCGACCGCTGCGGGCGCTGCGATCTGGGCCGTATCGCGGGGCACCACGACGATCGGGCCGACCCGGCCGTGTCCGAAATGTGCCGCAGCCGGATGTCCGCTAGCGCCCGCAACGGGCTGGTCGAGATGGCCCGCGGCCGTCAGGGCTGCAGCAGCGTTGACCTCGCCGAAACCAACAGCAGGGCTGTAGCCGCCAGCTGGCCGCAGCGTTGTCGAGGTAACAATCGCCTGCATTACCTGAACGGGTGTGAGGTGCGGGTACGCCGACCTGATGAGCGCCGCGACGCCGGCGACGAAGGCCGAAGCCGGGCTCGTGCCGTCGCCGACGATGTACTGGCCGCCTGGTCCAGCGCCATCAATGTTCACGCCGGGTGCGGAGACAACAACAGAGGAATTCCGGTCGGAGAACGAGGCGCGCTGGCCGCCCGCGCCTACCGCCCCAACCGCGATGACGCCGGTGAAGGCGGCGGGGTAGGAGTAGCTGGTGAAGCCGCCGCCCGACGTGCCGTCGTTGCCGGCGGCGGCGACGACCACGACGCCGCGGGCGACCGCGCCCGCGATGGCCTGGCGGAGGCTCCGCGTTGCACCCTGGCTGCCCAGTGACATGTTGATGACGCTGGCACCGTGCGCGACCGCGTAGTCGATGCCGTTCGCGATCGCGTCGTCGTAGGCGGCATTGCCGTTGTAGACAGCGAAGCCGGGCTCGCTGTCGTCGAGGATGACGCGGACGGACAGGATCCGTGCCTGCGGTGCCACGCCCAGCATCCCCTCGGCCTCGCCAGGGCCGCTCCCGTGCCCGGCGATGATCGAGCAGATATAGGTTCCGTGCAGGTACGGCGGCTGATACCCGGGCGGGTCGGCGCCCGCTGTGTAGTCGGGCCCGACCGTCACCGAGCCGGTCAGGTCAGGCGCGCTGGTGTCGACACCAGTGTCCAGAACCGCGACCGTCACGCCGGCGCCTCGCGTTCGCCCCCACGCGCCCGGCACGCCGATTGACTGCAAGACAGTGAGGTCATCGCTTCGGACGAGCTGGGCGACGGTCTGCGCCGAGCCGATGGCCGGCCTGGCAGCCAGAAGGGCGACCAGAAGGAGCGTCAGCATGCCTGCCCGCCAGACCGCGCGTCGGCGGACCGTGTCGAGGGGAAGGCCCCGGCTGGACATCAGCACGACCACTGCGGAGAGCGGCAGTTGACCTGCACTGGAGTGGTCAGCGGGCTTGCGATTGTGGCGGCGAGCTGGGCGGCCGGCGTGAAGATGCCGGGGCGGGCTTCCTCGCCGACGCCGGCCGGCTGACCGTCGGCGTAGCCAGCGACGGTGAGGATGACAAACGGACCCGCTTGCCGGGTCGTGGCCGCTTGCCGTGCCGCCGGGCTGAACAGCCAGCTTGCCGTGCCGGGCAGGGCGAGGGCACGCAGGGCGAAGACGGCGGCATGGTCGGCCGACAGCCCGGCAGAGAACGCGGCCGCCCGGCGAGCGGTGGGAAAGGCCAGCACGCCGACCGTGTAGACGATGCCCTGGAGCTGATCCAGGTAGGTGGCGCGCAGGCCAGCTGTGCAGTGGTCATGAGTCGCGAGGGCGGCGACCGCAGGGTCGACCGCGCTCGCGCACGCGCTCTGCGACCCGATTGCTATCCGGCGCGCGGTCTCGGTTGTCAGCAGGCTCGTGCTGTAGCTGACCACAGCCCGGAAGATCTGCCCGGCAGTCCTGGTCCGCCACCTGTCCGCCTGTGCCGTCGCCGCAGCCGCGGCACGCTGCGCGGGTGTCGGGGCGCGGCTGGCGCTTTTGACGGCGACGATGCCGGACGCCACTGCTACCGCAAGGCACGCCGCTGCCGCACAGGCGAGGACGGTCGTCGCTACCCGATGCGGCCGTCGTGACGGCCGGGGCAGGACTGTCACGTCAGCAAATTCGCCCGGGTTCACCGGGTCACGGTATTGGGAATTAATTGTGCAATCAATAGCTTCGCGCTGGCCTGAGGCAGGCTGACCGGGCCGCTGCCCTGAGTTCAGGACACCAGCGGAATAACCTCGTCGGCCAGCCGGGCGGCCTGCTCGGCCGGGTCGAACAGGGTCGTGAACAAGATCAGCTCCGCACCCGCGGCCGCGACCCTGGCAACCTCGGCGGCACAGTCTGAGGGTGGTCCGGCCGCGGCGGCAGCCTCGATCTCGGGCACCGCCCGGCCATATATCCGCCCGAGCGCCGCGTTCACGCGCTCGCGAGCCCGCCCGGCGTTGTCGTCGACGCCGACATAGAGGCGCTTGGCGACCGGGAAGCCAGCGGGATCACGGTCAGCGTCCGCGAGTGCCGCGCGGACGACGCGCACCTGGTCGGCGAACCGGTCCGTCGACGAGCTGCCGGATCCGAAGAAGCCGTCGCCGAGTCGCACGGCACGGCGGAGTGCCGGCTCGCCGGTGGCGCCGATCCAGACCGGCGGATGGGGTTTCTGCAGCGGCTTGGGCTCCATCGCGGCGTCGTTCAGCTGCCAGAACTCGCCGTCGAACGTGACGCGCTGTTGCGTCCAGAGCGCCTTCATTACAGCCAGGCCCTCGGTAAACCGCGCGACATACCGGTCGCTAGTCAGGCCGAAGGCCGCGAACGGCCGCTGCCGTCCGCCGGTGCCGATGCCCACGTCGAGCCGGCCGCCGCTGAGCTGGTCGAGGGTGGCCATGCTCCGCGCCAGACGCACGGGGCTGTGGAGCGTCGAGACGAATACCGCGCAGCCGAGCCGCAGCCGCTGGGTGCAGGCTGCCGCGTAGGTCATCGTCTCGATCGCCGACAGCTGCGCGGACGCACTGAGCACTGACTCCTGCGCCCACGCGCTGTCATAGCCCAGCTGCTCCACGGCGGCGCAGTAATTACGGAACGCGACCGGGTCGAATTCGCCGTCGCCATAGAACTGCGGGATAGAGATCGCGAAGCGCACACGCCGCATCGTAGCCGCGTGCCCGAGACGGCAGCTAGGTCGTCCCGGACGCGCTGAGCCGGTAGACATAGGCCGCGTGGTGCGCTGCCGCCGGCCCCACGTGTGAACGGGCCCGCGCAGGCGCCGGGCCCTGCGTGGCGAGCAGGTATGCAAGAACGGCGATGACCGCGACGGCGAGCAGGCCGAGGGCCACTACCGAGCGCGGTATCCGTCTGCGGCCGCTGAAGTGCAGCGGCAGGACGGGGCGGAACGCCTCAGCCGCCGTTATCCCGCCCGGCAGCGGCGGGCCGGCCGCGGCCGGCCGTCCGTTCCCGCCGTCCGGCACCGTGACAGCGGGCCATGGGTCGCGCCCGCCCGGTTCCAGGTGCGGAGAGAGCTGCAGCCCGTGCGCCGCGTCGTATTCCTCGATCAGCGGCACCGGATCGGTGCCGACGGCCCTGGCGATGGCGCGAATGTGACCCCGGACGTAGAAGTCGCCGCCGCACGGCGAGTAGTCGTCCTGCTCGATAGCGCGGATGATCGTGCACCGGATGCGGGTCCGCTCACTTACCTGGTCTACTGTCAGCCCGGCCTCGCTGCGGGCTGTCGCGAGCGCCCCGCCGATGCCCACGTTTCACCTCCGCGCACGGCCTGCGGCCTGCGGATTCGCTGCAGTCCGGCTATTGCCAGTATGACGCCAGCTCGCTGCCGCATGGCCGGGGCCGGAGGGGGAATTTCGCCCGTCGTTAGCCGGACCTTTCCCGTCCGCAACCGGTCGCACCAGGCGTTCACGGACGTATGATCCCCGTAAGCGTGACGAGGGCGGGCAACGGGGCGTCACACTCCGTAGCAGGGGAGCAGCACTTCATGGGACTTCTGAACGAGGCACGCCGCGAGTTCATCGCAGCGCCTGACTCCGCTAAGGGCCAGATCGTTTACAAGTGGCCGGATGTCAACATCCGCAAGTTCGCCCGGGCGATCGTCGAGCCCGATGCCACGGCCGTTTTCATGAGCCAGGGTCAGGTCATGGGCGTGCTGCTGCCAGGTCAGCACACGCTGGACGCTCGCGAGCTCCCGTTCCTCGGCATGTTCGTCGACTGGGCCTCTGCAGGTAATGCCTTCCGGGCGGAGATCTTCTTCGTCGGCACGCGGGAGTTCCCGAACAACCGGTTCGGCGGCCGCCTCGACGAGGTCCAGGATCCGCAGACGGGCCTGATCGTGACGCTCCGTACGTTCGGCGAGTACTCCCTGCGCGTCACCGACCCGACGAAGATCATCCTTAATCTGGTCGGCACCGTCGACGTGACTAACAACAACGCGGTCACCGCGTGGGTGACGCAGCAGCTGCTGAAGGTGACCCGCACGACGGTCACGACACAGCTGATGTCGGGGGCGTGGCCGATCCTCGGCTTGTCCATGCACAGCCCGGAGATCGAGGCGCAGTCGCTGGAGGCGGCGAACAGGGAGCTGGCTGACTACGGCATCGCCCTGACCAGGCTCGGCAACGTCGACGTCAACCTGGACGACGACGACAACGCACGGCTGAAGAAGCTGGCGGGCGACACTGCGTACAGCCGGCTCGCGGGCGGCTTCCTGCAGGCGGCTCAGGCCGAAGCGCTGCAGGGCGCGGGCCAGGGCATGGCGCAGGGCGGCGCGGCGGTCACGCCGATGTTCCTCGGCGCTGGCCTTGGCATGGCCGGCCAGATGACACAGGCTCCTGGCCAGGCGCCGTACAACCCGCCGCCGCCCGGCACGGGCTTCGCGGGCGGGGGCCCCGGCTACGCGCAGCAAGCAGCTGCGGCCCCGCCGCAGACGGCAGCCGCACCGCCGGAGACGGCAGCGATCGCCTGCAGCAACTGCCACAGCCCGGTGACCGCGGGCGCCAAGTTCTGCGGGGAATGCGGCACGCCGATGCAGAAGCACTGCACGAACTGCAACGCCATGCTCAGCCCGACCGCCAAGTTCTGCGGCGAGTGCGGCACGGCGACACCCCCGCCGCCCTCCGCATAACCCCGCGACGCGGGCCAGGGCTCGCTACCATCACAGCCACCATCGGCCGTTTTGGGCCGGACTGCAGTCCCCGCTGCGCAATCGAACTCGAGCAGAAAGGCCTGCCCGGATGGACAGGATCGAATGTCAGTGGTGCAAGGCACAGAACGAGCCGGAGCGGACGAGCTGCACCACCTGCGGCGCACCGCTCGACAAGCGCAACCTCGTGTCGGACTCGGGCTGGACCGAGGCGCCCCGGCTGCGGGACATGACGGAATTCCGGTTCTCCAGCTCCACCTGCCAGATCGAGGGCGAGATCGTCCCCGTGGCCGAGCTGGCACTAGCGCAGGGTGACTCGGTGTTCTTCGAGCATCATGTGATGCTGTGGAAGGAGCCGCAGGTTCCGCTCTCGGCGCTGAACGTGGCGGGCGGCGCCCGGCGCATGATCGGGGGAATGCCGCACATCCTGAGCGTCGCCCATGGTCCCGGCCGGGTGGCGCTGTCGAAGGACGCGACGGGCGAGGTCGTAGTGCTGCCGATTCACCCGTCGCACGAGATCGACGTGCGCGAGCACGCGTTCCTGGCCGGAACGCATTCGCTCAACTATTCGTTCGTGCGGATCAAGGGCCTGGTCAACGTGCTGCATGGCGGCAGCGGCATGTACATGGACCGATTTGTCACGGGAGGGGAGCAGGGCCTGCTGCTGCTGCACGGCTACGGAAACGTATTCCAGAAGACGCTGCAGCCGGGCGAGAAGATCCTCGTCGAGCCAGGCGGCTTCCTGTACAAGGACTCCTCGGTGCAGATGAACACCGTGCAGCAGCGATTCAAGACCGGGATGCTCGGCACCCACACCATGTACCTGGCCGAGATGACCGGGCCAGGGCGGGTCGGCGTGCAGTCCATGTACGTGCACCACGGCACCGAGTAGGGGAGCCCGATGTCGACACCGGCCTACACCTGCCCGTACTGCCGGCTAAGCAGCGACGGGACCGCCGCCACGTGCCCGAGCTGCGGCGCCCCGACCGACGTGCGGGAGCGCGTCAGCAAGTCCGGCTGGGCTGAGCAGCCGCCGATCAGGGACATGGCGAGGATCCGCTTCAGCCGGTCAACCTGCCAGATCAGCGGCATGTACGTGCCGGTCGCGGAAATGCAGCTCGACCAGGCGGATTCGATCTACTTCTCCCACCACACGCTGCTGCACGCTGAGCCGGGCGTCCGGCTCGACATGATGAAGATGGCAGGCGGCTGGAACCGGGCGCTGGCCGGCATGCCGCTGCTCATGATGACCGCCAGCGGGCCCGGTCACATCGCCGTCAGTGCCGATCATCCGGGCGAGACGTTCGCGGTGCCGCTTCCCGCAAATCACGCCATCGACGTGGTGGAGCACCGCTTTCTGGTAGCGACCAGCAACGTGGGCTACCAGTGGGAGAACTCCGGCATCTGGTTCGTCACCCGCAGCGGGGACGATCAGGAGTACCACTATCCGCTCGGCCGGACCATGGACCGGTTCTTCGCCCAGGGCGGGCCGGGCCTGCTCCTGCTGCACGGGCCGGGCAACACCTTCATCCGCGACCTGCGGCAGGGCGAACGGATCCTGGTCCAGCCCGGCGGGCTGATCTGGAAAGACCGCAGCGTCCGCATGTACCTGCACTTCGAGTACCCGCGTGGCCAGTACTGGTTCAGCTCCCCCCGGTGGCAGGCGAAGTCAATCTGGCTGGTACTGCAGGGGCCCGGTCGGGTCGCGATCCAGTCGGTGTTCGAGCAGCCGGAGATGGTAGGCGCTGTCGTCAACAGCTCCGGAGCCACCAGCCAGTACTGGTAACCGGCTCGGCTGTCCGGTCCTGCCGGTATCTGCGTCGTCAGGCGATCTTGCGGTGGTAGGTGATCATGGCAAGGGCGTAGGCGACGACAAGAACGCCGACGCACCAGGCGAGGGCGGTCCAGATGCTGGTGCTGACCGTCTGGTGCGTGAACAGGTCGCGGATGGTGTCGACGATGGACGTCACCGGCTGGTTGTTGGCGAAGGCGCGCACCGGGCCCGGCATGCTGCGGGTGGGCACGAATGCCGAGCTGACGAGTGGCAGGAAGACGATCGGGTAGGCGAATGCGCTCGCGCCGTCCGGTGACTTCGCGGAGAGACCGGGGATGACCGCGATCCAGGTCAGCGCCAGGGTGAACAAGATCAGTATGCCCGCGACAGCGAGCCATGCCAGCACTCCAGCCCCCGAGCGGAAGCCGATGAGGAGCGCGACTCCGACGACGAGCACGAGCGAGATCAGATTGGCAACCAGCGAGGTCAGGACGTGCGCCCACAGCACGGACGACCGCGCGATCGGCATGGACTGGAATCGCTCGAAGATTCCGCTCTTCATATCGAGGAAGAGCCGGATTCCGGTGTAGGAGATACCCGAGGCGATCGTGATGAGCAGAATGCCGGGCAGCAGGTAGTCCACATAGTGATGCGACCCTGAGTTGATCGCGCCGCCGAGCACGTAGACGAACAGCAGCATGAAAGCGATCGGCATGATCGTCGTCGTGATGATGGTGTCCAGGCTGCGCGTGATGTGGCGCAGGGACCGTCCCAGCAGGACCGCCGTGTCGCCGAAGAAATGCTTGGTCATCGTTGTTCCTTAGTCGTCGAGGACGGTGGTTGCGAGTCGCTCTTCGCGGCTGGCGGTGCTCTCACAGCCGACGATGGCGAAGAAAACGTCCTCGAGGGTCGGCTGCTTCTCGACGTACTCGACCTTCGCGGGCGGGAGCAGCTGCCTGAGCTCGGCAAGCGTGCCGTCGACGATGATCCGGCCCTCGTGCAGGATCGCGATCCGGTCGGCGAGCTGCTCGGCCTCGTCCAGATACTGGGTCGTGAGCAGCACCGTCGTGCCGTGCCCGGCAAGTTCCCTGACGGCCTGCCACACCTCGACACGGCCCTCGGGGTCAAGCCCGGCTGTCGGCTCGTCGAGGAAGACGACCGGCGGATTCCCGATAAGGCTCATCGCGATGTCGAGGCGCCGGCGCATGCCTCCGGAGTAGGTGGACGCCTTCCGCCCTGCCGCGTCGGTGAGCTGGAAGCGTTCCAGCAGCGCATCCGCGATCGCACGCGGGTTCCTGAGGTGCCGCAACCGGGCCACCAGGACGAGGTTCTCCCGCCCGGTGAGGATTTCGTCGACGGCAGCGAACTGCCCGGTGAGGCTGATGGACTCCCGCACGTTCGATGGCTGCGTGGCGACGTCGAAGCCATTGACGCTGGCCGCTCCTGAGTCGGCCTTGAGCAGCGAGGACAGGATTCTCACGACGGTGGTCTTGCCGGCGCCGTTGGAGCCGAGCAGGGCGAAGATGCTGCCCTGCGCTACATCGAAGTCCACACCGCGCAGCACATGCAGCTTCCGGTACGACTTCTCCAGACCTTGTACGCGGATCGCCGGGGCTTGCAGTGCCGTCATCGGCGCGTCCCGTTCTCTTCAGCATCGGACATGGTCATCTGCCTCCTTTGCGGAGCTCTTCAAGGCGTTCGGTGAGGAAGCTCCAGGTCCGCCAGAATTCTCCGAGATATTCCCGTCCCTGGGCGTTGAGGGAATACACCTTGCGCGGCGGCCCCTTCTCCGAGGGCACTTTCTGCACATCGACGAAGCCGCGCCGCTCGAGCCTGACCAGCAGCGCGTAGACGGTCCCCTCGGCGATGTCGGAGAAGCCTCTGTCCCGCAGCCATGCCGTTATCTCGTAGCCGTACGCCGGCCGGCGGGACAGGATTGCGAGCACGATGCCCTCCAGCGTTCCTTTGAGCATCTCCGTCAGCTGCCTGGCCATGGAGCACCTCCTCCCGAGCTACTCAGTGTTATTGACTACTGGTACATAGTAACGCTGAATAGTGACCGCGCAAGCCACCTCCCATTGCGCCCGCCAGGTGGGGTGACATTCGCGAGCTCTGCGCGACCTCAGGTCCATGATGGGTGCGTGGCAGACCTGTACCAGGACAAGTGGATCACTTGCACCGACGACGCCATCGTGATCCGGTGGTACTACCCGTGGGGCCCGAAGGCCGTCCCGTATACCGCGATCCGGTCAGCCCAGCGCGTCGATATCGGACCTCTGCACGGGACCGGCCGCATCTGGGGAACCGCGAATCCTCGGTACTGGGCAAGTCTCGACACAGGCAGGTCAGCCAAGGCGCAGGCCCTTATTCTCGACGTCGGCGGCGCGGTCAAGCCATTTATCACGCCCGACGATGTGCCGCGAGTCGCGGAGATCATCAGGCAACTCGCCGGCCTGTCCGGCATCCCGTACGCCGGCCTCGGTCCCATCATCTGATCTGGATCCCGACACAGTGCTGATACCGTCCCGTCGCGCTCACAGGTCACCATGTGCCGGGCGGGTCAGCGGTCCGCTGAGGTAGGAACAAGACGTGGACTTCAGCGAGGACAGCGAGCACGAGGCGATCCGGGTCGCAGTGCGGGAGATCTGCGCCCCGTTCCCCGATGAGTACTGGGCCGAGGCGGACGCGACGCAAACCTTCCCGTGGGCCTTCTACCAGGCGATGGCGAAGGGCGGCTGGATCGGCGTCGCCATCCCGAGGCAATACGGGGGCGGCGGGGCCGGGATCACCGAGGCCGCGATCGTTCTCGAGGAGGTAGCAGCATCCGGCGCCTGCATGAACGGAGCCAGCGCCATCCACATGTCGATCTTCGGCATGCAGCCGGTGGTCCGGCACGGCAGCGACGAACTCCGGCAGCGGTACCTGCCGCTGGTCGCGAGCGGAGACCTGCACGTCGCGTTCGGTGTGACCGAGCCGGACGCTGGCCTCGACACGACCGCGATCAGCACCCGCGCCGTCCGCGACAGCGACGGTTATCGGGTAACGGGCCGCAAGGTGTGGACGTCCAAGGCGCTGGAATCCGACCGGGTGCTCCTGCTCACCCGCACAACACAAGCCGCCGACTGCGCACGGCGTACCGACGGCCTGACGCTGTTCCTCGCCAGTCTCAAGGACCCTGCCGTCGGCATCCGGGCGATTCCCAAGATGGGCCGGAACGCCGTCGCCTCCTGCGAGGTGACCTATGACGGGCTGTTCGTGCCCGAGTCCGACCGCGTGGGGGAGGAAGGCCAGGGCTTCCGCTACCTGCTCGATGGGCTCAACGCCGAGCGAGTGCTCATCGCCGCGGAGGCGCTCGGCATCGGCAGGGCAGCGCTGCGCCGGGCCGTCGGTTACGCCGGCCAGCGAGTCGTGTTCGGCCGTCCTGTCGGCGCGAACCAGGGCATTGCCTTCCCGCTGGCCGAGGCGCACGCAAGGCTCGCCGCGGCTAGCCTGGCCGTGCAGCAGGCTGCGTGGCGGATCGACCAAGGCCTGCCAGCAGGCGAGTATGCGAACACGGCCAAGTTCCTCGCGGCCGAGGCTGGTTTCGCCGCGGCCGACGCCGCGGTGCAGACCCACGGCGGGTTCGGCTACGCCAGCGAATACCACGTCGAGCGGTACTGGCGCGAGGCCAGGCTGATGAAGATCGCACCGGTCCCGCAGGAGATGGTGTTGAACTACCTCGCCGAGCACGTGCTCGGCCTGCCGCGCTCGTACTGACTGAGCAGCCCGGCTGAGAATGCAGCCCGACTGATAGGGGGAGCCGCCCGATGCCAGCTGACCTCGCCGCCCTGCTTGCCGATCTGGACGCCGAGACCGCGGCGCTGCGGACCATCGTTGATCCCCTGAGTGACAGCGACTGGCAGCTCGCGACGCCGGCGCCGGGTTGGAACGTCGGCGACCAGATCGCGCACCTGGCCTACTTCGACGACGCCGCGGTCACTGCGGCGACTCGCCCGGACGAGTTCGCAGCGATCGTCGCGAGCTTTGCCGGCGGCGAGAACCCGGACACGATCGCAGCCCGGTGCCGGCAGCTGGCGACCGGACAGCTTCGTGACTGGTTCAACGGCGCTCGCGCCAGGCTGCTGACCGCTTTCGCAGGGCTTGACCCGTCCGTGCGGGTGCCCTGGTTCGGGCCGCCGATGAGTGTGGCGTCGTCGGTCACCGCCCGGCTGATGGAGACCTGGGCACACGGCCAGGACATCGCGGACACGATCGGGATCGCCCGTGAGCCGACTGCGAGGCTCCGGCACGTCGCGCACATCGGCGTGGCCGCGCGGCCGTACAGCTACGCCGCGCACGGCCTGCCGGTGCCGGATGAGCCAGTCCGCGTCGAGCTGACCGCGCCGTCGGGCGAGCTATGGACCTGGGGATCCGCCGGCGCGCGGGATCGCATCACAGGCCCCGCGCTCGACTTCTGCTTGCTGGTAACGCGGCGCCGCCACCGCGCGGACACGGCAATGGTCGCGGCCGGACCGGTCGCAGACCAGTGGCTGTCCATCGCGCAGTCGTTTGCGGGGCCGGCCGGTGCCGGCCGGGTACCAGGGCAGTTCGCCCGTTAAGGTCGGGTCTATGAGCCGACTTCCTGACTTGCACCGCGACGAGCTGACGCCCGCGGGGAAGGCCGTATGGGATTCCATCGTGGCCACCAGGGGTGACCACGTCGTCTCCGCCGACGGAGCGCTGATCGGGCCGTTCAACGCGATGGTGCATGCGCCAGACGCTGGCGGGCCGCTGGGCTCGCTAGGTGCGGCGCTGCGCTTCGGCACCTCGCTCGGGCGCAGGCTGACCGAGGTGGCGATCCTCACGGTCGCCAGCCGGTGGCAGGCCGAGTTCGAGTGGTCGGCGCATGCCAGGATCGCCCGTGAGGCCGGTGTCTCCGATGCGGTGGTCGACGCGATCGGCGCGGGGAAGGAGCCGGAGTTCACCGCGGACGACGAGCGGATCGTGCACGCGACTGCCCGCGAGCTCGTGATCGGCGGGCACCTCAGCCAGGCCAGGTATGCGGCCGCGCGGGACCTCCTCGGGGAGCAGGGCACTGTCGAGCTTGTCGCCCTGTGCGGGTACTACACGACGATCTCGTTCCTGCTGAACGCGTTCGAGGTGCCGCTTCCGGCGGGCGCCGAGCCGATGTGGCCGACCGCCCGCGCCGATAGCTAGCTGCCCTTCCTCAGCCGGCCGACCCTCGTTCGCATTGAATTATATAAGGAGTTAATATAGTTACATTATGGATTCCTCGGAGGTCGCCGCGGGCCTGGAGCGGCTGCTCAGCCTGATCAGGTGGCTGAGCCCGCCCGGATTGTCGCTCACCGCGGCGGCGACCCTGACAACGCTGGAGCGCTCCGGCCCACGGCGGCTGACGGCGCTCGCGGCTGATGAGGGCGTGACTCAGCCGGCCATGACGCAGCTTGTCGGCAGGCTTCAGTCCGGCGGCCTCGTCGAGCGGTGTGCCGACCCCGACGATGGCCGGGTCGTGTACGTGAGCCTCACCGAGGCTGGTCGCGAGCTCGTGGCACGGCGGCGGGCAGCCAGGGCCGAGCGCCTATCCGTCTTGCTCGCCACCCTCAGCCCGGCAGATCAGGAGGCCCTGGCTGCTGCCCTCCCTGCCATGAACGCGCTCGCGAGCGCCCGGCGGGACTCACACACCGACCACTGGACGGAGCACTGTTGACGGGTACCGCTACCAGCCCCTTCCGGCAGCCGAAGGCGGTCTTTGCCGTCGCGTTCGCCTGCGTCGTGTCCTTCATGGGCATCGGCCTCGTGGACCCGATCCTGCCCGCGATCTCTCACGAGCTGAACGCCTCGCCCAGCGAGGTGACACTGCTGTTCACCAGCTATCTCGTCGTGACGGCGCTGGCAATGCTGATCACTAACTGGATATCGAGCCGGATCGGTGCCAAGCGCACCCTCATCGCGGGTCTGACTCTCATCGTCGCCTTCAGCGCTGCGGCCGGCGCGTCCCCATCGATCAGCGCCATCATCGGGTTCCGGGCCGGCTGGGGGGTCGGCAACGCCCTGTTCATCGCGACCTCTCTCGCCGTCATCGTCGCGTCGGCGAGCGGGGGTTTCGCGGGAGCCATCGTGCTGTACGAAACCGCGCTCGGCCTTGGGATTGCCGTCGGCCCGCTGCTCGGCGGCCTGCTTGGCGAGGTGAGCTGGCGCGGCCCGTTCTACGGCGTCGCGGTGCTCATGGCAATCGCGCTGATCGCGACGATCACGCTGGTGCAGCCAACGCCGCTGCCCGAGCGCAAGACCGGGCTGTCCGCGCCGCTCCGGGCGCTGCGCCATCGCGGCCTGCTCACCATGTCGATCACCGCGCTGTGCTACAACTGGGGCTTCTTCACGGTGCTCGGCTACGCGCCGTTCCCGATGCAGCTCAGCCCCATCAGGCTCGGCCTGGTCTTCACCGGCTGGGGCTTGCTCGTCGCCGTCTTCGCCGTTTTCGGCGCGCCGCGGCTGCAGGCACGGTTCGGCATCGCCCGGACCATGTACGCCAACCTATTCCTGTTCTCCCTCGTCATCCTCGTGATCGCGATCTGGACGACCGACCGGGCCGTGCTGATCCCCGCGGTCATCGCGTCGGGGATCTTCATCGGCGTCAACAACACGGTCACCACGCAGGCTGTCATGACGATCGCGCCGGTCGAGCGCCCGGTAGCGTCCGCGGCCTATAGCTTCGTCCGGTTCATCGGCGGCGGCCTCGCGCCGTACGCCGCCGGCCGGCTTGTCGTTGCCCTCGACATCCACGTTCCCTTCTTCATCGGCGCGGGTGTTGTCGCGGCAGGCATCGTCATCCTGACCACGGTGCACGGACTGCTGGCTGACGCTGAGAGGGCGCAGGCCGAGGAAGTCGTCGGCGGCCCGCCGGACGCGGCCGTCGCGCCGACCCAGGCGGAGCGGATCGTACCGGTCGGGGCCAGCGATCGTGGTGGTCCCGCAAGCGCAGCCGCGGGGGTCATCGTGGCCGCGGTGGACGACTCGCCGATCGCTGGCCTGGTCACGGAAGCGGCGGCGCGGCTTGCCAGCCACGACGGCCGGAGTGTCCACGTCGTGCACGCCCCGGAGGCGGCGATCGGCGGCGACGTGGCCGTGGACGGCGAGGAGCTGCAGGCGGCCAGGGCCCTCGTGCGCGGGCACCTCGACCGGCTCGGGGACCACCACATAGCCGCTGAGGGTCAGCTGCTCCTGCACGCGGCCGACCATGGGGCGGCAGGAAGGATGGTCGCCGGATATGCCAACGAGGTCGGTGCCCTGGCGATTGTGCTGGGCGCGCCCACTCACGGCGGGATGTCGGCCGCGATGGACTCAAGCAGCACCCGAGAGCTCCTGCGGGCTGCCCGGAGTCACGTCCTGATCCTCAACCCCGAGGCACCGGCCCGACAGCACCAGCCCATCGCTAGCGAGAAGCGCCTCGTGCCGGCTGGAGGCGACACGACCTCCGCGGTCTAGCTCTGCGGCAGCCTCCGCGCACCTATCGTGGTGACATGCCTCCGGCTATCAGCCTCGTCGACCCTGACGTCTACCAGCGCAGCGGGCCGCCGCATGAGCAGTTTGCGTGGCTGCGGCAGCATGACCCGGTGCACTGGCACGCGGACGGCGGCGCGCCGGGATGGCCGGGTTTCTGGGCCGTCACGCGGCACCAGGACGTCGAGCACGTGTCCCGGCACCCGGAGATCTTCTCCTCGGCCCGGCGCCTGTCGCTGTTCGGCGAGGCGCCCGAGGAGCACATCGAGCTGCAGCGGCTGATGATGCTCAACATGGACCCGCCGCAGCACACCCGGCAGCGGGCATTCGTGAACCGCGGGTTCACGCCCCGGATGATCGGCCGACTCGAGCAGCACATCACCGAGATTTGCCATGACCTGCTCGACGGCGTCGAGAAGCAGGGCACTGCTGACTTCGTCACCCAGATCGCCGCTCCGCTGCCGCTGTGGGTGATCTGCGAGCTTGTCGGCGCGCCGGTCGAGGATCGCGATCGCATCTTCGAGCTGTCGAACATCCTCATCGGGTCGGCTGACCCGGAGTACCAGAGTGAGCCGGGCGCGCAGCAGGGCGCCGCAGCCGAGATCTACGCCTATGCCGCCAGTCTTGCCGAGCGCCGCCGGGCGGAGCCTGCGGACGACATCGTCAGCCGGCTGCTGCAGCCGGACGACAAAGGCGAAGCGCTGACGAGCGATGAGTTCGATCTGTTCTTCCTGCTGCTCACCGTCGCCGGGAACGAGACGACCCGAAACGCGGCTGCGGGCGGGATGCTGGCGCTCTTCCAGCATCCCGAGCAGTGGCAGCGGCTGCTCGAGCATCCGGACCTGATCCCGACCGCGGCCGAGGAGATTGTCCGGTGGGTGAGCCCGGTCAACATGTTCCGCCGCACCGCACTGTGCGACACCGAGCTAGCCGGGCGACCGCTCGCAGCGGGCGACAAGGTCGTCGTCTTCTACACGTCGGCTAACCGGGACGAAGAGGTCTTCGCCTCTCCGGAGGTGTTCGACGTGGGTCGTGATCCCAACCCCCATGCGGGGTTCGGCGGTGGGGGACCGCATTTCTGCCTCGGCCGCCACCTCGCGGCGCTGGAGCTGCGCGTGCTGCTGCGCGCGCTAGCTGAGCGGATGCCCGGCATCCGGATGGACGGCGAGCCCGCCCGACTGCGCTCGAATTTCGTCAACGGGATCAAGCACATGCCGGTGCGCTTCTAGGATCCTCGGTCGCCGCCGGTTCTGTCCGCAGCTGGGAATTCTACGAGCGAGACAATTCTGCTTGCCATGAAACGTGCCGTGCGGACCGGCGTACCCGTGCGGGTCACCTCGGTCACCTCGACCAGGCCGCGCCGGGTTGCCACCTCGACCCGGCGCCCGGCGCGCGTCGCGGTTACCTCGTACGCCCGGGTCCCGTCGCCGACGTCCACGACGATCTCGACCCGATCACCTTTCACGTTCTCTCCCCGCCATTCGAACAACAATTCGATACCCTGCCGACCGGGGGTCCAAACGTTGGCCCGGCTAGGCTGGTACAGGACTCGTGGCAGTAGGGAGGCCGGAATGCCACGCGATATCCGTTACTGGCTGGCGGCTGGCGTTGCCGTCATCGCGCTTGCGGTGGCGGGCTGGCCGGGTCCGGCTGACAACCCGGCCACGCTCATCAGCCGAGTGTCCGTGCTCGTGGCAGCGATCCTGATGGCAGGGCTGCCCTTGCTGATCCGGCGCCGGTACGGCGCGCCCGCCGCGGGCTGGGTGCCAGCCCTTGTGCGCGTGGTCGGCCTTGCAGTCGTCGTGACGTTGCTGACTTTCAAGAGCCGGGTGGAGCACGTCGAGTTCGCCGCAGCCGACGGCCACCGATCCCTCGCTGGCCTGTGGACCGGGGAGGCGATCTTCCTCCTGGTGATGGCGGCGTACCTTGGGGGCCTGCTCATCGCCACCGCGAGCCGGGGACCTGCCAGCCGGACCACTCTCGTCATCGGCACCTGCTCGGGCGCTGCCATCGGAGCCGCAGTCTACGGATTGCGTCCGCTGGCCGATCGGCTGCACGTTGGCAATCCGGCGCTGGCGGTCCTGTACGAGATTGCCAAGGTGCTGGCGGTGCCTGGCGTGCTCGCTGCCGCGATCGCCGCGGCCGTGGCGGCAGCCCGGCGAACTTCCGGCCGCAAGGGCGGTCTCACGGTACGGGATATGCGCGCCCGGCAGGGCCTGGCTGCCGGAGCGTGCGTCGGATTTACCGCTGCTCTCGTAGTTTCGCTGCTGGGCATCGTGACGATCGAGCTGGCTCCGCACCTCGCGGTGGGGCTGCAGTGGACGCTTCCTGGCAGGGCAGCGGTGCCGGGCTCGGTCTACGACTTCGAGGTCGCGATGACCGACGCCGGAGCAGGCTACCTGCTGGTGCTGCTCATCTTCCCCATCGTGGGTGCGGGCCTCGGCGCGTGGGCTGGGCTGTTCACCGCTGACGGCGGCCTTCGGCCAGATGGCGGCGGCGGCGGGGGCGGCGGCCCGGGCAAGCGCGGTCCCGAGCCGGTGGCGCCGGGAGGCGGCCGCCGCGTGGCCCCGCCGCCGGAACTGGCGCCCGCCGACCTGGCACGGCTTCTCGCGCAGCCTGACTGGCGCATCATTGCGCCTGAACGCGAGCGTGTCCCGGCAGGCGCACCTTCTCGCACGCTGTAGGGCGGTGGGGTCATGGCATTCGAGCACATCCTGGTGGAGCGGTCTGGCGAGTTCGCCACCATCACGATGAACCGTCCGGCGCGGCGCAACGCGCTGTCGGCGGCGCATATGCGTGAGCTGATTACGGCGTTCTCCGACATCGGCAGCAGCGATGTCCTCGGGATCGTGCTGGCCGGCAACGGCCCGGTGTTCTCCGCGGGGCACGATTTTGCTGACGTCGCCGACGCCGACCTCGCCGGAGTCCGGTCGCTGCTCCGCACGTGCACTGACCTCATGAACCTCATCCAGCAGGTGCCGCAGCCTGTGGTGGCGCGCGTGCACGGCCTCGCGACCGCGGCTGGCTGTCAGCTCGTCGCGACGGCCGATCTCGCCGTTGCCAGCGAGGACGCTGGCTTTGCCGCGCCTGGCGGCAAGGGCGGCTGGTTCTGCCACACGCCGATGGTGGCGATCGCCCGGAATGTGGGGCGCAAGCGGGCCGCCGAGATGGCTCTGTCCGGTGACACTATCGACGCGCAGACGGCGCTGGACTGGGGCCTGGTCAACCGCGTCGTGCCCGCCGGCCAGCTCGACTCGGCCACCGCTGACCTCCTCGAGCGGGTGACCCGAGGGTCGGCGGAGAGCAAGGGCATCGGCAAGCAGGCGCTCTACGCGCAGATCGACCTGGACCAGCCGAAGGCTTACGCCTACGCGCTCGAGGTGATGGCGGCCACCAGCCAGCTGCCTGACGCTCGCGAGGGCATGCACGCATTTCTGGAAAAGCGGAAGCCGGATTGGCGCCGCGGCGGACGCTAGCGGTCCAGGCCGCCGCGGGCGATGAGCTGCTGGGCGATGACGTTTCGCTGGATTTCGTTGGTGCCCTCGCCGACGATCATCAGCGGCGCGTCCCGGAAGTAGCGCTCCACGTCGAACTCGGTCGAGTAGCCGTAACCGCCGTGGATGCGCACCGCGTCCAGCGCGATCTCCATTGCCGCCTCGGAGGCGAACAGCTTGGCCATGCCGGCTTCCATGTCGCACCGCTCGCCCGCGTCGTACCGCTCGGCCGCAAACCTGACGAGCTGCCGGGAGGCGGTGAGCTTGGTCGCCATGTCGGCCAGGTAGGCGCTGATCTGCTGGTGCCGCCAGATCGGCTGGCCGAAGCTCTCCCGCTGCTGGGAGTACGCCAGCGCGTCGTCGAAGGCGGCCTGCGCGACGCCGACCGCGCGGGAGGCGACCTGGATCCGGCCGATCTCCAGCCCCTTCATCATCTGCGCGAACCCGCGGCCTGCCACGCCGCCGAGGAGCGCGTCAGCTGGCGCGTGGTAGGAGTCGAAGGACAGCTCGCAGCTTTCCACGCCCTTGTAGCCGAGCTTAGGCAGATCGCGGGAGACGACCAGGCCGGGGCCGTGCTCCACCAGCAGGATGCTGATCCCGGTGTGCCGCGGCGTCGCGGCCGGGTCGGTCTTGCACAGCAGCGCGATCAGCTGGGACCGCCGGGCGTTGGTGATCCACGTCTTGGCGCCGCTGACCAGATAGCCGCCGCCCGGCGCAGGCCGGGCCACCGTCGTCATCGCCTGCAGGTCCGAGCCGCCGCCCGGCTCGGTCAGCGCCATCGTCGCCCGCACCTCACCGGTCGCCATCCGCGGCAGCCACCGCTCCTTCTGCTCGCCGGTGCCGAACGCCAGCAGCAGCTTGGCCACCACCGTGTGCCCGCCCATCGCCCCGGCCAGGCTCATCCACCCGCGCGCCAGTTCGGCGGTGACTTCGGCGTAGCACGGCGTCGACACCGGCGCGTCACCATACGGCTCGGGGATCGCCAGCCCGTAGATGCCCAGGGCCTTCATCTGCTCGATCAGCCTGCCGGGATACTCGTTGGCGTGCTCGAGGTCACGGGCCACCGGCCGCACATCCCGGTCGACGAAGTCCGCTACCGTGGCGACAACCGCCCGTTCCTCCGCAGAAAGACCAGTCACGCCATCGATGGTAGAGAGCAGCGCCGGTATTCCGGCTGCCGACGGGCCGTACTTTGACGACCTGACAATCGGGCAGGAGTTCACGGGCGCCCCGGCGGTGACCGTCACTGACGGCCTCGCGGCCGCGCACCAGGCAATCACCGGCGACCGGCTGGCGCTGACGCTCGACCGAGAGCTGTGCCGCGAGGTCACCGGCGGCAGCCCGGTCGCGCCTGCGGCGCTGGTCTGGGACCTAGCGATCGGGCAGTCCACGGTGGTCACCCGTCGCGTCCGGGCCAACCTGTTCTATCGCGGGCTGGCGTTCCGGCGCGTCCCGGAGATCGGTGACACGGTGCGCACGCGCACCGAGGTCGTGGCGCTGCGGCAGAATCAGCCGCGGCCGGGGCGCGCGCCAACGGGGCTTGCCGCGCTGAGGATCACCACCACCGACCAGCAGAGCCGGCCGGTGCTGGACTTCTGGCGCTGCGCGATGCTGCCGCTGCGCGACCAGGATGCGCAGACCGGTCACGCTGACGACCTGGACCGGGTTGGCCAGGACGCCCCGATGTCGGCATTCGCGGCGCCGGTCGCCGGCTGGCGGCTGGACCGCCTCGCCGGCCAGCTCCCCGGCCCGCATCCGGCTGACCTGCAGGCGGACCAGCGCTTCGAGGTGACTGGCGGCGACGTGGTGTCCAGCGCGCCCGAGCTCGCCAGGCTGACGCTCAACGTCGCCGCCGTGCACCACGACGCGCGCGCTGGCGGCGGCGAGCGGCTCGTCTACGGCGGGCACACCATCGCGCTCGCGCTGTCGCAGGCTGCTCGCGCGCTTCCGGCGCTGGTGACGGTGACCGGCTGGCACGGCTGCGACCACCTGGGCCCGGTCCGCGAGGGCGACACACTGCGCAGCACGATCACGGTGGAGCAGGTCGACTACCTGGCCGGGGGCGGCGGGCTTGCGCACCTGCGCTCGGTGGTGCGGGCCGACGGCGAGCCGGATCGCGACGTGCTCGACTGGCGTTATGTCGCCGTGCTCGCCTGACCCGGTGGCTGCCCGGATGACGATCACGCCCGGCGATGCGGTCGCCCTCGACCTGACCCGCTACATCCGGCCGGGGGACATGGTGGTGTGGGGACAGGCGTGCGCTGAGCCGGTCACCCTGACCACGGCGCTCGCGGCGCAGCGCGGCCGGCTGGGCGGAATCCGGTGCTTCACCGGGATCTGCGGTAGCGCGGCGGCCCGGCCGGACTACGCCGATCACCTGTCGTTCACGTCCTACACCGCCGCGGGGGCTAACCGGGCGCTGGCCGCCGCGGGGGCGCTGAGCATCCTGCCCGCCCACTACTCGCAGCTGCCCGCGGTTCTGTCTGGCGGCCCGCTGCGCGCCGACGTCGTGCTGCTGTCGCTCCCCCCGGCCGGGCCCGATGGCACCTTCGGACCGGGCCTGGGGGCCGACTACATCGCGCCGCTCGTCGGACAGGCCAGGGTCGTCATCGCCGAGATCAACGACCAGCTGCCCGACGTGGGCTCGGCGGTCCGCTTCAGCCCGGCCGACATCGACGTGCTCGTCTCCGTCTCCTCCCCGCCGCCGCAGTACCCCGCGCCGCCGGCCAGGGACATCGAGGAGGAGATCGCGGGTCACATCGCCGGGCTGATCCCGGACGGCGCGACGATCCAGCTTGGCATCGGCACCATGCCGTCGGCGGTGGCTCGCCGCCTGCTCGGCCATCGCGACCTTGGCGTGCATTCGGGGATGATCAGCGATGCCGTGGCCGAGCTGATCGAGGCTGGGGTCGTCACCGGCGCGCGCAAGAGCGTGGACCGTGGCCAGGTCGTCACAGGCTTCCTGATGGGCAGCCAACGGCTGCTGAAACTCGCGGCCGCTGGCGGTGCCATCTCGCTGCGCGATACCCGGTACACGCACGATCCCGGCGTGCTGGCCGCCCAGCACCAGCTCATCGCGATCAACTCGGCGACTGAGGTCGACCTGACCGGACAGGCGAACGGGGAGACGGCCGGCGGGCGCTGGGTCGGCGGCGTCGGCGGCGCGGTCGACTTCGCTCGCGGTGCAGCCCGCTCGGCCGGCGGCATTCCGATCATCGCGCTGCCGTCGACGGCAGTGTCCCCGGCCGGCGGTACTGTCAGCCGGATTGTCGGCAGCCTGACCGGGCCGGCCACTCTGGGCCGTGCTGACGCGGGCGTGATTGTGACGGAGTATGGAGTAGCCGACCTGCGCGGGCTCACGATCTCGCAGCGCCGGGAGCGGATGCTCGCGATCGCCCATCCGGACCACAGGCCCGCCCTCGCGGCCCACGATCAGGAGGAGGAAACATGACCATGCGCCGTGCTGCGATTGTGGCGCCGATGAGGACCCCGGTGGGAACGTTCGGCGGCAGCCTTCGGGACGTCCCGGTGGAAAACCTCGCTGCGACCGCCATCACCGCCGTCCTGGAGCAGACCGGGATCGATCCCGAGCTCATCGAGGACGTGTCGTTCGCTCAGTCGTATGGCAGCGGGGAAACCCCGTGCGTAGGCAGGTGGGCCGCGCTGCAGGCGGGGCTTCCGGTCAGTGTGCCAGGGCTCCAGATTGACCGGCGCTGCGGCGGCGGACTGCAGGCGGTCGCGACCGCGGCCATGATGGTGCAGACCGGCGCCGCAGATGTCGTGGTCGCCGGCGGGGTCGAGAGCATGAGCCGGGTCGAGCACTACACGACCGCCATGCGGTGGGGCGCGCGGTCGGGCAGCCAGTTCTTGTACGACCGGCTCGACCGGGGGCGGGAGCGGTCGCAGCCGGAATGGCGCTTCGGGAAGATCTCGGGGATGATCGAGACCGCGGAGAACCTGGCCGAGCAGTTCGGCATCACCCGCGAGGAAGCTGATTCCTACGCCGCCCGCAGCCAGCAGCGGGCCGCCGCAGCGTGGGACGCCGGCCGTTTCGACGACGAGGTCGTGCCGGTGCGGGTGCCGCAGCGCCGGGGCGACCCGGTGACAGTGACCAGGGACGAGGGAATCCGGCCGGACACCACGCCGGAGTCGCTGGGCAAGCTGCGGACGATCATGCCTGGCGGCACCGTCACCGCCGGGAATGCCAGCCAGCAGAACGACGCAGCCGCCGCGTGCCTGGTCGTGGCTGAGGACCGGGCCGAGGCGCTCGGCCTGGAGCCACTCGCGTTCCTCGTGGGCTGGGCCGCGGCGGGGTGTGAGCCGGCCACCATGGGCATCGGCCCGGTGCCGGCGGTAGCGCGGGTGTTCGCCCGGACCGGCCTCGGCTTTGACGACATGGACCTGGTTGAGCTCAACGAGGCGTTCGCCGTGCAGGTGCTGGCCGTGCTGGCCGGCTGGGGCTGGAACGACCCGGACAAGCTCAACGTCAACGGCTCGGGCATCTCCCTCGGCCACCCGATCGGCGCCACCGGTGCCCGCATACTCGCTACCGGAGTCCGCGAGCTACGCCGCCGGGGCGGCCGGTACCTGCTCGAGACGATGTGCGTCGGCGGCGGCCAAGGGGTCGCCGCCATCTTCGAGGCGGCTTGATCAGCTCGAGGAGGCCGAGGGAGTCGGCGAAGGCGACGGAGAACTCGCGCTTGGCGACGGGCTAGCCGACGGGCTCGGCTTGGGTGGCGGAGTCGTGTGCGTCGGCGATGGCTTTGGCTTCGCCGACGTGGTGGTCGGGGCTGGCGGTGGTGCTTGCTGGGCCACAGTGACCGGCTGACTCGGCGCCGCGCTGCGCTTCGGCGCCGTCGTCGTCGGAGTCAGGCTCGGCGTGCTCGTCGGCGATGGCAAGGTCTTCGGCTGGCTCGTGTGGTGTCTGCTCTGCTGACCGGCCTGGCTGGCCGGCGGGCTGTTGGCCGACGCAAGGAACGCCGTGCTGATGCCGATGACGGCCACGACGATGCCCGCCGCCGCGGCGACCCGCACCCGGCCGCCGCCGAACGCCTGTCGTAGGCCGCCGCCGACCGAGCTCGGCGCTGCGTGCCGCCCGCCCGGGTCGAGGCGCTGATCAGGCGGACCGGTGTGTTCGGCCCAGAAATCGCCCTCATCCCAGACCGGGCGGTCGTCGACCCAGCGCCCGTCATCGTGCCAACCGCCGCCGGGCCGCGAACCGGCATCTTGGTGTCCGGAGTCAGCGGCGGCCTGGTATCCGGAACCGGCGTTTTGGTATCCGGGGTCATCCTGGTATCCCGAGTCAAATGCGCGACTGGCGTAGGCCTCCTCGGCGGTCGCCAGCAGCTCATCCGCCTCGATCGCAGGGATCCCGAGCACGACGGGCAGATCTTCGGCCCGGATGCCGTGCCGGTGCACCAGGTCCAGAACCTCCTGGGCGGCGGGCGGGGCATCGGCCAGCATCTCCCGGCGAGCGAGGGCAAACAGCCATGCCCGCAGCTGGCCCGGATCATGCAGCAGGGCCTGCACCGAGCCCATGACCGTGCTCGTCAGGCCAACCGCATCGTCCTCCCGGCCGGTAAGGGCACGGCAGTAGTCGACGAGCTGGGCACGCTGAGCCTCGAAAACCTCGCCGGGCGAGTCGGTGCCCCGGTCCCGGGCGGCATGGACGTCAGGATCCCAGCCCCGCTGGTCGCCGTACATCTCCTCGGCGGCAATGAGCAGCTCGCCCGCGTCAGCCGCGGGGATCCCGAGCACGACGGGCAGATCCTCTGGCCGGATGCCGTGCCGGTGCACCAGGTCCAGGATTTCCCCTGCCACTGGCGGGCTGCCCGCCAGGATCTCGGTGCGGGCGAGGGCAAACAGCCACGCGCGCAGTCGCTGCGGATCAAGCAGCATGGACTGCGCCAGGTCCAGCACGGCGTGCGCAATGCTGGCGGCGTCCTGCTCCCCGCCCGTGACGGCGCGGCAGTAAGCGACGAGCTCGGCACGCTGGGCGCTGAGCGCGTCGAGGGTGGACGGGCCGGGCTGGGCATTAGCGTCGGGCCTCTGCCACCCCTGCTCGCGATCCTGTGACATGGGGGCCCACCTCACGGTTCCGCCCTATGGTATTCCACACCTGGTCTGACGGCGGTCGACTTCGAACCGCTCTAGCTTCCCAAATAGTCCTGGGTCAAACCAGGTTATGATATGCGTGATGAATCGGGCGTCAACCGTAAAGTGCCGCGAGGTGATGGCGGCGAACCTGGCCGCCTTCCGGCGCATCCCCCTCGACCGGCCCGACCTCCGGCGGGCGTCGGTTGCCGTGTGCGTGATGACCGGGTCTAGCGGCGAGGCGCTGCTGATCACCAGGCGGGCGAGCACCCTGCGGAGCCATGCCGGGCAGTGGGCACTGCCGGGCGGCCGGCGCGAGCCGGGCGAGTCCGCCGAGGCCGCGGCTCTGCGGGAGCTGGCGGAGGAGACCGGACTGGAGGCCGGGCCCGATGCCGTTCTCGGCCTGCTGGACGACTACGTAACGAGGTCGGGCTACCTGATCACGCCGGTGGTCGTGTGGGGCGGCGCGCCACCGGGGAGCCTCGCTGGCCCGCCAGGCGAGGTCAGCCGCGTGTACCAGATACCGCTGGCCGACCTGGACGTCGAGCCTGAGACGGTCACCATCCCCGAGTCGGACGCACCGGTCATCAGGCTGCCGCTGCTGGGCCGGTACGTCCACGCACCGACCGCGGCGATCATCTACCAGTTCTGCCAGGTCGCACTCCACGCTGCCGAGCAGCGGGTGGCTCACTTCGACGCTCCCGTGTTTGCCTGGCGCTAGCCGCAACCGGACGTCCATGCGGGGAGGGTCACACTGGCCGGGATGAACATCGCCGAGCCGCCACCCGCGACGCCAGCGCCCGCTGCTGCGGCAGCCGCCCGGACCGGGCGGACCAGCTTCCGACGGCTCATGGTCAGTCTCGGCCTCGCCAGCGGCGCCCTTTCCGCCCTGTATGCCGGTGCGGGGACGGTGCTGCTGCCCCAGCAGGTCGAGAACATTGACCCCGCGCACAAGGTCGCCGCGCTCGGCGTCATTGCCGGGGTCAGCGCTGCGTTCGCGCTAGTGTTCAACCCGCTCGGGGGCGCGCTATCGGACCGCACCCGATCGCGGCTCGGTCAGCGCGCGCCGTGGCTGATCGGCGCTCCCGCCGTCCTTCTGATCATCGTGGCCTTCCTCGGCCAGCTGCGGACCGTGCCGGTGCTCCTCATCGGGTGGTGCCTCGCGTCCTGCGTGGTGAACGTGTACCAGGCGCCACTGACGGCCACGATCCCGGACCGGGTACCGCCGGCCAGGCGGGGGACAGCGTCCGCTGTCACCGGTGTCGCCTCGGTAGCCGGCGGCGTGACCGGGGTCGGCCTAGCCAGTCAGTTCACGAGTCACGTGGGCTGGGGCTATCTGGCACTCGGACTGCTGCTGATGGTCACTGCCGTTGCGTTCGTGCTGACCACGGACCATCCGTCGACGGCCGACCTGCCTCCCATGCCGCGGGCCTCCGGCAGCCTTCCGGCCCGGATCGGCGTCTTCCTGTCCGCGCTGACGCATCGCGATTTCGCCTGCGTCTTCGCCAGCCGCGCTGCGTCCATTCTGGGGTACTACCTGATCATCGGCTATGAGTTGTACATCCTCACTGACTACATTCATGTACCGGCGGGGATGCGCCCGGCTCAGGGCCTCACCGTGATCGCGGCGATCGCCGCCGTTGGCGCGCTGCTCGCCGCCGCGATCGCCGGGCCGCTGTCGGACCGGATCGGCCGGCGGAAGCCGTTCGTCTTCGTGTCCTCAGCCATCGCCGGAGCAGGCTGCCTGCTGCCGGTGATCTCGCCCACGTTCACCGCTGTCGAGATCTACGCCGCTTTCGCCGGGCTGGCGTTCGGGACCTACCTGTCCGTCGACGCCGCCCTCGTGACGCTCGTGCTGCCGCGGAGCGAGGATGCGGCCAGGGACCTCGGCGTGCTCAACATCGCGAACGCCGGGCCGCAGGTGATCGCTCCGCTGTTCGCGGCGCTGATTATCAGTCACTTCGGCGGGTACCGCGTCCTGTTCATCATCGGCGGCTGCTGCGGCATTGCCGGGGCCCTCGCGGTGCTGCCGGTGCGTTCAGTCCGTTGAGCCAGGAAGGTTGAGGGCTACATGGAAATCGATGTCGGGCTGGACTCGGTGGGGCTGCCCTACGAGAGCGAGGCGGAGATCACGGCCGAGGCGGCTCGCCTGGGCTACGGCCGGATCTGGGTCGGCAGCGTGGCAGACCCGTTCCAGACCTGCGCGCTGCGCTGGTCGCAGACGCGCGCCGTCGTGCCTGGTGGTGTCGGCACGGCCATCGGGGTCATCCCGGTTGGCGTGCGGACGCCCGCCGACCTCGCGCTGAGCGCAGCCGCGCTCAGCCGGCTGAGCGGCGGGCGCTTCGTGCTGGGGGTCGGCGCCGGTACCGTCTACGAGGCCGCCTACCGGCGTTCCTGGGGCATCGAGGAAGGCTCGTCGCTGGCGCTGGTACGGGCTTACCTGCAGACCATGCGTGCCTTTCAGGCAGGCGAGCCGGTGACATACCGGGAGGCCGGCCTGCGCTACGACGGCGCGCGGCTGCCAGCTGAGCCGACCGCGACGCCCCTGTATGTCGGAGCCGCCGGACCCCGGATGATAACGCTGGGCGGCGAGCTGGCCGACGGCATCTACCTCAGCTGGTGCACGCCCGATGCGGTGGGCCGAGCCCGGGCGCTCATCGCGGACGGAGCCGGGCGCGCCGGACGGGACCCCGCGAGCGTCACGCTGGCGGCCTCCGCTCGAGTCTGCATCGACGACGACGAGAGCGCCGCCAGGATGGCGCTCGCTGCTGCCCTCCTGCCGTACGTCGCGGGCTGGGGCGGCGGGCGGCCGCACGCGTTCCGCGTTGGCTTCGAGCGAATGGGCTTCGCTGCCGAGGTGGCGGCAATTGACCGGCTGAGCGCGAGCGGCGCGAGCCGCGAGGAGATCATCGAGGCATTCCCCGACCGGATGCTGCGCAGCCTGGGGTACTTCGGCCCGGCCGCAGGCGCCGCCGAGGCAGTCCGGCGCCAGGTTGCCGGAGCCGACACGGCCGTTGTGCGCGTCGTCCCGGCACGACCAGGCGCGGAGGCCATCCGGGCCGTTCTCGACGCGTGCCGACCTGCCCGGGTGGCCGGGCTCGGCTAGCCGCCCCGGTCGCCCGGCCAGGCGCGCCGATAGGCTGGTGAGATCATGGAGGAGCGGAACGACGCCTGGTTTACCCGCCGCACATCCAGGTGGCAGGACTGGCCCCCCGAGCGGCTGCTCGCTGCCAAGCAGCAGCACGGCGTCACGGTCAGCGTGGTGATCCCCGCCAGGAACGAGCAGCGGACCGTCGGCAGCGTCGTCGGATCCGTGGCGCACTCGCTGATCGAGACCGTGCCCCTGGTCGACGAGCTGATCGTGATGGACTCGGACTCGACCGACGCGACCGCCGAGGTTGCCGCGCGGGCCGGAGCGGTCGTCTACCCGGCGAGCGAGGTGCTCCAGGCGGCCGGCAGTTTCCCCGGCAAGGGCGAGGCGCTGTGGAAGTCGCTGCTGGTCAGCAAAGGCGACCTGCTCGTTTTCGTGGACGCCGACCTGACCCGGTGGGGACCCCACTTCGTATCCGGGCTGCTCGGCCCGCTGCTGTCCGACGAGCAGGTGCAGCTGGTGAAGGGCTTCTACACGCGGGTGCGGACGGAGAGCGACGGCTCGGTGTCGACCGAGGGCGGGCGAGTGACCGAGCTCGTGGCCCGGCCGCTGATCAGCCTCTGGTGGCCGGAGCTGGCCGGGGTGGTGCAGCCGCTCGCGGGGGAGTGGGCCGCTCGGCGCACGCTGATGGAGTCGCTGTCCATCCCCGTCGGATACGGCGTCGAGCTGGCCACACTCATGGACACCGTGTCGCAGCACGGGCTGGACGCCGTCGCCCAGGTTGACCTGGGCTCCCGTGCGCACCGCCACCAGGCGAACCACGACCTCGCTCTTATGGCGGCCGAGCTGCTGCTCGTCGCCGAGCGGCGCCGCCGCGGCGGGGCCGCACGAAACGATGTTCCGGCCGGAACGAGCCTGCAGCAGTTCGTGCGTGACGCTGCGGGGCAGGCGATCCGGGTGAGTCGCCCCGTCCCGGTCACCGAGCGGCCGCCTGCGGCCACGGTCCGCGCGCAGTGAGCGAGTCTGCGGTGCCCCTGCCGCCTCTCCCTGGCGGCCCGGACGGACCGGACTCTGGCGGCATGCTCCGGCTGGGCAAGCATGAGTTTCCTGCTGGCCAGCCGCTGATCATGGCCATCGTGAACCGGACGCCGGACTCGTTCTTCCAGCCCGGCGTGACCTGGGCGGAGTCGGCTGCATGGGAGCGCGTGGACCAGGCGATCGCCGAGGGCGCCGACATCATCGATGTCGGCGGCATCCCGGCAGCGCCCGGCTCCGACGTCGACGTCGCGGAGGAGATCCGCCGCATCGCCGGCTTCATCGCGGCCATCAGGTCGCGCTACCCGGACATCGTCATCAGCGCTGACACCTGGCGGCACCAGACCGGCCGGGCTGCCTGCGAAGCCGGTGCAGATCTGCTCAACGACAGCTGGGGCGGGTACGACGAGCAACTGGCGGCGGTCGCCGCAGAGTTCGGCGCGGGGCTCGTCTGCGCGCACGTCGGATCGCAGCAGCCGCGCACGAGACCGTTCCGGGTCGCCTATCCCGACGTGATGGCCGACGTGCTGGCACAGACGCTGCGGCAGGCGAGCCGGGCGCTAGCCGCGGGCGTCCAGTCCGACCGGATCGTCCTCGACCCGGCGCACGACTTTGGCAAGAACACCTGGCATTCCCTCGAGGTCACCCGGCGGCTCGGCGAGCTGACGGCAACTGGCTGGCCGGTGCTGGTCTCGCTGTCCAACAAGGACTTCGTCGGCGAGAGCCTGGATGTGCCGCCCGAGCACCGGCTGACCGGCACGCTCGCAGCCACTGCGGTGAGCGCGTGGCACGGCGCCCGGATCTTCCGCGTGCATCAGGTGCGCGAGTCCCGGCAGGTCGTCGACATGGTTGCCACGATCCGTGGCGACCGCCCGCCCGCACGCACGGTCCGCGGGCTGGCATAGCCGGTGCTGACCGCAGCCGCCCTGTGCCCGGCCCCGCCGCTGCTCGCCCGCGAGCTGACCGGCGCCGACCCGGTCCTTCCCGAGCTTCGCCAGGCCTGCCGGGAGGCGGCCGATGCCCTCGTGCAGGCCGGCCCTGACATCGTGGTCGTCGCCGGGGCTGGCGAGCAGACCCGCTTCTGGAACGCGGCGACGGCTCAGCTCGACCTGACGCCCTACGCGCCCGCCCTTGTCGTGCGGCCCGCCCTGCCGACGGAGACCGGGCCGGCGGAAGCTCTCCCGCTCGCGCTCGGTCTCGGCGGCCGGCTCCTCGACGAGGCCGGTTACCATGGCCCGCGGGAGATGCGCGAGATCGGGGACGAGCCCGCTCCGGCCTGCGCTGCACTCGGTGCGCTGCTCGCGCAGACCGCGCCCAGAGTGGCGCTGCTGGTGATGGCGGACGGGAGCGCCCGGCGCAGCCGGAAAGCTCCGGGCTACCTGGACGTGCGCAGTGCAGCTTTCGACGCGGAGGTGAGCCGGGCCATCCGCGACGGTGACCTGTCAGCGCTGCTGTCGCTGGACGCGGGACTTGCCAGGGAGCTGATGGCTACCGGCCGGCCGGCGTGGCAGGTGCTGGCGGGCGCGGTCAACGGAGCGGGAGCCGCGAGCGTGATCCGGTACGACGACGACCCGTTCGGGGTCGCTTACCTTGTCGCATCGCTGACCGTGGGCTGACGGCGATGGAAGTGGAGGGAACGTGGTCGATCGTGGTCTGTCGGGCCGCGACGTCGTGGTGTTCGGGGCGGCAGGAGCGCTCGGCGCCGGAGTGGCAGCCGCGTTTGCCGACGCGCGCGCCGTCGTAGTCGGCGCCGACCGGGTTACCCCGCCCGTCGAGCGTCAGCTGTCCGGCGTCCGCTATGAGCAAGTCGACGTGCTCGACGATGCTGCGGTAGCCGCCCTGATCGAGGCGTCCCCAGCGCCGTGGGCGGTCATCAACACCGTCGGCGGGTTCGCGCCGAGGCGGCCGCTGGCCGAGCTGGATCCCGCGGAGCTGAGCGCTCAGCTGCACCTCAACCTCGTGTCCGCGGCGATCATCACGAAGAACGCCCTCCGGGTCATGCGGCCCGCCGGCGAGGGCCGGGTCGTGCACACCGCCAGCCGCGCTGGCGTGGTCAGCGCGGGCAGCGGCTTCGCGTACTCGGTGAGCAAGCTCGGCGTGCTGCACCTGGTGCAGATGGCCGCCGATGAGGTGCGCGGCACTGGCATCACGGTGAACTGCGTCGTGCCGAGCATCATCGACACTCCCGCCAACCGCGCCGCCATGCCGAAGGCCGACCACGGGTCCTGGCCCAAAGTGCCCGACGTCGCGCGCAGCTTTGTTCAGCTGGCCAGCCCGGACGCCCACCTGATCAACGGCGCGGCGCTGCCGGTCTAGATACTCAGCTCATGAATAACAGAAGCGAGATCCGCTGGGGCATCGTTGGTCCCGCGAATATTGCCAGAGGTCAGTTCCTGCCGGGCCTGCGCGAGGCAGGAGGCGGCCGCGCGGCCCTGGTCGGCAGCCGCGACCGTGTCAGGGCGCAGGCTTTCGCCGACTCCCACGGCGTGGACAAGGGCGTGGCAGGCTACGAGCAGGTCGTCGAGTCCGGCGAGATCGATGCCGTCTACGTAGCGGTGCCCAATGCGCTCCACGCCGAGTGGGCGATCCGAGCGTTGCGAGCAGGCAAGGCCGTCCTCTGCGAGAAGCCGCTGTGCATCTCGGCACGCCAGACCGCGGAGCTGCTCGATGCCGCCGCGGACCTGCCGTCGGCGCTGCTGTGGGAGGCGTTCGTGTTCCCGTTCCAGGCGCAGCACGGGCGGGTCGTCGAGCTGGTGGCGTCTGGTGCGATCGGCGAGCCAGCCGAGATAGTCAGCTCGTTCCACTTCAGGCTGTCCGGTGCCGCCAACATCCGGCTGTCTGGCAAGCTGGGGGGCGGGGCTCTCGCGGATGTCGGCTGCTATCCGATCCGGCTGGCTCACGAGATCTTCGGAGACAGCGGCGAGTTCACCGCGGCTGGCACGGCTGTCGTGGACGGCGAAGTCGAGGTGGACGCAGCCGGCCTGGTGACGTGGGGGACGCGCAGGCTCGAGCTGACATGCGGCTTCCGCCGGAGCTATGACACCTTCGCGCGGATCCTCGGTGACCAGGGACAGATGCATCTGACGAATCCGTTCCACCCTGGTCCGGGGGACTCGGTCGTGCTCCGCCGGCCGGCCGCCGAGGACATCGTCGAGCACCCGACGACTGACGCGCGCTCGTTCACGGCCGCGCTGCGGCATATCCACGCCGTCGTGCGCGGGGAGGACGCGCCGCGTCACACCGCCGCTACGTCAGCGCTCGCCACCGCCCGTGTCCTCGAGGCCGTGCAGGCTGCGTGCGGGCTCCGGTGACGGTAATGACGGGGCCAGCTATCGTCATCGGCACGTTTCTCGAAGCCAACCTGGTGCAGCGCATCGCCGGAGCCATCCCGTCGGCACGGCTTATCTACGAGTCTGACCTGCTTCCGGTGCCCCGCTTCCGGTGCGACCACACCGGCCGTCCTCGCGACCTCCGCGCGGCAGACCTGGAGCGGTGGCGCTCGCTCGTGCAGGACGCCGACGTCTACTTCGATTTCGACTGGCTCGACGCCGCGGCTATGCCGAAGGTCAGCCCGCGGCTGCGCTGGATCCAGGCCACAAGCGCCGGCATCGGCGGATTCATGCGGCGGACTGGACTGGACACCAGCGGTATCGCTGTCACCACTGCCGCGGGCATCCACGCGGTTCCCCTCGCCGAGTTCGCTGTGATGGGCGCGCTTCATTTCGTCAAGGGCGTGCCGCACCTGCAGGCCAGCCAGCGCGACCGGCGCTGGGAGGAGTACCCGAGCAGCCAGCTGGCCGGCCTCCGCGCCCTGGTCGTCGGCCTCGGCGGCATCGGGCGGATGGTGGCAGCGAAGTTCTCCCGCCTCGACGTCGACGTCTGCGGCCTCGGCCGTGACGGCAGGCAGTACGACGTGCCAGGCCTGACCCAGGTGATCTCCCGGTCGGACCTTGACGACATCCTGCCCGCCATCGACATCCTCGTGCTGGCCTGCCCGCTGACGCCGGAGACCGAGGGACTGATCGGCGCGCATCAGATCAGCACCCTCAAGCCACAGGCGATCCTCGTCAACGTGGCCCGCGGCCCCGTAGTCGATCAGGCCGCGCTCACCGCCGCGCTGCGAGACCGCCGGATCGCGGGCGCGTGCCTGGACGTGTTCGACGACGAGCCGCTGCCACCGGACGATCCGTTGTGGGGCTTCGACAACGTGCTCATCTCGCCGCATTCAGCGTCCACGGTAGCCACCGAGAACGAAGAGCTGACCGATCTGTTCATCGACAACCTCGGGCGCTTCCTCGCGGGTGAACCGCTGCGCAACCGGTACGACCCGGCGCGCGGTTACTGACGCCCCTGGACAGCACGGGCAAGCTCGGCCAGCCAGTCCGCGAACCCGTCGGTACCTGCGATGACCTGATCGGCGGCGGCCAGCAGCCTCGGGTCCGTTTCCGCACCGTGGTCGACCGCCAGGCCGTAGCCGCCCGCGGCGCGCACCGCGTGCACCGCCGGCAGGTCGCCGAGATCGTCGCCTGCGTACACGGTCACGGCAGGACGGGCCTCGCGCATCAGCGCGTCCAGCGCGGAGCCCTTGTCGATGTCGATGGGCGGCCGCAGTTCGGAAACCAGCTTGCCCGGCTCGAGACGCAGGCCGGTGGCCGCCGCAACCTCGGCGGTGGCTTTCTCCACTGCCGCGGCTGCGGACGCGCGGTCCGGAGCCTGCCGCCAGTGCACTGCCACAGTGATCGGCTTGGCCTCGATTCGGACTCCCGGCAGCGTTCCCAGCAGCCGGCCGAGCGCCTCGCGAGCCGTACCGACGGCCGCGAGAAACTCCGCGGCCGCGGGGGATAGCTGCTCGTTCCCGTCCTTAATCTCTTCCATGCCGTACGAGCCCAGCAACCGGACGGCCGGAACCCGCACCCTGCCAGCCAGGAAACCGGCCGGGCGGCTTGAGAGGACGGCCACCGTACCGAGGGAGGCGGCCAGCTGCGACAGGCTCGTTGCCGTTCGGTCCGGCATCGCGCTGGTCTCGGGGTCCTCGACGATGGGCGCCAGCACCCCGTCGAAGTCAAGCACGAGCGCCCCGGCCGCGGGCTGGGCCGCCAGCGCCTCGATGGCGGTAGGCCGTGAGGTCTGCTCACCCTCCGAGACCATCATGTAACGCACGTCACACTAGTTTGCGCATAAATAGGTCGTAGTGGGCGTTTACCGTGTAACCGATCCCAGCTTCGTGGTTGCCCTTCGGGCAACGCGTCCGCCCTGCCCCGCGGCACATCCCGCGCTGGGCTCCTGGCCCGACCGAAGGCATACGTTGGCTCCCCGCTATCAGCCGCGTCACAGCTCATCATCGCCCCCTGCGGCGTTCCGCGGCACCGGCCGGCCGGCTTTCGTGAGCTTTTCTGCCGCAGCGGCCATCGCGGCAGCGGCGGCAGTGGCAAGTGGTGTTGCTGCCGGGCCCGCGCACGCGCAGGCGGTCACGGGTCGGCTCGCGACCGTCGCCGATAGCAGCCGCGACCGTCCAGCCGGGAGCGCTGGCGGCGCCTCGATGCTCGGCGGCTACGACGCGACGGTCTCGGGCAGCCAGCAGAACCCGGTGCCCGTCGCCATGGCGGCCGCCGCGCCGGCGATTGCTGCGGCGCCGGCGATCGCCGCCGGCTCGCCGCAGCCCGCCGGCCCGCGCTGGCGGGACAGGCGGGACAGGTTCTCGAGGGGCGGCTCGGCCGCAGTCCCGGCATCAGGCTCGGCGACGGCACAAGGCAACCCGGCGTCATCGTCCGGCAGCCAGGCGGGGACCTCCCACCCGTCACCATCGGCGTCGCCGACCGCTGGCGCGACCTCGCCGGCGCCCGCGCCAGCACCGTCGCAGCCGGCGCCCCCCGAGCAGCCGCTGCAGTTCTACGACTCGGTCACGCCAGCGGCAATCCCGGCCGGCAATGTGATCGCCACCTACGCAACCGGCCGGTACGCGGTCCCCGCGTCCGCGGTGGCGGGCCGTCCGACCATCTGGATCGACACCCAGGGCACGGACCCCGGCGCCTCCGTGCTCGATATCGAGCCCGGGGACGCCACACCGGCGGTGGCCGCGACCTGGGTAGCGGCGAAACTTACGAAGGATCCGACTGCCAGGGCCCGGCTGTACACCATGCGCACGGAGTGGCCAGCGGTGCAGGCTGCCGTAGCGACGCTGCCGGCCTGGATGCAGTCACACGTTCGGTACTGGATCGCCGACCCGACCGGCGTTCCCCACATGGTGCCGGGCGCCAACGCCACGCAGTGGTACTGGGGTTCCAACTACGACATCTCGACGGCGGACCCCGGCTTCTAGGGCGCGTGTGCCTGGTCGTAGTGCGCGGCCAGGATGTCGTCCCCGAAGTCGCTGCGCGGCCGCCGCAGCACGGTGTGGGCGTGATTGCCGTCATCGGTGGTGTTGTCGTACTCGATCAGGAGGTCGTCGCCCTGCACCCGGTAATAGTGCTGGCTGCCTGGCGTCGCCGGGCCTTCCCAGGCGAAGTAGAGCTCGGAACCGGCGATCCGGTCAGCCTCGCGACCAGCTAGCTCAGGCACCAGCCGGTCCAGGTAGAGGGCGACCAGCTCGTCGAGCAGCGCCCGGGCAGTGAGGCCGAGACCGGCAGCGGGCACGCCGAGGGGCTGCAGCTCCGGCTGGGCGCGGGGTCGGGTCGCGGTCCGGATGTCGGCGGGCGCCTCGCTGGCCACTACGGCCACGGACCGGCCGGCCGGGCCGAGTTCCTGGAGCAGGGACCGGCCAATGTCCTCCTCCGGGGCCAGCGGCCGGGACACCGTATGCGCGCCATAGCGCACCCGCGCCGGGTTGGCACCGAGGAACACCGGAGTCGGTGACACCACGTCACCGAGCACGGTCATCGTCACCGACACGTGGTGGCCCTCGAACCGCCACGACCACGCGTCGCTCCCGGCCGGATCGCCGAAGACCGATACCCAGTAGGCGCCGATGTGGCGGTTCAGAGCGCCCGCCTCCCGCCGGTCGAGGACCTCCTCGAGTGCCACGATGGCCAGCGCCTGGGCGAACGCCCGGTCGCTCAGCGCGGTCGCCAGCAGCCGGTGGGCAGCCTTGCGGCCGTCCATGCTCAGCAGGGCCAGGCACGCTCCCGGCCGGGGCTCCGGCCGGTACTCGATCCAGCGCCGCGCCGCGTCATCGGCGAACGGCAGCGATCCGAGCTGCCGCTGCTCGTCGTCAAAGTTGCCGAGCAGCGCTGTGGCGGCCTCGCGCATCTGGGCGGCTACCGTGTCATCAGGCATAGTCCCGGTATAGCAGGACCGGCCGCGCTGGCAAGGGGACTCAGAGCCCAGATTCTCCCTCACCAGCCGCTTCCGCAGCCTGGTACAGCTGGTAGAGCTTGGAGCTGAACCGGGCGGCGTAGGACACCGACGCGGTGTAGCCGCCCTGCTCGTAGCCGCCGATCACCCCGATCACCATCGCCGCGCTGCCCGGGGGCGCATTCGCGGCGGACCCGACCGGCGCCTGCATCGCGAGCAGGGGGCTGCCGCTCGTGCCGTCGGTGAAGCCGTCACAGTCAAACTCGAACTGCGTGGCGCTAAAGGCGGCGACGTTGTTTTCGCAGCTGACCGGCGTGTTCTGAACGTTCGGGTAGCCGGCCACGACGACTTGGCCGCCGGGCGTGCCGGTGCCGACGATCTCGCCCCCCGTCAGGTTCTGCACCGGAACCTTGCTGCCTGGCTGAGCGACTACCAGGAAAGCGAAGTCGTCGTCCGGATCACCCGATGCCAGCCAGGGCTGGTCCTCGATCACCTTCATCACGGTCCAGATGCCGTAGGGGGCACGGCCGGCGGAGTAGTCCGGCACGAACGCAACGCGACCAGGGCGCGCGCCATGCATGCAGTGGGCAGCTGTCACGACAAGGTTCCCGGTCGGACTGTCGACGACGCTGCCCGTGCAGAAGTGATTCTGAAGCTGCCCCGACGGGCTCAGCGTGAAAAGCGCGCCGATCGTCGATGTCTGTCCGAAGACCGCGAGGTTGCCGGGGAGCCTGGTGGCGCTCCGGGCGGGCGGCGTCGTGACGATGCCGATCACCATCGCCGCGAGACCAGCCGCGGCCAGGGCAGTCGCCCAGACCCTGCCCCGCCGCATCGGCCCTCCTCCAGGCTCAGCCAGGCGGCGGTCCGCGCCGGCAGGCGCCCCGGTACCCCGGCCGTCACGCCGACGACCGGCGTGACTAAGTCACGATAAGGTCACGGGCCTGTGGAGAGGCCGTAAATAATCTGAGTATCACCACAATACGTGCTGACACCAGTCTGAGCACAGAGTGCCCGTTTAGCCAGAGATTGTCCAGCCGGCTTATGCCTGATGCAACCCCGTTGCGAGGTAGGCCGTAGATGAGCGGAACAGGGTTTCCTGCGCGATGCCGGCGCAGAGCGTGCCGTCACGGCTGAAGATGCGCCCGGAGTAGGTAGCGCGGCCGCCGAAGCCGGCCTCCGGCTGCAGGTCCATCAGCACCCAGTCATCGAGCGCGACCGGGCGGTACAGCCAGAGCGAGTGGTCGATGCTCGTGAGCGGCCCGCCGATGACGACTCCCGGCACCGCCGAGTGGCCGGTGAACATGTCGGAGACATACGTCAGGGCGCAGGCATGCAGGATGTCGCCGTCCAGCGGGTGCCGTGACCGGACCCAGACCCTGGACGGCCACGGCTGTCCGGGCTGCGGCTGCGCCGGGATCCGCAGCTGGACGCCGTGCATGGGCATGCGCCGCTCGGTATCGGGCAGCCCCTCCGGGGGCTCGACCTGCGGCGCCGCGTGGGCCTGGTAGACCGGGCCGTCCTCGGGCTGGTGGAACGAGGCAGCCATATTGAAGATGACCTTGCCGTTCTGCACGGCGATCACCCGGCGGTTGGAATAGGAGCCACCGTCGCGGTCCCGGCTGACCGTCAGCAGCACTCGCTGCGAGGCATCGCCTCTGGTCAGGAAGTAACCGTGGAGGGAGTGTGGCTGGCGGCCTGCCGGCACGGTCTCGGCGGCCGCCCGGAGCGCCTGCGCGGCTACCTGGCCGCCGAACAGGCCGGCCGGCTCCGGGCTCACGACCACAGTCCGGAACAGGTCGTCCTCGATTCGCTCCAGCGCCAGCAGCTCTGGCAGGCCGGTGTCGGCGGTGCCCACGACGGGCTGCGGGCGGCTGCGCATGCGGCATTGATATCACACGGGCGTGGGGTCGCCGACCGGCGTCGCTGCCGGTCAGCCGGTGTTCTGCAGCCCGGCCGCGACTCCGTTGACGGTCAGCAGCAGGAACCGTTCCAGCTCCGTGTGCTCGTCCGCCGCCGTGCTGGCGCGGACCGCGGCGAGCGCCCGCAACTGCAGGTGCGACAGCGCATCCACGTACGGGTCGCGGAGAGCCACCGCGCGCGCCAGCACGGCGCGGTCCGCGAGCAGGCGCTCGTGCCCGGTGACCTCGAGGACCAGCTGCCGGGTCAGGTCGTACTCGCGCAGCAGGCGCGCGCTCATCTCGTCGTGCCCGCCGAGCGCGAGGTACCGGACTGCGATCCGCCGGTTTGTCTTCGCCAGGCTCATCTCAGCGTTGTCCAGCAAGACCGCCAGCAGCGGCCAGTCCCGGTAGGCGGCCCGGATCGCGGCTATCCCGCCGGGCCCGGCGATTGCCGCCGCCAGCCCGCTGCCCAGGCCGTACCAGCCGGGCAGGTTGATGCGCGTCTGCGCCCATGCGAAGACCCACGGAATGGCCCGCAGGTCGGCGAGCCCGGCCGGTGCTCCCAGGCCGCGGCGGGCGGGCCGGGAGCCGAGCCGCATGCCGCCGAGCTCGCCCAGCGGGCTCAGCCGGGCGAACCACTCGGCGAACCCCTCCGCCGTGACCAGGTCGCGGTAGGTACGCAGCGCCGCCGCCTCCAGCAGATTCGCGATGCCCGCGAAGGCATCGGCCGGGTCGCTGGCCGCGCCCGCGGCGGGACTCCGTGCGGACGCGAGCAGAACAGCCGAGGTGACCTGCTCCAGGTGCCGCTGGCCGATGACAGGGTGGCCGTACCGGGCAAAGATGACCTCGCCCTGCTCGGTGACCTTGAACCGGCCGGCCACCGAGCCGGGCGCCTGGGCGCGGACGGCACGTCCCGCCGGACCGCCGCCTCGGCCGAGCGCTCCGCCGCGGCCATGGAACAGCACCAGCCCGACATCCCGGCTGGCTGCCCACCGGGCGAGGGCCAGCTGGGCGCGGTACAGCCGGAGAGTGGCGCTCACCATGCCGAGTTCTTTCGCGGAGTCCGAGTAGCCGAGCATCACTTCAAGGCGGCGGCCGCCCGCGGCCAGCCGCCGCGCCACCGGGGCCAGCGTGATCATGCCGTCCAGGATCCGCACGGCGTTCGCCAGGTCCTCGCCGCTCTCGAACAGCGGGACCACGTCGAGCAGCGGCGGATCGCCGGGGCATGCGTATTCGGCTAGCTCGTAGACCGCCGCGATGTCGGCGGCCGACGTCGTGAAGCTGACGACGTACCGCTGGCAGGCCTGCACGCCGTGCCGCTGCTGGATCGCCTTGATCGCGGCGATCGTCGCCAGCACCTCCCGGGCCTGCGCGGACGGTGGCCGGCCCGCGCGCAGCTCACGCAGCGCCGCCGCGTGCACGGCGCTATGCTGACGGACTTCCAGCTCCGCCAGGTGGAACCCGAACGTCTCGGCCTGCCAGATGAGGTGCTGCAGCTCGCCGAACGCCTGGCGTGAAGCCCCAGCGTCAGCGAGCGCGCGCTGCGTCAGCTGCAGGTCGGCGAGGAATTCCGCGGCCGAGGAGTAACCGGGGACACGTACGGCCGGGCCGAGCCGGGTCGCCTGCAGCCGCTGGGCGGCATACAGCAGGAACGCTCGGAATGGCTCGCCGGGCGCGTGGGATAGCAGATCGTCGACGACCGCCGGGTGAGCCCGCTGCGCTGCGCTCAGCGTCGTCATGAGGGCCGTTTGCGAGGGGGCCGGCTCGGCGGCCCCGTCCGTCGGCGATCGGGCATCCAGCAGCCCGGCGTCGATGGTCAGCGACCGGCCGATCCGGATGGTGGCGTTCTCCAGCGCACGCAGCGCGTGGTCGGCCTGGATCCTCGCGGCCTGCTCGGTGACATCTGCCGTCACCGACGGGTTCCCGTCGCGGTCGGCGCCTATCCAGCTGCCGAATCGGAGGAACGCGGGCGCCGCCGGCGGCACCGCTCCGGACTGCTCGCCCAGCAGCGCCCGGTCGAGCGATCGGTAGACGCCCGGCGCGAGCCGGAACAGCGTCTCGTCGAAGATCGCGGCGCCGGACCGCACCTCGTCTAGTGGCTGCATCGCGACCTTGCGCAGCGCCGACGTGCGCCACAGCAGGTCGATTTCCTCGCGCAGCCGGCGCAGCGCTTCGGTCCGGCCGGACGCGCCAGCCTCCGCGCTGTCCAGCAGGTCGAGCTGCGTGCTGATCCGGCGCAGCGCCTCGGTGATCGCGCGCCGCCGTGCCTCGGTCGGATGCGCCGTGAGGACCGGGTGTACCTCGAGGCGGGCCAGCAACCCGGCCCTGGTGTCGGCCCCGATAGCGGTATCCAGGCTGGCCACCGCGTCAGCCAGCGACTCGCGCACGGGCTCGGCGCCCGCGTCGCGCTCGCGCAGGGCACGGATGCGCTGATGTTCTTCGGCCAGGTTCGCCAGGTGAAAGTAGACGGTGAACGCGCGCGCGACCGCCTCCGCCCGGCTGGCCGGCCAGCTCGCCACCAGTGCCGCCGCGCGATCGTCCGCCGCGGCTCCGTCAGGGGCGTGGTGGTTGCCGTCGGCGCTGTCGTGGCGCCGCGCCTCAATTACCCGGCGCCGCAGGCTCTCGACATCGTCGAGCAGATCCTGCCCGTCTGACTCCCGGATGACCTGCCCGAGGATCTCGCCCAGCAGCCGGACGTCCCGTCGCATCGCTGCCGGAACCTGGCTGGAATCGGTCCTCCGCCGGTCCGCGGTCGTCGCCACACCGCCAAGCCTAGAGTGGACAACACATGACCCAGAGCACCGTTGCCGGGCAGGCCAGCACCCAGGGTGCTGGCTCTTCCGGCCGTGCCTCTGATCAGCGCGGCGGCCAGTGGTGGCGAGTGTCGTGGTCACGGAGCGCGGCGCTGCGGGCCATCCGTGCGACCGTCGTCGTACCGGGCTTGTTCGCGCTGACGTTCAAGGTCATCGGCGACGCGCAGATGACTCTCTTCGCGGTCTTCGGTGCATTCGGCGCGCTGGTGATGACCTCGTTCGGCGGATCCTGGCGTGACAAGGCGATCGCTCACCTCGGACTGGCAATCGCCGGCAGCGTCACGCTCGTCATCGGCACGGTCGTCAGCGGGTCGGCGTGGCTTGCGACGCTCGTTACGATTCCCGTGGCATTCGCCGTGTACTTCGCCGGCTCGGCCGGGCCCAATGCCGCGTCAGGAGTCACCGCGTGCCTGCTTGCGTTCGTTCTTCCGGTCGCCTCCGCGGGCGGGGCGGCCACGCTGCCATCGCGCCTGGCGGGCTGGTGGCTCGCATCGGCGGTCAGCACCGCGGCGGTGCTCCTGCTGTCGTCTCGTTCGCCGGGTGACCGGCTGCGAGGCCTGGCGGCCAGGCTAGCGGCCGATCTAGCCGCGCTGCTCGACGCGGCCAGATCCGGAACCGCCACGGCCGCTGACCGGGAGCGGGCCGTGGCGACCAAGCACGAGCTCATGAACGCCTTCGTGGCGACGCCGTTCCGGCCGATCGGGCTCGCCGCTGCCGACCAGGCGCTGGCCAGCGTCATTCACCTGCTGGAGTCGTGTACCGCGCTGGTCAGCGACGCCGCCGACGGTCACCTCGACCTGCCTGCCGCCGCCGCGCCGGACCGCGCCCTGCTGGGCGCGTCCGTCCGCTTGTTCCGGCAGATCGCCGCTGTCCTGTCTGGCGAGCAGGCGAGCATCGACCTGGAGCCGGTCTGGCAGGCCAGGCTCGCGAGCGCGGACCAGCTGCAACGACTGGCTGGCGATCCCGCGATCGTCGTCTCGCGAGCTGACTGCGCGTTCCATGCGCAGGCCGTCGCCGTCGGCGCGTCCGAGGCCATGACCGAGGCGATGGTCGCGTCGGGCCTGGCGACGCCTGCTGAGATGAGGGCGGAGCGCCAGGCCCGGGTGGCCGGCCTGCCGCCCGGACAGGCTGCACCGCCGCCCAGCCAGTGGGCCTGGCTGGGCGCCCTGGAGCGGGTCGCGGGAATTATCGCCATCGACGCCAGCCTGCGGTCGGTCTGGTTCCGCAACAGCCTCCGCGGCGCAATCGCGCTCGCCGCCGCGGTAGCGGTCGCGAAGCTGACTGATGTTCAGCATGCCTTTTGGGTGGTGCTCGGCACGTTGTCGGTGCTCCGCACCAGCGCCGCGGCCACGGGCGCCACGGCGATGCGGGCGCTGCTCGGGACGATCGTGGGCTTTGCCGTGGGCGGCGCGCTGCTCGTCGGCATCGGCACCAGCCCGGCAGCCCTATGGATCGCATTCCCGATAGCCGTTGTGGTAGCCGCCTATACGCCGGGGACCGCGCCATTCACCATCGGGCAGGCGGCGTTCACGATCGTTGTCGTCGTGCTCTTCAACCTTCTTGTACCGGCCGGCTGGCAGGTTGGGCTGCTGCGGGTCGAGGACGTGGCCATCGGCAGCGCGGTGAGTCTCGTTGTTGGCTTCCTGTTCTGGCCGCGCGGCGTCTCGGCAGTTGTCGGTGACAACCTCGCGGACGCATTCCGCCGCGGTATGGACTACCTCGCCGACGCGGCCGCGTGGGCGCTCGGTGACCGGGCTGACCGGCCAGAACGGGCCGTCACCGCGAGAGCGGCAGGCAGCAGGCTGGACGACGCGGTCCGCGGCTACTTCACCGAGCAGGGGTCGAAGCGGCTGGCCAGCAGCGACCTCTGGACGCTCGTGATGGCCTCGACGCGGCTGCGGCTGACGGCGCACTCGATGGCGAGCCTGCCGGACAGAACCGGCCCGCACGACGATGACAGCGGGCTGCACGCCACGATCGGGCGGCAGCTCGCGGGCCTGTCCGGTTTCTACGGGAAGCTGGCAGCCGAGGTCGGGAGGCCGGCCGGCGGGCAGCCGCAGTCACTCCCTTCCGAGCTGCCGCCGAGCGGCATCGCTGCCGGGGCGTGGTCGCCCTGCGGCGGGCCGGACGCCTACCGGCCCGATGCACTGTGGGTGGGCCACCACCTGGACCACCTCGAGGCACACGCAGCCGAGGTGGCCGGGCCGGCCGAGCGGCTTGCCCGGATGCGCCGCCGACCCTGGTGGCGCTAGCCCGGCCGGCCAGCGTCCGGATCCGCCGCGACGGAGCGGGGCTCCGCGGCGCCGGCACCGTCCGCGGACGCAGGTGTTCCCGAGACCGATGCGCCATGCGGCACGATCGTCAGCTCCTGCGCCCGACGCTCGGGCACCGGCCTGCCGACGATGGCGTAGACGTCGGCGCCGTCCGCCGTCTCCTTCTCCAGCAGCAGCGAGACGATCTGGCCGAGCTCGTAACGGTGCGAGCTGATTAGCGAGACCGCGCTCTCCTCGGCCTCCCGGAGCAGCCTGGACACTTCGGCGTCGATGGCCGCCTGCGTGGCCTCGGCGAACGGCCGGCTCGACAGGCCGCCGCCGCCGTCACCCAGGAACACCGAGCCGCCCTCGGGATAGCCGACGGGCCCGATCTTGTCCGACAGGCCGAATTCGCGGACCATCTTGGTGGCCAGGTCGGTCGCCGACGCCAGGTCATTCGCAGCGCCCGTCGACCCCTGGCCGAGTTCGACGAGCTCGGCGGCGCGCCCGCCGAGCCGGACGGCCAGCGACTGGGTCAGGTAGTCCTCCCCGTACAGGTGCCGCTCGTACAGCGGGAGCTGCTGGGTCACGCCGAGCGCCTGGCCGGCCGGCAGGATGGTCACCTTCGCGACCGGGTCGGCGTGGTCGGACAGCGCCGCAACAAGGGCATGCCCGGCCTCGTGGATGGCAACGGCGTGCTTCTCCTCGGGCAGCAGCACGTTGGACCCCTCGCGCCGGCCGAGGAGGATGCGGTCCCTGGCATTGTCGAAGTCGGCCGCCGTCAGTACGTCGCGCTTGTCCCGCACCGCGAAGATGGCCGCCTCGTTGGCCAGGTTGGCCAGATCAGCGCCCGAGAAGCCGGGCGTGCCTCGCGCGACAACCTGCAGATCCACGTCAGGACCGAGCTTCTTGTCCCGGCAGTGCACGGCGAGGATCGCGGTCCGTTCATCGAGCGTCGGCAGCGGGATGACGACCTGACGGTCGAACCGGCCGGGCCGCAGCAGCGCCGGGTCGAGCACCTCGGGCCGGTTGGTGGCGCCGAGCACGACGATCCCGGACCGCGGGTCAAACCCGTCGAGCTCGCTCAGCAGCTGGTTAAGAGTCTGCTCGCGCTCGTCGTTGGCGACGACCGTGCCGGACCCGGCCCGGCGCTGGCCGATCGCGTCGATCTCGTCCACGAAGATGATGGCCGGAGCTGCCTTCCGGGCCTCGGCGAACAGGTCGCGCACCCGGGCGGCGCCGACCCCGACGAACATCTCCACGAAGCTGGAGCCCGCGACGGAGAAGAACGGGACCGACGCCTCGCCGGCCACCGCGCGCGCCAGCAGCGTCTTGCCAGTACCGGGCGGGCCGACCATCAGCACACCGCGCGGTGCCATGGCCCCGGCCCGCTGGTACCGCTCGGGGCTGCGCAGGAAGTCGACGACCTCGCTGATCTCCGCCTTGGCCCCCTCGTACCCGGCCACGTCGGTGAACCGCGTCTGCGGCCGCTCGGCGTCGAACACCTTCGCCCGGGACCTGCCGACGCCCATCACGCCCTGCAGTGAGTTGCCCGTTGTGCGCGCCATCCGGCGGAACAGGAAAATGATGATGGCGAACGGCAGCACGAGGAAGAGCAGGATGTTGAGCAGCAGGCCGCCGAACGAGCTGGCCGGCGCCTGGTACGTCACCGCGACCCCGGCCGCTTTGAGGCTGTCGGACAGCGGGTTGCCCGGCGCGATCGGCGGCGTCACGGCCGTGAACTGCTTGCCATTGGTGAGCGTGCCGGTGACCGTCACATTGGCGCCCTCGGACGACGGGCTGGGAATGTCGACGCTCTTGATCTTGTGCGCGGCCACGTCGTTGGAGAACTGCGTGTAGTTCAGGCTCGTCGTCGGCGTGGTGTGCACGAAGTACGGCACGATCCAGATCAGGATGAGCACGACCCAGAACAGCCAGAGCCAGTGACGCCAGCCGGGGGGCTGCGGCGGCGCGGTAGGGACGGGCTTGTCGCCGGGCGGTGGCGCGGCCGGGGTTTTACTCATGAGCCATTCTTACGCCACCCGGGGACCAACCTGTCCAGACAACGCCGCCGCCTGGTCACGCGGCCAGGTCCGCGACCCGCTCGCCGGCGCGACGGGGGAGCGCCGGCGGGCGGGACCGCGGCGGGCGCTGCGCGCCCAGCTTCGCGCGCATCATGGCGCGGCCGCGATGGATGCGGGACATGACCGTGCCGATCGGAATGCTCAGCATCTCCGCGATCTCGGCGTACCGGTAGTCCTCGACGTCCGACAGGTAGATGACCGTCTTGTAGCGCGCTGGCAGCTCGCTGAGAGCGCGGACCACCGCCGAGTCGCCCATGCTGCCGAGTGCCTCGGCCTCAGCGGACCTGGCGGCGGCAGTTGCGGCGTAGCCGCCGGTGCCCTGCTCGGGGGCCAGGACCTCGGCGGGCCGCCGGCTCCGTCGCCGGCATCCGGTGTAAAACGTGCTGACCATGATCCGGTAAAGCCACCCGCCCAGATTCGTGCCGGGCGTGAACTGATGGAACTTCACGTACGCCCGAGCGATGGTCTCCTGAACCAGATCCTCCGCGTGACCGTGGTCACGGGTAAGGCGCAGTGCGGCCGGGTAGAGCTTACGCATATGGGGGATCGCTTCCCGCTCGAACGCGTCGCCCGTGCAGGTGGGGGCGTCTGCCGTGGCGTGCATGCGATGACCTCCTCGGTAGTTTCTGCGTGCATGCGGCTACCTCGCGGTAACTACTAGCCAGTAACCATCTCGCATCCGGGGCGCCCCCACATCGGGCGGAACCTGAGTTAACGCGAGTCGCTGTCTTGGTTAACGGAACGTAAATCAGCAGCGGTGGTTATAGCAGGCTAAGAGGTCATATTCCGGGCTGCATGCGCGACCAGTTCCCGTCTTCCTGGCTGGCCCGTCTTCGCCACGAGCTTCGCGACGTGGGTCTCAACGGTCTTGGGCGAGATGAACAGCCGGTTGGCGATCTCCGCATTCGAGCAGCCGCGCCCTACGAGCAGGTACACGTCCATCTCCCGGCTGGTCACGCCCAGCCGTCGCAGCTGCGGAGGCACCTTGGCGTTGCCGCGGCCCGAGCGCGGCACCGGCACCCCGGCCCGCCGGAGGAAGCCACGGCAGGCCGACGCCAGCTCGCTGTGGCCGCTCGCTTCGAATCCGGCGGCAGCTTCCCGCATCCAGGCAACCGGCTCTCCCCAGCCGCCGTCGATGGCCGACCGAGCGACCAGCCGTCTGGCCAGCAGGTTCCACCACGGGGCAAACGGGGCGAACGCGGCGGCGCCCTCATCCGCGAGCGAGTTTGCGCGATCCCGCTGCCCGGCGCGCCCGGCGAGGACAGCCTTCGCGTATGCCAGGCAGCCGCGATTCCAACTGGCTGTCGCCCCGACCAGCTCCGCCTGCTCGATAGCGCTGGCGCCGTCGCCGTCGCTGATGGCCGCCAGCAGCGCGCGCAGCGCCCACGACCGGCCGCGAGCGACCAGCGGGACCTGGGCGGGGGAGTAGAACCCGCGCGCCCGGCGCGGCGCGGTCAACATCTGAGCTGCGTATTCATCCGCGCTGGCACTGTGGCGCACGGCGCGGCCGACGTCGTCGCGGAACAGCGCGGTCAGCACCCGTACCTGGCTCGCGGTCGTCAGCATGACCTCGGGATCGCCCGGCAGCACCGCCTCGGCCCTTCGTGCCGCCTGTTCGGCGGCCTTGCCGTCACCCTGGATGCCGTAGGCCAGCGCCTGGACGCTGATCGCCATCGCCTCGATCCGGGCCGAGCCGATGCGCCGGGCTCCGGTTTCACCTCGGCGCGAGGCGGCGAGGGCCATGTCGAGGTCCTCGCCCAGGCTCCACAGGTTGGCCAGCTGCAGGTCGATGAGGGTGGCGATCGTGAACAAGCCACCTTCGCGCGCGAGCCGCCTGACCTCGATGAGCTCGTCTGTCTGCAGGTTGACCAGCATGTCGATCGTGGCGAGATCATGCAGCATCCTGATCCGCCACACGGCAAGGCCGAGCTTGTCGGCAATCTTCACGCCCTGCTCGAACAGCTCCCGGGCCGCTCGCGGGTCCCGGATGCGCTCGCGGCGCCCGAGTACGCCGAGCGACTCCAGGGCAACATCCGCGGCCCAGCCCGTTAGCCCGGCGGCCTCCGCGGCCGCGAGCGCCTGACCGGCGAGCATCTCGGCCCGATCGAATTCGCCGGCGACGAGGGCATACCGCGCTCCGACGGCGTCGACGCGGCTCACGAGCTCTGGTTCGTCGAGTTGCCTGGCGATCGCACTCGCCGCGGCCAGATGCGCCGCCGCGGCGTCCTGATTGTCCTGCGGCCGCGTGCTCGCTGCCCGGATCCTGATGAGCGCCTCACGCCGCGGGTCAGCGGTGCCGTGGCTGCCGAGCGCCTCCGTGACCAGACGCTCGAGCCGGGTGTAGTCCCCGGACAGGGCGATCGCGTCGACGAGCGCTTCGTCGATGTCGACGGCGAGCGGCGAGGCGCCGCGGGAAGACTCGGCCACCAGCCGCCGCGCGTTATGCAGGGTGCCGATCGCGCTGGTGAGCGCGCCCTGCTGGAGGTCACGACGGCCGACGATGAGCAGCAGGCGGGCCGCTTCGGTCGGCTGGCCGGCTACCTCGCGCAGCTCAGCCACCAGCTCGCACCAGGCTCCTGGCAGGCCCGCGTGCGCGGATTCGATGGCGGCGGCCGCCCGGGCCGACCGGCTGGCCAGTTCTGGTGGCAACAGACCGGAGACGATCGCGTGGCGGGTCAGGCTGTGCCGGAACCGGAAGGCGGCCGGGTCGCCGGGAATCGGCTCGATCAGCTGAAGGTCGTGCGCCTCGTGCAGCGCGTCGAGCACTTCGGGTTCAGAAACCTCGGCCACGTGGGGCAGCAGTGCCCAGTCGAACTGCCGCCCGAGTACCGCGGCAGACACGAGCACGTTCCTTGCCGCAGGGCCGAGCACCGCGATCCGGTTGTGCACGGAGCCGATGATCGACGGCGGTATCCCGGTGACAACGCCCTCATCGACGTGCCAGCCGTCGGGGCCGGGGGTCAGCTGGCCAGAGGACCGCGCCGCCGCCAGGATCTCCTCGACCGCGAACGGCAGCCCGTCGCAATCGGCCAGCAGCGCGCTGAGGCTGGGCGGGACATCGGTGACCCCGAGGCACGCGGCGGTCATCTGGGTGACCGCCTCGGGGTCCAGCCGCGGCACCTCTACCGTCGTGGCGGCTCGCCGCGCAACGACGCTGCGGAGCAGGTCGCGGGTGGCTGCCGGTGCGGTGTCGCGGGCCGTCACGATGCACGCCACGCTGGTCGAAGCGAGGTTGTCGGCCAGGTACTCCACGATCGCGACCGTCTCGGGGTCAGCCCAGTGGAGGTCCTCCAGTACCAGCAGGCCGCCCGGCCAGTCAGGCAGCGACAGCATTCGCAGCAGCGCCTCGCCGATGATGACCGGGGACACCTCCGCGTCACCATCGGCCGGCCTGCTCCACTCCGGCACGAGCTTGCCGAGCGCCGGCCGGTAGTCGGCGATGCCCGGTGCGTCCGGCTTTACCCCGGCCCGGGCGGCGCCCAGCAGGGCCTCGCTGATGGGCCGGAACGGCACCGGCACCGATGACTCGGTCGCCCGCCCGGTCAGGACGAGGAACCCGCGGCCGACCGCGGCCTCGCTGACTTCCCTGACTAGCCGGGACTTCCCGACGCCCGGGTCACCGGTGACGAAAACCGCTCCGCCACGGCCCCGACCGGCCGCGTCGAGGACCGCAGTCAGCGACTGCATCTCGGCGACCCGGTTGATGAGCACCGGGCAAAGCATGGCCCCCATCGCCCAGATACTACAAGAGTTACTGGGAAGTCACTAACTGTGATTGATGCACGTCGAGGCCGGTTTTCCGGCCCCTCGGCGCGGCCATCAGACGTTGCCGATAAGCGGCCCGACCGTTGCGCAAGACGGCTGGAAGTCCGGATTGTCCGGTCCAAGTGCGTTGGTTACGTCCTGGAGCGCGTTGGAATCGTACGGGATGGACAGGTGATCACTGTGGTCCTGCGGGCACTGGTCCTGGAGGGTGATGTCCTGGACGTTGCCGGCGGCCGGCAGGAACGCGTTCGTGTAGGGCGTAACGACCTCGTCGTCAGCGGTCTCGATGACCACGTATTTCACCCCGCTAGCGGTCGGCTCTCCGTTCAGGCCGGACAGGAACGCGGAGCCCTGGAGTTGCTCGGTGCACGCGGCGCAGGCAGCGGACAGCAGCGCGGTCACGACGCCCAGCGACCCCAGCGCCGAGATGTCAGCCGCGAGCCCGTTGAGCGTGGTCCCGTAGTTGGACGGCGCTAGCCCGACGAGCATGTTCACCATGGCCGCGCCGCCGAGGTCGTTGATGTAGTAGCGCGGCATCATGCCGCCCTGTGACCAGCCGACGATGTCGACCTTGCTGGCGCCAGTCTGGCTGAGGACCCGGGCCACCTCACTCGCCAGCTGCCGGGCCGATGAGGCGATGTCGCCGGTCGCGTAGATGCCCGTGAGCGGAAGCGTCTGGCCGTAGTTGAAGGCATAGACGCAGTAGCCGTTGTTCACCAGGTCAGGGGAGATGGCCCCGAAGCTGTTCGCCATGCTGCCGAAGGTTCCCTCGGTCAGGATGACCGGGTACCGATGGGCGGCCGAGGGGTGGCACGGCACGTTCGCCCCCGGCGGCGGCGCGCTGAAGTTCCAGAAAAATGTCGAGCTGACAAACGCCGCTGCCTCGCCTTGCAGCGGCAGGGACGCCGCCTCAGCGGGCGCAGCGGCTAACGGCGTGACAATGGTGGCGGCGACCAGACCGCCGCCGACGATGCTCGCGAGAAAAAGGCGTGCTGCTTTCATCCGGCCGCTCCTCATCCATGAGGTCGAGAGAGGAAACACCGGGTTACTGGCCAGTAAGCACCGTGGTTACCCGCGAGTATCGGCCGCTGCCGACGGTCTGTCAATGGCCGGCGAGCCGGCGCGGGGCGCGGGCGAGCCAGGCATCGGTAATCAGCTCGGTCAGGTCGGCGAGCCCGATCCTTTCCAGCTCGAACAGCACGGCGGAATAGCCGTTGAAGTGGGGGGTGGTGAAGAAGACGACCGGGTCATCCGCGATCAGCGCGAGCTTGACGCCCTCGTCAGCGGTCCACGTCGCGTACACCGGGCCGTCCGGCAGCCGGTCGCCGAGCGCGGCAATGTCGGCGCGGCGCAGCGGCCGCTCCCAGGCGAAGAGCTTGCCCGCTACGCGCCACGCAAGGTTCCCGTACGACGAGCCCTCTGTGGTCTCGGGCAGGGCGAGCGCGATCCGGCGGACGTCCTCAGTGGTCGCCATAGCCCTAGCCTGCCACTGCGCGGAAGCGAGGTAGCTGCGTTTCACAGCGCGACCTAGGCTGAACCCTGGCGGGGGAGTGCGCGCACCGAGGAGCTGCCGTGTTTGAGAGCATCATCGATCCCACGATCGGCCCGGCCAGCGCGGCCAGCCAGCCCCGGCCGACGCTCGCCAGCCGGCCTGAGTCCCTGTCGGGCCTGCGGCTCGGGCTGCTCGCCAACACCAAGCGCAACGCCGAGCAGTTCGTTGCTGACGTCGGCGCGGAGCTTGCACGGCAGTACGGCGTGGTGCCGGTGCTCGCGACCAAGAAACCGAACATCGTCGACACCGCGCCCGCCGAGATCATGGCGCAGCTCACCGCCCAGTGCGACGTGGTCGTCGTCGGGGTGGGCGACTGCGGATCCTGCAGCGCGTCCGCAGTCGCCGACGGCATCCTGCTCGAGCAGGCCGGCATCCCGGCGGCCGTTATCATCAGCGACGCGTTCACGGTCAGTGCTGACGCCATGGCCGACCTGCGCGGCGCGCACGGCTACCGGTACCTGACGACTTCGCACCCGGTGGCGAACCTGACCGCGGACGGCGTGCAGGCGCGCGCCGCGCAGGCTGTGCGCGCGGTCGCGGCCATGCTCACCGAGCCTGTTCTGGCCGCCGCGCAGCCCGCATGACGGCATCCCCGGAGGCCAGCACCGACGATCCGGTCGCGCTGGCGAAGGCCGCCATCGAATACTGCTACGACCAAGGCTGGACCGACGGCCTGCCCGTGGTGCCGGCTACCCAGGCCGACGTGGATGCGTGCCTGGCCACCACCCCGCACCGGGCCGACGAGATCATCGGGTCGCAGCCCCATCTGTCGCGCAGCATCACGGTGGCACAGGCTGCCGCCAACGCGATCATGGCCGGCTGCAGACCGGAGTACTTCCCGGTCGTCCTGGCCTCCTGGCAGGCGGTCTGCCAGGAGCGATCCAGCCGCGGTGCGTGGCAGTCCACGAGCGGCCCGGCGCCGCTCATCGTGGTCAACGGCCCAGTCCGGCAGCGCCTCGGCATCAACTACGCAGGCGGTGCGTTCGGTCCTGGGTTCCGCGCGAACGCGACCATCGCGCGGGCGATCGGGCTCATGGTGCGCAACGGCTACGGCGTCCGGCCGCAGCAGCTCGAGCAGGCGACGCAGGGCCTGCCGGGCCGGTGGTCGATCTGCCTCGGCGAAAACGAGGAGATGTCTCCGTGGGAGCCGCTCAGCGCGGTCGGCGGCGTGCCCCCCGGCACCGACGCGGTGTCCGCGATCCTCATCCGGACCGTGGAGTACATCGACAACCGGTCCACCGACAGCGCCGAGGCCGTGCTCACCGACCTCGCGGACACGCTCGCCCGGATGGGCGCCTACGTCGGCGGGCCGCATTCCAGCGGCGGCCTGGTACTCGGGCCCGAGCACGCGCAGTTGCTCGGCAATGCCGGATACAGCCGCGCTGACGTGCAGCAGTGGCTGTTCGAGCACGCGGTCCGCGATCCCGCGGACATGACCGCCGCTGGCAAAGGAGAGCACGTCGGCGACGAGCCGTTCGCGATGCTGCCGTCGGCGGACGCCATCCCCATCATCGTCGCCGGCGCCGCGAACGCAGCCATGTCAATGGTCTTCCGGCCGTTCGGCTGGGCGGCCTGGGCTGGTCGCTCGGTACCTGTCGAAACCAAGGAGCAGTGACGGTGGACGTTTCCCTGGATGGCAAGGTCGCGCTCGTCACCGGCGTGGGACCCAACATCGGCAGCGGCATTGCTCTGGCGCTGGCCCGGTACGGCGCGAAGGTCGCCTGCAACGATGTGGACGAAGCGTCGATCAAGGCGTGCATCGCCCGGATCGAGCGCAACGGCGGCGAGGCCATGGCGGCGCCCGGCGATGTGACCGATGAGGCCTCGGTGCAGGGATATGTCAGTGACGTGCTGGCCAAATGGGGCCGCATCGACATCCTCGTGAACAACGCGGCACTACTAGGCGGTCGCGGCGTGCTGGACGAGAGCGCGGCGGACTTCGAGCGGGCGGTCCGGGTGTCGGCGCTGGGTAACTTCCTCAACACCAAGCACGTGGGCCGGGCCATGGCCGAGCGCGGCATCAGGGGCTCCATCGTCTGCATCTCGTCGTCGAACGGCTGGACAGCGAGCCCAGGGGTGATCGCGTACGCGTTCCACAAGGGCGGCGTCAACAACTTCGTGCGCGCCGCCGCGATGGACCTGGCGCCTTACGGAATCCGGGTCAACAGCTTTACCCCGACCGCGCCCACTCCCGACAACCCGGAGCTGCTCGCCGAGCGCGCGCGGCAAGGGCTACCGCAGGGCGGGATCCTTGTCACCGGCCGCGGCGGCGGTCTCGGCGGCCCGACCGGCGACGAGCCGTGGCGGCGGCCGAGCCGCTGGTCCGGGCAGCGGAATCCGATGGTGCCGATGGGCACGACCGGAACGCCCACCGACATCGGGCACGCGGTCGCGTGGCTGTGCTCCGACTATGCCCGGCTCATCACTGGTATCGACCTAGTGGTCGACGGCGGCGCGCGGGCCAAGAACTTCGCCTACACGCCCGCCGCGCCCGACGAGCTGGCCGGCCCCCTCCCGGTGATCAACCTGGACCTCACACCAGTCGAGCCGGAGTAGTCGAGCCGGAGTAGGAGCCTTTTCTCGTCAGCGGGAGCCGCCGGCTGGCGAAAGCGAGCACGATCCCGCCCGAGCCCGCAATCGCGAACGCAGCGCCAACGCCCGCTGAGAGCGGCCAGCCGTGCGCGGTCGCGGCCGCGACCGCGGCGCCGCCGGCTCCGATTCCGAGGGCAGTTCCCAGCACGTCGGCGAGGCTCAGGGACGCCGAGGCCCATCCTTCGCGGCCGTCCGGCGCCTCCCGGAGCATGAGCAGTGATATCGGAGCATAGGCCAGTCCGATACCAAACCCGGCCACTGTCCACGCCGCAAGCCCGGTGTACACGGGAACCTCGGGCAGCAGGACAAGCGCCATCGCTGCCATGCCGATGATGACCACGATCAGGCCAGAACCGACAAGACGGCGCGCCTCCACCCGGCCGTTCAGCCTTGACTGAAGCCACGCCCCGGTGGTCCAGGCAAGTGTCGCTCCGGTGACCGCGATCCCTGCGAACGCGGGGCTGTGATGACGAATGGTCGTGATGGTGAGCGTGACGTAGGCATCGGCGCCGAAGAACGTAAAGGTCAGCAGGCCGCGGCAAAGTATGACGGCTGGCAAGCCCCGCCGGGCGGAAAAGGTCCCAGCGGGCAGCAGTCGTCGCAGTGAGATGCCCATGACCGGGATGCCCGCTGCCAGCAGGACGGGCCCCAGGATCACCTGGCCGACGCCGTGGCTGACCCCTGCTACGCGCGTCAGGCCCGCCAGGATCAGGGCAGCCCCGGCGGCGGCCGCGAGCCCGTCCATGAGGCGGTGCTCCGTTCCCGGCCCGCTGGGCGGAGAGGCGTCGTGAGCTGCCGGCTTACCGAGACGCACCAGGGCCGGGAGCGCCAGTGCGCCGGTCACGACCACCAGCGGGATCAGCCCGAGGAAGACGACCCGCCAGCCGAAGAAGCTTGCGACAGCCGCGGCGATCGCAGGGCCGACCATGCCCGGCAGAACCCAGGCGGTGGACAGGACTGCCATCATGCGGGCCCGCAGATTCTCGGGCAGGCTGCGGCCGATGGCGACGTACGCGACTGCGGGCACAGCTCCCGCTCCGATGCCCTGCAGGGCACGGCCACCAACGAGTACCGGCATGGTCGGTGCGAGCCCCGCTATCGCGAGGCCGGCGCAGAACAGCACGAGGCCGGCGATGAAGGGCCGCGCGGGGCCAGCACGGTCCGCCTGCCGTCCGGCCGTCACGATGCCGATGACGTTACCCAGCATGAACGCGCTGAAGACCCAGCCGTAGAGGCTCAGCCCGCCCAGATCTCGCGCGACCACCGGCATGATCGTGACGACCGCCAGGGCTTCCGAGGCGATGAACGTGATCGTCAGCACCAGGCCAGTGCTCAGCGCACGACGCTGCGCGGACCAGAGGCCGCCGCCGGTATCGGGGTGGCCTGGGGCGGGGGTTTCAGCGGTTGATTTGTCCGCCGTGCCTTCGGCCGTCACTCACCGAAGCCTAGTTCGCTGGCCGGTGCGACGCTGACCGGCATCACCGCGCGGCTCGGCTAGACAGCAGGCGGCACAGCATAGATTTTGCGTTCCCGGACATCTGCAAGGTGACGGGCGGCCGCGACGAAGTCATTGTCGTCATGCAGAACGATGAGATTGTTCCCGGCAGCTATGCCGCAGATCAGCAGGTCGACGGCCGACAGCGCGCGGTGCACGCCAGTGGGCAGCAGCCGGAACTGGGCGGTTTCGATCCATTGCCAGATCCGTTTCGGGACGGCCACGTCTGGATAGAGCTCAGCGAACATCTGGGACATCTGCTCGTACTCGTCCGCAGTGCGGGCCGATCGGCGGAACTCAACGCGCTGGGGCTGGCAAGAGCCGACGGCTCCCGTCGCAATGACATCCAGCCACGATGAACGTAGTCCGGCGTCCCGCAACAGCCGCCAAACGGCAGTGGAGTCGAGCAGATACCGGATCACTCGGGCGGAAGCTTCTCTGCCGCATGCTGCCGCTCCCACGCATCGAAATCCCAGCCTTGCGCTAGGGTCGCGTACCGCTCAAGGGCCGTGACCCGGCGAAGTCGACTGGCGAACTCGCGGAGCGCGATATTGACGGTCTCCTTCTTCGTCCTCGCACCTGACAGGCGCATTGCTTCGGCCAGCGCCTCGTCGTCGAGGTCAATCTGCGTCAGTGTCAACGCCGCCGTCCTTGTTGATAGTCTCTACCGAGCATGTACATCATCACCATAGCACAAGACGCAGGTACATGCGGCGTGGGAGCAGACGCGCGGGACAATGCCCGCGGCCGGATTCTGGCCCGTAATGACGTTCTAATCGGCCTTGTGAATTTGCATCAGCGAGACTAGAACGGGTAGATAGGGAGTCATGATTCAGCGACTGCTGCAATTCATCGAGCAGCTGCGATATGGCATGCGCCAGTCCAGCCTGCCTGACGGGTTCCCATTCTGGGGGTTCACCGATCCGCGTATCGGTGATCTGAGCGTGAGCGACCGCCGGGTGTCCGGCCACACCCCGCACAGGCATGGCCCAGGTGACTGGCGTTGCGCGTGCGGCAGAAAGCTATCCGGTAGCACGGCCAGCAATGGCCGCGCCGCCGCACGGGAGGCCATGCGCATTCACCGCCTCGACCTGAATCATCCTGAGCAGGCCATTGACGATATTCAGAGCTCGGGTGCCGAAATGGGAGCGGAGGACGCGGCATAGGAACCCGCTGTGATGACGAAGACTTTTGCGCGCTAGAGGACGCGAAAATCTGCGTCATCATGAGTAGCGGATCGGGCGCGGCTGCTGTATCACTGAGAGCGTGGGCGAGTCCGCTTCGCGGAAGTACCGGCCGTTCATCACGCAAGCTGCACTGGTGTTAGCGGGGCTGCTGGTGACGGCAGCGCTCCTGGGTACGTTCTCAGCCGGCTCAGGCCCGCTCGGGAAGAGCGGAGCAGGTGGAGTGCAGTGCACCCCGGACCAGCAGGGCCAGTGGGAAACGATGGCCGATGCCGTGGAGAACTCTGGCAGCTCCCCCGTGGTGATCCTGAGCGTTCGCTTGCCGGCGGATGCGCGCAACATGCGGCTGATCAGTGCATGGATAGTGCCGATCTACCACGACCCGAAGACCGGTAACTACGACCTTGCCGGCGGCGAGGGATTCCCCTACCCGCCGAGGGAGCAACTGTCACCGACCTGGGATCAGCGGCAGCCAGCGGCGGGGGCGGTCATCAGGCCGGCCAGGGGGCCGAAGGAGGCTGTCACGCTGGTATTTGGAGTCACGCGGACGTCAGCCGCCCACGTCGGCCGGTCAGATCCTCCTGTCATCGTGTACGAGGCAGCAGATGGCACCACGTTCACGGTCCAGCAGGGCTTTTCCATGGTCCTCGCGGGCACGTGTTCCCCCGGCCTAGTGGGGTTCTGAGTCCGCCGATCCCATCGTGACTGGCGGGCCAGGTGACGGCTTGGCGGCCTCGGCCCGGTAGACCGGGTGCGAGGTAAGGAATGTGATGGCCGCGGCGCGTTCGGAGTTAATCGGCTCGTCCGGGAAGGCGTTGAGCATGGCCTCCGACCGCGCCCGCACACCCTCGCGGAACTCAGGGTGGGTGAGGATGAACAGGTCATTGCGCCGTACGCCCGCCAATACCCGCTCGCCCGCTTCCTCGCTGCTCATGAACGGGAGCCGCAGCGGCGGCAGGCTCGGATCGCGCGGGGGCCGCGGCGGGTAGCCGGTATCGGCGTACTGGTCCGGGCGGGCAGCCGAGCTCGAGCCGAGGTTGCTGTGCACCGGGCCAGGGATGTACGCGGAGACGCCGATGTTCTCCGGTGCCAGCTCGATATGCAGGGTCTCCGAGAGAGCGATGATGCCGGCTTTGGTGAGGCAGTACAGGCCCGCTGAAACCGGAAGCAGACCGCCCATGGATGCGGTGTTGACGATGTGACCGCCCTCGCCGTGCGCGCGGATCCGGGGCAGGAACGCCTGCAGCCCGTGGGCGACGCCCTTGATGTTGACGTCGATGATCCAGTCCCAGTCGGCCTGCTTCGCCTGCGCGACCGGCCCGATGATGCCGATCCCCGCGTTGTTGATGAGCACGTGCACGCGCCCGAACCGGTCCTGCGTCTCCGCCGCCGCGCGCTCCACGGCGTCAGCGTCGGTGACATCCAGCTGCATGGTCACGATGTCCAGACCCTCGGCGGCGAACAGCTCCGCCGACTCCGCGAGGTGCTGCGGCCGACGACCGGTGGCGACCACGTGCATGCCCGCCCTGGCGAAGGCCAGCGCGATGCCGCGGCCGATGCCGCTCGAGCCGCCGGTGACGAATGCGACCTTGCCCTCGACATCCTTCATGCGCTGGTGAGCCCGAGCAGCCGGGCCGCGTTCTCCTTCATGATCAGCGGCCGGACCTCGGGCTTGATCGAGAGGTTCTCGAAGTCGGAGATCCAGCGCTCCGGGGTGATGACCGGGAAGTCGGTGCCGAACAGCACCTTGTTCTTCAGCAGGCTGCCCATGTACTGGACAAGCTGCGGTGAGAAGTACTTCGGCGACCAGCCGGACAGGTCGATGTAGAACCGGGGCTTGTGGGTGGCGATCGACAGCGCGATGTCCTGGAACGGGAAGCTCGGGTGGGCCGCGATGATATCCATGTCAGGGAAATCCACCGCGACATCGTCCAGGAAGAGCGGGTTCATGTACTTCAGCCGGATCCCGCCGCCGCCGCGGGTGCCCGCGCCGACCCCCGTCTGCCCGGTATGGAACAGCCCGATGAGCTGATGCTCCTCCATCACCTCATAGAGCGGGTAGGCGATCCGGTCGTTCGGGTAGAACGCCTGCGCGCCCGGGTGAAACTTGACGCCCCGGATGCCGAAGTCGGTCGCGAGCCGCTTCACCTGCGCCACGCCGGCCCGCCCGCGGTGCGGGTCAACGCTGGCGAACGGGATCAGCACGTCTGAGTGCTCGGCCGCCAGCTCGGCGATCTCGAAATTGTCCGGGACCGGGTCCTCACCGGACTGCGAGACGCTGTCGACGGTGAACGTAATCGCCGCCATGCCGCGCTGCCGGTAGTAGTCGGCGAGCTCCGGCACGCTGTAGCGGGGCATGGTGCCGATCCGGAAGTACTCGCCCATGGCCTCACGGCCGCTCCCGGCCGGGTCCTGCTCGACGCGCACGGACTTGTGCACGTGCGTGTGCACGTCGATCGCGGTGATGGTGCTCAGGTCAATCGGCAACTCAGGTCTCCCGTTCCGCCACGAACGGCACGCCGGTCCGCTCCGCGATGAGATCCGGCGTGATGCCGGGCGTGCACTCGGTCAGCCGCAGCTCGCCGCCCACGATATGGAAGACCGCGAGGTCGGTGTACACCCTCGTCACCACCCCGCGCCCGGTAAGGGGGAAGGTGCACCGCTCGACGATCTTCGGCTGGCCCTTCCGGTCCACGTGCTCCATGGCCACCCAGACCTCGCGGGCGCCCGCGACCAGGTCCATGGCGCCGCCGACAGCCGGGTTCTGGCCGGGCACATACCAGTTCGCGAGGTCCCCGCCGCCGGAGACCTGGAGCGCGCCGAGCACGGTCACGTCCAGGTGACCGCCGCGCACGACTGCGAACGACGTCGCCGAGTCGACGATGGCTGCCCCGGTCATCAGCGTGATGGGCTGCTTGCCCGCATCGGTGAGGTCCGGGTCCTCCTGGCCGGGCGCGGCGAGCGGACCCATCCCGAGCACGCCGTTCTCAGCGTGCAGAATGACCTCGACATCGGCCGGCACGTACTTCGGCACCAGCAGGGGGATGCCGACGCCAAGGTTGACGACGTACCCGTCGCGCAGGTCGGCGGCCAGCCGGCGCGCCACCCCGTCCCGGTCCCGGCCGATGACGCGAACCTGAGCCGATGTCTGTGTCATGACGCCCGTCCCAGAGGCAGCCGGGGCGACAGCTCCGACCGCATCAGCACCTCGTTCACGAACACCCCCGGCAGGTGGATGTCATCAGGATGCAGTTCGCCGGTTTCCATCAGGTGCTCCACCTCGGCAAACGTGTACCGGCCTGACATGGCGGCCAGCGGGTTGAAGTTCCGCGCGGACAGCCGGAACCGCAGGTTCCCCTTCGGGTCGCCCTGGTAGGCCTTCACGAGGGCGAAGTCCGCGACGATGCCGTACTCCAGCACATGCTGGCGGCCGCCGAACTCGCGGTGCTCCTTCGCCGGGACCAGGTCGGTCACTTCGCCGTCGGCGGAGTAGCCGAGCGGGAACGTACCGTCGGAGAGCATCGTCTCGGCTCCCGACGGTGTGTAGAAGGCCGCGATGCCGGCGCCCCCGGCCCGGAGCCGCTCCGCGAGCGTGCCCTGCGGGATCAGCTCAAATTCCACGCGGCCGGCGAAGTACTCGGTATAGAAATCCGGAAGGACGGGGAACGAGGCCGTCAGTCGCCGCAGCCGTCCCTCGGCAAGCAGCCGCCCGATGCCGGTGAAGTCGCTCCCGACATTGTTGACGACGACGTGCAGGTCGCGGCGGTCAAGGTCGCAGAGCGTGTCCAGCAGCGTGTCCGGCCGCCCTGAGCTGCCGAAACCTCCTACGGCGATGGTCGCGCCGGACGGGATCCGCGCCAGCGCGGCGAGCGGATCAGCCCGGAACTTGTCGATCACGCGGTCTCCTCACCTGGTCGCGCCGTCGCGGAACGTAACACGACGCTGAGCGCCTCCGAAACCGGCCCTTCCGTGTCGCGAAAGCTCCGCGGTCGGGCGGCTGACACTTCCCTTCCGCGAAGTGAAAAGGGGTGTGGCGCGGCCTGCCGCGAGCGGCTGAAGGTGGACTAGCCACGTGCGAGCCAGCATGCATGCCGCCGTGCCCGGAAAGGGGCCCACCATGAGCATCACCACCCGCGCCGCCGTCTGCCGCGCCGGCGGTCGGCCGTGGGAGATCACCGAGCTCGAGCTCGACGACCCCAAGGCCAACGAGGTGCGCATCAAGTTCTACGCAGCCGGGCTGTGCCACTCTGACGACCACATCCAGAAGGGCGACGCACCGATGCGGATGCCCGTGGTCGGCGGGCACGAAGGCGCCGGAGTCGTTGAGTCGGTGGGCGATGCCGTCACCAGGGTTGCCGTGGGTGACCACGTGACCTGCTCGTTCATCCCGGCGTGCGGCACGTGCCGGTACTGCGCGACCGGACGACAGAACCTGTGCGACGCCGGCAAGAACGCTGGCACCGGCATGTTCTCCGATGGCACGTTCCGGTTCCACCAGAACGGCGAAGACTTCGGCGGTCTGTGCGTGCTCGGCACGTTCTCGCAGTACGCGGTCGTGTCCGAGTTCTCGGTGATCAAGATCCCCGATGAGATCCCGTTCGACGTCGCTGCGCTCGTCGCGTGCGGCGTGCCGACCGGCTGGGGCTCGGCGGTGCGCGCCGCCGGAGTCAGGGCCGGCCAGACAGTGGTGATCTACGGCTCGGGCGGCGTCGGCAGCAACGCGGTCCAGGGCGCCAGCCTGGCCGGCGCGAAGAACGTCATCGTGGTCGACCCCGTCGAGTTCAAGCGGGAAATGGCCGCCGTGTTCGGCGCCACCCACACGTTCGCCACCGCCAAGGAGGCGCACGATTTCGTCGTCGAGACCACGTGGGGCGAGCTGGCCGATCACGCCATCATCACCGTCGGCATCCTGCACGATCAGGTCATCGCCGACGCCATCCGTGTCGTGGGCAAGACCGGCCAGGTCACCATCACCGCCGTCGGCAAGGGCATGATCGACGAGAACCCCGGCATGCTGATCGGCTATCAACGACGCCTCCAGGGCTCCATCTACGGCGGCTGCAGCCCGCTGGTAGACGTGCCGCTGCTGATCGGCCTCTACCAGACCGGAGACCTGAAGCTCGACGAGCTGATCACCCGCAGGTACCGGCTGGAGGAGATCAACGAGGGCTACCAGGACATGCTCGATGGCAAGAACATCCGCGGCGTCATCATGCATGAGCACTGATGCCCGCGACGAAGTCTGACGCAGGGATCCGCGTCCGGGTCCTCATGGAGCCGCGCAACGGCGCGTCGTATGCGGACATCCTTGCCCTGGCCCGCGCGACCGAGCAGGCCGGGTTCGACGCCTTCTTCCGGTCCGATCATCTGCTCGGCGGGAATCCGGACAACCCGGAATACAAGCCCACCGACTGCTGGACAACCCTGGGCGGCCTGGCGCGCGACACCAGCCGGGTGCGTCTCGGCGCGCTGATGACGGCTTCGACATTCCGCGCGCCCGGCCTGCTCGCGACGATCGTCGCGTCGGTCGACGACATGAGCGGCGGACGGGCCGAGCTCGGCATCGGCGCGGCGTGGTACACACGCGAACATGAGGCGTTCGGCCTCCCGTTCCCGGCGGTCGGGGAGCGATTCGACCGGCTGGAGGAGCAGCTCGCCATCATCACCGGGCTCTGGCAGGCGAACCCGGACGAGGGGTTCTCCTTCTCCGGCCGGCACTATCAGGTGGACAACAACCGCACGCCCCCGCGGGTGACCCAGCAGCCGCATCCGCCGATCATCATCGGCGGCGGCGGCCCCAGGCGCACGCCCGCTCTCGCAGCCCGGTACGCGGCGGAGTTCAACGCCGCCTACGGCGGCGAGCCGGCAGAGCGATTCCAGCGGTTCGGCCGGGCGTGCGAGGCGATCGGCCGGGACCCGGAAACCGCCCGGCTGTCCGGCGTACTGCCGGTGGCGATCGGCTCGACTCCAGCCGAGATCGAGCGCCGCGCGGAGTTTGTCGGATCGCCGATGCTGCGGGACACCGCGGTGATCGGGCCGCCTGCGGCACTGACCGACCGCATCGCAGACCTGGCGAAGGCCGGGGCCGACACCGTCTACCTGCACATCTTCGACATCCACGATCTCGACCACGTCGCGCTTATCGGCGCCGAGGTGCTGCCCGGGCTAGCCGGGCTGTAGGAGGAACAGACATGCAGATCACCACCCGCGCCGCCATCACGAAGGCGTACCACACCGGCTGGGAGATCGCCGACCTGCAGCTCGACGACCCGAAGGCGCACGAGGTCCGGGTCAAGATCATGGCGGCGGGACTGTGCCACTCCGACGACCACATCACCGCCGGCGACGCGCGGGTGCGGCTGCCGGTGGTCGGCGGCCACGAGGGCGCTGGCATCGTGGAGTCCGTCGGGCCGGACGTGCGGCGGGTCAAGCCGGGGGACCCCGTTGTCTGCTCCTATATCCCGGCCTGCGGCGCGTGCCGGCCGTGCTCGACCGGCCACTCGAACATGTGCGTCAAGGGCCTGAATGCCGGGACCGGCATGTTCCTCGACGGCACGTTCCGCTTCCACCTCGGCGAGGAGGACCTCGGCGGGTTCTGCACTCTCGGCACGTTCTCGCAGTACGCGGTCGTGTCGGAGTGGGCGTGCGTGCCGCTCGTGGAGGAGCTCCCCTGGGAGATCGCGTGCCTCGTCGGCTGCGGCGTCCCCACGGGCTGGGGTTCTGCCGTGCACGCAGCGGGCGTGCAGGCCGGTGACACTGTCGTCATCTTCGGCGCTGGCGGAGTCGGCAGCAACGCGGTGCAGGGAGCCCGGTTCGCGGGCGCCAAGGACGTCATCGTGGTCGACCCGGTCGAGTTCAAGCGGGAGATGGCCACCTCGGTGTTCGGGGCCACCCGCGCGTTCGCGACCAAGGAGGAGGCCCGCGACTACGTCGTCGAGGCCACCTGGGGCCAGCTCGCGGACCACGCGATCCTCACGCCGGGCGTGGTCAGCGAGGAGATGGTCCAGGCCGCGGTGCTCATGACTGGCAAGGGCGGCAAGGTGACCATCACCGCCGTCGGCCACTTCGACGAGAAGGCTGTGCACCTGCCAGCCGGCTTCCTGATCAGCTACATGCGGCAGATCCGGGGCGCGCTCTTCGGCGACTCCAACCCGCTGTTCGACATCCCCCGGCTGATCCGCCTGTACAAGACCGGCAACCTCAAGCTGGACGAGCTGGTCACCCGCAAGTACCGGCTCGACCAGGTTAACGAGGCCTACCAGGACATGAACGACGGCAAGAACATCCGCGGCGTCATCATCCACGAGCACTAAACTCCGCGGGCCAGCACTGGAGGCGGCGATGCCGAACGCGATACTCGACCCGACCGGCCGGGCCGGCGCGGCGGAAGCGCCGCGGGAAGGACTGACGCTCGCCGCCCGCCGGCCCGACTTGGCTGGCGTCCGGGTCGGGCTGATGGACAACACCAAGCACAATGCGGCCCTCCTATTGGCCGAGATCGGCAAGCTGCTCGCAGCCGACCATGGGGCAACCGTCACGGTCGAGGCCACCAAGGCCAATTTCGCGGCGCCTGCCCCGGCGGACCTCGTGCAGCGCTACCGGGATACGTGCGACGTCGTGATCACCGGCGTCGGCGACTGCGGGTCGTGTAGCGCATCCGCCGTGGCCGACGGCATCGGCTTCGAGCAGGCGGGGCTGCCCGCGGCCGTGATCTGCAGCGACGCGTTCGTGGTAACGGCCGACGCGATGGCGGGCCTGCGCGGCGCGCCCGGCTACCACTACGTCCGCACGGCGCACCCGGTTGCCGTGCTGACCACTGACCAGGTCCGCGAGCGCGCTAAGGAGCTGCTGCCCGAGGTCGTGGCCGCGATAACGGAACCCTCCCGCCGTGACGGTTAACCTGACCGAGACCGAGCTCGATCCCGACGCGGCGCAGGCCGCCATCGAGTACTGCTTCGCTCAGGGCTGGTCGGATGGCCTGCCGCTCGTCCCGGCGACGCGGCCGCTGGTGGAGAAGTTCCTGGCCACGGCGGAGCGCGGCCCCGGCGAGGTGATCGGCCGGCTGCCGCAGCTGGACCGGTCAGTGACGGTCGAGCTCGCCGCCATCAACGCGGTCATGGCGGGCTGCCTGCCGGAGTATTTCCCGGTGGTGCTGGCGGCGTGGGACGCCCTGATGCTCGAGCGCTCGACGACCGGAGGCGGCTGGCAGTCGACGAGCGGTCCCGCACCGCTGATCGTCGTGAACGGTCCGGTGCGGTCCGAGCTCGGCATCAACTTCGCGGGCGGGGTCTTCGGGCCGGGCTTCCGGCCGAACGCCACCATTCCGCGGGCGATCGGCCTCATGGTGCGCAACGCCTACGGCATTCACCCGCATGAGCTGGAGCAGGCCACCCAGGGTCTGCCTGGCCGCTGGTCGATCTGCCTGGCGGAGAACGAGGAGGAGAGCCCGTGGCCGCCGCTAGCCGCGGAGGCCGGGCTGTCACAAGGTACGTCCGCGGTCAGCGCCACGCTGCTGCGCACCTGCGAGTTCGTCGACAACCGGCACACCGGCAGCGCCGAGCAGCTGCTCGCGGACTTCGCTGACACGATCGGCCGGTCCGGCGCATGGATCTTCCGGCACGCGTCGGCCGGGATCGTGTTCTGCCCCGAGCATGCGCAGCTACTGGCCGGCGCCGGCTTCGACCGCGCCGCCGTCCGGGACTTCCTCGCCGAGCGGTCCGGCCGGAGCACCGCGGAGCTGGCCAGCGCAGGCAAGGACAACTGCGACGACAACGGCGTGCGCGGGCCCGGCGCCGCACCCGGAGGGGACGACTTCCAGCGCATGCTGCCCGGCAGCGACGCACAGCATCTGCTGATCGCCGTCGCGGGAGCGCGCAATGCGGGCATCTCGATGGTCGTCCGGCTGTTCGGCGGCTGGTCAGGTGCATCCGTCCCGGTATAAGAGGAGAGAGCAAATGACGGACATGGTGCGGGCCGCAGTCCAGGTCGCCCCGAACCAGATGGAGCTGCGCGAGTTTCCCCGGCCGAAGACCGGACCAGACGACGGGCTGCTGCGTGTCGAGGCCAACGGCATCTGCGGTAGCGACGTCGAGACCTTCCGCGGACACATGGGCGGCGCGCGGCCGCCCTTCATCCCCGGACATGAGCCGCTCGGGATCATCGAGGAGATCGGGGACCGCGCCGCGGAGCGGTGGGGCGTTCAGGTAGGCGACCGGGTCGCGCTGGAGGTGATTGTCCCGTGCCGGGCCTGCGAGGACTGCCTAACCGGCCGGTACCAGTTCTGCCCCAACCGCAAGTACGGTCACGGGGTGACCAATGTCGACACCGCGCCGGCGCTGTGGGGCGGGTTCGCGGAGTACATGTACATCTCGCCGACGTCGGTCCTGCACAAGATGGACGCGAGCCTGCCGGCCGAGCTCGCCGCGATGTACAACGGGCTCGGCGCGGGCGTCCGCTGGACGTGCCACCTGGGCGGCGTCGGCCTCGGCGACACTGTGCTGGTGCTGGGCGCCGGGCAGCGCGGGATCGGGGCTGTCGTCGCGGCGAAGGCGGCCGGAGCGGGGACGATCATCATCACCGGCCTGCAGTCCGACGCGCACAAGCTGGCGATGGCCAAG